>Ga0247737_1000409_pt1 | contig 17012 bp, 17 predicted proteins | sample UWRJL028104C2_FD_180937 | JGI IMG/M metagenome (GOLD analysis project Ga0247737, IMG submission 180937) | Plant litter microbial communities from Arlington Agricultural Research Station in Wisconsin, United States - UWRJ-L028-104C-2 | ecosystem: Environmental > Terrestrial > Plant litter >...
CCTTCCCACTTGGTGGCGAGCATCGCGATCGGTGTGGCGCTGTCGCCGTTCTTGAAGGTGAGCAGGGTGTCGTAGACGGCGCGGCCGAGGATGTTGCCGGCGGTCTCGAAGTTGCGGGCAGGGTCGGCGGTCTTCAGGTCGAACGACTTGTCGATGACCAGCGTTCCACCGGATGACTTCTCGGGTGCTGCTGCCCCGCTGCAGGCGCTGAGCAGAAGGGCTGCTCCGACTGCGCCCGCGAGGAGGGCGGTACCACGTGCACGATTTCTCATGGTGGTCCTTTCATGGGATGAGGTGAAGGGAACGTGCGTGCTGTTGGTGCGTGTGCTGGAGGTGCTGCATTTCGGGTGCTGCGGTGTTCCGGCCGAGGCCGGTCCTGTTTCGTGGTCGCCCGCCCCTGCTTGTGCGAGGGGACGACGATCAGGGCAGGACGTCTTCGTGGTTGTGAACGTTGAGCCACTCGCCGTCGACGCGGCGCCAGACTCCGGTGACCCGCACGCGCTCCGCGGGAAGTCCGGGGTTGCTGAAGGTGACGGTGAGCAGATGGCGGGTGAGCGCGGTATCGCCCCAGATGTCGATCACGGGTTCCGTGGCATCGAGGTCGTCGACCTGCGGAGCGCCGGCGCCGGTCGGGCGCGCGGCGCGAACCTCATTCAGACCGGTCAGGCCGTGGATGAGAGGTTCGTGGGCCGAGTCCCACATCGTACCGTCCGCGCTGATGTGCCGATCGACACGTGCCCGGTCACCGGAGAGGAATCCCTGGTACAGGTCGAGCTGGATCGCCCACAGATCGGTCGCCTCGCCATTGAGCCGTGGACGAGCCTGTGACGATGCCTTCGAGTCCATGACGACATATAACCGCATAAAAGTCACATGGAAGGTTCAATTGTGTTTCGAACGTGTAACTGAATAGCGTGAGCGGTGGTTTTCTACTCAATTGCAAGCACAAACAGGCTCAGGAGTCGGTATCGCCCTGGTCATCGGCCGCGGCGGTGCCCGCATCCGCGTCCCCATCGCGCGGGGCGAGCATGCGGGCCGCGTAGTCCTCGGTAATCAGGTTGCCGAGGCCGAGCATCGTCTCGATCCTGGCGACGTTCGGGATCTGCCAGACCCGGTCGAGCAGCAGCTCGCGAAGGTGCCGCTGGTCGCTCAGCCGGAACCGGGCGAGCAGGTCGTATCGCCCCGCCACGACGGTGAGCTCCTCGAGCTCGGGAATCTCGCGGAACGCCGCCAGGGTCGGCTCGATATCGCCGCCCGACTCGAGGGTGATCGGCATGAAGACCACGACGTCGAGGCCGAGCCGATCCCAGTCGATGTCGATCGAATACTGGCGGATCACCCCGCTGCGTTCGAGCCGCGCGATGCGTTCCGCGACCGCCGGCGCCGACATGTTGATCTGGCGGGCGAGCGCCCGTTGCGACTGCCGAGAGTCCCGGGCGAGCTCCTGGAGCAGCGCCATGTCGATCTCATCGATCTTGGCGCGGTCCTGCGGACGCTCGATGGCGCCGGCAAGAACGGCGGTGTGACTTCGCTTGGCCATCGTCTCTCCTGTTTCCGGTCTCGCCCGTTTGCGGGCGCTCAGCGTCGGCGGTGATCCTCGGTCAGTGTAGTGAGTGGCCGGAGCGCCAGACGGCCGCCATCGCTCTCGGCATGCCAGTCGAGAAAACGACCGAGACCGCGTTCGATGGTCTCGGGACTGCTCGCCAGCGACATCCGCAGCTGATCGGATGCGACGCTGCCGAACGCACTTCCGGGGGCGAAAGACACCCCGCGCCCGACCAGCTCCAGCGCAGCATCCCGCGAGCTGACACCCGAGGTCAGCGGCACCATCAGGTAGAACGCTCCGGACGGTCGCAGCGGGCGGATCCCCGCGCCGGACAGCAGCGCGAGGGCGAGGTCTCTGCGCTCCCGGTAGGCCTCGCGCATGCCGGCCACGGCATCCTGTGGCCCGGTCAGGGCGGCGAGCGCGGCAGCCTGAGTGACGGAGGACACGCAGGAGATCAGGGCCTCCTGGATGTGCCCGACAAGGGTGGCCAGCCACGCGGGCATCACGAGGTAGCCGACCCGCCAGCCGGTCATCGCGTAGGTCTTGGAGAAGCTGAACACCGACACGACGTTGTCGCCGAACTCGTGCGCACCGGCCGGCTCGCCCTCGAAGATGATCTCGTCGTAGACCTCGTCGGAGACGACGATGACCCCACGCTCGGCCGCGCCCTCGACGATGCGGCGCACTACCGAGCGGGGCAGCACCGCACCCGTGGGATTACCGGGAGAGTTCAGCACCACGATGCGAGTCTGCGGACCGATCAGCGCCAAGACCTCCTCGGGATCCGGCACGAAGCCCGCCTCGGGGTGCAGCGGGTAGCGCACAGGCTTAGCCCCGCGGATGCGCGTCATCGACTCATAGTTCGGCCAGGCCGGGTCGGGCAGCAGCACCTCGTCGCCGGGCTGCACCAGCGCCTCGAACACCGCCGCGATGCCCTGCGATCCGCCCTGGCTGACGACGACGCACCCGGGGTCGATCTCCGCGCCGTAGCGCAGCCCGAGCGATTCGACCAGGGCGGCACGCAGGGCCAGCGTTCCGGCGCTCTGGGTGTAGCGGACATCCCCCCGCGCCGCGACCGCGGCGGCCTCGGCGACATGCGGCGGTGCGGCGAAGCCGGGCTCGCCGATTTCGAGCCGGTCGATGTCCATCGACGACGTGAGCACCAGGTCGAGGATCTCGCGGATGCCCGATGATCTCGGTGCATAGGCGCCAGTGGGGTGCGGCACTGCGACCTCTTCTCAGGCGGGAACTGGCTGTCGACTCATCATGGCGGGGCAACGATTCCGTCAGGTAACGCCGTGTGAACTCGATGTTACTTAAGGCAGAAAGGCCATATTACTTTTCATTCGTCAGGTCCGACTGGCATCATCGCTGTGATCGCAATTCACCGACCGACCACTCGAGGAGTGCAATGACAGTGCAACGCGGAGCATGGGCGGTCGCGGGCGAGCCCCTCATGGCGGCACATCTGACCGGACTCGGCTTCGACTGGCTGTGCCTGGACCATCAGCACGGACGCTTCGACGACGCGCGCACGGATGCCGTGCTCACCCACCGCAGACACGATGCGGTTCCCATCTACGTGCGGGTGCGCTCCCTCGACCCCGGCCTGATCGGGCGTGCGCTCGACGCGGGGGCAGCCGGGGTGATCGTGCCGCTGGTGGAGACGGTCGAACAGGCACGGTCCGCCGCCGCGGCGTCGCGCTATCCCCCGGTGGGTGTGCGCAGCTGGGGACCCAACCTGGGCGCACCGGATCGTGTGCCGCCGACCCCGGCCGTCGCCAACGCCGAGGTGCGGGTCTGGGTGATGATCGAGACCGCGGCCGCGCTGGAGAACGTGGAGCAGATCGCCGCCGTCCCGGGCGTCGACGGTCTGTTCGTCGGCCCGTTCGACCTCTCGATCGCCCTCGGCCTGCAGGCGGACGCGATGATCGCGGATGACTCCCCCACCGCCCCTCTTCGCCGCATCCTCGCCGCCGCATCCGCCGCCGGAATCGCGGCGGGAGCCTTCGGCGGCGAGCCCGCGCGGGGAGCGGTGCTGGCGTCGCTCGGGTTCACCTTCGTCGCGATCGCCACTGACCTCGGGCTGCTCGAGCTGGGGTCATCCGCCGCGCTGGCCGCGGTGCCAGTCGGTCCCTGAGCCTGTCGTTGGGCCGTTAGCGTTGACCGGATGAAGATCACAGTCATCTCCGGCGGCGTCGGCGGCGCCCGCTTCACCCGCGGGCTGCGTGAGCACGTGCGTCGAGCTCTGCCCGGGTCTTACCTGAACGGCATGGATGTCCACGGCGCAGAGCTCACCGCCATCGTCAACACCGGCGACGACATGTGGCTCACCGGACTGCGCATCGCGCCCGACCTCGATTCGGTGATGTACACCCTCGCCGGCGAGAACGACGAGGGGCGCGGCTGGGGGCGCATCGGCGAGACAGAGCGCGTCAGTGCAGAGCTCCGCGCGTACGGCGTCGGCTGGCCGTGGTTCACCCTGGGCGACCTCGACCTCGGCACGCACATCACCCGCAGTCACTACCTGCGCTCCGGCCTGCCGCTCAGCGAAGCGACGCGCCTGATCACCGCGCGCTGGCCGCTGGGTGTCGAGCTCATCCCCGCCACCGACGACGAGGTCGAGACGCATGTGGTCACCGACGAGGGCACCATGCACTTCCAGGAGTGGTGGACTAAGCACCGCGCGAAGCTCACGGCGCAGGCCTTCGTGCAGCAGAACCTCGCTGCAGCGACCCCCGCTCCGGGCGTGCTCGAGGCGATCGCCGATGCGGATGTCGTGCTGATCGCCCCCTCGAACCCTGTCGTGTCGGTCGGCACGGTGCTGAGCATCCCGGGCATCCGTGAGGCGTTGGCCCAGACATCCGCCCCCGTCGTCGGCGTCTCGCCGATCATCTCGGGTGCGGTCGTGCGGGGCATGGCCGATTCCTGCCTCACCACGATCGGGGTCGAAACGTCCGCCGTCGCGGTGGCGGAGCACTACGGCGCGCGCCACAGCAGTGATCAGCGTGACGGCGGACTGCTCGATGCCTGGCTGGTGGACGAGACGGATGCCGCGTCCCTGCCCGACATCGAGGCTCTGGGCATCCGGGCCGCCGCCGCCCCACTCTGGATGCGCGACGCCGACACCAGCGCACAGCTCGCCGGCGACGCGCTCGCCCTCGCTGTCGCCGGTTGAGTAGCGCACGCGCTCTGGCGCGTCCGCGTATCGAAACCTGCCCTGTGCGGGCCTCGATACGTGTGCTCGTTTCTCGCGCGCTACTCGACCAACGAAGTAGGCTGGCTCTCGAATCCGGTTCCACGCCCGGCTATGGGCGGCATCTTCTCCACGAGAAAGCGCCGCCGTGCCCGAAAACGCTGAGCCCGAAATCACCGAACCGTTCGTCCCCACCGCCTCCGCCCTCTCCCGGGCGCTGAAGCGCGCCGAGACCGGCGTGACCGTCGACGCCACCGAGGCCGAGATCCTGCTGCACGCCCGCGGCGCCGACCTCGATCGTCTGCTCGTCGTCGCCTCGCGCATCCGCGATGCGGGCCTCGAGCGCACCGGCCGCCCCGGCGTGATCACCTACTCGCGCAAGGTCTTCATCCCGGTCACCCACCTCTGCCAGGACCGCTGCCACTACTGCGCCTTCGTCAAGACGCCGGCCCAGCTGAAGCGCGCGGGCAAGGAGATGTTCATGTCTCCCGACGAGATCCTCGAGGTCGCGAAGCAGGGTGCTGCGCTCGGCTGCAAGGAGGTGCTGTTCACCCTCGGCGACCGTCCGGAGGAACGCTGGCCGGAGGCCGCCGAGTGGCTCGACGCCAACGGCTACGACTCCACCGTGCAGTACCTGCGGGCGATGGCGATCCGCATCATGGAGGAGACCGGCCTGCTGGTGCACATGAACCCGGGCGTGATGACCTGGGAGGAGATCCAGCGTCTGAAGCCCGTCTCCCCGTCGATGGGCATGATGCTGGAGACGACCTCGCGCCGCCTGTTCGAGCAGAAGGGGCAGGCGCACTATGGGTCGCCGGATAAGGACCCGGACATCCGTCTGCGCGTCATCGAAGACGCCGGCCGCAGCAATGTGCCCTTCACCACCGGCCTGCTGCTCGGCATCGGCGAGACCTACGCCGAGCGCGTCGACGGGATGTTCGCCATCCGCGCCGCCGCCCGCCGCCACGGGCACATCCAGGAGGTGATCATCCAGAACTTCCGGTCGAAGATGTCCACCGCGATGATGCGCCGCGACGACCTGCCGCTCGAGGAGTACATCGCCGCCGTCGCCGTCTCCCGCGTCGTGCTCGGACCGGGTCTGCGGCTGCAGGCGCCACCGAACCTCACCGACGAGACCGAGCTCGGGATGCTGGTGCGCGCGGGTATCGACGACTGGGGCGGGGTCAGCCCGCTCACGCCCGATCACGTCAACCCGGAGCGCCCCTGGCCGAACATCGACGAGCTCGCCAGACTCACGGCTCTCGCCGGCTACACCCTGCACGAGCGCCTCACCGTGCACCCGCACTACGTGCGCGCCGAGGAGCCCTGGCTCGACCCGCGGCTCCTCCCGCACGTGCGGGCACTCGCCGACGAGGGCGGGCTGGCGATCGAGGGAAAGCTGCCGGTCGGACTCCCCTGGCAGGAGCCCGACCCCGAATGGCTCGGCTCCGGGCGGGTCAACCTGCATACGGAGATCGATACCGTCGGGCGAACGGATGACCGGCGCAGCGACTTCGAGGACGTCTACGGCGACTGGTCGGAGCTCCGCGAGACCGTCGGCGACACCCGCCGCACCGCGGGTCACTCGGGCGACCCCGCCGTCGCCGCGGCCCTGGCGAAGGCCGAGACTAACCCGGCCGGGCTCTCCGACGCCGAGTATCTCGCGCTGCTGGGCGCGGAAGGCGGAGACCTCGACGCGCTCGCGGGTCTGGCCGACCGCATCCGTCACGACGTCGTCGGCGACCGTGTCGGCTACGTCGTCAACCGCAACATCAACTTCACCAACGTCTGTTACACCGGCTGCCGGTTCTGCGCGTTCGCGCAGCGCCGCACCGACGCCGATGCCTTCACGTTGTCGATGAAGCAGGTCGGCGACCGGGTCGACGAGGCCTGGACGATCGGCGCGACCGAGATCTGCATGCAGGGCGGCATCCACCCCGACCTCCCGGGCACGGCGTACTTCGACCTCGCCCGCCAGGTGAAGGAGCGGCAGCCGAACATCCACCTGCACGCGTTCAGCCCGATGGAGATCGTCAACGGCGCGAGCCGCACCGGGCTCAGCTACCGCGATTTCCTCACCGCGGCCAGGGAGGCCGGACTCGATACGATCCCGGGTACCGCCGCCGAGATCCTCGACGACGAGGTGCGCTGGGTGCTCACCAAGGGCAAGCTGCCCGCCGCGGCCTGGATCGACATCGTCTCGACGGCGCACTCGCTCGGCATCCGCTCGTCGTCGACCATGATGTACGGCCACGTCGACAACCCCTCGCACTGGGTCGGGCACCTGCGTACCCTGTCGCGGATCCAGGACGAGACCGGCGGTTTCACCGAGTTCGTGCTGCTGCCCTTCGTTCATATGTCGTCTCCGGTATATCTCGCCGGGGTGGCCCGCCCCGGCCCCACCGCGCAGGAGAACCGGGCCGTGCATGCGGTCGCCCGGCTCATGCTGCACGGCCGCATCGACCACATCCAGACGTCGTGGGTGAAGCTCGGCACCGAGGGCACTCAGCTCATGCTGCAGGGCGGGGCGGATGACGTGGGCGGCACCCTGATGGAGGAGACGATCAGTCGCATGGCCGGCGCCGACAACGGGTCGGAGAAGACCGTCGACGAGCTGGAGGCGCTCACCGCCGCGATCGGGCGGGAGGCGTATCAGCGCACCACGACCTACGGCGAGCCGACCGACGAGCGCCGCGCCGTCGCCCGGGCCCACGCCGCGACGGGTTACGCGTCGACGGGCAAGTCACTCAAGCTGCTGCCCATCTCGTTGGTTGAGTAGCGCACGCGCTCTAGCGCGTCCGCGTGTCGAAACCCCGTTGGTTGAGTAGCAATCGCGCGGAGCGGGATTGCATGAGGCAGCGCGCAGCGCCCTTCGAGGACGAAGGAGCAGCCGTATCGAAACCGCCGCTTCAGGGCCTCGATACGCGTCCTCCTCCGTCGGGCGCTACTCGACCAGCGGCGCTACTCGACCAGCGGCGCTACTCGACCAGCGACGCTACTCGACCAGCGGCGCTACTCGACCAGCGGCGCCGTTCGGGCGCCGAGCCGCCCCACGAGCGCGTGCAGTTCCTCGCGGGTGTCCACGTCGCGACGCAGGCCTGACGCCTGCGGGATGTCCAGCGTCACGTAGCCGGCGGCACGATGAGCCGCAGCGGAGCCGAGCCCGAAGGCGGGGGCGTGGCTCGCCCCATCGGCGGCGGTGATCAGCGTCGTTCCGGTGCCGACGGCATCCGGCACCATCGCGCGGTCGTGCGCGGCAGCAGCGACCAGCGCGGCATCGAGTTCCGCCGGGGTCAGCGCCGGGAGGTCGCCCAGCAGCACGGCGACACCGCGCCCCGCAGCTCCCATCGCCTCCGCGGTCTCCACCCCGAGGGCGATCGCGGCGGTGAGCCCGTCGGGCTCCTCCTCGACCAGCACCAGGGCATCCGTCTCGTCGAAGATCACGGATGCCTCCGCACTCGTCACCACGAGGACCCCGCTCACCGCGGCCGTCGCCACGGCGGCCTGCACGGTGTCGTAGGCGATCGCGAGCGCAAGCTCGGTGCGGTCTCCGTCGTCACCCACGTCGCCGAACCGCGACTTCGCGTCGGGCGTGCCCTTCACCGGGATCACCACGACCCACTCGGTGGTCGGCTGGGGCGCGTGCGTCTCCGGAACGGCCTTGCCCGCCTTGCGGATGCCGGTCGTCGTCGGTAGCCGATCGCCGCGGTATGCCTTAACCACGCGATGCCCTACCCATGTGATGCCTCGCCGGCGGCGAATCCCTCGGCGTACCCCTCCGCGTGTGCCTCATCCGTGCCCAGCCGGAACATGTCATTCGGGCCGGTGCGGGTCAGCACCCGTGCGCCCGGGGCGTCGGGATCGACCAGGTGACCGAGACCGCGCACAACGGCCACCGGCAGTCCCTTGCTCTTGCCCTTCACCAGGTCGGCCGCGGCCGCGATCTCGTCACCGACCGCGGGAACCGTGACATCGAGCCGGCGACCCTGGGCATCGAGGGTGCCGCGCAGGTCATCGAGAAGGCGCACGCCGCTGGAGCCGATGGCGACATCCGTCTGCCCCTCGCGCCAGGCACGCCCCAGGGTGTCGGTGATGATCACGCCGATGCGCACGTCGTAGCGGGCCTCGAGCGCGTCGCGCAGCGCACGAGCGGAGGCATCGGGGTCGAGCGGGAGCAGCAGCACGGTGCCGACGGGAGTGTTCGAGCCGTCCACCCCCGCTGCGGCGCCGACGATGCCGAGCCGATTCTCCACGATCCGCGTCGCACCACGGGTGGCGACCACCCGCACCGTCTCATCGGTGATGGCCTGGTCACGATCATCAGCCTGGACGAATCGACCCTCGGCCTTGGAGACGATCTTGGAAGTCACGGCGAGGATGTCGCCGTCCTGCAGTCCGATCTCCCGCTGCCCGATCACCTCGGCGAGGTCATCCCCGGTCACGATCTCGGGAATTCCCGGGATCGTCCAGATGGTCAGCACTGCACTCGCACGGTGTCGATACTCCCAGCGTCGATGGTCACGTATCCATTCTCCCGCTCTCGGACCGGTGCCTGCGCACCAGTCGCGGCAGCACCTCACGCCCGAACAGCTCGATCCAGTCGCGCTGATTGCGGCCGACGTTGTGCAGGTAGATGCGGTCGAAGCCCAGGTCGAGGTAGCGCTGGATGTGCTCGCGGTGCTGCTCGGGATGCTCGGATACGAGCATCCGTCCGTCGAAGTCCTCGGGGCGCACCAGCCGAGCCAGCTGCTCGAATTCGAACGGGGAGCGGATGTCGGAGCGGGGAAACCGCATGCCGCCGTTCGGCCATTCGGTGAGCGCATTAGCGACCGCCTCCGCGCGGGTGGGCGCCCAGCTGAGATGGAGTCGCAGCACCCTGAGGCTGCGCCGCGGGTCTCGACCGACCTCCAACGCTCCCTGATCGAAACGGTCGAGCAGGCCGGCGATCTTGTCGATCGGCGCACCGTCGACGATGATCCCGTCCACGGTGCGGCCGGCGCGCTTGGCCGTCACCGGTCCGGATGTCGCGATCAGCACCGGCGGCGCGACTTCCGGCATCGTCCACAACCTGGACGTTTCTAGCCTGAAGTAGGTTCCGCTGTGCTTGGTGTCGCGACCGGAGGCGGAGGCGGCGAACAGCTTGCCGATGATCTCGACGGCCTCGAACATCCGGTTGATGCGTTCCGCGGTCTCTGGCCAGTAGCCGCCGGTCACGTGCTCGTCGATCGCCTCGCCCGAGCCGATGCCCAGCCAGTGCCGGCCCGGATACATCGCGGCCAGAGTCGCGCTCGCCTGGGCGACCATGGCGGGATGCCAGCGGAAGGTGGGCACGCTCATGCCGGTGCCGAGGTCTCCCGTGGTGGTCTGCCCGAGCGCGCCGAGCACATTCCAGACGAAGCTCGCCTCGCCCTGCCGCGGCACCCAGGGCTGAAACCGGTCGGCCGCCATCACGCCGGTGAAGCCGTTCGCCTCCGCGAACGCGCTGAGCTCGAGCGCCTCGGTGGGGTGAAACTGCTCCAGCATCGCCGCATATCCGATGTGCGCTGGGCCGATGTGCGCTGCGTTAGCGGTCATGCTCGTCCTCGTTCGTTCTCTAGCCGGCCGTCCAGTTGGGTCAAGTGAACTGTGAGATTGATTGTTGGATGTGGGTTCCAATCGCCTTCTTCATCTCAGGAAGAGAATCCAGCTCACTGGGTATATCCGCGAATGCAGCTAGAGAACGGATTGCAGTCTCTCGTGCCACGTCCTGTAGTATCCCGTCGCGCAAACCCAGCTTTCTCTCCAACCGGCCAATCGAGTTGAGGTTCACTCCATGAGAATCTCGGCTACCGTCGAATGTCAACGCGAGGTCTCGCGTCAATAACCCACGCGGGTATGGCGCGGCCGACACGATGTCGTATGCCGGAGCTATCGTCGGAATTCGTCCGTCGGGGTAGATGAGGGACCAGTTCTTCAGATGCGCGTCAGAGTTGCCAACCAGGACGTTAAAAACCAATCGTCTTGTGAACTCAACTAGCGAGTTCTCGTCTCGCCCCCGGAAAAACAGATTGCCAACGGTCTCGTAGGCGCCGCGATACTTGTCGCCTGGGTAGTACCCGCGCACCTGCGCAAGGTCTTCAGTGTGTATTCGGCCGCCAGCCGCTCTGTCAAACCTCTTGATCGCATATGCGAACCGCTCGCCGCCCCACACTGCGTCCCCGAGCGCCTCTACTTGGTCTCGATCGACAAGCCGGATCTCCGGGACGTCGATACCGACTTCGCGAGCAAGGGACATCACCCCGAACTCGTTCTGTGGCAGAGCGGCAAATTGGCGGTCAGGAAATTTCACGATCCAATCGCCGAGCACGTCCGACGCGGGCACCACAAATTGAGCCCCGTCTCTAAGCATTGAGAACTTGAGGCCGACGCCCGCGACGGAGAAGCGCAACGCCGGCGGGAGTTCCATTACGTTCTGAACTACTCGAGCCGGCGCGTCCCACTCAGATGGGCTTAGGTCGTCGCGAAGGACGAGCCGGACCGCCCCCGGCAAATCGTTACCCAATGCTGCGACCAGCTTGAGCTCCCCCGCCATGTCGCGGCTCTCTGAGTCGCTGAACGCAAGGGCCTGCTCTACCAGTTGCCTGAGTCGCCCTTCTGGCAACAGATTCGAGAACCAAGAGGGAAGTCGATCCTGCCCAGTGACACCGGCCCGAAGGTCTTCCTCGAAGCGAAGCCCCATCACCGACCGGCTCGACGAACTCAGATAATGCTCGTCAAATGAGAAGAAACTAGAAGCCCCGCGCACGCCGAGACTTCCAACCTTCAAATCACCGAGCCAGACCTCCACAGCGACTTCAGTTGGCAACGTACGCCCTCGCAACCGGATCGTCCCGGTCGTCTTCGTCGAGAGCCAAGGTCGAGAGTGGTGGGGTGTCCTCATATTCCCACTCTGCTTGCCTGGAGAGAAAGGTACGAAGGGCCCTCATCAACGCTTCCTGGCGGTCGCGAACAAACGAACCTCGTTCACCGTCAACCAAAGCGGCTGCCATCTTGCGATCCACAAAATGAGATGCAAGCGTAGCCTCCGCTTCAGCGTCTCCGTCTGCGGCTCTCAATGAAAGGATCCATAGCTCGTCTAGCGCGGACTCTGGCATGACAGCCGCAGGCTCCGGCAGAAGGACACGATCTCCTGGCAGCGAGCGCTCCTCCACTACAAGGTCCTTCGTAGGGTAGACGTACGCTATCTGCGCATTCGCAGTGGAACTTTCTCCGAGTGCTGCCAATAGGTCACTAAACGAGTATTCCTCGCCCTGCTCTATGCCGCTTATGCGCCGAGGACGCTCGTGCCACATGGCTGAAATCAGAAGACGGGTCGCGGCCCAATTGGTTCGAAAATCGTGAACAGTGGGAGAACCCGAAGGATGTTCACCTACCATTGCCAGGAGTGCCTTTACAGATTCTTCACTTTCCCCCGGTCGAATGCGAGAGCAAAGCGCACGGGTCGCTTGGGTAATGCTGCCCTTTGTCAGCTCGGGGCCGAGGCTAGCTGCACGCCAGAACCAGCGTCGTAGATTTCGCAACGTCGCCGATGAGGGCTCAGGGAAATGCGAAAAAAATCGCGTTAGGACGACCAGTAGGTATCTATATGGCAGGAACGCGAAGTGTGGAGACTCTGCATGCGTCTGCAAAAAATGGACCGCTCTGATCATGGCCGCCGTCAGGCGCTCACGAGCGAGGTCCGGACCCTCGTCCGGAAACTCTCGCGTTTCGTCCGAGGAAATGTCGGTAGAGAATTCCCTGCGGATATCTCGCGAAACGTCGGATCCGCGACGAGCCAGCATTGCCAACAGAATGGTGTCTTGGTCCACGACGCCATAACCGGTGGCGGCGTGAACGTCATTCGATACGTTCCCAAGTGCCGTTGGGCTGTCGTTGTCGATCCGCTCCCCGGTTGTGGTCTCGTGAAGGGCGGAGAAAATCTCAGCGCGCGAAAGCTGCTTGCCATAGTTATTCATCCGATCAAAGATGTCGCGCAAAACTTCTGGGTCCGAGTTGTCAACGACGTATATCGGCACCGTGTACTGACGAATCAGCTTGGCCACGTCGTTCGCACGCGTTACGAGCTCTGGATCGTCGTTCAGCGCGGGGTGCTCTCTATACCAATCCAAGAGTCGCGAGAGATCAAATATCACAGGCAGTGGTATCTCGAACGGACTCGCATTAGAGCGAGGCACGAAATCTTGCTTAGAGACGTCATAAGCGAGAGCAAATCGAGGATCAGATTGTCCCTCTTCGGAAAGCGTATTTGCGAGTGTAGTTAGTCGCTGCTGTCCATCGACTACGAATAGAGCTTGATCCGTGGCCTTGGCATCTATTTCTAGAGCGCCGATTCGGAGCGATGAAACGGCTTCGGCCGGGCGCCGCCAGAGGAGTAAGTTACCAATTGGATAGCCTTTTACGATTGAGTCGAGGAGTCGCAAAACATCCTTCTGATTCCATCGAAGCCCGCGCTGGAATGTCGGTATGCGAATCTCACCTGATCTGACAAGCTCGACCAACTCGTCAAGCGGGGCCGCGTCAGTTTGGAGCCTACGGTTCATTCTTACGGCCATTTGTCAGCCTCTCGTTTGTCCTATAGTCTCTCGCAATATCGGATCGCGCTGTAAAGCACTGAACCTTCAGAGCCCTATTGGCTGCTGGTGACTACAGGCATCCACCGCATGCGTATCTAGGCCTTCAATTGACCCAGCGGAGCCCACTGCGCACAGAATTCACCCGTGGAGCCATTTCAGGACATTACGTTACGGCCGGTATCGCGTGGAGTTTGCAGATCGTCCGTGGTTTTCTTGCCAGAGTGTCGCAGCCTTGTGCTGGGTTCGTCGCCGCTCTTGCGCTCTGTGTTGCAATAAGGTCCGCGAAAACATGCCATCCGACACGCCCGAAAAAGTTCTTGCGAATTCGCTGAGTGTGCGACTACGGTGGTGCCCACGCCAACTGACGAAAGGAGCCAGCGTGTTTTTCATGAAGACCTGGGGAATCACCCCCTCCATTACCGCCGGCCTCGTCGGCGTCCTCTCCGCCTGACCGGTCGGTAGTCCACCACCGGTCCAGACGGTGGTGACGCTCACGAAGCCCGACCCTCGGCAGCACGAATTCTCCGTACGTGCCCCGGGTCACCACCTCACGTTCGATCACGGTTCGTCCCGGTGTCATGTGCATCGGATTACCTCTCGGTAGACCACCACGATCGGTCGTCCCTCCCCGCCGCCACGAGCGGCATCCGCCGGTCATGCCGTCGTGCGATCCCGCACGATCGCGTGTCCGTCACGCAAGGAAGTCATCACCGTGAATAGCACTCTCACGACCCTCCCCGGTCGTACCGAACAGCACCAACACCACCACCAGCAACCCGAACTCGTCGTGATCGTGCGGCGGGTGAACCTGCTCGACCGCACCGCGCTGCACCTCGGTGTCGCGCTCGTCAAGTGGAGCCGTCGGCCGCTCGAGCTCGAGACACGCGAACGACGCGCGAACCGTGCCGAGCAGCATCTCGCCCGCCTCGCACGTGAGCGTGAGGCTGAGCGCCTGCAGTACCTGTGCGCGGCGCAGCGCTGATGCCGGTCGCACCGGCCCGCACCGCAATGCCAGCATCGCAGAACCATCCAACAGCGCATCCCGTCACCGTGCGGGTCCCCCTCGCGGGGCCCCGCACGGCGGCGGGGTTCGTGGGTTAATGGGGTTATGACCGATCGCGAGTTCAGCATCGTCCGCACCCTCCACGCCTCCCCTGAGCGTGTCTACCGCGCCTGGACCGAGCCCGAGCACCTCACCTGGTTCTTCAGCGATCCGGCGGGTGACAACGCCGCCCCCGAGGTCGACCTCCGGGTCGGTGGCGAATGGCGTCAGGTGATGGTCGTCGACGACGACGACAGCTACGTCACGGGCGGCGTCTACCGCGATCTGGTCCCCAACGAGCGGCTCGCATTCGCCTGGGGTGCTCTCGGCGGCTGGCCGGCCATCGACCCCGACGACCTCGACTCGGCGCCACAGGTCACGATCGAGCTGCGGGATGTCGACGGCAGCACCGAACAGACCTTCCGTCTCGCGCTTGCCGACACTCTCACCGACGAGGAGGTCGAGGAGGAGCTCGCCACCGGCATGGAGCCGGGCTGGGCGGCGACCATCGATCGGTTGGTCGACGATCTCAACGGCGCCGAGCTCGACTCCTAGGGTCGCGAAAATACAGGAAGAACCCGGGCAATACGACCCGGTTCCGAAAGTTTCTTTCCGAGGGTTTAGTTGAGGGTCGCGAGGCTGTCCTCGTGAACCATGAGTGCGCAGTTCTGCGCCACCCGAAAGGAACCACCAATGCTCGGTCTCATCATCAGCATCATCGTCATCGGACTCATCGCCGGTGCGGTCGCTCGACTCCTCGTGCCCGGCAAACAGAATCTCTCCATCGGAATGACCATCGTTCTGGGGATCGTCGGATCCTTCGTCGGCGGATTCCTCGGATACCTGATCTTCGGCGCCGACCCGTCGGGCGGATTCTTCCAGCCTGCCGGCATCATCGGCTCGATCATCGGCGCCATCATTGTGCTCCTGATCTGGATCTCCGTGAGCGGTCGCCGCACCGCGCGCCGCTAGACCCACAACGAGAACGCCCGGTCGACCGCATGGTCGGCCGGGCGTCTTTCATGCGGCAGGTCAGCCGAGAGCGCGCAGGCGCGGCGCGAGGTCGCGCTCGAACAGGTCGAGGAACCGGCGTTGGTCCTGACCGGGAGCGTGGAAGACCAGGTGGTTCAGTCCGGCGTCGACGTATTTCTTGATGTCGGCGACCACGGCATCCGGATCGTTGCCGACGATCCAGCGCGAGGCGACCGTCTCGATCGGCAGTTCGTCTGCGGCGCGCTCCATCTCCATCGGATCGGTGATGTCGTGCTTCTGCTCCTTGCTCAGGGCGAGCGGCGCCCAGAAGCGCGTGTTCTCGAGCGCGGTGTCGTAGTCGGTGTCGTAGCTGAGCTTGATCTCGATCATCTTGTCGATCTGGTCGGTGTCGCGGCCGACCTTCTCGACGCCCTCCTGCACGGCGGGCAGCAGCTGCTCGGTGTAGAGCTCCATCCCCTTGCCAGAGGTGCAGATGAAGCCGTCCCCCTCGCGCCCGACGTAGCGGGCGACCACCGGGCCGCCCGCCGCGATGTACACCGGGATCGGGACATCCGGTCGGTCGTAGATGGAGGCGCCGTGGGTGGAGTAGTAGTCGCCCTGGAAGTCGACGCGGTCTTCGGTCCAGAGCTGACGCATCAGGCGGATCGACTCGCGCAGCCGGGCGAAGCGCTCCTTGAAGTCGGGCCACAGCTGCGGCCCCGCGCCGGCGAATCCGGCCGCGATCTCGTTGAGGGCCTCGCCGGTGCCGACGCCGAGCATGATGCGGCCGGGGTACAGGCAGCCCATCGTCGCGAATGCCTGAGCGATCACGGCGGGGTTGTAGCGGAAGGTGGGTGTCATCACCGAGGTACCGATCTGCACGGTGGAGGTTCGCTCCCCTACCGCCGCCATCCAGCTCAGTGAGAACGGCGCGTGCCCGCCCTCGTGCCGCCAGGGCTGGAAGTGGTCGCTCACCGCGACGCTCTCCATGCCGTGCCCTTCCGCGGCAACCGCGATCTCGACCAGCTCGCGCGGGCCGAACTGTTCAGCGGATGCCTTGTAACCGAGTTTCAGAGGGAGCATGAGTCCATTCTGCTCTCGCCGACTGCTACGCGCTCTGCAGGAAGTGCGCCACCGCGCGCGGCACGTACGGCGAGACGTCGCCGCCGAGGGCCGCGACCTGCCGCACCAGGGAGCTGGAGACGTGCGCGTGCGCCGGATCCGGCAGCATGAAGATGGTCTCGACGCCGGCGAGGTTGCGGTTGACGATCGCCATGGGTGTCTCGTAGGCAACATCGACCTGCGACCGCACGCCCTTGACCAGCACGGTGGCGCCGACATCCGTCGCGTAGTCGACCAGCAGGCCGACGCTCCACGAGGTGACGACGATGTTCTCGGGCAGCCGCCCCTCGACGATCGACCGCTCGATCAGCTCGACCCGCTTGGCCACCGGCAGCAGCGCCGACTTGGCCGGGTTGTGCACGACCAGCACGTGCAGTTCGTCGAAGATGCCTGCCGCGCGCTGGATCACATCCAGGTGTCCGAGGGTGATCGGATCGAAGGAACCAGGGACGACGGCGATCCTGCTCATGCGGTCAGACTATCGGGCCAGCGTTACCGCGCTGTTACCGACGGGCACCGGAT
>Ga0247737_1000411_pt1 | contig 16983 bp, 17 predicted proteins | sample UWRJL028104C2_FD_180937 | JGI IMG/M metagenome (GOLD analysis project Ga0247737, IMG submission 180937) | Plant litter microbial communities from Arlington Agricultural Research Station in Wisconsin, United States - UWRJ-L028-104C-2 | ecosystem: Environmental > Terrestrial > Plant litter >...
CCGACTTCTTGCAGGCCGCACGCCTCCCCGCCGACACCGAACTGCTGGGCCCGGTCCCCGCCGACGACGACCAGGAACGCATGCTGCTCCGGGTTCCGCGTTCCCTGGCCGCCCCCTTGGCCAAATCACTGCACGAGGCCGCCGCAGTCCGAAGCGCCCGAAAGGCCACCCTCCCCGTCCGAGTCGAGATAGACCCCTCAGCCCTCTTCTGACTCGGCGCCCCACCGACATGCGGGGGCGCCGGTCAGGCGGAACGGATCAGGCGGAACGGATCAGGCGGAACGGATCAGGCGGCGGCGTTCTTGAGGTCCTGGGCGCGGTCGGTGTTCTCCCAGAGCAGCTCGGGGATGTCCCGGCCGAAGTGGCCGTAGGCGGCCGTCTGCTGGTAGATCGGCCGCAGCAGGTCGAGGTCGCGAATGATCGCGGCCGGGCGGAGGTCGAAGACCTCGCTGATCGCCTTCTCGATCCGCTCGACGGGCACGTTCTCGGTGCCGAACGTCTCGACGAAGAGCGAGACCGGGTGGGCCTTGCCGATCGCGTAGGCGACCTGGGTCTCGCAGCGCTCGGCCAGGCCGGCCGCCACGACGTTCTTCGCGACCCAGCGCATCGCATAGGCCGCGGAGCGGTCCACCTTGGACGGGTCCTTGCCGGAGAAGGCTCCGCCGCCGTGGCGCGCGTAGCCGCCGTACGTGTCGACGATGATCTTGCGGCCGGTGAGGCCGGCGTCACCCATCGGGCCGCCGATCTCGAAGCGGCCGGTCGGGTTGACCAGCAGGCGGTAGCCGTCGGTCTCGATACCCAGGCCCTCGAGCTCGGGCGCGATGACGTGCTCGCGAATGTCGGGGGTGAGCAGCGACTCGAGCGAGATATCGGCCGCGTGCTGCGACGAGACGACCACCGTGTCGAGCCGGACGGGACGGAGCCCGTCGTACTCGACGGTGACCTGGGTCTTGCCGTCGGGGCGCAGGTAGGGGATCGTGCCGTCCTTGCGGGCGGCCGACAGCCGACGGGCCAGGCGGTGGGCGAGCGCGATCGGCAACGGCATCAGCTCGGGCGTCTCGGAGCACGCGAAGCCGAACATCATGCCCTGGTCGCCGGCGCCCTGGGCGTCGAGGACGTGCTCGCTGTCGCCCTCGCGCAGCTCGAGGGCGCTGTCGACGCCCTGCGCGATGTCGGGCGACTGCGAGCCGATCGAGACGCTGACGCCGCAGGACGCGCCGTCGAAGCCCTTCTTCGACGAGTCGTAGCCGATCTTGAGGATCGTGTCGCGCACGATGCTCGGGATGTCGGCATACGCCTGGGTGGTGACCTCGCCCGCGACGTGCACCTGGCCGGTCGTGATCAACGTTTCCACCGCGACACGGCTGCGGGGGTCCTGCGCCAGCAGGGCGTCGAGAATGCCGTCGCTGATCTGGTCAGCGATCTTGTCCGGGTGGCCTTCCGTGACCGACTCGGAGGTGAACAGGCGGCGTGCCACGGTGCTCCTCAAGATGTTTGTCGAATACAACGTAACGCGGAAGTGTAATCATCGCGCCGCACCGGAGTCGCCTGGGTACGGAGCCGTCCCACCGGCGGCAACCTGGCGTTCCAGGAGCGGCACGACATGGTCGTAAATCATATCGGCCACATCGTCTTTAGGGAGTTCGGCGAAGCTTGTCGTACTGCCGTCGGCCCCGAGCAGCGTGACCTCATTGTGGTCGGCGCCGAACACGCGGTCCACACCCACCTCGTTGACCACGATCAGGTCGGCGCGCTTCTTGATCAGTTTGGCCCGGGCGTGCTCGATCGCGTCGTGCGTCTCGGCCGCGAACGCGACCAGAATCTGCCCCGGCAGCTTGTTGGCGCCCAGTTCGGCGGCGATGTCGGGGTTCGTCACCAAAGTGATCGGCTGGGGCGTACCGCCGTCGGTTTTCTTGATCTTTTGGTCCGCGACGGTGGCCGGGCGGAAGTCGGCGGGCGCGGCGGACATCACCACGACGTCGGCGTCGGCGGCCGCCTGCACAGTCGCGACCCGCAGTTCCTCGGTCGTTCCGACTCTGACGATCTCGACGCCCGCCGGATCGGGCAGGCTCACGTTGGCGGCGATCACCGTCGTGCGCGCGCCCCGAGCCGCCGCCGCGCGGGCCAGTGCGTAACCCTGCTTGCCCGTCGACCGGTTGCCGAGGAACCGCACCGGGTCGAGCGGCTCGCGTGTGCCGCCCGCGGTCACCACGATGTGACGACCGGCCAGATCAAGGTCAAGACCCCGCCGATGTACGCGTAGGGCCAGCTCGAAGATCTCCGAAGGGTGGGGCAGCCGTCCTTTGCCGGTGTCCTTCCCGGTCAGCCGACCTATCGCCGGTTCGATCACCACCGCGCCGCGCGCCCGGAGGGTGGCGACGTTGGCCTGGGTGGCCGGGTTGTCCCACATCTCGGTGTGCATGGCCGGCGCGTAGACGATCGGGCAGGTGGCGGTCAGCAGGGTGTTGGTGAGCAGATCGTCGGCGATGCCGTGCGCGGCCTTGGCCAGCAGGTCGGCCGTCGCCGGGGCCACCACCACGAGCTCGGCGGCCCGCCCGATGCGCACGTGCGGCACCTCGTGCGCGTCGTCCCACACCTCGGTAGCCACCGGCCGCCCGGAGAGCGCGGCCCACGTCGGCACGCCCACGAACCGCAGCGCGGACGCCGTCGGCACCACCCGCACGCCGTGCCCCGACTCGGTGAACAGCCGCAGCAGCTCGCAGGCCTTGTAGGCGGCGATGCCACCCGCCACGCCGAGCACGACTTCCGTCACCGCAGACCCCCGAAGCTCCCGATCGCCGCCACCGGCCGATCACCAACGCTAACCCGCCGCGGATCCCGCGCCGCGAGCTGTGGACAAGTCCGGACAGCAAAGATCCCGCGCCCGGAGAAGGGACGCGGGATCAATGACGTACAAAAACCGGATCAGGGGTTGTCGGTCGCCTCGGCGGTCAGAAGACCGGCGTTGATCTCGCGCATGGCGATCGAGAGCGGCTTCTCCTGCGGGGTGGTCTCGACCAACGGGCCGACATACTCCAGGAGACCCTCACCGAGCTGGCTGTAGTAGGCGTTGACCTGGCGGGCGCGCTTAGCCGCGAAGATCACCAGCGAGTACTTCGACGAGGTCTTGTCGAGCAGCTCGTCGATCGGCGGGTTGGTGATGCCTTCGGGATTCGCGATGGTTCCCACAGTTCTGCTGTCCTAACGTTGTTAGCTGCGCCTTGAGATCGATGCGCCGGGCGGGCCAGAAACTTGGCGTTCCGCGAGCCTTAATGATCTCGAGCCTTTACTGATCTCGAGTTTTAGTGATCTCGAGTTTTAGTGATCTGGGGCTTGCGCCGGCGTCAGGGATGCTGGCGTCAGAAATGACGAACCGAGCAATCCTACCAGCTCATCAGCGGCCCGCTCGACGAAGTCGTTCACCACCGTACGGTCGAACTCCTTCTCGGCGGCCAGTTCCTCGTCGGCGTGGGCGAGACGACGACGGATCGTCTCCTCGTCGTCGGTGCCCCGGCCGGTCAGGCGACGCCGCAGTTCCTCGACGCTGGGCGGAGCGAGGAACACCAGCTGAGCGTCGGGCATCGTGGCCCGCACCTGGCGCGCGCCCTGCAAGTCGATCTTGAGGAGAACCGGTCGGCCCTGGCTCAGCCATCCCTCGACCTGCGCCCGTGGCGTGCCGTAGAGATTGCCGGCGAACTCCGCGTGTTCGAGCAGCTGACCGCCGTCGATCAGGCGCTGGAAATCCTGCCTGGTCACGAAGTGGTAGTGCTCACCGTCGGTCTCGTAGTCGCGCATCTTGCGGGTCGTCACCGACACCGACAGCTTGATCCAAGGCGAGCGCGCCCGGATCAGCTCGATCACACTGTCCTTGCCGACCCCGGAGGGGCCGGACAGGACGGTGAGGCGGGCTGCCGGGCGCGCGTCGTCATCCATGCTCACAGGCTCATTCAACACGAGCCCATGAGTCAGTTCGCAGCGAACTCCCCCAGGAGGGCCTTCCGCTGCTGGTCGCCGAGGCCGCGCAGCCGGCGGCTGTCAGCGATCTTGAGCTTCTCCATGATCTGGGTCGCGCGGATCTTGCCGATGCCCGGCAGTGCCTGAAGCACGGCCGAAACCTTCAGCTTGCCGACGACCTCGTCGCCCTCCGCACGGTCAAGTACGGCGGCGAGGGTGGTCTTGCCGGACTTGAGCTGTTCCTTCAGCTCAGCCCTAGCCTTGCGAACTTCCGCGGCCTTCTCCAGCGCAGCCTTGCGCTGTTCGGGGCTCAGTGACGGGAGCGGCACCAGTTCTCCTCAGGTCCCTATCGCGGCGGTAGTCCAATACCGGCGCTTCTGTGAAACGTGGTGTGCCAGGTGACCAAAGGGGCATGTGGTTCCCGGCGCCGGGAAAACTAGCGGTCAGCGGCACTTTCGGCAACGTGGGGGTACCCCCGCACCTGCTTGGTCAGGCCCTGCTAGGCAGGCCCATTTCACCCGAGAGCGGCCCGACATTCGTCCAGGGCACGGTCCGCGGCGACCCGCAGTTCGGCCTCGCCGGGCCCCGCCGCCAGAACTTCGCGTGAGTACGACGGCAGCACGTTCCGCAGGCTTTCCCCGAAGACGGACCGCAGGTCGGAGGGGGTAGCACCCTGGGCGCCGAGCCCCGGAGCGAGCAGCGGACCGTTCACTCGGGACAGATCGTGGCCCGTATCGCCGATCGTCGCTCCGATTACGAGGCCGTAACTGCCGAGAGGCTCGAAACCCTTATTGAGCAGGGAAATTTCATCAATGATGGTCTGCGCGACGGTCCTTTTGTCCGTTGCGACGGCATGCTGGACGGAGCGTCCCTCCGGATTGGACGTCAGACCGAGAACGAACACGCCGCCGCCGTTCTCGGCCGCGACGTCGAACGCCGGCTGCAACGAGCCGACACCGAGGTAGGGACTCACAGTAATCGCATCAGCACGGATAGGACTCGCTGGATCCAGATAGGCGCTCGCGTATGCCGCCATCGTCGAGCCGATGTCGCCGCGTTTCACGTCGAGCAGGACCAGTGCGCCGGCCTCGCGAGACTGTCGGATAGTTGACTCAAGAATTCCGACGCCACGTGACCCAAATCTCTCAAAAAAGGCCGACTGGGGCTTCAGAACGGCCACCCGATCGGCCAGTGCGTCGACCACCGTACGGGCGAAACGTTCCAGGCCGGCGAGGTCGTCGGAGAGCCCCCACCTGGTCAGCAGGGCGGGGTGCGGATCGATCCCGACGCACAGTCGGCCGCGCTTCTCCATGGCCTCCGCGAGGCGTTTGCCGAAGGTCTCCATCGCGAGCTCCCTCTTCCGTGTCAGCAGTCAGGTGATCAATCAGGTGGCGGCGAGCCGGCCGTCCCCTGGGTAGTCGAGTGGTCGGGCAGGGGCGAGGTCAGGTCGCGGAGACGGCCGCAGCGATGCCCGATGTGATCAGCGCGACATCATCGGGGCCGGTGACGTACGGCGGCATCGCGTAGATCAGGTCGCGGAACGGCCGCAGCCATACCCCGGCCTCGACCCCGGCCGCCGTCGCCTTCGCCATGTCGACGGCGTGATCGAGCTGCACGACCCCGATCGCGCCCAGCACCCGCACGTCCGCGACCCCCGACACGCCGCGCAACGGCTCCAGTCCCGCCCGGAGTCCGCTTTCGATCACCCGTACCCGCTCCGCCCACTCCCCGGAGCGCAGCAGGCCCAGCGAGGCGTTCGCCACCGCACAGGCGAGCGGGTTGCCCATGAAGGTCGGGCCGTGCGCGAGACCGCCGCCCGCCCCCGCTGAGATCGCCATCGCCACCTCGGCCGTGCACAGCGTCGCCGCCATCGTCAGATAGCCACCCGTGAGTGCCTTGCCCACACACATGATGTCGGGGCTCACTCCCGCGTGCGCGGCCGCGAAGAACTCGCCCGTACGCCCGAAGCCGGTCGCGATCTCGTCGAAGATCAGGAGGATGCCGTGCGCCGCGGTGACCTTGCGCAACACCCGCAGATATTCCGGATGGTGGAACCGCATCCCGCCGGCGCCCTGCACGATCGGCTCGACGATCACCGCGGCGATCTCGTCCGTGTGCTTCTCCACCATCTCGACGAGCTCGTTCGCGTACGCCTCGTCGAAGGAGGCCGGCGGCGGCCCGGTGAAGATCTGGGCGGGCAGCACGCCGGTCCAGAGCCAGTGCATGCCGCCGACCGGGTCGCAGACGCTCATCGGGTGGAACGTGTCGCCGTGGTAGCCGCCGCGCCACGTGGCGAGTCGTCGCCGGCCGGTGCGACCCCGGGCGAGCTGCGCCTGCAACGCCATCTTGATCGCGACCTCGACCCCGACCGAGCCGGAGTCGCCGAGGAAGACGTGCTCCAGCCCGTCCGGTGCGAGATCGACGAGCGTGGTGGCGAGCTGGATCGCGGGCTCGTGGGTGAGCCCGCCGAACATCACGTGGCTCATCCGCCCGGCCTGCTCGGCCAGCGCCGCGTCGAGCACCGGGTGCCGATAGCCGTGGATCGCCGCCCACCACGACGACATGCCGTCAACCAGTTCCCGCCCGTCGGCCAGGCGCAGGCGTACACCCTCGGCGCTCTCGATCAGGTAGGGCTCCGTCCGGCCCGGCATCGGACCGTACGGGTGCCAGACGTGCTGCCGGTCGCGGGCGATCAGGGCCGCCGCCCGCTCCTCGTTCACCGGATCTCCGGCGTCCGCACGGCCCGCGCCACCGAGCGCACCAGCGCCGGGCCGCGATAGATGAACCCGCTGTAGAGCTGCACCAGCGAGGCTCCGGCGTCGAGCAGCCGCAGCGCGTCGTCGGCACCCATGACCCCGCCGACCCCGATGATCGGCAGCCGGCCGCCGGTCTCGGTGTGCACGAAATGGACGACCTTGCGGGCTTTCTCGGTCAGCGGCCGCCCGGAGAGGCCGCCCGCCTCACCCGCACGCGACCGGTCGGTCGTGGCCAGCCCGTCCCGGCTCAGCGTGGTGTTCGTCGCGATCACCCCGGCCGCACCGTGGCTGAGGCAGACCTCGAGCAGTTGGGCGACGGCCGTCTCGGTCAGGTCCGGAGCGATCTTCACCAGCACCGGTTTCGGGCCGACCAGCGCGGCCATCAGGTCGGCGATCGCCGCCTTGTCCTGCAGGCTGCGCAGGCCGGGGGTGTTCGGCGAGGAGACGTTGACCGCGATGTAGTCGGCGTACGGGTGCAGCAGCCGGTGCGAGGTCAGGTAGTCGTCGACCGCCTCCTCCAGCGGTGTGACCTTCGACTTGCCGAGCGAGATGCCCAGCGGCACCCCGATCGGGCCGAGGGCCCCGAGCCGGGCCGCCAGCGCCGCCGCGCCGGCGTTGTTGAAGCCCATCCGGTTGATGATCGCCTCGCTGTCGCGCAGGCGGAACAGGCGCGGCTTGTCGTTGCCCGGCTGTGCGTGCGCGGTGACCGTGCCGACCTCGACGAACCCGAATCCGAGCGACGGCCAGGCGGGCAGCGCGAGGCCGTTCTTGTCCATCCCGGCGGCCAGGCCGACCGCGTTGGGAAAGCGCACGCCGAACGCCTCGACCGGCGCGTCGACCGCGTACCGGGCGCGCACCAGCGCCCGCACCGGACCGGGCAGCCCGGCCAGGCGGTCGAGCGTGAACTCGTGCGCCGTCTCGGCGTCGCCGCCGCCCAGCCGGAACAGGACCGGCCGGACGGCGGACTCGAACAAGGTCACTTCGCGCCTCGCAGCATGGCGTGCAGCTCCTGCAGCGGACGGACGGTCATGTCGCCGCGCATCAACGCCTCGATGCCCATCACCGCGGCCGCCGCGCCGGGCACCGTGGTGATGCTCGGGATGTCCGCGGTGACCGCCGCGCTGCGGATCTCGTACCCGTCGGACCGGGCGCTGGCCCCTGAGCCCTGCGGCGTGTTAATGATCATCGCGATCTCGCCGGCCAGGATGAGCTCCACCGCGTTCATGCCGGGGCTCTCGAAATGTTTGGGGACGACCTCGCAGACGACGCCGTAGCGGCGCAGCACCTCGCCGGTGCCGGCCGTGGTGACGATCGTGAAGCCGAGGTCGGCGAGCCGCTTGATCGGGAAGACCATCGCCCGCTTGTCGCGGTTGGCGACCGAGACGAAGATCTTGCCGGCGGTCGGGAGCGACCCGTACGCCGCGGCCTGCGACTTGGCGAACGCCTGACCGAAGCCGGCGTCGATGCCCATCACCTCGCCGGTCGACTTCATCTCGGGGCCGAGCAGGCTGTCCACGCCCTTGCCGGCCGGGGTGCGGAACCGCTTGAACGGCAGCACCGCCTCCTTGATCGCGATCGGCGCGTTCTCGGGCGTCGTGCCGCCGTCACTCTCGGCCAGCAACAGGCCCTCCGCGCGCAGCTCGGCGACGGTGGCGCCGAGCATGATGCGGGCGGCCGCCTTGGCCAGCGGGACCGCGGTCGCCTTGGAGACGAACGGGACGGTCCGCGACGCGCGCGGGTTGGCCTCGAGGACGTAGAGCGTGTCGTCCTTGAGCGCGTACTGGACGTTGAGCAGGCCCCGCACCCCGACACCGCGGGCGATCGCCTCGGTGTAGCGGCGCACCTCGACCAGGTGCGAGCCGGCCAGCGTGATCGGCGGCAGCGAGCAGGACGAGTCGCCGGAGTGGATGCCGGCCTCCTCGATGTGCTCCATGACGCCGCCGAGGTAGACCTCGCCGGTCGCGTCGCAGAGCGCGTCCACGTCGATCTCGATCGCGTCGTCGAGGAACCGGTCGACCAGCACCGGGTGGTTCGGCGAGATCTCGGTGGCCCGCTCGATGTAACCCCGCAGCGTCGGCTCGTCGTAGACGATCTCCATCCCGCGACCGCCGAGCACGTACGAAGGTCGCACCAGCACCGGGTAGCCGATCGTGTCGGCGATCTCCTTGGCCTCGTCGAAGCTGGTCGCCGTGCCGTGCTCGGGCGAGCGCAGCCCGGCCTTGGCCAGCACCGCGCCGAACAGGCCGCGATCCTCGGCCAGGTCGATCGACTCGGGCGAGGTGCCGACGATCGGGACGCCGGCCGCCTTGAGCCGGTCGGCCAGGCCGAGCGGGGTCTGGCCGCCGAGCTGCACGATCACGCCGACCACGCCCGGGCCGCCGGCCGCCTTGCCGCTGGCGTCCTCGGAGTGGAAGACCTCGAGGACGTCCTCGAAGGTGAGCGGCTCGAAGTAGAGCCGGTCGGCGGTGTCGTAGTCGGTCGAGACCGTCTCCGGGTTGCAGTTGACCATCACGGTCTCGAAGTCGACGGCGCGCAGCGCCATGACCGCGTGCACGCAGGAGTAGTCGAACTCGATGCCCTGGCCGATCCGGTTCGGCCCCGAGCCCAGGATGAGCACCTTGGGCCGGTCCGAGGGGGCGACCTCGGTCTCCTCGTCATAGGTCGAGTAGTGGTAGGGCGTGTCCGCCTCGAACTCGGCCGCGCACGTGTCGACGGTCTTGTAGACCGGGCGGATGCCGAGCCGGTGCCGCAGCGTCCGCACGCCGTCCTCGCCCGCGAACTCGGGGCGCAGCGCGGCGAGCTGCTTGTCAGAGAGGCCCGAGCGCTTGGCCCGGCGCAGCAGTTCCTCGTCGAGGACCGGCGCGTCGATGATCTCGGCCCGCAGGTCGACCAGCGCCTTGATCTCGTCGAGGAACCACCGATCGATGCGGCCGCTGGCCTCGTGCACCTGCTCGACCGTCGCGCCGAGCCGCAGCGCCGCCTCGACGGTGTAGAGCCGGCCGTCGTGCGGAATGCGCAGCGCTTCCAGGGCCGCGTTCCGGTCCTCGAAGGAAGGGGCGGTCCAGAAGCCGGCCGCCGTCGTCTCCATCGACCGCATCGCCTTGTTCAGCGCCTCGGCGAAGTTGCGGCCCAGGCTCATCGCCTCGCCGACCGACTTCATCGTCGTGGTCAGCTCGGGGTCGGCGCCGGGGAACTTCTCGAACGCGAACCGCGGGATCTTCACCACGACGTAGTCGAGCGCGGGCTCGAACGCGGCCGGCGTCTTGCGGGTGATGTCGTTCGGGATCTCGTCGAGCGTGTAGCCGATGGCCAGCTTCGCCGCGATCTTGGCGATCGGGAAGCCGGTCGCCTTGGAGGCCAGCGCCGACGAGCGGGAGACCCGCGGGTTCATCTCGATCACGACGAGCCGGCCGTCGTCCGGGTTGACCGCGAACTGGATGTTGCAGCCGCCGGTGTCGACGCCGACCTCGCGCAGCACGGCGATGCCGAGGTCGCGCAGCCTCTGGTATTCACGGTCGGTCAGGGTCATGGCCGGGGCCACGGTCACCGAGTCGCCGGTGTGCACGCCCATCGGGTCGATGTTCTCGATCGAGCAGACGACCACGACGTTGTCGTGCTTGTCGCGCATCAGCTCGAGCTCGTACTCCTTCCAGCCGAGCACGCTCTCCTCGATCAGCACCTCGTGCACCGGGGAAGCGGTCAGGCCGGCGCCGGCGATCCGCTCCAGGTCCTCGCGCGTGTGCGCCATGCCGGAGCCCAGGCCGCCCATCGTGAAGGACGGCCGGATGACCACCGGAAGCCCGAGGTCCTCCACGGTGGCGTAGACCTCGTCCATCGAGTGACAGACCCGCGAGCGCGGGGTCTCCCCACCGGCCTTCGCGACGATGTCCTTGAAGAGCTGACGGTCCTCGCCACGGCGGATCGCGTCGATGTTGGCGCCGATCAGCTCGACGCCGTACTTCTCGAGCACGCCGTTCTCGTGCAGGGCGACCGCCGTGTTCAGCGCGGTCTGCCCGCCCAGCGTCGGCAGGATCGCGTCGGGGCGCTCCTTGGCGATGATCAGCTCGACGAACTCGGGGGTGATCGGCTCGACGTAGGTGGCGTCGGCGAACTCCGGGTCCGTCATGATCGTGGCCGGGTTGGAGTTGACCAGCGAGACGCGGATGCCCTCGGCCCGGAGCACCCGGCACGCCTGGGTGCCGGAGTAGTCGAACTCGCAAGCCTGGCCGATGACGATCGGGCCGGAGCCGATCACCATCACGTGCTTGAGATCTTCACGCTTTCCCATGATCAGCCTTTCTTCCCGGAGAATTCCACCAGCTCGACGAACCTGTCGAACAGGTAATCGGCGTCGTGCGGGCCGGCGGCGGCCTCGGGGTGGTACTGAACGGTGAACGCGGGGACCTCGATCCCTCGCAGGCCCTCGACCACGTCGTCGTTGAGGCAGACGTGCGAGACCTCGACCCCGCCGAAGTCGGTGTCGATCACGGTGTGCAGCGGCGCGTCGACCGCGAAGCCGTGGTTGTGGCTGGTCACCTCGACCTTGCCGGTGGTCTTGTCGAGCACCGGCTGGTTGATGCCGCGGTGCCCGTAGCCCAGTTTGTAGGTGCCGAAGCCGAGCGCCCGGCCGAGGATCTGGCTGCCGAAGCAGATGCCGAAGAGCGGCGTCTGCCGGCGCATGACCTCGCGGGCGAGCGCGACCGGCCCGTCCGCGGTGGCCGGGTCGCCCGGGCCGGGCGAGAAGAACACCGCGTCGGGACTGACCGAGAGCAGGTCCTCGATCGACGACGACGCCGGGAAGATGTGCGTCGTCACCCCCCGCGCGGCGAGCCGGCGCGACACGTTCCGCTTGATGCCCAGGTCGAGCGCGGCGACGGTGTAGCGGTGCTCGCCGACGGCGTCGACCGTGTAGACGGAGGAGGTCGTGACTTCGGCGGAGAGGTCCGCGCCGATCATCTCGGGGGCGGCCCGCACTCGGTCGAGCAGCGACTGCGGGTCGAGGTCGACCGAGGAGATGCCCACCCGCATCGCGCCGCGCGAGCGCAGGTGCCTGGTCAGCGCCCGGGTGTCGATGCCGCTGATCCCGACGACGCCCTCGGCGGCCAGCCGCTCCCCGAGGTCGCCGGTCGAGCGCCAGTTCGACGGCCGGCGGGCGGGATCGCGCACGACATAACCGGCGACCCAGATGCGGGAGGACTCGTCGTCCTCCTCGTTGACGCCGGTGTTGCCGATCTGCGGCGCGGTCTGCACGACGACCTGCCGGTGATAGGACGGGTCGGTCAGCGTCTCCTGGTAACCGGTCATGCCGGTGGTGAACACAGCCTCGCCGAACGTCTCACCGATCGCGCCATACGCGAGACCGGCAAAAGTCCTGCCGTCCTCGAGGACGAGGATCGCTGAGCTGCCTGAACGGCTTCGCTGAGCGGCGGGGGAAAAGGGGGTGCTCATTTAACAGCCTTCCCGTCCAGGACCGTCGGCTCGCCCCGGAGGAAGGTCGCCACGATGCGACCCGGCAGGGTGGTGCCCGCGTACGGCGTGTTGCGGCTGCGGCTCGCCAGCTCGGACGGGTCGACGACCCGCCGGGCGGACGGGTCCACCAGCGTGAGGTTGGCCGGGTCGCCGACCTCGAGGTCAGTGCCGTGGCCGGTCAGGCCCGCGATCCGCGCGGGCGTCCGGGACATGCGCTCGGCGATCAGGTCCCACCGCTCGCCGAGCACCGAGAGCACCACCGGCAGCGCGGTCTCGAGACCGACCATGCCGGGGCGGGCATACGCCCACTCGCACTCCTTGTCCTCGGTGGCGTGCGGCGCGTGGTCGGTGGCGACGATGTCGATGACGCCCTCGACGAGCGCCTCGCGCAGCGCGTTGACGTCGGCCGCCGTACGCAACGGGGGGTTGACCTTGTAGACCGGGTCGTAGGACGCGGCCAGCTCGTCGGTCAGCAGCAGGTGATGCGGCGTGACCTCGGCAGTCACCCGCACGCCCCGGGCCTTGGCCTGGCGCAGCACCTCGACCGAGCCGGCGGTCGAGACGTGACAGACGTGCAGGCGGCTGCCCACGTGCTCGGCGAGCAGCACGTCGCGGGCGATGATCGCCTCCTCGGCGACGGCCGGCCAGCCGGTCAGACCGAGCCGCGTGCTGACCTCGCCCTCGTGCATCTGCGCGCCCTCGGTGAGCCGCGGCTCCTCGGCGTGCTGCGCGATGATCCCGTCGAAGGCCTTCACGTATTCGAGCGCGCGGCGCATCAGGCGCGGGTCGGCGACACAGTGCCCGTCGTCCGAGAAGATCCGCACGTTCGCCGCAGACGTCGCCATCGCGCCCAGCTCGGCGAGCTGCTTCCCGGCGAGCCCGACGGTGACCGCACCGATCGGCTGCACGTCGACCAGGCCCGCCTCGCGGCCGAGGCGCCAGACCTGCTCGACCACGCCGGCGGTGTCGGCGACCGGCGACGTGTTGGCCATCGCGAAGACCGCCGTATACCCGCCGAGCGCCGCGGCCCGGGAGCCGGTCTCGACGGTTTCGGCGTCCTCGCGGCCCGGCTCCCGCAGGTGGGTGTGCAGGTCGACCAGGCCCGGCAGCGCGACCAGACCGGAAGCGTCGATGATCTCCGCGTCTCCCGCGGGGCCGGAGGCGATGACCCCGTCGCGGATCAGAAGATCACGCGGTGCGTCACCGACCACCGACACGTTTCGCAGCAGGTATGAGGTCACGCCTTGCCTCCCAGGAGCAGGTAGAGAACAGCCATCCGAGCGCTCACGCCATTGGCGACCTGCTCGACGATCGTGGACCGCGAGGAGTCCGCCACCTCGGGCGTGATCTCCATGCCGCGGTTCATCGGGCCGGGGTGCATCACGATCGCGTGCTCCGGCAGCTTGCGCATGCGCGCTAGATCGAGACCGTAGCGGCGGCTGTATTCCCTGGCTGAGGGGAAATACGAGTCCTGCATGCGCTCGGTCTGCACTCGCAGCATCATCACGACGTCCATGTCGGGCAGGACGCTATCGAGGTCGTACGACACTTTTGTGAGCGGCGCGAGCGCGGCGGCGACGTCCAGGGGGATCAGCGTCGGCGGCCCGACCAGCGTGATCCGCGCGCCGAGAGTGGTCAGCAGCAGAACATTCGACCGCGCGACCCGGCTGTGCAGCACGTCCCCGACGATGGCGACGTTCAAGCCGTCCAACCGGCCGAGCCGGGATCGCATCGTGTACGCGTCGAGCAGCGCCTGCGTCGGATGCTCGTGAGTCCCGTCACCGGCGTTGACCACCGACCCCTCGATCCACTGAGCCAGCCGGTGCGGCGCACCCGAAGCGGGGTGCCGGATGACGACCGCGTCGGCCCCCATCGCCTGCAGGGTCAGCGCGGTGTCCTTGAGGCTCTCGCCCTTCGAGACGCTGGACCCCTTGGCCGAGAAGTTGATGACGTCGGCCGAGAGCCGCTTGGCCGCCGCTTCGAACGAGATGCGCGTACGGGTGGAGTCCTCGTAGAAGAGGTTGACCACCGTGCGGCCGCGCAGCGTCGGCAGCTTCTTCACCTCGCGGCCGGCGAGCGCGGCCATCTCGCCGGCGGTGTCCAGGATGAGAGTCGCGGTGGACGCGTCCAGGTCGGCGGCCGAGCGCAGATGCTTGATCACTTGTCCCCCCCGGTCAGCTTGACCTCGTCGAGCCCGTCGGTCTCGGTCAGCGCGACACGGACGCTCTCGGCCAGCGAAGTCGGAATGTTCTTACCCACGTAGTCGGCGCGTATGGGCAGCTCACGGTGGCCGCGGTCGACCAGCACGGCGAGCTGCACCGAACTGGGCCGCCCCTCGTCCTTCAGGGCGTCGAGCGCGGCACGCACCGTCCGGCCGCTGAAGAGCACGTCGTCGACGAGCACGACTCGCCGGCCGTCGATGCCGTCGCCGGGCAGCTCGGTCTTGCCGAGCGCACGGGTGGCCTGCAGCCGCAGGTCATCGCGGTAGAGCGTGATGTCGAGAGACCCGACCGGAACGTCGATGCCCTCGAAGGCGTGGATGCGGGCGGCCAACCGCCGGGCCAGCGGCACGCCGCGGGTGGGGATTCCGAGGAGGACGGTGCCGGTGGCGCCCGACGTCTTCTCGAGAATTTGATGAGCGATGCGATCGACGACCCGGTGCAGGTCGGCGGCGCTCAGAATGATCTTTGTGGTCACGTCGGCGCGCGGCGAAGCCACGGCGGACCTCCTTCCCCGCCTCACGGGACGGGTCGTTAAAGGACGTCTGACGGAGCAACCCCCGAAGGAGAGGCCCCAATGGCTGACGCTACGTTACCAGTGGACGCGGCGATGACTATCGTGACGTGCCCGACGTGAGTACACGACGGACCAATCCGACAAGTCTCCCTCGGGCCGCGCGACTCATCGGTAACCGACACTTGACCGGGGGTCGCAAACTCCGTACCGTCACGCTGCGTAGCGATCGCGGAGGGGAACCCTCCGGGCCAGCACAGTGGGAGTGTTCCGAATGCCGTCTGAGTACGCCAAGTCGCTGGGCGCGCGTCTGCGCTCCATCCGACAGCAGCAGGGTCTGTCCCTGCAGGGTGTGGAAGAGAAGTCGAACGGTCGGTGGAAGGCCGTCGTGGTGGGTTCGTACGAGCGCGGCGACCGTGCCGTGACCGTCTCGCGCCTCGCCGAGTTGGCAGACTTCTACCGTGTCCCCGTCTCGGAACTGCTGCCCGACGGCAGCGGAGTCCGACTCGAGGCCACCAACAAAATCGTGCTGGACCTCGAGAAGCTTTACGACACCACCGGCGAGGATCTCGCCTATGTGGCGCGTTACGCCCGAGCGATCCAGCAGCAGCGCGGCGACTACAACGGCCGCGTCCTGTCCATCCGTGCCGACGACCTGCGGGCGCTGGCCATCGTTTACGACATCTCGCCGTCGGGCTTGATCGAGCGCCTGACCGAGCAGGGTGTCCTGGTCGCCGACCCCCGGGCTTTCTTCGCCAGCTGAGAAAGCGCTCCCGCAGCTCGCGTGCTTCACCAGGCGCCCGCGGCGGAAGCCGTCCGACCTGCAACAACGCCGGTCCCCACCGGCGCCGTCCCCCATCCCCCGACCACGCCGACTCCACAACGGCGCGAGTCCCGATTCCGAAAAGCCCGCGTTCATCGCGGGCTTTTTCGTATCCCCGGGCGTCCCAAAAAAGGGACACCCCCGCGGCCGCCCGTCTGCCGCATGGACACACCCGAAAACCCACGTCCGTCGTCGGCTCGTTGCGTCCAAGCCAACCCGAAAAACCAGGGCCCATCAAGTACGCGGCCGCAACTCTTTCAACCGGATCCGACCTCCCGGTGGAGGCCGTCAGCCCCCAAAACCAGCCAAAGGACTCCCTGCGATCTACGCCCCGCATCCCGGCCGCCACTCCACACCATCGACCGAAGCGACTGCTCAGCCCAGGCCCGCCGGGCCGAGACCCACCGCAGAGCCCCAGCGCCGTGTTCCCGACCACGCGCGACGGTCGCCGTCACGGATCGTGGTGGCCGCCATCACAAGATCCTTTGTGCCGCCTGTTTTCGCACAATGAGGGAGGACGACGGTGCGATCCGTCGCAAAGTTTCCAGGCCAGCTCACCGACGCCGCCGACGCCGATTTCGACCAGCCCTACCGACCACAACTTCCCGGGTGCAGGGCTCAATCCAGGCCGGCTTCACCGCACTGCCCCTGGTCCCGCTGCTACCAGGCACGCTGACCGGCGGTTCGTGGTCGGCAGCGCCGGGACGGCCTGCCCGGGTCGAGCAGGCGCAGGTTTCGGAGCGCGAAAAGGCTCCGAACGCCGGACCGGAGTCAGCGTTCGGAGCCCGGGTGGGTCAGCGCGTGGCGAACTCGGCGATGCGGCCGAGGATGCCGTTCAGGAAGCGCGGGCTGTCGTCCGTCGACATCTGCTTGGCCAGCTCGACGGCCTCGGTGATGGCCACCGGGTCGTCGATCTCCGGCACGTAAAGCAGCTCGTACACCGCGATCCGGGCCAGGTTGCGGTCGACCACCGGCATCCGGTCGATGGTCCAGCCCTCGGCGTAGCTGGCGATCAGCTCGTCGATCCGGTCGAGGTTTTCCGCGATGCCCTCGACCAGGCCCTTGGTGTAATCCAGATGGTCCGGGTGCGGTCTGGCGATCCGCTGCAGATAGCTGTCCATGACCTGGCTCGGCGGCAGGTCGCGGAGGTCGGCCTCGTAGAGAACGTCGAGGGCCCGCTTGCGCGCCTTGCGACGCGCCGGCATCTGCGTCTTGGGGCCTTCAGCCATCAGCTACGGCCAAGGTAGC
>Ga0247737_1000412_pt1 | contig 16981 bp, 8 predicted proteins | sample UWRJL028104C2_FD_180937 | JGI IMG/M metagenome (GOLD analysis project Ga0247737, IMG submission 180937) | Plant litter microbial communities from Arlington Agricultural Research Station in Wisconsin, United States - UWRJ-L028-104C-2 | ecosystem: Environmental > Terrestrial > Plant litter >...
CACCGAACAATCCCCACACACATGTGAGAAAAACCCGGCCGGGATACAACTAATTGGCACTGGCTTATCAAGCACCCTGTTGAGTTCTCAAAGAACAACCACACCCGAGCACATTCCCCGGGGCACTTCTCAAGCCTACCCGCCGCTTTCCGTTCCACCAAATCCAGGCCGAGACCCGAACTCACCAAAACCAAAACCGTTCAGGCACCACAATTTTCTACCAGAACCCATCGCGGCCCAAACAGCACAACGATGCACCCTGCCGAATTTCATGGATTCCACCAGAACGGCCGCGCCGGTCCTCCGAAGAGTCCCGCTCGCTCGCCCGCCTCCCTGGCGGCTTGGAGAACACTACTAGGCGATCTCCCGTCCGCCAAATCGAACCCCAGGTTTCTCCGCGGCTCACGAACCGTAAGCACCTGGTAGCACCAGAACGGTGCCGACCACACCGGTCGCGGGCGACGACGTCCCACGATCATCCGCCTGGGCGCGACGGATCTGGCCTGAGCTGTGCCCCGCCCCGGCGGCTCCGCCCACCCACCAGCGGAGACCGGTCAGTGGACGGCGGTGAACCGGCCGCCGGGTAGAAAGCCCCGCCGGCCTCGGGTGGGTCAGCGCCTGGGTCACCGCCCGGCGCTGTACCGCTCGACCAGCTCGTCCGGCTCGTCCCGCGTCCGGCTCGACCAGCTCGTCCCGCGTCCGGCTCGGCCAGCTCGTCTCGCATCCGGCTCGACCAGCTCGACCCGCGTCGCCGGGACCTGCGGGAGCGGGGTGTCACCGCGCACGACGTTCAGCCGCATGGCCGCAGGTCGCCGCATCCAGAGTGTCACCATCGACGGCTTCCAGAACCCGCCGGAACGTCCGCTCGCTGGGCGCCAGCCACCAGCCGGTCAACGGGTTGAAGGTGAAGAGGACGACACGAGCGCGACTCCAAGGATGGTCTTCGGGCTTCAGCAGCCGAAAGATCGCCAGAGTCGCGCTCGTCCCGCAAACCCACTCACCGTCCGGCACTCAACACGGACATAAATCCCTAAATCGGCACAACGCCGAGGCCCGGACCACGCCCCGTGCCGGGACAACGAATCCCGGTCAGCAGGCTCCGCCTCCGCCGAACCGCAGCGTCTGAGAATCCTGCTTACGGATCGAGTAGAAGGACGAGTTGGTGGCATACGTGTCGGTATTGACACTGGCGCCGTTGAAGAAACTAATCTTGAAGGACGCCGCCGAGTTCGAGGAAGCCGGCTGACCGTTACCCATGTCGGTGCACGTCCTCGTCGACGACGCCGCGTTCACCTCGCCAAACCATTGGACCAACCCGGAACTGGTGTACCGGCCGTCCCACAGCGAATCCGGGAAGTAGCCGAACCACTCGCCGCCATAACCGAGATTCCATCGTCCGCTGAAATGCTGAATCCGGAATTCCTGGACGCCCAGCGGAAGCTTTTCGCCCGGGGTGTGCCTGGTGCTGGTTTGCACGTAGCCGCACCCGTTGTAGCAAGTTTCCTGATTATTGACCCAGTGATAAACGAACAGGCGCGGCTCCGGATCGCCGGCGCCCACGGTCCAGCCCACCTCGACGATCTGCTGTCCATCGGCCGACTCCACCGCGATTTCGGCCAGTGTGTGATCGTCACCCGGCGCCAAATTCGGTTTCGCCACCGTAATGTCTGCCCTGGTGCCGTCGTTGCTGACGCGTTGGCCGGCCCCGGCATAGAGGTAGCCGGAATCATCGGCCTCGTCCTCTTGAATGCCGCTGATTGACCTTTCAATAACCGGGTGCCCCTTCGGCCCATAAACTGCCACCGGCCGAGTCGGATTCTTCGGTTCCTGCGGCACGGTCTTCGCCTCGGCAGTCCCCGCAGTCATGACAACCAGCGCCGAAACACCGACGAGCACTCTCAACGAACGCGACCGGATCATACGCAACGTGTATTCCCCTCTGACTTGACCGGCTGGAAGTGAAACACCCCTACTGAACCGGGACGAGGAATGGCTCGATGATGCCCCTGCATCTTCTTGAATCCCACACAGAAGCCACGCCATACTGTCGCGGCCAGTATGGCTTGCACTGGCGGTCGATGTCTCTACTCTCGACGCACTTTATTTTGTCCGAGACGCATTCCGAGGAGTCTATTCACGGGTGTTGGCGTGGGCGGGGTGTGGTTGAGTCCATTCAGGGGTGGGGCCGTGACCTGCAGGTTTGAGTCAGGGGTGTGCCGTCGGCATGGGACGCGCCGGGCTGAGTACTTGATCTCTCGGTGTCGATAGTGATGATCGTCTCTTGTATCCGACGTGCCGCGTGCCGACCGCGCGCCTCTGCCCGCGTGAACTCGGACTCGACGTTCCCGGCCTGCCCGGTCGGGAAGATGACCGGGATGGCCGCCACGCTCCGGCGAAGGACGTCCGCCAGGGCGATAGATATCGCGTCGTGGTGAGCCCGTACCCATTTTGTACGTCTGTCAGGGTATGAGATTGATGAGATTGCTGGCTGTAGCCGGCATGTCAGCGCTGGTCGCGGCTACGACCTCGGGCACTGTCGGCGCGGCGGCCGCGGACGACGGGTGGACCAGCACCTGGTCGGTGGCCTACGAGGGCTCTGGCGGTACCTTCCCGGCGCGAACGACGGCCCGGCAGATCGTGCACACCAGCATCGCGGGTACCGCTGCCCGGCTCCGGCTGAGCAACGTGTTCAACACCCAGCCGCTCACGGTGACCGACTTCCACCTCGCCCGGCGCACCTCCGGCTCCTCGGTCGACGCGTCGACCGACCGGCCGGTGACCTTCGGCGGGCAGACCTCGGTCACGATCCCGGCCGGCGGGCAGGCGGTCAGCGATCCGGTGGCGTTCGCGGTGCGGGCCGAATCCGATGTGGCGGTCAGTTTCTATGTGCCGGTGCTGACTCAGAACGTCTCCAGCCACCAGTTCGCCTTCGAGAACCAGTACCTCGCCGACGGCAACGTCACCGGCGCGGCGAACATCGCCACCACGATGACGTACTCCAGCTATTTCATCGTGTCCGACCTGGACGTGCTGAACTCCTCCGCGACGGGGTCGGTGGTCGCGCTCGGTGCCTCGATCACCGAGGGGCACTCCACGACCTTCGGTGCCAACCGGCGCTATCCCAACCTCCTGGCGAGCCGCCTCAACGCCTCGGGCCGTACGGTCGGGGTCGCCAACGAAGGCATCGCCGGCAACCAGTTGCTCGGCGTGGGCGTCGGGCCGAGCGCGCTGGACCGGTTCGACCGGGACGTATTGGGCCGCTCCGGTGTCCGGTCGGTGATCTTCGCGGACAACCCGATCAACGACCTTGGCAGCGGCCGCGAACCGACGGGTAGCCAGCTCATCGCCGGACTGACCCAGCTGATCACGCGGGCCCACGCGGCGGGGATCAAGTTCCACTGCGCGACGCTCACCCCGTTCGGAGGGCACGGATCGTGGTCGTCGAGCCGCGAAGTGGCGCGCGGGCAGTACAACGCCTTCGTCCGTGGCCAGGGCTCGGGCTGCGACGGGGTGGTCGACTTCGACCTCGCCACCCGTGATCCGGCGGCGCCGACGCAGTTCCGCGCCGAGTTCGACCAGGGCGACCACCTCCACCCGAACGACGCCGGAATGGCCGCGATGGCCGCCGCGATCCCGCTCACCCTGTTCGGGCCGGCCGGCAGCGCGCCGCAGCCGACCACCCTCGCGGCGGCTTACGACAACGTCGCGGTCAGCAACGACACCAACACGACGGCCGGGAACTTCGACGGTGGCGGGGCCAGCTTCTCGGGCCAGGCGCTGGCGGCCGGCGGCGCGGTCGCCGGGAAGACGGTGACCACGAACGGTGTCGCCCTGCCCTGGCCGGCGAGCGCCGGCACCGGCAAGCCGGACAACGCGATCGCGTCGGGCCAGACCATTACTGTGCCCGGCTCGGGAAATACGCTCGCCCTGTTGCACACGACGAGTTACGGCCCGGTCTCGGCCACCGGCACGATCAACTACACCGACGGCACGACCCAGTCGTACGGCCTCTCGTCGCCTGACTGGTTTGTCACCCAGTCGAACGAGGCCACCGTCGCCGTCGTCGCCGCCTATCAGAACCGGACCGGTAATGTCCGCTTCGACCAGCCGAGCGCCGTATTCAGCACAGTCCTCCCCCTCGCCGCCGGGAAAACCGTAGCCACGGTGCGCCTCCCGGTGGCCGGCGGAGCTCCGGCACAGCCCGGGCTCCCGACGCTGCACATCTTCTCCGCCGTGGTGACCAACCGAGGCTGACCACTCGGGTGGAGTGGCGTGGCCCCCGATGCACGCCACTCCACCACCGGAACAAAGTCCAAAAACCGGCACAATGCTGGTCAGACGCAGGCGCAGTGTGACGTGTCGTGTCCCACAGCGGTGAATAACGGGTCCATCACGACGTTATGTGAGCGTGAAGATCTGGATCCCTCAGAAGTACGGGCTGTCGCACCTCGACCACCTGATCGAGCAAGCCGACATCGAGATCGCCGACGACCCGGCCGATCTCCCGTCCGACCCCGCCAACGTCGACTTCCTCGTGCCGACCTTCCTCGACCAGCCCTCGATGCGCCCGCTGCTGCCGTCGATGACCGGTCTGAAAGTGCTTCAGCTGCCCAGCTCCGGCTCGGACGGCTGGGCCGAGGTGACCCGCCCGGAGGCGACCATCGCCCACGCCCGCGGAGTGCACGACAGTTCCACCGCCGAGTGGGTGCTGACCGCGATCCTCGCGTCGCTGCGCGAGCTGCCGGCCTTGCACGACGCCCAGCGCGACGCGAGATGGCAGCCGCGCCGAGGGCGCGACCTGCTCGGTAAGCGGATCCTGCTCATCGGTGCCGGCTCGATCGGCTCCGCGGTGGCCCGCCGGCTCAAGCCTTTCGGCGTACGCCTCACCAAGGTGGCCCGTACCGCCCGGCCGGACGAGGACATCCACCCCATCACCGAACTGCCCGCGCTGCTGCCGAACGCCGAGGTCGTGATCCTGCTCGTCCCGCTGACCGCCGAGACCCGTGGCCTGGTCGACCGGGAGTTCCTCGCCGCTCTGCCCGACGGGGCGCTGCTGGTCAACGCGGCCAGAGGCCCAGTGGTCGACACCGAGGCCCTGCTGGCCGAGCTCGGCACCGGCCGACTCGCGGCTGCGCTGGACGTCACGGACCCGGAGCCGCTACCCGCCGGCCATCCGCTCTGGCGCGAACCGCACACGCTGATCACCCCGCACATCGCGGCACAGACCAACGGGATGCTGCCTCGCGTCTACGATTTGGTCGCCCGCCAGCTGGAACGATTCCTGGCCGGCGAGCCGCTCCTGAACCAGGTAGTCCGGTAGCCCGAACCGCGAGCCAGCCGCCGCTCGCGAGGTGAGAGGTAACCTGCTCAGTCGCTGATCGTTACAGTTTCGACCCCAGTCGCCGAGCCAAGGCGAGAGAGCGGTCGAACAGCAATCTCGTGACATCGCGCGCTGAAGGAGTAATCGAGTGAATCGCAAATCCCTCCTGCCCGTCCGCCTCAGGTCGGTTCTCCTCGCGATTTTTGTGTCGCTCGGGATCGTGGCGGCCACTGCCCCGATGGCCGTGGCCGCACCCGGTGGCGGGCACGGGCGGCAAGCCGCACTCGATTCCCAATACACCATCAAGTACAACTGCGGATGGGTTACCTGCAGCGTGTACCTCAGTCGAGACCTCACAAAGCTGCTCAGGCAGAAGCTCGATCCCGTGAAGAACAACGGGCCGAAAGCTCTCACCGAGGCGGCGGCGCTCGCCTGCGGCGTTGCCGCACTCCCGTCGGGGGTACTGGGCACGGCCGCGGCCAGTAGCTTCTGCGCAGCCGCTGCGGCCATTTACGGGGAGTCGTTCGTCAACACATTGATAACGGCGGAGAACAAGAATCAGTGTGTTCGACTGAGGACTCTGGGGCCGGGGCCGTCGACCAGTATTGTGGGAATGTATAACGACAATAACGGCAAGTATTGCGTGTGACGTGCCGCCAACAGATTGATGATGTGGTCGGTGCCGAGCCCTTTCAGCGAGCCCTCGACCGCGGTGAGGTCGCCGCGCTCGCGCCCGCGGCCACGCCGGCAAGGCCCCCGAGATACGCCCTGCCGTGCGCCGCGGGCTCGGCTCGATGATCGGTGCTCGGACGTTCCAGATCGGACTACCCAGCAGGTCGGCGCGTGTCTGGCGAGTCGTCAGCAGAGGAACGGCCGACGTCCGGCCGCCGACCGAGGATTGCCGCCTGCACCCCCGCGTGAGCTGCCGCTCCGGCGCAGGGTTCCCGCCGGCCGGGGCTACGACCTGCTGGGGCCGAGCGGCGGGTCACCGGCCGGCACGGGAGCAGGACGCGGTTCCTTCAGTTCGACGAAGACGCTGTACGTCGCAGTGTCGCCGATGTTCTGCCCGGTGTGCGCCTGCGCGCCGATCCAACGAGCCTCGCCGGCGTGCAATTCGACTTCCGCGCTCCGATCGTCGACGGTGATGCGACGCCGAAAGGCACTGAGCGTCACCATCACGCTGTCCGGGTGCTGGTGCGGGTGCGTGCGGTCGCCGGGCTCGTCGCGGTACTCCAGGACCCGCACTCGCTCGTTCTCGAAGATGACCTTGTAGAGGGTGGGGTCGGTGACGGTCGGATCGTCGTGGCTCATCGCAGACTCTCCCGATGGTTATATGGGACTGCAATCCCATGATGGGATCACGCTACCATCACGAGGTGAGCGAGCCCTACGAGTCGATCGGCCGCACCGCGCAGAAGTCCCGAACACGACAGGCACTCATCGCCGCCACCCGTGAACTTCTCGCCGCCGGGCTCACCCCCAAGGTCGAGGACGCCGCCGAGCGAGCCGGAATCTCGCGGACCACGGCCTACCGCTACTTCCCCAGCCAACGCAGTCTGTTCCTGGCCGCCCAGCCCACCATCGCGCCCGAGACGTTGATGCCGGCCGACGCACCCACCGACCCGCGGGACCGCCTCGACGCCGTCATGAACGCGTTCACCCTCTACAACCTCACGTGGGAGCCCCAGCTGCGTGCCTCGCTCCGGCTGTCCCTGGAGCCCGGCTCCGACCAGCCGGTGCTCCGTCAGGGACGTGCCGTCGGATGGATCGCGGAGGCCCTCGTTCCGCTGCGGGAAACCCTCCCCCGCATCGACATCCAGCAGCTCGCCATCGCGATCCGGTCGGCCACCGGCATCGAGGCGCTGGTGTGGCTCATCGACGTCGCCGGCTACCCCCGGCAGCAAGCCGCCGACACCGTCAAGGCCACCGCCCGGGCCTTACTCGACGCCGCGGTCCTCGACGCGAACGCTTAGCGGCAGTCGCCCGGACCGCTGGGGCCGTTCGACCTGCACGTCCTGTGCGGCCTTGACCCTGACCTCCCAACCGTCGGGTGGGAGGCCCCCTCCGTGTCCAGTCGGCCGAGCCGGTCAGCGCACCCTGCGCCGGCGGCGGAACGCCGTGGTCAGCGACAGTCCGAGGAGGATGAAGAGGACACCGGCCAACGCGACCGGCCCGGTGGCATGTCCGGTGATCGGCATGCCGTCGGCCCTGGCCGAGACCGCGGCGCCTGCCACGTCACTGCCGCCGGTGCTCACCGCGCTGCCCGCCTGCCGGATCGACGCCTCGGCCGCCGCCCGTACGATCAGGGGCTGCGCCAGGAACCGCGCCGCCCCGCCGGCGTTCAGCCCGGTGGCCAGGATCCGGTATTGGCCGGCCCGGGTGCTGCGCGGGACGAGCACCGTGGCGGAGAACGCGCCGGATTTCGAGGCGGTCGCGGTGGTCAGCGTGACCGGGCCGGGGAACAGGCTGATCGGCACCTTGGAACCGGCCTTGTAGCCGGTGCCGGTGACAGTGAGCCGCGCACCCGCGGTCACTGTGGTGGCGCGGCCCAGGATGCCCGCGGACGCCGGCACCGCAGTGGGGACCAGCGCGTTGCCGGACGGCACCGGGCGGGTGCCGCCGGTCGCCACCGCGGACGTTCCGGCCGGACCGGTCGCGGCCACCCGGAGGGTGTACGCGACGCCGGCCGCCAGCCCGGTGATCGTGCAGGACGTACCAGACACCGTGCAGGTACGCGCGGGATACGCCGTCGCGGTGGCGGTCGCCGTGTACTGGCTGACCGTGCCGCCGCTGCCCGGGTTCCACGAGACGACGACCGAGTTGACTTTCGCGGTGCCCCGGATCCCGCTGGGCACGCCCGGTGCGCCGACGACCTTCACGGTGGCCGTCGCGCCCGCCGAACTCGTCCCGGCATCGGTGCGGGCGGTCACGCCGACCAGGTAGGTGCCGTTGGCGTTCACGGTGAATGTGCAGGTGGTCGCCGAGACCGACGGGCTGCACGAGCCGCCCGTCCGCGTTCCTGGGCCGTCGACGGTGACGACGTAGGCGTGGTTGGCGCCGGTCCCCCACGCGATCTGGTCGGCGGTCCAGGTGACCAATACGGCACGCGACACGCCGGGTGTCTGCTTGGCGGCCAACGAGCTCACCAAGCCCGAAGGAGGCACGGCAGCGGTCGGCGGGTTCACCACCGGCGGGTCGACCACCGGCGGCGTGCTCGCCACGGCGACCGACTTGGCCAGGTAGACCGCCACACCCTCGCTGTCCAGGCCGCTCGCCAGGAACGTGTGCGAGCCGAGCGCGGTCCCCGACGGCAGGCTCACGGTCACGTTGATGGTGCCGTCCGGCCCCGCGATCGTGGTACCCAGCGACACCGGCACGGAGTGCAGTGTCAGGACGACCGTCGAGCCCGGTTCGAACCCGCCGCCGGTGATGGTGATGGATCCGCCGGCAGTCGTCGTCGCGGACCCGGCCGGCACCGCGTCCGACGGCACCTCGGCCGGCGCTTGCGGGGCTCCGGCCGGCACCACGGTGGTGGTGCCGCTCGACGCGGTCGAAGTGCCGTCCGGACCGGCGGCGGCCACGCTCACGGTGTATTCGACACCCGCCGCGAGCCCGGTGATGGTGCACGGGCTCACGGTCACCGTCGCGGGGCAGGTGACGGCCGGGTAGTCCGCCGCTGTCGCGGTCACGGTGTACGAGGTGATGCCGCCGCCCACATTGGCCGGCGCCGACCAGGACACGGTGATCGCATTGGTGCCGGCGCTGCCGCTGACACCAGTCGGGCTGCCCGGCGCACCCAGGGCGACGACACCGGTGCTCGCCGAGGCGGTCGCCGTGCCGATCTCGTTGGTGAGAGCCACGCCAACGGTGTACGTGCCGCTCTTGTTCGTGACGAAGGTGCAGCTCGGCGTGGACGAGTCGACCACGGTCGTGCAGGAGTTGCCGGTCAATACGGCACCGGACGGCGACTGCACCGTCACGGTGTAGGACTTCGTGACGCCACCGTTCCAGGCCGCCGTGGCCGCCTGGCCCCAGCTCGCCGTCACCGTCGCGGACCCGGGAACGGTGCCCACCGCCAAGCCGCTCACGGTCGCGGACGGAGCCAGCCGCACCTGCGCGACGACACTCGCCGCGGTGCCGGTGCTGACGTCGGCCTCGGTGACCGGAGCCACCGTGACGGTAAAGGCGCCACCAATACTCGCCGTGAACGAACAGCCGGGGCTCACCGAGTCGGCCACGTCCGCGGTCGTGCAGTTCTGCGGGGTCAGCGCCGCTCCGGGCGGACCGTCGACCGTCACCCGGTAGTTCTTGGTGCTGCCACCACGCCAGCCGATCGCGCCCAACTGGGCCCAGCCGACCTGCACCGTGGCACTGCCGGGCGTCTGCGTCGCGGTCAGTCCGGTAACGACCGCGGTCGGCCGGAGCGCGATGCCGCCGGGCTTGGTGGTGCCGGAGAGCGCCGCGCCGACCTCGTTGACGGCGAAGACCTCGACCGTGAACGGCCCCGGCGTGCTGTTGGTGAACGAACAGGACGGCATCGGGCCGTCGGCGACGCTCGGACACGGCGTGGTGGTCAGGCCGTTCGCATCGGTGAGCGTGACCTTGTACGTCCGGGTGACGCCCATCGACCAGGCCGGGTCGCCGGTCAACTGCGGCCAGCTCACCTGCACGGCACCGGAACCGGCCAGGGTGGTGACGGTCGGGTCGGCGACCGTGCCGGACGGCACCGCCAGCGTGATGTGCCGGGTCGCCTGGGCCTGGGTGCCGTTGCCCACCTCGTTATGGGGAACGACGTGCACGGTGTAGTCGCCGGCCGCCGGGACGGTGAACGCACACTGCGGGGTCACGCTGTCGTTGATCGGGCCGGCGGTGCAGGAGTCGTCGGTCAGCGCGCCGGCCCCGGCCGGCCGGTCGACGGTCACCAGGTAGGTGCGCTGCTGAGCGTCCTGCCAGCCGACGTCGGACAGCCTGTTCCAGCTGACGCTGACGACGGCGGAACCGGTGCCGGCCACTGCGGCGAGCCCGGTCACCGGACCGGTCGGGACGGCCAGGGTCACGTGCCCCGTGCCGTTGGTGCTCTGACTGCTGGTGCCGGTCTCGTTGACGGCGGTCACAGTGACCGAATAAGTGCCTGCCGAAGCGGCGACGAAGGAGCACTGCGGGGTCGCACTGTCCGCGATCGCGCCGACGCAGCCGTTCTGGCTCAGCGGGGCAGCGCCGGGCGGCAAGGCGATGGCCACCTGGTAGTTGTGGGTCTGGCCCTCCCACTCGGTAGCGTCCAGCGCGGTCCAGCCGACCGCCACGGTGCCCGAGCCGGGCGAGGTGGTGACGGTGACCGCGCTGGGCTTGCCGGTGGGTGCGCTCAGACTCAGACCGACCGTGTTTGTAGTGCTGTTCTCGCTGGTCCCGGCCTCGTTGGCCAGGGCGACCTGGACCGTGTACGAGCCGGAGGTGTCGGCGGTGAAGGTGCAGTTCGGCGCCACACCATCGGCCACCGTGGTGCAGGTGTTGGGGTTGAGCACCGCGCCCGACGGCTTGGTGATCGTCACGACGTAGTCGTGGGTGCTCACCGCACCGTTGAAGGCGGCGGCGTTCGCCCGGTTCCAGAGCACCACCACGTCGCCGAAGCCGTTGGTGGCGAGCGCGCGCAGGTTGGTCACGGTCGCGGTCGGCTTGCGGACGACGTGCGCGGTCACGCCGACCGCGGTGCCGGTGCTGAGGCCAGCCTCGTTGACCGGGGCGACCTTCACGACGTAGTCGCCGCCGATGCTTGCGGTGAAGTAACAGGTCGGAGTGGCCGAGTCGGCCACGTCGGCAGTCGTGCAGTTCTGCGGCGTCAAGGTGGATCCGGCCGGGCCGTCGACCGTCACCCGGTACGTGTTGGTGGTGCCACCCCGCCAGTCGGCCGGGTTCTGCTGCGTCCAGGCGACCTGCACGGTGGCGGTGCCGGGCGTCTGGGCGGCGGTCAGATCGGCGACCAGCGCGGTCGGCTTGCGCACGATCGCCCCGACCTCGGTCGGTCCGCTCGCCGCGGGGCCGACCTCGTTGACCGCGATGACCTCGACCGTGAACGGCCCCGGCGTGCTGTTGGCGAACGAACAGGACGGCGTCGGGCCGTCGGCGACGCTCGGACACGGCGTGCTGGTCAGGCCGTTCGCATCGGTGAGCGTGACCTTGTACGTCCGGGTGACGCCTTCGGACCAAGCGGAGTTCCCGGTCAGCCGGGGCCAGCTCACCACGACATTGTCGGAGTCGAGCGTGGTCGTGACGGTCGCGTCGGAGACGGCACCCGACGGCACCACCAGAGTCACGTGCCCGGTGGCCTGAGCCGCCGCGCTGGAACCGGCTTCGCTGCGGGCAACGACGTCAACCGTGTACGTACCCGCCGAGGCGGCGGTGAACGAGCAGTCCGGGGTCGATGAGTCGGCGATCGGCGCGGTGGTGCACGAGTTGGCCGCTACCGCTGCCCCGTCCGGCCGGGTGATCGTGACGAGATACTCCCGATCGGTGGCGTCCTTCCAGTCAGGAGTCGGCAACTGGTCCCAGTTGACAGCGACCGTCGACGACCCGGCCGAGGTGACCACGTCCAGGCCGGTGACCGGGCCGTCCGGCGCGGCCAGAGTCACATGGACCGTGTCGGACAGGCTGACGAGGCTGTCGCCCACCTCGTTGAACGCGGTCACCTCGACGGTGTAGGTGCCGGCCGTGGTCGCGGTGAAGGAGCAGCCCGTCGCCGAGTCGGTGTTCGCGCCGGTCGCCAGTGCCGCACAGGACAGATCGGTCGTGGTGCCGCCGGTGATGTCGACCTGGTAATGGCGGTCCTCGCCCTGCCAGTCGGCGTCCGAGATCCCCGTCCAGGTCACCTCCACCGCGCCGGTGCCGACGGTGGCGGTCGCGTTCAGGCCGGTCACCGCGGCAGCCGGCACGACGAGGGCGACGGTGCCCATGTCGGTCGCGTCCTGGGCGCTGATGCCGGCCTCACTGACCGCCTTCACGTGCGCGGTGTACTGCCCGGCCAAGTTGGTGGTGAAAGTACACGTGGGCATGGGGGTGGCTGTCATCGGCGGGGTGCAGGTGCCGGGGTCGACGACCGCGCCGACCGGGGAGTCCAAGGTGACCTGGTACTTCCGATCGGTGGCGCCGTGCCACGCCTCGGTGGCCAGCGCGGTCCAGGTCACCGTGACGCTGCCACTGGCCGGGGTGGTGTCCACGAGCACGCCCTGGACCGGACCGGTCGGGGCGTGCAGGACCAGGGTCGAGGAGTCCTGGGCGCTGGTCGTGCTCGGGCCCGCCTCGTTGACCGCCGTCACCGTCACGATGTATTCGCCGTCGGCATTGGTGGTGAACGAGCACGTCAACGCGGTCACCGGGACGGCGCAGCCGTTGGGGTTCAGGATCGCGCCGGGCGGGCCGACGATGTGCACCGCGTACTCCTCGGTGGTGCCGCCGCTCCAGCTTCCGGCCCCGTCGATCAGCGAGTCCCAGGTCACGGTGACCACCGGGTTCCCGGCCGCGGTCGTGACGGTGACCGTCCCGACGTCACCGGTGGGCACCGCGATCAGTGCGACCGGCAACGCGGTCGAAGGATCTGACGACAACGAACCCGCATGGTCGCCCACGGCGATGACCTTGACCGACACCGTGCCGGACCCGGTGATGTGGCAGGCCGGGAGCGTCGCGTCGGCGCAGCCCACCGGCACGTCGTTGACGGTGACGGCGTAGGTCTGGTTGGTGTTGTGCTTCCAGTCGGCCGGCGGGTCCCAGGCGATGTCGGCATTGCCGTTCGTGGTGGCGGTGATGCGCACATTTGTGGCCGGGTCCGGGACGTCGGGGATGTCGACCGACAGCGTGGCGTCGCTGTGCAGAACCGCCGAGTTGCCGATCGCCCGCACGATCACTGTGCCGGTGGTGTCCGCGTGCCCGGTGATGTCGCACGTGAGCTCGGTGATCGCCGTACAGGCTCCCACCGGCACACCGTCGACCAGCACGCTGTAATGGCGCTGGGCGTTGTTGTGCCAGCTCGCGGGTGCGGCCCAGCCGATCACCGTGTGCCCCAGCGTCCGGCTGGTGACCCCGAGTGTGGTGGGCGCGCCGGGCAGCTCCGGCAGCTCGACCACCAGCGGGCTCGCGCTGGTGGCCAGGCCGTTGTCGCCATTGGCCCGAACCACCACGGAGGTCGTGCTGTCCGGCGTGCCGGTGATCGCGCACCGGGTGGCCGTGATGCCGATGCAGCCGGCGACCGCGTTGCCGTCCGTCAGCACCGTGTACGTGTTGATCGTGCTGCCGTTGAAGGACGCGGGGTCCCACAGCACAGCGGCGCCACCCACGATCCATTCGGCCGCGCGGACGCTCGGCGGCGCGTTCGGCGCCGGCAGCAGGGTGAGCGTGACCTGACCGGACTGGGCGGCCAGCGCCGGTGCGTCACCGATCGCGGTCACCGTGGCTCCCACGGTGATCGCGTCCGCGGTGAACGTGCAGCTCGGCGTTGAGATGTCGACGCAGCCGTCGACCGGGTTGCCGTCGACTTTCACGGTGTAGCCGTGGTGCACATTGCCGTTCCAGGCCGGCGGCGTCCACTCGAGGGTGCCGGAGCCGACGTCGCTGGCGGTCAGGTGCAGGTTCGTTGGCGCGTCGGGGGCCACGACCAGCGAGAAGTTGGCGGTGCTGGAGTCGGTGGCCAGCCCGGTGTTGCCGATCGCCCGGACGACCACGGTATGCGGCCCGGCCGCCCCGGTGATCGCGCAGGTGGTGATGGTGAAGAGGAGGTCGTGGCAGCTGACGACGTTGCTGTCGACGATCACGTCATACTTCTTGGTGCTGCTCAGGCGCCAACTGGCCGGCGCGGTCCAACTCACCGTGCCCTGCCCGCTGCCCGTGGAGCTCACCGCCACCGACGTGGGTGCCAGCGGTGGCGGGAGAAGCGTGGTAATCACGGTGCCGGAATCCAGGTACTCATTCGGGCCGTCGCCGTTCGCCCGGACGGACAGCGTCACTGTCGAGGCGGCGGCACCGGTGACATGGCAGGTCAGATTGGTGGTGTCCAGGCAGCCGGCGAACGGCGACCCGCCGACCAGCACCGTGTAGGTCAGGTTGGCGCTGGCTCCCCAGGTCGCCGCGTTCCAGGCGAGCTCGGCCGAGCCGGAGGCGGTGGACGTCACCCGCAAGCCGGTGGCCGGCCCGTTCGGCGGCGCGGCCGCAGCCGACAAGGGCTGGCCGATCAAGCCACCGGCCAGGGTCAACGCCACCACGGCGGACGATGCCAGCAACGATGTGAAACGGCGCCTGCGTGACGTATGAAACACCCTGGTCTCCCCAAAAACTGAGGGCGTTCCGCGACGCCGCACCACTCAGCAATCTAGGAAGATTCTGGGGTTAACGTCGGTAAATCACGAGATCAGCTCATTTTAAATGATGTGAATCGTCTGATGCTTAGACCTCGGACAGTTCCCAACGCCGATCCAACGGGCGAACCACTGCGACCTCTCAGACTTGCTCAGGCGATGTCGATAGGCACGACGTAGCTTCGACCCGCCGGTCGGGCTGGACAAAGGGAATCCGCCTCATGGACCTCTTCAGTACCTCCTGGAACCCCGACGCCGGCTGGTTGACGCCGTTCCCGCCGCTCGACGGCCCGAAGACCCTGGTGCTGGCCTTCGGCAATAGTTCGCTCGCCGATGATCCGACGCCGTTGCGGGAACTCTGCGCGGCCTTCCCCTCCTCCACCGTCATCGGGTGCTCCAGCGCCGGCGAGATCCTGGGCGACACAGTCGGCGACGGCTCGCTGGTGGTGTCGGTGGTGCGGTTCGAGCACACCCGGATCTGCCTCGTCAGCGAACAGGTGACCGATGCCGGCGAATCGTATGACGTTGGGTTGTCCGTCGCGAAACGGCTCACCGCTCAGGAACCCGAACTCCGGACGATCTTCGTGGTCTCCGACGGCCTCCAGGTCAACGGCAGCCTGCTGGTAGCAGGTCTGGCCGTCGGCGCCGGCACCGACGTGATCATCACCGGCGGCCTCGCCGGGGACGGCGACCGCTTCGCCCGCACCTGGGTCCTCGTCGACGGGGAACCGCGCAGCGGGTACGTCAGCGCGGTCGGCCTCGCCGGGCCACGCATCCGAGTTACGACCAGCTCCGGCGGCGGCTGGGACATCTTTGGTCCCAAGCGTCTCGTCACCCGGTCGCAGAACAACATTCTGCTCGAGGTGGACGGGCAACCCGCCCTCGAGCTGTACAAGAAATACCTGGGAGAACGGGCGGCCGGGCTCCCGGCCACCGCGCTGCTGTTTCCTCTCGCCATCTGGTCCCCCGGTGCACCGGACCGCAGGCTCGTGCGCACGATCCTCGCTGTTGACGAGGCCACCCAGAGCATGACCTTCGCCGGTGACGTGCCGGTCGGGTCCACCGTCCAGCTCATGCGGGCCAGCCTGGACCGCCTGATCGACGGCGCCTCCGAAGCCGCTGTGCGGAACGCGACGGACCTTCCCCCTGGATCACTCACCGTCGCGGTCAGCTGCGTGGGGAGGCGGCTGATTCTCGGCGGGCGTACCGAGGAGGAACTCGAGGCCACCGTGTCCGCTCTTCCTCCGGAGAGCCACCTCGTCGGCTTCTACTCGTACGGCGAAATCGCACCGATCGTCACGGGCACCTGCGATCTGCACAACCAGACGATGACGCTCGCATCGTTCTGGGAAGCCGCCGACGGTGACACCGGCGTCGATGAGTGACGTCCCAGCCCGGCACCGAACCCTTGAGCGGCAACTCCGCCGCCTCGGACTGGCCCCGGACACGCCACCGGACCCGGCTGGGTGGGCCCGGTTCCTGGAACGGGTGAGCGCCTCCTACGTCGAGTCGGAGGCCGACCGCTACACACTGGAGCGTTCCATCGAGGTCTCGTCCGACGAGATGCGCGCGCTGCACGACGTGCTGAGCCAACAGGCCCGGCACGACACTCTCACCGGACTGCCGAACCGCGCCGCGCTCGTCGAGTTGCTTCGGACCGCGCTCGACGAGAGCAGAATGATCGGCAGCGACGTCGCCGTGCTCTTCATCGACCTTGACGGATTCAAAATGGTCAACGACAGTCTCGGCCACCCAGCCGGTGACGAGTTGCTCATCCGAGTCGCCGAGCGGATCCAGGCGGCGGTCCGCGGTCCCGACGTGGTCGCCCGTCTCTCCGGCGACGAGTTCGTGGTGATCCTGCGAGACGTCGGAGACATCGCGACTGCGACCGCCACCGCCGAGCGCATCGTCGATCAACTCGGACGGCCGTTCCGGATCGTCGGCAACAACACCGCTATCAGTGCGAGCATCGGTGTCGCGCTGGCCGACGCCGACGCGTTCTCCGTCGACGACCTGCTCCGCAAGGCCGACATGGCAATGTACGAGGCCAAAGCCGGGGGCCGCTGCCAGTACATGGTCTTCAACGACGCCATCTCGGACCGCCTCGAAGGTCGGCTCGCCACGGTCAATGCGCTCCAGCGGGCCACCGAATCGCACCAGCTGCTGCTCCACTACCAACCGATCATGCGACTTGCGGACCGGACCCTGGCCGGCGTCGAGGCGCTCGTCCGGTGGCAGCGCCCCGGCCACGGGTTGCTCACGGCCGACGCGTTCATCCCGATCGCCGAGGAGAGCCGCCTGATCACCGCCATCGACGCCT
>Ga0247737_1000417_pt1 | contig 16903 bp, 28 predicted proteins | sample UWRJL028104C2_FD_180937 | JGI IMG/M metagenome (GOLD analysis project Ga0247737, IMG submission 180937) | Plant litter microbial communities from Arlington Agricultural Research Station in Wisconsin, United States - UWRJ-L028-104C-2 | ecosystem: Environmental > Terrestrial > Plant litter >...
TTGAGGACCAGGTCGTCCGCGAAGAATCAACGAGTCGCCAGATATGACGGCTTTGAAATTTCATGAGTTTCAATGCAGACTTGGATGAGGTAGGATAATCACATTTTACGATCTAGTACAGCGCGATCTTAGTATCGGTGGTGTTAGGGGTAATAAAGTCCAATCACTTACCGCTTTCATCGACATGTTCGGAACAATGTGGCCGTCAAGAAGTGAATAACGCAAGATTTTAGAGATGGAGAGCAAGAGATATTGACAGCACGACGCAGAGCACTTTGTCCTCGCCAAAATCTCGGTCACAAGGCGAATCGTGTCCTATCACGTGTGCGCATGTACCCCAGAGCGCTTTTACGCGAAACCGAAGTCACCTTTCGAATGTCTATTTGGGCCATCTATGTATATAATTATATGTAGTCTATAATAAGGACCTCTTTCTAGAAGTTGATGAGCATATCCTCTCTATCTTCTGACGATGCTGTGCAAGACTGTGATAGTGTCTACAGGGAAGATGTAAGGGCATGGTAGATCTGTACTCGTAAAGTGCACGGCGCGGTCCAGATGACAACATCGCGAGGGTGGCATTCTGTCACGAAGTCACCGAGATATGTTGACTTCCAGATAAGCTGGGTGATACTGGGGCTGCAACCTTTCTATGAGCGTGCCCCAGGGATAAGCTTAAGAAATTTCTTGCTGGCAGATTTAACCCAGACTGCTACTGCGGTTTCTGAGGGTGGTGAAGTGAGTCTAAGCCACTCTTTCGGGTGCTTGAGATCCTGAAGAAGCCATGAGCTCTCCTGGGGAGTCCCTATTAGCTCATGAAACAAAAGTCGTAGCAGCGCAATACTCACTTTAATCGTGTAGAGAGGTATCCGGTGCTTTGCTTCTTTCTGTAACATTTGATCTAAGAGTCGAATAATGCAGGCTGCCTCCGACGTCGAGCTACCTGGATGCCGCCCATCCGATTTCAGACGATCAGCCGCAATGAGGTCGTCCACAGGCCAATCCTGAGTGGAGATTTGTTGATAAAGAACAAATTCATTGCGATAGTTATTGTCGTTGAGTGATGGTGGAATTTGGAACGGCAAGTGACCGAATAGCAGACAGTAAAATGTTACCCCCAAAGCCCAGATATCGATGGCTTTGGTAACTGGAGGCCGTTGTTTTGGGGGTCTAATGATTGGTCCTGCTGACGAGCCTTCGACAATGCTGGGTGATATTGTGTCGTATGAGGGAGACGGCGATAGTTGCTTTTCTTGGTCCTGAAACCAGACGACCTCGGGTGCAAGAAAGGATGGAGTCCCTGCCACCCTCAGAAGGTCCTTGCCAGGAAACATAGCAGGATCAATTGGTATATCAGGTTTTTCGCCTGTCTCAGCCTGCTTTGCTTTTAGTCGAGCTGGTGGGATATAATGCGCTACACCGAAGTCGACGATCTTGATATGGCGCCTATCCTTCGTGTACAAAAGGTTAGCTGGTTTGATATCGCGATGAATTATACCCTCATGGTGGACTTAACAAACAGAATGGAGGCATCAGTTGTCAAGAATTCTTGAAGGAGTCAATGAACCACGCACGATACTCTAAACCCAGGATTGTATCGCGCATAATCCTTCGAATCTGTGATAGCGTTAGGATGGGCTTATTGGTGTTGTCTGTCCATTCTACAGGGCCACCTGCTAGATTCTCCATTACTGCAAAATAATATGGCCTTAGAGGTATCGGGCACTGTCTAGGATGCTACACTTACTGATGAAGATCCTCTCTTGGTGTGGGTCGTCTATTACCTCAACCAGTCGCACCAAATTAGCGTGCCGACACTTCTTCATGACAGATATCTCCTTTCGAATGCTGTTGAGTGTACTGTCTTCTCGTTTGACTCGTCTGAGCATATTTATTTTATCACGGTGGTCCCTCTTTCGAACGGCTTTGACCGCCTATATGAAACCACTATTAGCAAAAGTTACACTGATAAGAGGTAGACTGACCAAATCGTAGCCATCTTCAACAGTTGAGTCTCTACAGACATAGACATCACCGTGTTTGCCTTTCCCGAGCTGATTTCCAAGGACGTATTGGTTGAGCTCCTCCCGCCAATCGAGTGCTGAGTCAAGAGATATTGACACTCGAGCGGGTTCTTGAGGATCGAACGGCGGTAGCTCTGGTAGCTCTCGTTCTTCAACCAGCTGTGACGTTGATTGCATGACCACACAATGGAAGGAGGCAGTGGTGGAAGAGTGGTGAAGAGATGCAGGTCTGCCTAGACGACCCACGCGTTTAAAATGTCAATGTGGTTCGCGTCATGTACATGTGGCATAGCCACACATCTAACTGGTCGCGCTGATGGCCGATCCCCCATCAAGATAAATGCCCCGACCCTTGGCAGGAAACTAAAGCTCAGCTGCCAGATGGCTGCCGAGTTCATGGATTGGATCAGAAAGGATTGCTTTGACAGATTTACCCCAGCATTTTCAGGTTCGCGGGAAGAGTAAATTTATGGATAAGCATGATAGAACTAATCTAATTTCGTATGTGCTCCAGCAGGCATCTGTGGCTCAACTACACGCCACGATATTTCGCGTCTTCACCAAAAAGCTCCCCACTTCATTATGCCTATGCCATACAATGACGTTCTGTCATTGGCAGTAGTGTGTGTACGCAAGTCTGATGGCGACGTAAAGACCGTCGCCATTGTCCTGCGGGATCCATGCAGTAGGGTGCAGTTCGAGACCCGCGAAACGAGCGTCGTTGCTGACAGCAGCTATGCCTGATCAAGAGGGGCTGGTCTGATGCCCAAGCTCCTTAGGATCTAAGAAGAGGAAAAAGAGGCAAGTCCTATCCAACGTAACGTATCTTGATGGCCCCAGCGCGATTTCTCGTCTCAAGAGCTGCCACAAGGTTTAACGTTTTGTTAGAAAATATCACATAGGCGTACCTTTCAATTCTTCCGCTTCTTCTCTTTGTTCGTAATCCAGAACAAGGCGCTTCAAGTGTTGTTGCTCTACCTTATCTTGCAGCTGGGCTGATCGAGTATGGACTGCTAACGGGGATGCCACAGGAACGGCGATGTGGCGACTCTGTTCAATGCAGTAATAAATAACAGGGACGTCCGTGGTTAACGGGTATGTATTGGGGGTACGCACATTCTGTTTGTTACCCCTCTTGGTGATCACCGTAAAAGTCATCGTTCCCGCTCCAGCCTCATCGTTCCTATCGGGTTCATCCGGTGTCTCATCGACTCTTCTCTTGCGCACAGCTGGGGGCAGGACCGCTGAATCCCATAATGCAAGTGCTGTTTTCTTGTCAACCTTTCTGGATTCCGCAGAGGTATCTGTGACCATCTTGGCCAGCTCTTTGGCAAACTCTGCGTCTGCTTCTTCAGAAGGACCAAGGTGCTCCTGAAGACTGTTGCTAGCAGAAAGAACAATCTCCTGTTCTGGTGAAGGTGCCCGTTCTTCCAGCTGTGTTATGATGTTGATTTAGGCTTCACGAAAGAAAGACGATTAAAAATACGCACAGGTGATTCAGGGCCACCAGAGTCTTCCCCTTCTTCTTCTTCGCGAACATCTTCGTCTCTTCTCTCTCCTTCATCGTCGCTGTCATCGCCACTATCGTCTCCCCCTTCGCAGGAATATGAGAAATGTGACTTAATCTCACAGAAATAATCGCACCAGTCATTTGATACGCTGAATTGAACATTTCATCTACAGCAATTGCGGCTTCTTCCAAGGTTTTCGCGATTGTCAATTTTGGTCTAACAGCCTACAAGGGGCTTAAAAACAAGGTCTAAGGTTGATAAAAGGACTTACTTCTAACGAATCTGACAGCATGAAGTCTACATCCATTGGGAGAGGTTCTTTGCACAGAATGTAATACTAGTGTGCGTAAGCTTGGCACAATGGTCATGTAGATAGATGCTGACCTGGAAAAACGTCAAGAAATTGTCTAATTTCTTTTTCTGGGTTCCACGATCAAAGCACATCCCACAGGTATCGAGGAGAACGCAGGCCAGCCGTACGCGAAAGAAATCGTCGGCCATGTCAAGAGGAACCACCTGGCCGGGTAGAGGACGGCCATCGGCTGCGAAGTGATAAGTTAGAGTCACGCATTGAACAAAGGGAAAGCGACAAACGATGCCCAAATGTTACGACAGACCACAAAGTATCGAAGATGATACTAGAGCTAAGGAGCCTGTAAATGTACAATTCACCAAGGTACTTTATTGTGGCCAATCTTCGTTGATTCGTGCTGTAGACATTCTGCTCCAGCCCTCGTCGTACATCCTCCAAGACTTGATCGACAACTGCAATGGCAAATGCAGGTCTGTAGCGTTGTAAATCATACGTTAGCATAGCTAGCAGGCCAATGTTTCCATATTTTATCTTCCAGGGTTTGGTGAAGACTTTGTGAAGAGTGCGCTTGACTTCCTCGTCGTCCCAATCAAGCTTCCTGAGGAGTTTGAGGACCTTGTCGATGGATTTCTTTGCCAAAACATCGTAGATCAAGTGGCGGATGAACAGTTCCATTGGTGCGCGTATTTTCTCCTGCCTCGGAGCACGCTCAGGTGGGTTGCACTATTTAAACGTTAGATTGGGCGGTCCACAGGAAGCAGCCAAAAGCCCACCTGATAATAGGCATTCTCCAAAAGCAACAGCTGCCGCTGGTCGAAATGCTGCATGTTTTGCTTGCGTCGCATGAGTTCCAGCTACTCACGACAGTGTCAGACTTATGAATGCTGACTAGTAGTGCCCTTTTACCATGGTGCTGAACCTTTCGGATGTTTCTTCGCTCCGAAGTAGGAAACGGCCACAACCCTCCAGAAGAAGTGCAATATTCTCCACGTTGGTCCCAGAGAAGTCATCCAGACAGACTTTGAACATGTGCAGAATAACATGGGAAGGCACAACTCGGAACTTGGTCAGATTAGAGAGGAAAAGGATGTTCTGCATTGATTGTCTTTCAGCGGAAGTTATGCCACGCATGTGAGAAACGCACCTTCAATCGGACTTCCGCAAGCTCTTTCACCACGTTTTTCTTCCTTTGCAGATAACGAAATTCTTCATCAAGCTAATGAATGGCAACACTTTAGCTCATACAGTCAGAATTCCAGATGCACTCACACTAGCGACTATTTCAGAGCCAACGTCGGGCATATATTTGTTCAATGTGGAAACGAGCCTAGAATAATGGGGTAGAAGATCTGTCCTATTCTTCGGAACCTGGGTCATGAACTAAATAAAGCCTGTTAACCGCCGTTCTGTGTATTTTACAGCCAATGACTCACCCGAATCAGTCTCTTCCTCGCTGCCTTGGAATTTAAAAAGGCGAAGTCAATTGCAGCTTGATCTATCAGAGCACGGTTGGTAGCATCAGGCAGCCTGACCATAAGTGCTGTCAAGAGCTGAGAAGGTCCCTGTGGGGCTAATTGAGGTGACAAAGGTGGGCTAGCTGCCTTTGGGGTGCCAGGAGTCGGAGTCGGTAGACTTTGAACAGTGAGGAGAAGCCATTCAATATAAGAAATGTATACGTACTCGTCGTCGTCGATATCCTTGTCGCTGGTATCTTCTTTTTGACTTTCACCTCCAGAAAGCTTCTCGAGCTCCTCTTCTAGTTTCCTTACTTCTTCCTTTTCCCTTTCAACACGTTCACGTTCTACCTCTTTGGTCTCCTCTTGATCAGACTCGTCCCCTTCAACACCTAGGACGCTAGTCGGAACGAAGTCCTTTAGGTCCTGGACATCTTCGAAGAAACGCCTCTCTTCTTCATCTTCCCATTTACCACCAGTAGTCACGATCTCTTCAGAGTCGCCATTCATTTGATTTGAGTTTGAACCAATGAGGATCGAATCGGTTTTCTGTGATGCGGTGGGCAGGAGGGGGAGCGGAAGATAAAGGAGTTCGGATAATCTGTTGAAATGTAAGAGGAAGCAACAAGGGTGATGGGATACTCGACATACGATTGACAACTTGCTAAAAGCTTTTCGTAGCTTCTTGTCATTTTTTCGTAGGCTTGCTGTCGATCTTCGAATATCTCACCGGACCGGATATATGCTTCATGATTTCGCTTGTCTTGTTCTTGTAGGCGCTAACCAATGCGCATATATGAGTTCACGTTTGTGCAGATTATGAAGTAGCGCTTACTTTATGTTCGATGACGAGCTTCTTGCAAACATTGTCAAAGTATCCTTCGCACATACGCTTAAATCGATCCCGTATATCTTGCTCAACGAGCTCCTCCTCTCCCTTTGCCAAAGATGGGAAATGGTTTCCATCCTGGACGTTCAGCTGGTTGCCGGATAAACTACCAGGCTCTGCGTCAACGGAAATTTGCTTGGAGGGCGTAGGTGGTACAATGCCGAGAAAAGGCCTGGAATAGGATTTGAGAAAGGTGGTGAGGAGGGGCAAAGATGACAAAGTTGGGTCGTTTGATAACTGTGTGGTTGGAGCCTGTGAGACCTGGAGCATAGGGAGTAGACAGCTGGTTTACCAATTCTTTCGTTATTTTCATGATCCACTCTGCCCCACTTCTATTGGGGGCATCCTTGATGATCCCAACTAGGGCAAGTTCAGAACAAACTCGCAAGATAGGCCGCTGCCTTGTCACTCGTGCAGTGTCATCTTTATCTCTTTGCTCGGGCGTCAAACCTGCTAGAGATGCCCTTGAGGGAGCACTGATAGCAGAAGCGAGGTTGGAGATGAGCACGGGGGAAAAGGTATTTGGAAATCGGCGATGTAGTCCAGAAATAATCTGCAAGGTAATGGTAAACACAATCCCGAATGCTAAGAATGAGTTTGCACCTCCACGGCACCCCAGACATCTTTCTCCGTTTTGCAACGAGACAATCCCTCGATAATAGCCCCAGCCAGTTCATCGATATATTTCTCTAGAGAGAGTGTGTCGATGTCCTTCGTGATTTGATCTCTATTGTCGGCAGCCATCGACTGACGAATGCGCTTGATGAGAGCCGTGTGTCGTTTGAGAGATGAATCGAGCTTTGCGTTTTCTATGTAAGATTCTAAGAGTCCGTTTATTATCCTCATAGACGAGATCTACCTTGCAAGCTCGGGGCCGCGTTTAATTGTCTGAGTTTGAGCCGTTTTGTGTAGCGGGCGCCTTCATCATCTCCTTTGACGGTTGCTCCTGGCCCTCCAGCACTCCCGTCCATTGATCCTTCTGTTCGGGGCGAAGTAGAATTTCAAACAAGCGATCAGGAGTAGGTATGTTGAAAGAGGAGCCAAAGCGAGCGTCTGGACTCTGGCGCGTAGATTCCTGAGGAACAGTAAGGTCCGGCGTTCACGTCGGTCATCACACTTTCAAGGTCGCCATAACCGGTACAAATGCTTTCATAAGCATCATGGACGGGTGGGTAGACGCGTTTCTGCAGTTCTCCTCAAATCTCTTGCAAGCACCCATGTTTCTTATCGAGAAGAGGCCTGCCTCCTTCTAACTATAATGGATGACTCGGACGACTATTTACTGGATGACATCGTCTTGGATGATCAAGCCCTGGCAGTCCTTGACCAAGAGGAGAGGAAATACCTCGACCAAAGCTCCCTCTCTGACTCTTCGACTCCCATAGAACACATTGCGAAGCGTCAAAAAACTGCAAATGGGTGGAGTCCAGGAATTGTCTCAAAAGCATATCGCGATCCAGGAGACGATGATGATCTTCCGGAAATATCTTTGCGTGGCGACGGTTCTTACATTGTTGGGGGTACTTCGAGTGGGATGGTACCGAGGGTTAGGCAACATCCAATTAATACCCGACAATATTCACCTGCAAAAGCGCTCTTCAGTGCCGCCGCAGACGGTGGAAGCTCTGTATTGTTGCCTAACCTTCGGCCGCAGGAACTAGCGCCGCGTTTCTCGAACTCATCACTTATCGCCCGTCCAATGCAGCCTCCATCGAACAGCGTGGTATCTCGTGGAATGCTTCTGAATGATCATTCAAAAACCGCTCCGGAGCCCAACCTCCTTCAGCAGCAAGTACTGGAATTGCAGAGGAAACTGGATGAGGTCGGTCTCAACCCCATTCTCCTTCGAACCTCCTGAGCATCTGAGATTTTGTTCAGCTACGTGAGGAAAATGCGAAAGTTCAGTCTGCTTTGAAAGAAGCTGTCGAGGTGAAGTTGGCCAAAGAAGGAGAAGTCAGCGTTCTCAGGAAGAATATTGAGAAGGTTCGCAACTTTATGAAGCAGCATCCATGCAGTTTAATACTGATAAGCCCACCAGACCTCTCAAAATCACGCATCCCAGATAGCCCAATTGAAAGCAGAGAAGGATAAAACCGAAGCCAAGCAAATTCAAATGCAAAAAGAAATGAAGGATGAAATGGAGCGTTTACGAACGCAGTTCCTATTCAAAGTAAGCTACTTATATGACGCATTCTCAAGTAAACTCATCTTTCCTTCAGCAACAGGAATTAGAATCTTCAATCCGCAGAGTTCCTGCCTCTGTTCGCGCGAAGAAAACAAGTCGCGATTTCCCTTCGACTCCCATTGCTACGTCTTCAGCAATGCGCGATTGGAACGGAAATGTATCTCAACATACGATGTCCAGAATATCATTTGACGAAACTCCTGTTCGCCCTTCGCGTCCAGCACCGCCTGTATTCAAGAGTTCTCCAACCAAACAAGTGCACAGGTCTCCTGAGAAGATAAAGAAACCCGCCCTCCCAGGATTCCAAAACGCTTTCGAAACTTCGACCCTGGCACGTTCGCCTTCAAAGAAAACGAACAAGGGGAAGACGAAGATGGAATCGACCATTTCTTTGGACCAAATCGAGCTACCATTTGGGTACTCTCAGCCGATAATTTCAGCACCTTCACAACTAGTAGAGAAGTCGACCAAAGCTCAACAGGGATATTCGTTCACACATCCCAAGTCAAGCGCCCCGTCGGGACCTGAAGAAACCCAGGTGACCAATGACGAAATGGATGTGGTAGGAGCAGAGAACGAAGATGTCCTCATGGAAGAGGACTTGTATGAACCAATCAATTGGAAGCCTGAGGTACATATTGTGCTGTCACTTTGCATCGCCGTCCCTGACAGCCCCTTTTCATAGCTGTGCAGGATTATCCTGACGCACTCGCACTCTTTGTCGGATCAAATTACTTTCCAGCATCTCCTGGGAATCTCACAAATGGTCAAAGACCCCCAGAAATATTCTAGTGCATGTGCCAGAATACTTGAAGTTATGGCATCGTCGACCTTGCCCGATGCCTATGAAGACTCATTAAAAGTCGTCTGTCCTGCATTTCTCCTGCTCTTGTCATCCTTGCTCGAATCAAAACAGGCGAGTATTGACCTGTGATGGAATTCGAGAATACTCCCTAACTTTCCTTAGGTCATGTCGTTAATTGTTCTGCTGAACTTGATGGAGACACTTGTGCTTTCCTTGCCAGCTTTCCAGACAGTCATCTTGGCTGCTCGACTGACCGCGGTCGAAGGACCTGTCCTTTCCGTTATTGATCTCCTACAAATGCTGTTGAAGGATCAGATGAGCTTATCTGATGCTCATGCACACCTTGATGGATTGGCAGACGAGACTATGAACCTCCTGGAGCTCCTTTGCTTTCATCCGTCACCAGAGTCACTCAGACAGTGAGTTTGAAACCCCCTGTTCATTGCCATCCTCTTAATATTATACAGACTGGAAGGATTTGCGCACCATAGAGATCTTCTTCTAAACCTTTTACACGCCGACCGAAAGCCAGCGTTTCTAGAGCGATCTTCCCGAGTTCTTGTTTTATTGGCCACCAGTAAGCCTTCGTCCACTTGAAGCGTTGCATGTGTTCATCCTGGTAGATCACGAGCTATGGGAAGCTCTACTCGGCTCCAGCAGCGGCCAAACAGAGGACGTTGTCAAGGATGCTCTCGTTGAGCGCCTTTGCGCACATCTTGTGGACGTCACTAGATCGCCAACCGACGTAAGTGAATGTAAACCCCTGATTCGAATACTCAACCGTTTCAACAGACGTTCAAAACGAACATCCTTATCTATTTTGCTCAACTCTCGATTTCGCACCCGAGTGCTCACATCACACTGGTTGGAACCTCTGCCCTTATCCCCTCTCTGATTCTATACATCTCTGGTCTGTCTTCACCTTTGTGGGAAGATGATGGACAACACAATGCCTCAAAACAGGCCATTTCTTTGTGAGTACAGCTGTACATACTTGTTGGGCGTTACTTACGGACTGCTAGGCTCATTGAATCAGTCAATCAAGCAATGCTTCTACTCTACCACCTCATCTTTGGCATCGAACCATGCCTAAACCTACGAAGTAAACTCCACATTGCTGGCCATCAACGTCTATTCAACTGTATAAATCACGTTTTCACGGTTACCTTTGGAAGACTGAGCTATTGTGATCCCCCCAGCTGGCTTGGGGCGGAACTACACCAAGAAATGGAATTAATATCTGGTTCGTTCTTTCCAGTCATGACATGGCTCTCTGAACTAGATTTATCTACAGAGACTGCGAGAGAGATATTGGAGTTGGTAATTGATGGCCCAGAAGGCGACAGTGTGTGGGTTGCATTCCAATTTGAGCCCGACGAGGACAGCGCGATCGATGAAGAAGAGATGGAAGCACGCCTAATCGGCTAGGTCTTGACCATCTCGCCAAGCCTCATCGACTCGGCTTTCTGTTCACCGTCTACTAGGGTCACCCATGAACTTGCAAAAGGAACGTAGCACTTACCTTGGTGCAGAAATTCTTCACCCACTCGAGTCTCATTGCCTTGTGTCGATTTCGAGGATGGATTATCGCAACCTGCTTGCCAGCAATATCGCATATCTCCGCACGGAACCTTGCGCTCAGACGTTGTCGGGAGGACCCCTGCAGATGAATTACGCTGTCATTCATTGGTTAAACAAAAGATACTTGCCTCAGGGATTGGTTGACCTCTTATGATTTCCTCGTCATCCGGGGGCCTCAAGCTGTCGATTCTGCCATTCGCATCGAGGGAAAGCTGCCAGAGACATTCGTCCCAATCGAGGGCACGCGATGCATCAAGAAATACGCGTTCAGTGCACCAGAAAGTGTGATCCCTCCGAATCAAAAGCGGCGATAGGGGCTGGAACGGATAAGAAGAGGGACCAGACGTTAGGATATGCGACTCCCTCCCAACTTGCAATTCTAGCCCAGCCAACCCTATCGATAATTCCCGTTGTATGAAACGTGAAGAGTTTCCTGGCGACATCAGGACCCACTCGGTCTTCGCCATCAGTCTTGCCAAATTTATGTACAAATTCGGAGATTGTGCCGCATCTGGTTCGAGGTGGAGCATGTGGATTGACAAGCCCGCTGCGTTGTTGTACTTTCGAATTTTTCGTAGAACATGTGCTCCCGATGGTGAGTCTGGGGATGTCCTGGTCACGATCAGCATCGAAATGGCACCTTTAGGATCGATCAAACTAAGCTGAAGCATTATTTTGGGTTGAAAATTTCTTACCATGCCACCCCTTTCGCCACTCTTGGAGATAGCCAATCTCAGTATCGTCCAACCAAGCGCATATAGTCACATTCCCTGTTGAGATCTCGTTTTTCATGATGAAAGGTTCGAAAAACGAAGACATTGCCATAGATCGTGTCAAATAGTTCGAAATAGTCCCTGCTGACACCATTGTTTCCGTAGCAATTTGAAAATGATCCCCGGGGCGATTCGAGCTGCTCCACGCCTTGGAGTAAAGAATGTATACCCGAGTCGTCGCAATAACGCAGCTTAGGAAGCAGTAAACCAGAAAGGCGCATTTGAGGATATCCCTTGACCAAGAACGTTCCTGAGGGCGGCCTGGATGGGTAGAATGGACCGGGACATACAACGCTCGGAAATAAGTATCCAAGCTTTTGGAAGAATGTTGGTCGGTATCGTTACGTTCATACTGCGTGACATTCTTCTGAACCAAAGCTACTGAACTCGGCGAGATCCTGAGACGTTTGGAGGAACTTGTCGCCGACAAATGGCTCTGCACGGTATCGCTGGCTTCTATACGAGATATGTCGACAGCGACAGCTTCTTTAGCAAGCTGCACGAGGCCTCCACCGCCAAGGTCCATTCTAGGCTAACTTCTAAAGGAGCGGGTAAAGACTAAGAGGTCTCATACACGTTGTTTTGGTGCCTCTCGAACACAGTGTCGGACTTTTAAAGTGCTTGCCATACTCGGTCACAGGCGATGTTCAAACACGGACCCACAACTCAAAATTTAAATTATAAATACATAACGGCCTCCAGAATCCTCGTAATCTTGACGTTTGTATCTTAGCAGAAAATAGTACCGAGGTGTATACCTTCGTAGGGACCAAGCTATTATATTTGCATAAGAAATGTAGTACCATCAGTGTCAGATAGTGCACTCACATGATCCAAAATATTTCCGTCGAGAACATTTGGCACCCACTGATTTTGACACTCTGGGTCGGTAGCATCATCATCACCTATTGTATCACATGTTATTTTATGATATCGAGTAATAATCGTTGGCGAAAACATACCAGGACAGGACACGGCATTGCCAGGTGATAGAATGTGAACTTCGCCGTGAGGGTGTTCGAAACCCATGAATCGTCCCGGAACAGTAGGTACAACATCTACACATAATTTGAGCATCAATTATTTTGTTTCATTAACGTCTGGGCTCACCATGTAAATTATTGACTCTTCTGAAATTTGGTACCTTAAAACGAGGAAATGTGAATCCAAGGTTTGCTATTAACCGCTGTTTGATATCACCTTGGAATCGAAGAGCTGTGCAAACGCCGGATTGCCTACGCGAGGTGTGCCGTATGTGACGGACTTGACGGACGCGGTAGGAATGTTCACTGTCAGGAAAAGAGCCTCCAGAAGAGCCAATGCACCACCCAGAGAGTGACCAACCTGACCATAAGACATAAACATCATTTATCCCAGATATAAAAGTGCTCTTACAGTTGCAACGTTCTTTGTATTCTTGACTAACATGAGTCTCTTGACTTCAGCGAGAATGATTGGGGCAGTCAATGCATGTTCGTTACGGAAGCCGTCGTGAACTAGCACAGAAGAAGGTACTCCAGGGAATAAATTTGCGTCCAAAGGGTCCATGAGCGCGTTAAGATCCGTCAAGTCAGAGACCCTGCACATTAAAAATTTGGTGAGTGCATTGAGGATTGGGAGAGGATTTCTTACAGAGCGGTGGGATCGGTGCCTTCATGTGCTACAATGATGCTGTTCTGAGAAGATGACCAGCCGACGAAGTCTGAACGATATTGCACTAGATTATATACCATACGTGACTGGGTTTGAATACAACTCACAGTGTTGAATACCGTCTCCATTACCTCCAGTGAGAGTGACCTGGAAGTCCGGATTGGCATCACAAGATGCTAGGAGATCGTTAATGCATGCGAGATGAAACAGCCTTGGGAACCTCACCTCCGCACTTCCACGTACTCAAACCACTTGGACAATATGTCGCCCGAGCAAACTGGGTAAACGGTGCCAAGCTTGCCAAGTCCGCTGAGGAAAGGGTGGTGACACTCCTTGCTTGAAGATTCGGAGCAGCCTGAGCATTGACCGTCTTGCCAAAAAATAGGAAACCTGCAGCTGCGACTGAGAGGAAATGCATCGTAGAAAGTGCTGAATTTTTTAGTGCTGTTTTCGTCCTCATGTCTACCATATTTAAAGGTAGAGGTTTCCGTGCGGTATTTCGAGTGGGGCTCAGTTTTCAACCGCGTAGACGTTGCATTCCAGCGCTGATCCCCGAGTTTGGACCATTCTTACAAATTATAAGGTAAATATGATCCATGGGATGGGTGTGCCAAAGGCTGGTCTCGACTCGCTAGGACCTCCAAGGCCAGGTGCTGTGACAGTGCTGTCCCACAAGTATTGCCGCCGTAAGTTTCATATGATAAAATCTGCTGCGATTCTTAGTTAAATTTCGGCCGCTCTGTTATATCCTGTGACTGCACAGATCGTTGCGAGCGAAGCGAGCATTCTTCGGCTAAGAGTGGGACTCGGAGGCCCGGAAAAACAAAGCCAAAGCCTTGTGCGGCCGTTGGCATTTTTGACAGGGCGAGCTTGCGAGACTCAGAAGCCGTTTTGTGATGAACAGAAACTCTCAGGTGCTATTTATTATGCTTTGAATAGTGTGACTGAATGTAACTGCGCGAAAGAACCTCATTTTGGTGTGGTGGTTGGCGTTCAAAGTACGTATACAGTTTGGTTGATTTACTTGGCCAGGATCCTGCCTTACTCACAAAATCAACAAGTTTGACTGAATCATCTAATGTATGTATAGTTTCAAAAGTTTATTCTGGAGACCTTGGGTCCGCGGCGAATCTGACTAGATTTGCAGTGCCCCGACGCATGCCGTGTTCCGTCAAAAGTCCCGTTACTAATTCTCAAGAAGTCTCACCCAGTCTCAAAAGGGACTTGGTTTGGCAGGAAAGGTCTTGGCATGTTTCAATTTCATGTTCGTCCTCCGCTGGTACCGGTGTTCTCGATTCACCTCTTGTGAACGTGAGTTGTTAAGTATCCGTCGTGAGCGGGGGACAGCTCGCTTCGAAGTCTGAGTATTAGTGACTGAAGCCACGGACTGTTTGAGTCAGGCTGTCGCGTGAAGTTCACGCTAAAAATTGGGGCAGTGTATAGAGCCACCGCCCGCAAGCCAATGTAGAAATGCATTTAAAAGTACGATTGCAGTCCAGGAGACGCTAATTTGACATTGAAGCACACCCGACGCACGAGCGGGAATCCCCGATGGCGGTTGTAATAGAGTAAGTAATTTCCTTATTTGGTATCTCAGAAAGTCTGGAGTCGGATTCGTCCCACGGTCTCAACATTCAATATGAGACCTTCCAATTCATGTTCTTTCTAGTTCTTTCTGGTACCGGCCTCTCGAACATGATGCATCGGAATTTAAAGCGTTTGCCATACTTGGTCATATGCGTTTAGGGACGTTCAAACATGGACCTACAACTCAAAATTTAAATTATAAATACATTAAGACCTCCGGAATCATCGGAATCCTAGCAATAAATAGTACCAATTGAGATACCTTCGTAGGGACCGAGCTATTATATTTGCGTAATTAGCTTAGGACTATCGGTGCCAGATACTAGTAGCTGAGTACTCACATGATCCAGAATGTTTCCATCGAAAACATTTGGCACCGACTGAATCTGACACTCGGAATCGGTAGCGTCATCGTCACCTATTGTATCATAAATTATTATATGGTCCTGAGTAATGTTTTTTTTTGGTATAGACACACCAGGACAAGACACGGCCTTGCCAGGCGACAGAATGTGGACTTCGCCGTGAGGGTGGGCGAAACCCATGAATCGTCCCGGAACAATGGGGACGAGATCTATATAAATTGAGCTATCAAGCACTGCGTTCCATCGGCGTTTGGCTCACCATTTTCATTATTGACTCTTCTGAAATTTGGTACCTAGATAAAATAATAAAGATATGTGAATCCAAAGTCAGTTATTAGCAGTTGTCCATATCACCTTGGAATCGATGAGCTGTGCAAACGCCGGATTGCCTACGCGAGGTGTGCCGTATGTAACAGACTTGACTGATGCGGTCGGAATGTTCAATGTCAGGAAAAGAGCGTCGAGGAGTGCCAATGCACCACCCAGAGAGTGACCAACCTGATTAAAAGATAAATAGCATTCTTCTTAGGCATGGAAATGCTCTTACAGTTGCAACGTTCTTGGTATTCTTGACTGACATGAGTCTCTTTACTTCGGCGAGAATGGCTGGGGCAGTCAATGCATGTTCGTTACGGAAGCCGTCGTGAACCTGCACAGAAGAAGATACTCCAGGGAATAGTTTCGTGTCCAAAGGGTCCATGAGCACGTTAAGGTCCGTCAAGTCAGAGACCCTAAGCATTAAATTTTTGAATGTTAGTAAGTGCTTGAAGATTGGGAGAGAATTTCTTACAGCGCGGTGGGATCGGTGCCTTCATGGGCTACGATGATGCTGTTCTGAGAAGGTGACCAGCCAACGTAGTCTGAACGAGTATTGCTCCAAGTTATATATTATACGCATGAGTTTGAAGACAACTCACAATATTGAACACCGTTTCCATCACCTCCAGTGAGTGTGACCTGGAAGTCCGGATTGGCAGCACAGGCAGCTAGGAGCAGATCGTTGGACAATGCGAGATGAAATAGCCTTGGGAACCTCACCTCCACACTTCCACGTACTCAAGCCACTCGGACAATATGCCGCCCGAGCAAACTGGGTAAACGGTGCCAAGCTTGCCAAGTCCGCCGAGGAGAGGGCGGTGACACTCCTTGCCTGAAGAGTCGGAGCAGCATTGACTATCCTGCCGACAAATAGGAAAGCTGCAGCTGAAAATGAGAAGAAATGCATCGTAGAAAGTGCCGGATCCTCAAGCGCTAGCAAGCAACAACATTTTTGCCCTCGTATCTACCGTATTTAAAGGTAAGGTTTTTTTTTGGAATCTCTGTCGGACCTTGTATGTAAGGGAAATGTTAGAAGGAAGTTACACAGGTAGTGGCTAATCCCCTAGCCAAGAAGTGTCTCATGGCCATTGCATCGTACTAACCATGCGGTATCTCGAGTAGGGCATGATCTTTAACCGCGTGGACATTGCATCTCAGCGCTGATACTCCGAGTTTGGATCGTTCTCATTATATAACCATAAGATGGATATGCCAATGGTCTCTAGGACCTCCAAGGTCAGTTGCCTCACTGTCCACAAGTGTCGCCGCCATAAGTTTCATATGATACAAGCTGCTATGACTCTTACTTATCTTTCTGACGCTCTGTTGTATCCTGTGTATTGTTACAAGGTGATAAATCTCGTTCACAAGGTCAAGAAGTCAACAACACGCATATTCTATCTTTAGCGATGGTACCTTGCGGGGCCCCAGATCTTCTTTGTTTT
>Ga0247737_1000420_pt1 | contig 16872 bp, 11 predicted proteins | sample UWRJL028104C2_FD_180937 | JGI IMG/M metagenome (GOLD analysis project Ga0247737, IMG submission 180937) | Plant litter microbial communities from Arlington Agricultural Research Station in Wisconsin, United States - UWRJ-L028-104C-2 | ecosystem: Environmental > Terrestrial > Plant litter >...
CCCGGTCAACTGCGGCCCGCGCCGCCGTCGGAGAAGACCAGCCGGACGATCCGGTCGTCGTCGGGACCGGGGTCACCGCCGTCCTCCTGGTTCGACGTGCCGACCCAGAGCGAACCGTCGGGCGCGGCGACGAGTCCGCGCAGCCGGCCGTACTCCCCGGCGACGACGGTCTGCGGGGTGCCCAGCACAGTGCCGTTGCCGGTCACGTTCAGCAGGTAGACCCGCTGGCCGAGCAGGCACGCGGTCGCCACCGTCTGTTCGAGCACGGCGACACCGGCGCAGCCTGACTCGGCCGCCGCCCAGCTGAACAGCGGATCGGTCAGCTTGGCGTCGCCGCCCGCGCCGTCGGCCTTGGGCCAGCCGTAGTTCTTGCCCTTGGTGATCACGTTGAGCTCGCCGGATTTCGGCTGGCCGCGCTCGCTCGCGTACATCCGCTTGGTCTTGTCCCAGGCGAGGCCCTGCACGTTGCGGTGGCCAGAGCTCCAGACCAGGCTGTCTTTCGCCGGGTTGCCGGGCGCGGGCTTGCCGGCCGTGGTCATCCGGAGGATCTTGCCGCCGAGGCTCTTCGGGTTTTGCGCCTGGGCGCCATTCGCCGTGCCGTCGCCGGTGCCCGCGTAGAGCTGGCCGTCGGGTCCGAACGCGAGCGCGCCGCCGTTGAACGCGGCCGAGTGCGGGATGCCGGTCAGGATCGGCTGGAGTTTGCCGCCCAGGACCAGCTTGCCGATCCGGTTGTCCCTGGCGGTGGAATAGAACACGTACACCGTCTTGTCGGCCTGATATTTCGGGGAGGCGGCGATGCCGAGCAGTCCGCCGTCGCCGGCGGCACGCACCTCGGTCAGCCGCTGGGCCTCGGTGACGGTCAGGCCGTTCGCGTCGGACTTGGGGCCGATCTTGAGAATGCGGGCGGTGTCGCGCTCGGTGACCAACGCGGATCCGTCGGGGAGGAAGGTCATGCCCCACGGCACGTCGAGGTCTTTGGCCAGGACCGTGACCGCGACCTCCTGGCTGGCGCCGCCCGGGTCGTCGGCGTCGGCGGAGGGCTCGGCCGAGGCGGTGGGCAGGTTGGGCGGGGCACCCTGCTGATCGGGATCGGGCGGGCCGAAGCTGCACGCCGACGTGAGCGCCAGGACGGCGGCGAGCGCCACCGCGGCGGCCCGGACCCGGCGGGAACGCACGATCACTCGACCTCCTCGAGACTCGACGCACCCCAGGGTAGCGAGGTCAGCTGGGAAGCCCCTCGCGGATCACTCGGAGTCGCCGATCTCCTGCTCCCCGGCGGCCAGCACGTTGGCCAGGTTGTCGCGGTTGACACCGGTCAGGCGGATGACATTGCCGTTGTCGAGCAGCGCGGAGACCTGACCCTTGGTGTTGGGCGCCAGCTCGGCGATCGTCGCCCACGGGACCCGGGTGCTGCCGAAGAGCGCGCGGACCCGCAGCTCCCCGGGGTAGACGTCGGTGCCGGCACGCCAGGCCCAGAAGAAGGCGGCCACCGGAAGCAACAGGATCGGGGTGAGCTCCCACTGGGCGCCGGCGAGCGGGATCGTGCCGGCGAACGCGAGCGCGGAGGCGACCATGAGGGCACCGGTCTGGCGGACGCGGAGGAGGGGCTTGACACGCACCCGGCCATCCTCCCACCCGCTCTGTGCGACATTTATGTCGGACCCGGCGCGCATAATCTGCCCATGACAGTGCTTCTCGCGATCGGAACGCAGAAGGGCCTGTTCCTGGCCTCCAGCGATGACGAGCGCCGGTCCTGGCAGGTCGGTCCGGCTCAATTCCCCGGCACAGCGGTCTACGCGGTCGGCGTCGACCCGCACGGTCCCCGCCCGCGCCTGCTGGCCTCCGTCGACAACTCCCACTTCGGCCCGAGCGTCGCGGTCAGCGACGACCTCGGCGAGACCTGGCAGGAGCCCGAGCGAGCTCCGATCGCCTTTCCCGACGACGCGGGGGCCTCGGTCGAGCGCATCTGGCAGATCGTGCCCGGCGAGCCCGGCGTCATCTATGCGGGCTCACAGCCCTCCGCGCTCTTCCGCTCGACCGACGGCGGGCGCTCGTTCGAGCTGGTCCGCGGCCTGTGGGACCATCCGCACCGGCCGCAGTGGGGGGCCGGCTTCGGCGGCCAGGCGATCCACACGATTCTGCCCCACCCCGACGACCCGTCCCGCCTGCTCGTGGCGATGTCGACCGGCGGGGTCTACCGCTCCGGCGACGGTGGCGAGAGCTGGTCCCCGGCGAACTCGGGCATCAAGGCCTATTTCCTGCCTGACCCGTGGCCCGAATTCGGCCAGTGCGTGCACCGGGTGGCCCGCGACGGCGGCGACCCCGAGCAGCTCTACGCGCAGAACCACCACGGCGTCTACCGCTCGACCGACGGCGGCGACAGCTGGCAGTCGATCGCCGGCACCCTGCCGTCCGACTTCGGCTTCCCGATCGTCGCCCACCCGAGCCGCCCCGGCACGATCTGGAACTTTCCGCTCACCTCCGACAGCGAGCGCCACCCTACCGAGCTGCGCTGCCGGGTTTATCGCTCGACCGACGGCGGTGAGCAGTGGGAGCCGCAGCATCACGGTCTGCCCACAGGTCCCTATTACCCTGTGGTGCTGCGCGACGCCATGTGCGCCGACACCCTCGATCCGGCCGGCGTCTACTTCGGCACCCGGGCCGGCGAGGTCTTCGCCACCAATGACGAGGGCGAGAGCTGGACGACCGTGGCGGCCCACCTGCCCGACGTGCTCACGGTGCGGGCGGTGCGGGTCTGATGCCGGTGCTGCTGGTGCCGGGCGTGTTGCGGGCCGAGGCGGGCGGCGAGTCCCGCCTCGAGATCGCCGCGGCCGGCACGCTCGGTGCCGTGCTGGCCGAGGTCGGCGAGCGTTGGCCGCTGCTGGCACGCCGCATCCGAGACGAGCAGGGCGCGGTCCGGCGCTATGTGAACGTCTATGTGGACGGCGAGGACGCCCGCGTGACGGCCGGTCTCGAGACCCCGGTCGAGCCGGGTTCCGAGATCCAGGTGCTGCCGTCGGTGGCCGGCGGCGCCGAATGACCGGCCGATTGTCCATATCAGACCGTTCGATCATGCGAAGGGAACATCTCCAGCCGTAACCTGTTCGAGGGACGGTCGTTGTCCGGTGCAGCGCCCTTCCGACCCCCCCGCTCCGCACTCCTGTCCGAGCAATCGCAGAGGATCGTCGACGTGGCAGTGCCGCCCCCCACGCGCACCCACATCGCCCGGCCCCGACGCCGCGCGGTGTTCCTGGCTGTCCCGGCCGGCGCGGTCCTCGTGCTGCTGTCGGGCACGATCGGCCTGATCCCCGGCGAGGTCGCGCTGGCCGTGGGCGTCGGCGGCTGCGGTCTCTGGGCCACGATCCACCTGGTCCGCGCGGCCCTCTCGATCCACCACGCCGACCGGTCCTTCGTGGCCTGCCGGGGCGCGGGCTTCGTGGGGATGGGCGCGCTCGCGGCGGTCCTCGCGGTGTTGCTCACCCTCTTCTCGCCGCCGTCGGTGGTCGCCTGGATGACCGTCGCCTTCGGGCTGGCCGCCACCTTCTTCGCGACCGGCACCCTGCTGCTGCCCGGCTCGGGCAAGGGCTGGATGGTCCACTCCCGGCGTGCCTTCGACGGCCTCGGTCTCGGTGTCAGCCTGGCCTTCGCGGGCTACCTGATCACTCCGGTCGAGGCCGCGCGCCCGAGCGGCCTGCCGGTGACCCTGATCGGCGCGACCGGCGTCGCGATCGTCCTGGTCGCCATGCTGCGCGGCTGGCCGGCTCGGTGGCCCGCGGTCCGCTGCGGGGTCGGCGCGATCCTGGTGCTCCTCGGCATCGGCTCGATCACGACGTTGCTCACGATTGATGCCGGCGGCCCGCCCCTCGCGCTGGCCGGGCTGCCGATCGTGCTCGGCCTGGGGCTGACCGCCGAGGGCGGATCGCGTCGCGACCTGCCCGCGGTCCCGCTCGAGCCCCGCAACCCTGACCAATATCTTGCGAGCTATCCGCTGCTCGCCGTGCCGGCCGCGGTCGGAGTGGTGGCCTCGGTCTGGCATCTGATCGTGGAGCGCACGTTCGACACCACCGGCATCATCCTGGGCATCGCGATGGTCGCCGTGCTGGCCATGCGCGAGCTGCTCGTCGTGCATGACATCCGGCAGTACGCGGGCCAGTTGCAGACCGCCGAGGCGCATTTCCGCTCCCTGGTCGCCGGTGCCACCGACCTGACCCTGGTGCTCGACGAGAATCTGCGGATCACCTGGCAGTCACCGGCCGCGTCCCGACTCTTCGGGCTCAACGACGACGAGGTGGTGGGGCGTGCATTCGCCGAGCTGATCCACCCGGACGACGTCGAGGAGGCCCGTGAGGTGATCGACGCGGTGCTCGCCGGTGGCACCGCCGACGGGCCGCCGGCGCTGGTCACCGCGCGGGTGCGGGACGGCGCCGACCTGTGGCGGGACACCGAGTCGACGATCGCCGACCAGCGCACGGTGCCCGAGGTGGCCGCGCTGGTGGTGCACGTGCGCGACATCGGCGAGCGCCGCCACCTGGAAAAGACGCTGCACAAGCTCTCGTACACCGATCAGCTGACCGGGCTGGCGAACCGCCGGGCTCTGATGCGGGACCTGCTGGCCTATCGCCGCCGCGCCGGCCGTCAGGGCACCCTGCTCGTGATCGACCTGCATGGCCTGGCCGAGATCAACGACAGCCGTGGCCGCGAGCTCGGCGACGCGGTGCTGATCGAGGTAGGCCGTCGCATCCGCGGGCTGCTCGCCGACGAGGACATCCCGGCCCGGCTGGGGGGCGACGAGTTCGCGGTGCTGACCGCCGACGGTGCGGTGCTGGCCTACGCCCTGGCGACCCGCATCGCGGCGGCGGTGGCCGAGCCGCACCAGCTTCCGGGGGCGATCGTCGAGGTGCACACCAGCATCGGGCTGGCCGAACTGGTGGGCGGAGGCGACTCCGAAGAGGTGCTGAGGCAGGCCGACCTGGCCCGGCGCAGGGCCCGGCAGCTCGGACTGGACCGGGTGGAGTGGTACGACCCGGACGTCGAGATGAAGCTCAACCGGCGGATGGATCTCGAGCGCGAGGTGCTGGGAGCAGCCGATCGCGGGGAACTCGACCTGGTCTTCCAACCGGTGGTCGATCTGCGCGACGACCAGCCGGTGGGGGTGGAGGCGCTGCTGAGGTGGCGGCATCCGCAACTCGGCACGATCCTGCCGAACGAGCTGCTGCCGATCGCCCGGGCGGTGGGGATCTCGGCCGAGCTCGACGAGTGGGTTCTCGACCGCGGGTGCAAGCATCTGTCGGCCTGGACGGGTGGCGACAACGGGTTCTGGCTGTCGGTGAACGTGTCGCCGCGGGAGCTGCTGACGGCCCGGTTCCCGGACCGGGTGGCGTCGACGCTGAAGAGATACGGGATCGCGCCCGAGCGGCTCGTGGTCGAGGTGGCCGAGGCGTGGATCGCGGAGGACGTGCCGGCGATCGTGGCGTCGCTGGCCGGCCTGCGCAAGCTCGGCGTCCGCGCGGCTCTCGACGACTTCGGCGCCGGCCAGGCGTCGCTGTCGCATCTGCGTCGGCTCCCGGCCGACATGCTCAAGCTGCATGCCTCGCTGGTCAACGCCGTCTCCGAGTCCGCACCGGGCAGTGGTCCCGCGGTCATCGACGTCGTGGTCAGCCTCGGCCGCCGCCTCGGCCTCGAGATCGTCGCCAAGGGTCTCGAGACCGATCAGCAGCGCGACCGCGCGGCTCAGGCGGGCTGCTTCTACGGGCAGGGGTTCGCCTTGGGGCGCCCCGCTCCAGCCGAGCGCATCGAGGCCTACTTGGAGAGTCACCGCGCCTGACGCCCGGGCCGGCGGGGGTCAGGCCTGGCGGCGTACGAAGAGGCAGGCGGTCATGGCGATTGGCAGGGTCGCCACGAAGGCGGCGCGCGCCGGGGGGACCACGTACGGACGGCACTCGGTCACGTTCCCGGGCGTCCGGTCCCGACCTCGAGATCTCGCTACTTGCGGGATGCGAGGTCACGGCGGGCTCTCTAGCGGGGTGGGGCTGTGCTTCCGCGAGGGGTGAGGTGGGCTGTGCCCGCCTCCACGTTGGACACGTCTTTGCCGTCGATGGCGGCCAGGAGTTCGCGGGCGGCGTGGGCGCCGTATTCGGCTATGTCGCGGGAAAGGGCGGTCAGCGGGGGGTGGACGAGACTGCACAAGGGAGAGTCATCCCAGGCCACAATGGACAGGTCGCCAGGCACGGAGAGGCCCATCTCCTGGGCCACCGCCAGGCCGGCTATGGCCATCACGTCGTTGTCGTAGATGATGGCGGTGGGGCGGTCGGCGCCGATCAGGAGCCGGCGTGTCGCCCGGCCGCCCTCTTCGCCGGTGTAGTCGGACGGCATTGTCACCGCCTCGTTGAGGCCCAGGGCGGCGCAGATGTCGGTGAACGCGCGGGTGCGGGTCTGCGTGTGCAGCAGGTCGGGGAGGCCGCCGACCCGGGCTATCCGGCGGTGGCCCAGCGCGACCAGGTAACGCACCGTCTCGGTGATCGCGCCGGCGTCGTCGGACCAGACCTGGGCGATGGTGCCGGTGTCGCCGGGGCCGCCGATGACGACCGCGGGCAGTTGGAGTTGTTGCAGCACGGGGATGCGTACGTCATTTTCTCGTAGGTCGGTGACGATCACACCGTCGATCCGGCGTTCGCCCCACCAGCGGCGGTAAACCTCGACCTCTAGCTCGGGAGTGGCGACGACCTGCAGGGTCAGCGCGTAGGAGCGGGCCGCCAGCTCGGCCTCGAAGCCGCTGATCAGGCCCATGAAGAATGGCTCGATGCTGAGGATGCGCGCGGGGCGGCACAGGGTCAGCCCGACGGCGCGAGCACTGGCGCCGGAGAGGGCTCGGGCGGCGCTGTTCGGGTTGAAGCCGATCTCCTGGGCGATGGCGACGATGCGCTGTCGGGTTGCCTCGGAGACGCCGGGCTGGCCGTTCAGCGCGTAGGACACCGCGCCTTTCGACACGCCCGCCCGCCGCGCGATGTCGGCGATCGTGGGCCGCTTCACTCGGTCTCCTCTGTTCCCGGCCGAGCCTACCGGCGGAGTTTATCGGTGCCGGGATCGGTAGAGCGCTCTCACAGGGAGGCTCGCCGAGATGAACGAACGGGGTCGGCGCACATTGATCGGTTAAGTGTCGAGGACCACACGCACTGTATAAACACTACGTCCGATTCATCCCGCTTAATGGGTACTGACAACGACGGCAAAACACGCCTGTAACACGGTATTGACAGTCATCAAGGCCCGTCATACGGTCTCCACAACTTATCCGGTTCAGTAAATTCTCTCCGCTCTGGAGGCGTTAATGGGACGACTGAGCAATCGGACTGTGCGGGCACTCGCTGCGGGCGTGGCGGCGACCGTGGTGATCACGGGGTGCAGCGGGCGGAGCCTCGAAGGCGACAAGGACAGCGCGGCCGGCGAGCAGATCACGCTCAAGGTGGCATTCTGGGGCGACATGGGCCTCGACGGCCTCAAGGCGGCCTACGAGAAGGACCACCCCAACGTCAAGATCGTGCTGAACACCGGCGAGTTCAACGCCCAGCACGAGGACCTGCAGAAGAAGCTGGTGGCCGGCACGGGCGCCCCGGACATCTCCGCGGTCGACGAGGGCTTCATCGTTCAGTTCCGCAACCAGGGCGACAAGTTTGTCAACCTGCTCGACAAGGGCGGCGCCGAGTTCGAGTCGCGTTACCTGTCGTGGAAGTGGAAGGCGTCGCAGTCACCGGACGGCAGGCAGATCGGCCTCGGCACCGACGTCGGCGGTCTGGCCATGTGCTACCGCTCCGACCTGTTCAAGAAGGCCGGCCTGCCCACCGACCGGGACGCCGTCTCGAAGCTCTGGACGAACTGGGACGACTTCATCGAGGTCGGCAAGAAGTACACCGCCAAGACCGGCAAGAAGTTCGTCGACTCCGGCACCAACATGTTCAACCCCGTGCTCGCCCAGCAGCCGGCCGGCTTCTACGACGAGCAGGAACAGCTCCAGATGAACGGCGGTCCGAAGGTCGCCTTCGACGTGAGCATGAAGGCGATCGAGGCCGGCATCTCCGCCAACCTGGTCAGCTTCCAGCCGAACTGGGACCAGGGTTTCAAGAAGGACCAGTTCGCCGTCCTGGCCTGTCCGGCGTGGATGCTCGGGCACATCCAGGAGACCGCGCCCGACCAGAAGGGCAAGTGGGACATCGCCGCGATCCCCGGCGGCGGCGGCAACTGGGGCGGCTCGTGGTGGACCATCCCGGCCCAGGGCAAGAACATCGACGCCGCGGCCGATTTCGTGAAGTGGATGGTTCAGCCGGCGCAGCAGATCGAGGTCTTCAAGACCGTCGGCAACCTGCCCTCGCAGCCCGCGCTCTACAAGGACCCGGCGGTGCTCGACTACAAGAAAGAGTTCATGAGCAACGCGCCCACCGGCCAGATCTTCGCGGCCACCGCGGAGAGCCTCAAGCCGCAGTACCTGGGCAAGAAGAACGGCCCGACCCGGGTGGCCGTGGAGAACGTGATCCGCCGGGTCCAGCAGGGTGGGCTCACGCCCGAGGCGGCCTGGACCGAGGCGGTCAAGCAGGCCGAGAAGGTGGCGAAGACCGGTAAGGCCTGACCCGGCATCCGACGGCGGGGCGGCGGGCAAGCCGCCCCGCCCTCCCCTAGGAGTGGCTGTGTCCCTCACCGAACTCCGGCCGGCGTCGCGTCGTCCCGTCCCGCCGCCGGCCCCCGGCAAGTCCAAGCATTGGCTCTACCGGTTCGACACCAAGACCCTCCCGTACGTCTTCATCTCGCCCTTCTTCATCCTTTTCGCGATCTTCGGGGTCTTCCCGCTGATCTTCAACGGGATCGTCGCGCTGCGGAACTGGCGGCTGGACGACCCGACGCTGACCGGCTGGGCCGGGTTCGGCAACTTCCAGCGGCTGTTCGGCGACGAGGATTTCTGGAACGCGCTGGGCAACACGTTCGGCATCTTCCTGCTCTCCACCGTGCCGCAACTGCTGGCCGCGTTGATCATCGCGAACCTGCTCAACCGCCGGCTGCGGGCCACCACGTTCTGGCGGATCGGCATCCTGCTGCCGTACCTCACGCCGGTGGTGGCCTCGACGTTGGTCTTCGCGATCTTCTTCGCCCGCGACAACGGCATGGCCAACTGGTTCCTGTCGCTGGTCGGGTTCGGGCAGGAGGCCCCGCTGGACTGGCGGGCGGCCAAGTGGAGCAGCTGGTTCGCGATCGCCACGATGGTCAACTGGAAGTGGATCGGCTACAACGCGCTGCTCTATCTCTCCGCGATGCAATCGATCCCCAAAGACGTGTACGAGGCCGCGGCGGTGGACGGCGCCGGACCGTGGCGACAGCTGTGGCGGATCACCGTACCCATGATCCAACCGGTCGTGGTGTTCACCGTGATCCTGTCGACGATCGGGGGGTTACAGCTGTTCAACGAGCCGATGATGTTCGACGAGAACCCGCAGTCGGCCGACGGCGGCACGGCCCACCAGTTCCAGACCATCGCCCAACTCATCTACAAGGTCGGCTGGAAGGACCTCGATCTCGGGTACGCCGCCGCGATGTCCTGGGCGCTCTTCCTGATCATCCTGCTCGTCGCCGGGATCAACACCCTGCTCACCAGGCGAATCGGAGGAGCCCGATGAGAACGTACGTGAACCGGGCCCCGCAGGACACCCGAGGGAGTTGGCTGACGTACGCGGGACTGACGGTTGTCCTGCTCTTCTCGGCCTTCCCGGTCTATTGGATGTTCGTCATCGCGACGAGCACCGACGCGGCCGTCGCCCAGATCCCGCCGTCGGTCGTCCCCGGCGGCGAGTTCTGGACCAACGTCAACGAGGTCTTCACGCTCAACGACGTCTTCTTCGCGGCCTCGCTGATCAACAGCGTTCTCGTGTCGGGGGTGATCACCCTGGCCACGCTGTTCTTCTGCTCGCTGGCCGGATTCGCCTTCGCCAAGCTGCGCTTCAAAGGCCGGAACGGGCTGCTGGTCGTGGTGATCCTGACCCTGACCGTGCCGAATCAGCTCGGCATCGTCGCCCTCTACATCGTGATGGGCAAGCTGGGCTGGAACGGCACCCTGCTGGCGGTCATCGCGCCCGGGCTGGTCAGCGCGTTCGGCGTCTTCTACATGCGGCAGTTCATCGCCCACGCGGTGCCGGACGAGCTGGTCGAGTCGGCCCGGATGGACGGCGCGCTGACCCTGCGCGTCTATTGGAACATCGTGCTCCCGGCCATCCGCCCGGCGCTCGCTGTGCTCGGCCTGCTCACGTTCGTGATGGCCTGGAACGACTTCCAATGGCCGCTGATCCAGCTCAACGGCACCGACTTCCCGACCTCGATGGTGGCCCTCTCCGACCTGGCCAGCGGCAACTACGTGATCTACCGCCGGGTGCTGGCCGGGGCGTTCCTGGCCACCGTTCCGCTGATCCTGCTGCTGTTGATCGGTGGGCGGCAGATCGTCCGGGGGATCATGGAAGGCGCCGTCAAGTCCTGACCACTGCGCCCTGCCCGAGGCCGATCGCCGCGGGTGGGGCGGCAGGGCAAGCAAGGGAGAACCGTGACCTCGTACCAACCCCTCCACGAAGGCTGGACCCTCTCCGGGGCCGATGTCGACGGCCTGCCGGCCACCGTGCCCGGGTGCGTGCACACCGACCTGCTGCGGGCCGGGCGGATCGAGGATCCGTACCTGGACGCGAACGAGACCGAGCTCGCCTGGATCGGGCGCACCGACTGGGACTACACGACCACCTTCCGGGCGTCGGCGGCCGGCGAGGGGGAGCGGATCGACCTGGTCTGCGCCGGGCTCGACACGATCGCCACCCTCGAGCTGAACGGCGAGACGGTCGGCGAGACCGCCAACATGCACCGGGGCTACCGCTTCGACGTCGGCGCGCGGCTGCGGGACGGCGAGAACACCCTCAAGGTCAAATTCACCAGCCCGTACACCTACGCCGAGGCTCAGCAGCAGCGGCTGGGCCACCGCCCCAACGCGTACGACGAGCCGTTCAACTTCATCCGCAAGCAGGCCTGCAACTTCGGCTGGGACTGGGGACCGATCCTCGTCACGTCCGGCATCTGGCAGCCGATCGGCCTGGAGACGTGGCGGGTCGCCCGGCTCGCGTCGGTGCGTCCGCAGGTCACCGTGGACCACGGCACCGGCCGGGTCGAGCTACGGGTCCGTCTCGACCGCTTGTCGCACGTGCCCGTCACGATCACCGCTTCGGTGGCCGGCCGGCGTGCCCAGGCCACTATCGACGGCATCGAGGCGCTGCTCATCCTCACCGTGGACGACCCCGATCTGTGGTGGCCGCGCGGCTTCGGCGACCAGAACCGTTACGAACTCGACGTGACGCTCACGACCACCGACGGCTCGCTTCTGGACAGTTGGAACCGCAAGATCGGCTTCCGTTCCGTACGCGTCGACACCGCCGACGACGGCTACACGCTCCACGTCAACGACGTGCCGGTCTTCGTCCGCGGCGTCAACTGGATCCCCGACGACGTGTTCGACAACCGGGTCACCCGCGACCGGCTCACCGCCCGCTTCCGCCAGGCAGCCGACGCCAACGTCAACTACCTGCGGATCTGGGGCGGCGGCCGGTACGAGTCGTTCGACTTCTATGACCTCGCCGACGCCGAGGGCTTCCTGGTCGGGCAGGACTTCCTCTTCGCCTGCGCGGCCTACCCCGAGGAGGAGCCGTTCCGCTCCGAGATCGAGGCCGAGGCCCGCGAAAATGTCGTACGGCTCGCGTCGCACCCCAGCCTGGTCACCTGGACGGGCAACAACGAAAACCTGTGGGGGTACGAGGACTGGGACTGGAAGCCTGTTCTCAACGGCCGCACCTGGGGCTCGGCCTACTACTACGACCTGCTGCCCCGCATCGTCGGCGAGCTCGATCCGTCCCGTCCGTACTGGCCCGGCAGCCCCTACTCCGGCAGCCCCGACCGCTACCCGAACGATCCGGCCCACGGCACCACCCACGTGTGGGACGTCTGGAACACCGACGATTACACGAAGTACGCCGCGTACCGCCCGCATTTCGTCTCCGAGTTCGGCTTCCAGGGCCCGCCGACCTTCTCGACGCTGCGGCGCTCGATCTCGGACGAGCCGTTGACGCCGGACTCGCCCGGCATGGCCCACCACCAGAAGGCGGCCGGGGGCTCCGCGAAGCTCGCGCTGGGCCTGGCCAATCACCTGCCCGCGCCGGCCGACTTCGACGACTGGCACTACCTGACCCAGCTGAATCAGGCGCGCGCGGTGGCGTACGGGATCGAGCACTTCCGGTCCCTGCGCCCGCTCTGCGCGGGTGCGATCATGTGGCAGCTCAACGACTGCTGGCCGGTCACCTCCTGGGCCGCGGTCGACGGCGACGGCCGGAAGAAGCCCCTCTGGTACGCGATGCGCGACGCCTACGCCGACCGGTTGCTGACCTTCCAGCCGCGTACGGGCGCCGAGCTCACGGCCGGCGGTCCGCTCACTCAGATCGAACCGGGCACGGTGTTCACGCCGCAGGGTGCCCCGGCGCTGGTGGTGGTCAACGACAGCCGTACGCCCTGGGATCTTGAGACCACGGTGACCCGCCGCAACCTCGCCGGGGAGGTGCTGGCGTCCGCGGTGGTCGCGGCTTCGGTTGCTTCCGGTGCGAACGCCACGCTGGTCCTGCCCGCGGAGGTGACCACGCCGGGCGACCCGACGACGGAGTTCCTGGTCAGCGACACCGGGACGACATGGTTCTTCGCGCCCGACAAGGACATCCCGTGGCCGGCGGCCGACTTCACCACCGAGGTCGATCGGGTGGGCGACCGCACGAAGGTCACCGTGCACGCGGGGTCGATCCTGCGCTCGGTGACGCTCTTCCCCGACCGGCTCGACCCGGCGGCCGAGGCCGACCGCGCGGGCGTGACCGTGCTGCCGGGCGAGTCGGTCACGTTCACCGTCCACTCCGGAGCTTCGTTCGACGAGACGGAACTCACCGCTCGGCCGAACCTGCGCTGCGTCAACGACATCCGCTGACGCCGGCTCACCCCGGAGATGCAGCGAGCCGCCGGCGCGCAGCACCATCCGGGACGCCCCGGCGATACGGGATCTTCCGACCAGCACCACCAGGCCGTCCCGCACCGTCGAACTCACCCTCATCGCGCGCCGGCGGGCCGGGCCGGGGGCCGCCGGCGGCCTGGCGTGGCAGGGGGCCGATGCGCAGGTCCGGGGGCGGTTTAGGTGCGGTTGGGGGAGGGGGACGGGCGTACTTGAGCGGTTAGGGGTTGATGTTTGAGGGGGATAAATCGGGAATTTCAGGAAGTACTCAGCTGGACCAACGGGAGGCGGGCCAATGTTCGCGGCGAAAGCTCCACGAGGAACAGAGGAGTCCCATGGGAAGCAAGCTGCGCCGCATGGCGATCGCCGCGGGCGTTGCCCTGGCCGTCGTCGCGCCGCTGGCCACCGCAGCCAGTGCCGTCGTGGTCACGTCCGCGCCTCGGGTCGGGAAGCTCGTGCAGGTCGGGCCGATCGCTGAGCACGGGTTCCCGGCCTGGTACCGGGACAGCAACAACGTCCGGCTGGAGGCCTGTGTCACCGAGGATCCGCTCTGCCCGGTGCTGCTGAGTGAGGTGCCGACCCCGGACGCGCCGATCTCGTACCCGGGCAACTTCCCGGGTGAGTTCTTCTACCAGCTTGCCGGGGCCGTGGTGACGCTCACCAACGGGGTCACGGCCACGATCGGCATGGACCTCGAGGGTGCCTGGGCCACCGGGCAGGTCGTCGAGGGCGACCAGATGGTCTTCGGCCGGGTGCGGATCCGCTTCGACGCGCCGACCGGTCAGCGCTTCCGCATCACCCACCCGTACGGTGTGGATGACCTGGTCTCCGACGACCGGGGGCGGGTCACCATGACCGAGGACATCGGTACCACCCCGGGCGCGTTCGGCGGAGCTCTGAACAGCCGGATCGGGCCGTTCCTGAAGTGGGACCCGACCGTCGCCCCGGCCGCGCCGACCGGATACACCGGCAACCCGGGCGTCGACCACCAGGTCGTGGGGAGCCCGTACGAGACGAACTTCGTGCGTATCGAGCAGCTCAACCCCACCACCGGCGTGGTCATCTCGCAGCTGGGCTTCACTGACCTCTTCGCCATCCAGGGGCGCTACGCGGTCAACGCCGGCGTCGACCTCAACCAGGCGAACTACTCGCTCGGCGTGGACCACAAGGGCGTGCTCGAGGTCTACGCGACCAGCGAGCCGGGCCAGGCCATCGAGATCGTCGGCAACCCGGCGCTCGGCTACCGCAACACCCGGCTGCGCGGCGACTCGCACGGCCGCTACTACGGGCGCTTCCCGATCAACGGGCCGATCGCGCCGGGCACGGCGGTCGAGGTGATCAACGCCGGTGACCGGCCGGTGCCGCACAAGACCAAGGCGATGACCGACGTGGTGACGATCAACGAGGTCAGCTACGACGCGGACGCCCGGTCTCTGACCGTACGGGCGAGCTCCAGCGACAAGTCGGGGCCGGCCCTGACCGTCACCGGATTCGGGCTGATCAGCGGTTCCCCGTTCGCCGGGGTGATCGCCCCGCCCGGCACCATCACCGTCACGTCGGCTGCGGGCGGCACTTCGACGGTCGCGCTCGTCGGCACGGGTCAGGTCTTCCTGCCCGGCATCCCGGTGGCCGCGGCCACGGCCGATACCCCGGCCATCGTCGGCCAGAACGTGAAGCTGGACGCGACCGGCTCGACCGGGCAGATCGACAGCTACACCTGGGTGCAGACGTCCGGCCCGGCCGTGACGCTGGCCAACGCGAGCACTCCGCAGGCGACCTTCGTGGCGACCCTGCCGGGAACGTACGGGTTCACGCTGACCGTCGCCGGCCCGGGCGGCACTCCCGCCCCGGTCACCGTCACGGTCATTGTTACCGGGGCCACTGCGCCGCGGGCCGACGCCGGCACCGATCAGACCGTGGTCCGTGGACGCGTCGTCACCCTGGACGCTTCCCGGTCGACTGCGGCCGAGACGTACTCGTGGCGTCAGGTCTCCGGGCCGGCGGTGACGCTCTCCAGCGGGACCGTCGCGAAGCCCACGTTCAGCTACCCGGCTCAGCTCCTGCCGGCGGCGCCCGGTCCGAACGTTGCCTTCGTCTTCGACAACAACCCGGTCGTCCTGGAGGTGACCGTGCGCAACCCGGCCGGCGTCTCGATGGCGCGGACGACCGTGCGGCCGCAGGCCGACGCGTTCACCGGGCTGACGGTCCGCTACCGCACGGGCAACAACGAGTGGCGCATCGCCGGTAACACCACGCTGCTCGCCGGGCAGCGGGTGACCGCGGTGCTCGGCCCGAACCTGAACGGCCGGGTCATCGGCACGGCGGCGGTCGACGCGACCGGCGCGTTCAGCATCCGGGTCACCGGCCCGGTGCCCGGCGCCATCACCACGGTCAGCCTCGTCTCGACGACCGGCGCTCGCCAGCCGGCCTTCGCGGTCACCGTGACGAACTGACCGCCAGCATCTCCCGCAAGGCCCGGCTCGAAGCGCCGGATACCTGGTCGGCCACCGCCTCGCGAATCAGTGAGCTGCGGTGGCCGACCTCGCCGTCGGGGCCTTCACCGAGCAGGTGCGCGTGCACCAGCCGGTCGATGCAGGTGAGCACGTGGGCGAGCGGCCGGCCGGTCAGCTCGGAAAGCTCGTTCGCGGTCAGGTCGCCCAGCACCGCGCTGTGCCGCAGCAGGTCCCAGGACTGTTCCGGCATCCACCGGGTGCGCGCGCGGGCGATCTGCATGGCCACCGCCCGCGCGATCTCGTCGGGTCGCCGCGCGACCGCGACCAGGGCCGGAATTCCGCCGGTACGGACCGCGAGCTCGGCGTCGCCGAGGTCCTCGACGGTCAGCGGGGCGAGCCGCAGCACGATCGGCGTGCCCAGCCCGGCCAGCGGCAGCGAGGTGATCTGCGACGGGTAGTCGTAGGTGAGCACGATCCGCAGCGCCGGGCAGTGCCGGGACAGCCAGGACAGCTCGGCGACCCCGGCGGCGTCCAGGCTGCAGGCGTCGTCGACGGCGATGACGATCGGCTCGTCGCCGTCGAGCACGGCGGAGATCGTTTCGAGCTCGGCGCGGCCCAGCGGGCGGTCCGTGGCCGCGGAGTCGATCACGTCGAGCACGTGCCGGCCGGCCCCGAGCTGCACCAGCGCGCTGCGCAGCCAGGCCAGCCGGTGCACGGCGATCGACGAGCCGGCGTGCCCCACGCCGACCCGGTCGACCAGGTGCCGGGCGATCTCGTCGAGGAACGCGGACTTGCCCGACCCCTCCGGCCCGACGATGTGGACGACCCGCGGCGGGTCCGGGTCGACGAAGACCCGGAGCTCGTTCGAGCGTCCGAAGAACCGCTCCAGCGGCGTCCGGTGCATCTTCGGGACGGACGTGTGCTCGGGCTCGGGCCGGCGCCGGCCGAGGATCTCGCGTTGCAGGCGGACCAGATCGTTCGAGGGCGTCACGCCGAGCTCGTCGTCGAGGAACTTGCGGCACCGCTCGAACAGGCGCAGCGCGTCCTCGGTGTGGTCCAGGGCGACGGCCGCGACCATCGCGGCCCGGTAGGCGGGCTCCAGGAACGGGTCGAGCTCGATCGCCTCGGTGGCCAGGCGCAGCGACCGGGACGGGTCGCGGTCGAGCGCGGCGTGGGAGAGCTCCAGCCGGGCGGTCACGGCGGCGGTCTGCACCTCGCCGCGGGCGGTGGCGGCCCAGTCGGCGTACGGGTCCTCGGCGAACGGCAGCTCCTGGCCCAGCTCGAGGATCCGCTCGTGCAGGCTGAGCCGTTCCGGGCCGCCCGGGGGGAGCATCTCGAGCTCGCGGACCAGCCGGCGCAGCTCGCACA
>Ga0247737_1000421_pt1 | contig 16862 bp, 14 predicted proteins | sample UWRJL028104C2_FD_180937 | JGI IMG/M metagenome (GOLD analysis project Ga0247737, IMG submission 180937) | Plant litter microbial communities from Arlington Agricultural Research Station in Wisconsin, United States - UWRJ-L028-104C-2 | ecosystem: Environmental > Terrestrial > Plant litter >...
CTTCGCCTTTGTCCGCCAGGCCGACGGCGAGATCGGCATCGAGTCCAAGCCTGGCGAAGGCACCACCGTCACCCTCTATTTGCCGCGGCATCACGGCGTCGCGGTAGTGGAAGCACAGCGCGAGGAGCAGGCCGTCGTCGTGGCGGCGACGTCTCTCGACATATTGGTGGTCGAGGACGACCCGCGCGTGCTCACCTCCACCATGGCCGCCTTGACTGAACTGGGTCATCGCCCCCTCGCCTGCGATGATCCGTTGCTGGCCCGCGCGCTGCTCGACCGGATGGGCAGCATCGACCTGATCGTATCCGACGTGTTGATGCCGCAACAGACCGGTCCCGAAATGATCGCCGCGCTGGCGGACGGCTATGCCCATGTCGCCGTTCTCTACGTCACCGGCTATGCCGGCGATGCGAGTGGCGCGGCTTTCGGCGGGCACCATGTGTTGCGCAAGCCCTTCACCATCGCAGCGCTGGAGCGCGCGATCGCAACCGCCATCGCCGCGCCGCGCGGCACTGAGCCCGACAGTATCGCGGCAGAATGATTTCGTAGCTGACGTAACCTCCCTGCCCCGATATAGCCGCTCGATCGGGGCTCCTCTCTTCCCCTTGCACAAAGGCTGCCGCCGCTAGCTCCATGAAGTCCATCGACCGCTACATGGCCCGGCTTATCGCAGTGCCGCTGTTCTCGACCCTCATCATCTCCGCGATGCTGCTGGTGCTCGATCGCATGCTGAAACTGTTCGATTTCGTCGCCACCGAAGGCGGGCCCGTCGCCGTCGTTTGGAAGATGCTGGCCAATCTGCTGCCCGAATATCTCGGGCTCGGCATTCCGATCGGGCTGATGCTCGGCATCCTGCTCGCTTTCCGCAAGCTGGCCACCACCTCGGAACTCGACGTGCTCCGCGCGGTCGGCATGAGCTATACGCGCCTGTTGCGGGTGCCCTTCATGTTCGCGATCGGGCTTGCCGCCGTGAACCTGGCGATCGTCGGTTTCGTTCAGCCCGATGCGCGCTACGCCTATGAGAAGCTGCGCTTCGAGCTCCGCACCGGCGCGCTCGGCGCGTCGATCAAGGTGGGCGAGTTCACTCATTTCGGCGACAAGATGACGATCCGCATCGAGCAGAGCCGCGAGCAGGGCCGCAAGCTCTCGGGCATCTTCGTGCACATGGTCGACAAGAAGGGCGGCGATTATGCGGTGACGGCGGATCACGGCCAGTTCTTCGCGACCGACAACCCGGACGAGATCGTCTTTCGCCTGACAAACGGCACGCTGGTGCGCAACGAACCGGGCGTGCCGACGCCGCGTGTCCTTACCTTCAGCCTGCACGACCTGCCCATCGCCCTGCCGAAATACGAAAATTTCCGGAACCGGGAAGGACGGAATGAACTGACCCTGCCCGAGCTTGCACGGATCGGGGGCAATCACAGCGCGCCTGAGAAATTGCGCGACACCAGCCGCGCTGCCTTCCATTTCCGCCTGGTGGAGGTGGCGACGATGTTCCTGCTGCCGCTTCTAGCATTGTCACTCGGCGTTCCGCCTAAAAGGTCGACATCGGCGCTTGGCGTCTTCCTGTCGATCGTGATGATCGTCACCTATCATAAGGTGAACGAATATGCCCGTGACCTTGGCGGCATGGGCACGGTCGACCCGCTGATCGCGCTCTGGGTTCCCTTCCTCCTCTTCTCGGCGCTGATCTTGTGGATGTACTACACCATCGCCTATGTGCCGGGCGGCCAGCCGATCGGCGCGCTTGAGCGGGTCTTCTCCAAGGCCGGCAAGATGGTCGGCCGCTGGCTACCCGGTGCGAAACCCAAGGATCCATCGGAAGAAGAGGCGGCCACCGCATGATCGCGCTGCAGCTTTTCCCCTCGCGGACCGTATCGCTCTACATGGGCAGGATGTTCCTGGTGCGCACCTTCGCGATCCTCGGCGCATTGGTGCTGGTGCTCCAGTCGCTCGACCTGCTGAGCGAGTCGGGCCGTATCCTGGCCTATGCAGGCAATGGCGATGCGGAGATCTGGCGCTATGTCAGCCTGCGCACGCCGGAGATCATCGCGCGTTTCCTGCCCTTCTCGGTGCTGCTCGGTACGATCATCACCCTGACCACCCTGAATCAGAACAGCGAGATCGTCGCGCTCAAAGCATCGGGCCTGTCGGCGCATCAGGTGCTCGCACCGCTGATCGTCGCCAGCTTCGGCGTCGCGCTCATCTCCTTCACCTTCAACGACCGGATCGTCGCTCGCGCCACGGGCACGCTCGATCAATGGCAGAAGGCGGAATATGCACCGGTCCCGATCGATCGCGGCGACCGATCGAATGTCTGGGTGCGCGACGGTGACGATCTGATCGAGGTCGGCCAGATTCGCGGACGCGGCAATGCCGCGACGCTCGCCAACGTCACCCTCTACGACCGCGAGGGCGGCAATCTGATCGCCATCGTCAGCGCGCCGACCGGCAAGCGCGCCGGCGACGCGTGGCAAGTCGATTCAGCGAGTCGCTTCGACGTGAAGAGCGGCAAGAAGACTCCGCTGGGCACCATCACCATCGCCAAGGGTGTCCGCCCCGACCAGTTTACCCTGTCCACCGTCGACCCCGACGGCCTGTCGTTCAGCGCACTGCGTTCGGCGATATCGGACCTCTCCGACGCCGGCCGGCCGACCAAGGCGCTCGAGGGCTCGCTGTGGCACAAACTGTCCGGGCCGCTCTCGTCCGTCCTGATGCCGCTGCTCGGCGCCGTAGCGGCGTTCGGCCTCGCCCGTTCAGGCAAGCTGTTCCTGCGGGCCGTGATCGGCATGATGCTCGGCTTCACCTATTTCGTGGCCGACAATTTCGCGCTGGCGATGGGCAATCTTGGTGCTTACCCGCCCTTCCTCGCCGCCTGGGCCCCGTTCCTGCTGTTCTTCCTGATCGGCGAAGCGGTGCTGGTGCGCACCGAGGAATAGACGCTCGGATCAATCGCCGGTCGTGGCGCGTCGATTCAAGACGACGATTGAACATGGCATGCCGGGATCGGGCGGGGCGCTTCCGGCGTATCCCCTGGCTCTTTCTCAGCGAGGCAAACTGCAATCATGTCGACCGACAGCCAGGGAGGCGGCCGGCACGACGGATTGTTCGCGCAAAATCAGCCCGGGCGGCCGCCCATCGTGCTGCGCACCAGGCGATCGACCAGACCCGGAAGGCCCGGATAACTCGCCTTGTGATAAGGCGACTGCTCACCCAGCGCCGCGGAAAGCCGGCGATGTGCCTCGGCCAGGCCATGATAGGGCACACCCGGCAGGAGATGGTGAAGCGCATGATAGCGCAGCCCCACCGGCGCCCACAGCACCGGCAACAGCGCTGGCGGCGGCACGTTGACGGTGTCGAGATATTGCGCGGTGACGGTCATCGCCTCCCCTTCATTCTCCCACAGATGCGCGACCAGCGTGCGCACCTGGTTGAGAATGGCGACGCCCGAGGTGATCACGAGAAAGATCAGCAAGGCGCGCAGCGGGATGACGCCCGTCGCGGTAAGAGTCAGCAAGGTGATCGCCCAGACGCTGGTCGCCGCTTCCATCCGGCGCCAATGCGCCTTGAACGCGCCTTCGGGCGGTCGACGGCGGAAGCTCGGGTTGATCGACAGGCTCGAATAGCGCTCGTCGAGCATCGTCCGCATTTTCGGGAACAGCACTGAGATCGGCGCCAGCACCGCAAAGCGCAGCAGCAGCGCGACCGGTGCCAGCAGCGAGGTGACCACGAACAATGGCAGCGTCCAGGGCTTCATCAGCGCAAGCGGCAGATATTCGGGATCCTCGGCCGTGCCATAGCGCGTGCGCGCATGGTGGAGGTTGTGCACGCCTTCATACATGAAGGACGGCACCATCATCGGGATGCCGGCGATCAGGTTCCAGCCGAGGCGAAAGCCGGGCAGCGCCGCGTGCTTGATATGCGTGATCTCGTGAATGAAGCTGTCGGCACGGTACAGCGCGAGAATCGCGACGACGCCCGCCGCCACTGACCAGCCGATCGAGGGCGAAAGGATCGTCGCGGCGAGCGCGGCGTATCCGATCGCGGCCGACAGGATCAGGTCGGTCCAGTAAATGGCGGGCTTCGGCGCATTCAGGTCGCGCGTCAGCTCGGCGGCCGTCCGCAGCATCGCCTTGTCGTCGGCGATACGCTCCGGCGTGGTCCGCAAAACGGCGCTCGGGCTCGGCGCGGTGGCGCGCGGATCGAAGGCAAGCGATGTGTTCATGGTTCGCGGCATTGCACAAAGATAGTGGCTATATGGTGGCAACAACAGGGTATCCCGTTCCCTCGCGAGTCCGTCTGCGCTTGACAGGAGCGTGCTTGACAGCTTGTGCGGCAAGCGGGAGTGCGCAGTTCTTACAGAGAGGCTTGTCGTCTTGGCTACCACGCACCCGCTTTCCATCCGGCCGATCAGCAGCAAGGCCGATCGCAAGAAATTCGTCGACCTGCCCTTCCGGCTCTACAAGGACGATCCCAACTGGGTGCCGCCACTCAAGAGCGAAGCGCTGGGGCTGATCACGCCCGGGAAGAATGGCTGGTTCAGCCATGCCGAGGCGCAATTGTTCCTTGCCGAGCGTGGCGGTCAGGTGGTCGGACGTATCTCGGCCCATATCGACACGCTCGCGCTGACCATGCCGGTCGAGCAGGGATTCGGTCCGGGCTGCGGGCAGTTCGGCCTGTTCGATGCCGAGGACGCCATTACCGCCCAGGCGCTGATCAACGCGGCAGAGGGCTGGCTGCGCAACAAGGGCATGACCAGGGTGCTCGGCCCGATCAGCATGTCGATCTGGGAAGAACCCGGCCTGCTGATCCAGGGCTATGATCACGCGCCGACGATCATGATGGGGCATGCCAAGCCCGAATATCGCACCTGGATTGAGGCTGCGGGCTATTCCCCCGCCAAGACGCTCTACACTTATGATCTGGATATCACGCAGGATTTCCCGCCGATCGTAAATCGGATCATCCAGTCCGGCGAGAAGAACCCGCGTATCCGCATTCGTGAGGTCGACAAGTCGAAGTTCGACGAGGAAGCGGCGATCATCCTCGCCATTCTCAACGACGCATGGTCGGACAATTGGGGCTTCGTCCCCCTCACCCCGCCCGAGATCGCCGATGTCGGCGTCAAGCTGAAGCCGATCGTGTTCAACGACCTGATCCGCATCGCCGAAGTCGATGGCCGGCCCGTCGCCTTCATGATCACGCTGCCCGACCTGAACGAAGCGATCAAGCCGTTGAACGGCAGTCTGCTGCCCTTCGGCTGGGCCAAGCTCCTGCTCTGGCTGCGCAAGCCGCGGGTGCGCACCATGCGCGTGCCGCTGATGGGCGTGCTCAAGGAACTCCAGTCCTCGCGCATGGCCAGCCAGCTCGCCTTCATGATGATCGAATATATCCGCCGCGCGGCGCTCGCGAACTACGGCGCGACGCGCGGTGAGATCGGTTGGGTGCTCGACGACAATCAGGGCATGAACGCCATCGCCACCACCATCAACAGCAAGGTCAACAAGACCTACGAGATCTATCAGAAGGAGCTGTGAAGAGGTCGGGCAATTCGCACCGTTTCCGGGAACCTGGCCCGCTTTCAAAAACGTCGCGACACGCCCGCATAGACCTCAGCATCGGGCGCATCGTGGTTCAATCCAGCGACGGCGCCGATATCCAACTGCCAGTCTTTGCGCGGCATCCATCCGAGCGATATCGATGACAGGGCCTGCGTTGTCCGCCCTGATGGATCGTCATCTCGGGCCTCCTGGAATTCGATCGTCCCATTCACTGTATCGCTGATCTCAACGCCCAGGCCGATCGTACCGTTGGCCGCGAAATGCCGCCCCCGGCCGTCCTGATCGACCGCTGCATCAGCCTCGGGCGAGACTTGCAGACTTAGCTTGTGGCCCAGATCGAAAGTTAGCGGAATCACGACACCCGCGCCCCAGTCGCCCGACCCGACCGGCGATCGCCCGACCGGGAGTGTTATGAACGGCTGTACGGCAACCGAAAAGCCGCTGCCGTCCGGATGATGGAGATTGACCTTCAGGCCAAGCAGCGCGTCGCCGGCTCGATTGGCGGTGTCGACGCTGCCCGTGGCCTTGTCGCGCGTCCGCACATGGCCGAACGCCGTCCAGCCGATTTGCGCCTCGACAGTATCGGTCAGTCCGATCCGCACCAGCGTATCGCCGATCAGGATCGTGTCCTGGCGCATCCCGGGATTGTCGTCGCGGGTCCAGTCGACCAACGCCATCTCGACCGACACCCTTCCCGGCTCGATCGTGCAGGCGGGCGTGCCAAGCCCGGGACGCGCCGGGCAATAGTCACGGTCTTCGGCGGAGGCAGCGGTCGGCGCCAACAGGAGCGCGACCGCCAGCCACTTCATGCGAGGAACTCGCCCTTGCGGTGAAGCATCTTCTGGAGATCGAAGCTCATGCGCCCTGACGCAGCCGCACCCAGGTCGGGGCGTGGTCGCTCGCTTTTTCGCGCCCGCGATATTCCTTGTCGACCCCGGCATCGGCCAGGCGATCGGCAGCGAGCGGGCTGAGCAGAAGATGATCGATCCGGAAACCCGCATCGCGCTGCCAGGCGCCGGCCTGATAATCCCAGAACGTCCAGACACCGCCCTTGGGATGCCGCGTGCGCAGCGCGTCGGTCCAGCCCTGGGCGACCAGCGCGCGATAGCCGGACCGGCTTTCCGGCTGCATCAGCGCATCGTCCTGCATCGCGCGGACGGAGAAGGTGTCGTCGTCATTGGGAATGACGTTATAGTCGCCCGCCAACACCACCGGCTTTTCCTCGGCGAGCAGCGCACGCGCCCGATCGGACAGCCGCTCGATCCATTTGAGCTTGTAATCGAACTTCGGCCCGGGCTGGGGATTGCCATTGGGCAGATAGATCGAGGCGATGACCACCCCATCGACCTCTGCCTCCAGATAGCGGCTATGCTCATCGTCCGGATCGCCCGCGAGCCCACGGTGCCGCTCGACCGGGTCGCTGCCCTTGGCCAGCACGGCGACTCCGTTGAAACCCTTCTGGCCATGCCACACCGCGCCATAGCCGGCGGCCCGGATATCCGCCTCGGGGAAGGTCTCGTCGCTCGATTTCAGTTCCTGCAGGCACACCACGTCGGGCGCCTGTTCGGCGAGATATTCCAGCAGGCGCGGCAGACGCGCCTTGATGCCATTCACGTTGTAGCTGACGATTCTCAAGGATTCAGACCGAGAAGCTGGAGCCGCAGCCACAGCCGGACGCAGCGTTGGGATTGGTCACCTTGAACGCGGCGCCGCCCAGATCCTCGACATAGTCGACTGCGGAGCCACGCACGAGATCGAGGCTGATCGAGTCGACCACGAGCTTCACGCCGCGATTCTCGGCCACCGCGTCATCCGCATCGACTGAATCGGCAAAGCCGAATTTATACTGGAAACCCGAACACCCGCCGCCATCGACCGAAAGCCGAAGGATGGCGGGTTTGCCCTGCTTCTCCGCAATCGTCGCGACGCGCGCGGCGGCGGAATCGGTGAGCGCAATCTCTGGAGCTGTCACGGTTGCCATGACTGCCAGATAGGCGTTCCCGGGATCATCGGCAACCGATGCCCGGGCACCTTGATGGATCAGTCGGCCGCGGCCGGACCACCCACCGCACCCTGCGTCGTCTTCAGCGCACGATCCTGAACCGCGAGCAGATAATCGGCGGTCTGCAGGAACGGAATCGGGTTCACGGCACGGCCATCGATCCGGACTTCGTAATGGAGATGCGGGCCAGTCGAACGGCCAGTCGACCCCATCAGCGCGATCAGCTGGCCACGGTGAACGCGCGTAAACGGCGCAACCAGGATCTTGGAGAGATGGCCATAGCGGGTCTGGATACCCTTGCCGTGATTGATCTCGACCATGTTGCCGTAACCGCCCGAGCGCTCGGCGCGATCGATGATGCCGTCGGCAGTCGCATAGATCGGCGTGCCCGTCGGGCCGGGAATGTCCACGCCCGCGTGCATCGCGGCGGTGCCGCGGAATGGATCCGCGCGGACACCGTAATTGCTGGTGAACGCAAGACGCTCGACCGGCTGGGCCGAAGGAATCGCAATCACGCCCTGCTCGAGCGAATCGAGCTTCTTCCAGGTCATGAACAGCGACCGGAATTGCATGTCAGCGCGCAGATCGGCTTCGGCCTCGACGCTGTCGGCGGCTTCGAATGGCCCACCCATCGCCGGCATCCGTGCCGCGAAACGCTCCGGCGCAATGCCCAGCTTGCGGACGTGCGCCACGGTCAGGGCATAACGCTGCTCGGCAGCCTGACGCACCTTGACCGCCATGGCGATCTGGCGCTGCTCGACCTTCTTCAGCGGCGCGAGCACGTCAGCGGCAAGCTGATCGGCCTGGGTGGAGACGGTTGGCGCGGCGAGGGCCAGCGCCCGGGGATCGCCCTTGCCGGTGACAACAGCGGAGATCAGCGCCTGGCGTTGCTCGACGCGCGTGGCGTGCGCCTTGGCCGCCTGCTTGATGGTTTCGACATCGGCCTGCATCGCGGCGACCTTCGCCTGCATCTGTGCGACCTTGGCTTCGGGCGAGAGCGGCGCATCGACGATGCCGCTCATTGCAACGGCACCAACAGCTGCCTGAGCAACACCATAAGCGGAAAAGCACAGTGTGATTCCGGCGACACCGGCCATCAACGCCTGGGTGCGCCCCCCGACGCTGAAGCGGCGCAGGTCACGACCATCGTGAAAAATGAAATCCCGGGTGGTGAAGTGCGTCTTCAGCCGCGACACGAATTGCGCGCTCGACGAGATGGAAATTTTGTTCATCAATCCCCGGCGACCGTAAATGCGAATGCCGGAAATCCAGCGCCCGCCCCAAAATCGTCCTGGTCGCAGCCCCTCCACGCCCCGGACGTGTCGCAATTGACCTAGTTTTTCAGGAAGGGGCAAGCGCGCCGTAATATTCTAGCGTCAAACCGGCTGAGTTGCGCGCTGAGTCGTTGAACGGTGGCTTAATCATCCCCCGGAAATAGCGTGAGACGAGGGCGCGCCAGTACGATTCGGGTGCGAATCCCTTGGAGGAACAACCGAATTCGAACCAGATAGTTCCCGCGCGGACGTGCCGAATCTCGTCGGTCAGTATGCGCTGGAGGATGCGAGCGCTCGGCTCGTCCTGCGCCGAGCGGAACCGCAGGATCGTCTCCGGCGTCACATCCAGCCCCCTCGCCTCAAGCACCATCGGCACCACGGCGAGGCGGGCCAGCGAGTCCTCAGCGGTAGCGGTGGCCGATTCCCACAACCCGTCATGCGCCGGCATCGCCCCATAATGGCTGCCGAGCGCCCTTAGCCTTCGGTCTAGCAGGGCGAAGTGCATCGCCTCGTCCGCCCCGACCGAGATCCAGTCATCGGTGAACCCGCGTGGGAATTCGGCACCGAACCGCCCGACCATGTCAAACGCCAGGTCGATCGCGACGAATTCGATATGCGCCAGCGCATGGAGCAGCGCGATCCGACCACGCTCAGAACCACCCTTGCCGCGCCTCGGCATCTCGTTCGGTGCGAGCAATTCAGGCTGAGCCGGCCGCGCCGGTCGATCGGGCATGGCGACATCGAAGGCATGCTCAAGACGCCCTTGACGCCATGCGCGCGCCGTCGCCCGGGCAGCACGAACCTTGGCGGCGGGCTCGGCTGTCTCCAGCACGTCCCGCACCGCCTGGGCGACGCTCGTGGCGATAATCAGCGGAGTTCCTTGAGTGCCTCTAGCACGTCGATCACATGACCCGGCACGCGCACCCGCCGCCATATCCGCACCAGCACGCCCTTCGCGTCGAACAGGAAGGTCGAGCGGTCAATGCCCATATAGGTCTTGCCGTAGAGCTTTTTCTCGACCCAGATGTCGAAGGTCTCCATCGCCTGATTCTGGCCGTCGGTAGCGAGCGGCACGGTCAGGTCGTATTTGTCGATGAACTTCTGGTGTTTGATCGGCGTGTCGCGCGATACGCCAAGAACCTCGACCCCCAACGCCTGGAATTCCGGATAGTGCCGGCTGAAATCCTGCGCCTCGCGCGTGCAGCCCGACGTGTCGTCCTTGGGATAGAAATACAGGACCAGAGGCTTGCCGAGATAGTCGCGTAGGTTGATGTTACCGCCGCTTGGGGTGGTCAGATCCACATCCGGAAGCTTGCTGCCCTCGCTCACCGCCGCCATCATCCATCTCCAGTCTCAGCTGTTCTGGCCTCGAGAAACCGCGGCCCAGAAATCGGAGACCTCCTGCCGCGTCGTCGCGAAGCACGCAACCACCGCTTCCCAATCGGCGACATCGAGCGCGCGGGCGATGAGGTTGCGCGTAGCCTGGGCCGGCGGCTGCGCGTCGGGCGCAACCAGCCGCAAGGTGACCAGCAGCCGAGTCAGGAAGTCATGCGCCGCGGCGATCGTGGGCGGCGCCAGCCCAGCCTCGACCAACGCGCGGATCGCAACGCCGAGATGCGGATCGAGACCAGCGTGTCGTGTGAGCTGTACGACATGTACCGCAAACTCCAGGTCGACCAGCCCGCCCGGCAACAGCTTCGCGTCGAGTGGACCGGCGGGCGGTTTGTGCGTGGCCATTTCAGTTCGCATGCCGATAGCATCTGCGATCACGTTGCGTCCTGGACGATCGCCCCGCAGCACGCCGTCAATGACGGCTTGGGTCGCGGCCCGCGCGGAATCGGAGCCGAATACCGCGCGGGCTCGAGTGAGCGCCATATGCTCCCAGGTCCACGCATCCTCGCGCTGATAACGGGCAAAGCCATCCAGCGAGACGACCAATGGTCCCTGCGTGCCGGACGGCCTCAGCCGCGTGTCGATATCGTAGAGCGGCCCTGACGCCGTCGGGGCTGATAATGCCCCACTCACGCGCTGTGCGAGGCGATTATAGTAAAGTACTGCGCCCAACGGTTTTTCACCGTCGGATTCAGCCATATAATCACCGGTGAAAAGGTAGATCAGGTCGAGATCGGAGGCATGAGTCAGCGCCCCGCCCCCCATCCGGCCAAGCGCCAGGATGACGAGTTCGCTGCCCGGTACCACGCCGTGCTTCGCCTTGAATTCTGCCACGGTTTCGTCAGCGAGTGTCACGATCGCCGCCTCCGCCACCCGCGCATAACCGGCCGAGACCTCGAGCGGATCGCCAACCCCGGCGACGATCTGTGTTCCGAGCGCAAACCGTTTCTCGCCGACCACGCGACGGACATGATCAAGCTGAGCCTGATAGTCGGCAGGTTCGCCGCGCATCTCCTGCGCCAACGCGTCGACTGATCCGACCGGGTCTAGCGCGCTGGCGTCGATCAGCCCATCGAACAGTTCGGGTCGCCGGCCCAATGCCTCGGCAAGGGTCGGCGTATGGCTGAGGATTGCGCCGAGCAGCCGCGCCAACGCGGGCCGTGCTTCGAGCAGGCGGAAGAAATTGATCGCGCTCGACAGCTTTGCCAGCATGACGTCGAGCCGGACAATCGCCCCCTGCGGATCGGGTGCCCGCGATAGCGCCTCGATCAGGCCCGGCAGCACCGCCTCCAGCGCCTCGCGCGCAGCGGGGCTCCGCAGGGCCGGATAGGTGCCGGCACGCCATTGTTCGATCCGCCGCGCCGCCGCGGGCGCATCCGCGAACCCCGCTTCGCCGAGCTGCTGTTCCAGGTGCTCGCCATCCTGCGAGAGCGAAGACTCGTCGTCCGGATCGAGCGAGTCATAGGTTCGCGCGGTCGCCTCGACATGGGGCCGCAACAGCGCGAGCAGTGCTTCCCCGTCCGGGACGCCATGAAGCCGTGCCAACCCGTCGAGCGCGAGACCGGTCGACAGATGATGCGCCTGGCGGTCGTCGACCATCTGCACCCGGTGCTCGATCGTACGGAACAGGGTATAGGCCGCAGTCATCGCTTCGGCCTCTCCCGTCGCGATCCAGCCGGCCTCCGCCAGCCGCGCGAGCGCATCGCGCGTCGCCGGCGCCCGTACCGAGACATCGCGGCCGCCATGAATGAGCTGATGGATCTGCGCGAAAAACTCGATTTCGCGAATGCCGCCGCGGCCGCGCTTCAGGTCGAACCCCGGGCCGAATAGCTGACCCTGCGCATGGTGGTCGCGGATTCGGCGCGAAATGCTTCTTATCTCGCCGATCGCGCCGAAATCGAGCGCGCGGCGCCAGATGAATGGTCGGATCGTCTCGAGGAAGCGCGCGCCAAGCGCCAGATCCCCGGCCGCTGCCCTGCCCCGGATGAATGCTGCGCGTTCCCATGGCAGGGCCAGCGATTCATAATAGGAGATCGCGGCATCCACCGGCAGCACGATAGGCGTGACCTCCGGCGACGGGCGCAACCGCAAATCGACCCGCAGCACATAACCGTCGCCATCGCGGGACTGCAGGATCTCCACGACCCGCCGGCCGATCCGTACCGCGGCCTCGTCCGGCTCCTCGCGCGGCCGGCATGGCAAGGTTCTGGGGTCGAAGATCAGGATCGGGTCGATATCGGACGAGTAGTTGAGCTCATGACTGCCCTGCTTGCCCAGTGCGATGGCAGCGAATCCCGTCGCCGCGACTCCCGGCGTCCGCTCGTTGATTGCCGCCGTGATCGCGGCATCGAGGGCCCTGTCGGCAAAGTCGGACAGCGCTCCGGTGACGGCAGTGAGGTCAAAGGCGCCCGCAAGATCGCCCATAGCAACGAGCAGCGCCAACCTTCGCCGCTCGAGTCGCAACCGGCGCATCACGGGCATCGCAGGGTCGTCGATCGGCACCGCTGCGAGGGACGGCAATATCCCGCGCTCGAGCGAGGCGGAAAGCGCCGGCTCGCGACCCAACAGCAACGTCAAAAAGGGCGATTCCGCCCGCGCGCGGCGAACCGCGTCCCTAATCAATTCTTCAGGATATGTGTCAGCCATGCAACAACTAGGTACAATTCCGTTAATTAACTCGACTTGGCAAGCAACGAATCGATTCATTCGTTCGTTCTTGCTTCATGACGCTAAAGACATCGCCCTCCACGGAAGAAACTTTCTCCCAAGGGTATGTCGTGGGCGCCCCGAAAACGAGTGACATGATCAAGGGTGCTTTACGTTCCGCGTTCGGCCATCAGGATCCGTCGGCCGACGATTTCTCTGCTTTGCTGCGTCAGATCGATATCGCCGACCGCACAGTGCCCCGCTGCTGAAAACGGCGGACGGCCAGGGTCAGTCGCCTCGGTCCCGGCTTAAATCCTCAACCTCGCCCATTATCGAATCCAGTGCGGTCATCCCGGGTTCGTTGCTGTGGCTGCGACGTGACGGAAGCGAGTTATCGTTCATGATCGTCTCAAGCGCGACGCGCCCGCGAGCAACGCGGCTCTTGATCGTGCCGACGGCCACGCCGCAGATCTCAGCGGCTTCCTCATAGGCGAAGCCGCCCGCACCGACGAGGATCAGCGCCTCGCGCTGCGGCTGGGGCAAGTGGAGCAGGGCACGCTGCATATCGCCCAGTTCGACGTGACGGTCCTGGCTCGCTGGCGCCGCGAGGATGCGATCGGCGACCAGATCGTCCCATTCGCCCTTGAAACGCGCACGGCGCATCTGGGAGAGATAAAGGTTGCGCAGGATGATGAAGGTCCATGCGCGCATGTTCGTGCCCGCCTGAAAGCGCAATCGCGCTGCCCAGGCCTTCATCAATGTTTCCTGCACGAGATCATCGGCAAGATCGCGATTGCCCGATAGCGACCGCCCAAAGGCGCGCAGATGCGGAATTACCTGCGCCAGCTGAGTCTTGAATTCGGAATCGGACAGAGCGACGTGCTCGACCGGCTCGGGCGCAACATCGTCGTCGTCGGTCTCGAAGGCGTCGGTCATGAACATCCGTTTCGTGGTCCGGAAAGCGAACATGGGGGCGGACCTTGTTCAAGTCCACCACACCACGCGGTTTCGGTCATGGGAATGATTAGCGGAGCAGCAGGAACGCGAAGATCACGATCACGAGCACCAGGGAGATGCCCAGGATGTACCGGGTCATGTGCGGCGTCGCGCCCGACCGGGCCTCTTCACCGCTGAGGTGAGTCTTTTCGTCTGGATTAGCCATTTCCCTATAACCCCCGAGCATTGTTTTGGGTCCGTACCAGATGGAACTTTCAATGCCGGGGGTCGGGGAAAAGTTCCGTCAGAGTGCGGGAACCGTGGCCGAATCGAAGAACAACGCTTGGCTAATCGCCGCTTTGACGGTCGAGCGCTGGAACGGTTTGGTGATGAGGAAGGTGGGCTCGGGCCGCTCGCCGGTCAGCAACCGCTCCGGGAAGGCGGTGATGAAAATTACCGGCACGTTGAACTCGGCCAGAATATCCTTGACCGCATCAATGCCGGAACTGTCGTCGGCCAATTGTATGTCCGCCAGCACGAGACCAGGGCGGTCCTCCATCGCCAGCGCGACCGCCTCGTCGCGCGTCACGGCCACGCCTGTCACGTCATGGCCCAGGTCGCGCACGATCGTCTCGATATCCATCGCGATGATCGGCTCGTCCTCGATGATCAGCACACGCGCGCGCGTCTGCTTCTCGATCTCGGCCAGTGCTTCGTTGACCAGCGCGTCGACTTCGCTCGTCTCGACCTCGATCAGATAGGCCGCGTCCTCGGGCGTGAAGCCTTCCATCGCGGTGAGCAGCAGCGCCTGGCGCGACAGCGGCGTCATCTTCGCCAGGCGAGCCCGTGCAATCGATTCCTGGCTGTTGCCGGCATCTGCCCCGGCATTCTCGGGCGTCTCGTCATAATTGGTCGAGCTCCAGATCGCCTGGAACGTCCGATAAAGACCAAGCCGCGGATCCACGTCGCGCGGGAATTCGCTCGGGGCCGCGACGATCGCCTCAAGCGTCGCGCGGACATAGCGGTCGCCATGCTGCTGGCTACCGGTCAGCGCGCGGCCATAGCGACGGAGGAAAGGAAGGTGGGGGGCAAGCTGCTGTCCAAGCGACATGGCTGACGGGGTCTCCTCCAAGAAAAACGCAATATTCTAACGGAGGTCCTTGTGGAAGCGGCCCCCCGCCTTTGCAACGCGTTTCGCGACCCAAGCGTGATTGCCGGGTTTTTCGCATCGAGCATGGAACAATCGAGGCGATCTTTGGTTTCATGCTTTCGTTGCGGATTGTATGCGTGATGCGCCCGGCCGTTTTCCTCGGTCGGGTTTTTCGATATGCCCGGCTTTTGTACCGGATGCTCAAGGGGGACGATTTTGCGTTCGGGCGACGAGTCTTCGAAGAAACCGCGGGTCGCGAAGCCGGCCAGGGTCCAGAGCAAGGACCGTGATATGGGGGCCGCACTGCGCACCGTATATCAGAAGACGGTGGACGAATCGGTCCCGCCTGAGATGCTCGACCTTCTGAGCAGGCTCGACTGAGCCCGCGCATGGCGGACTCCGGCGCCGAGCCCCAGGCTCCGGCACGACAGAAGCTGGCTGCGCAGATTCCGACCGGCGCCAAGATTTTCCTGATCCTGAGCGCCGCGTTGCTGCCGCTTGCGATCATCGCTTTTTTTGCGTCGCTGAAGACGACCCAGACCGCTGACGAGACCGCTCGCGCCCAGCTACGCCTCGCCTCGGCTGAAAGCGCGCGCAAGCTCGCCATCGAGCTGGTCGGCGACATGACGGCGCTGCGGGTGGCCCTCAACGCGCTCGATGCCGATCAGGGCGACGCGCCTAGCTGCGCCAGGGCGCAGGGCGTGTTCGCTCAACAGGCCGTCAGCGGCACGCGCTTCGTCATCCGCGACCGGCGCGCGCGCGCTGTGTGCGGCGCGGATTTCCCAGGCGATCTGGCGCTGATCCCTGCTGGCACCGATCCGATTACCGCACGCGTCGTCCCCGGGCGGGGGCTGGTGCTGACGATAGCCGGCGCCTCCGGCGCGACGGCAGCGGCCTTCTTCCCGACTCGCTTCCTTGCCGAGACTGGTCGGCCCAGCGATTTCGCACCGCCTTATGAGGCCGTGCTGATCCACAACAGCGAATCGCTGCCGATCATGCAACTCCCGCCCCGCGGCGCGCTGGAACGGCGCGAAACGATGCGGACGGCGCTCGGCGTCGGCGGACTCTCGCTCGAGACGAGCGTGCGCAGTGCGCCGATCACCTCGCCGTTGATGATCGCCATGTTGCTGCCGATCCTGATGTGGGCGGCGGCCGCTGGGATCGGCTGGTTCGTGGTCGACCGGCTGCTGATCCGCCCGCTGCGCCGTCTTCGCACAGCCGTCGCCGCCTATGTTCCGGGCGAGGAGATCGACCCCGCGGAGGTTCGTGCCCTCCCCGCTCAGGAAATCCGCGAGCTGGGCGACACCTTCCGCATGATCAGCCGCACCGTCGCCGCGCACGAGGCGGGGCTGGCCGAGGGGCTCGTGCGCCAGACCCGACTGACGCGCGAAGTGCATCACCGTGTGAAGAACAATCTGCAGGTCATCTCGAGCCTGATCAACTTCCATGCCCGCGGCGCGCGTAGCAAGGACGCGACCGCCGCTTATTCGTCGATCCAGCGCCGCGTTGACGCGCTCGCGGTCGTTCATCGCAATCACTTCGCCGAGATGGAAGAGAATCGCGGGCTCTCGCTACGCTCTGTGATCGGCGAACTCGCCTCGAACATCCGGGCCACCGCGCCCGAAGGATCGTCGCAACTGGCGATCGCGATCGATATCGACCCGTTCCTGGTCAATCAGGACGTGGCTATCGCGGTCGCCTTCCTGATCACCGAGATCGTCGAACTGGCCATGACCTTCAATCCGACCGCGCAGATCCGCATATCGGTAAAACCAGACGAAAACCCGGACCGCGCGCTGCTCCGCGTCAATTCCCCTGCCCTTGTCGATGGCGACGATCTGCGCCAGGTGGTCGTGGAACGCTATGGTCGGGTCATGGAGGGCCTTTCCCGGCAATTG
>Ga0247737_1000423_pt1 | contig 16822 bp, 15 predicted proteins | sample UWRJL028104C2_FD_180937 | JGI IMG/M metagenome (GOLD analysis project Ga0247737, IMG submission 180937) | Plant litter microbial communities from Arlington Agricultural Research Station in Wisconsin, United States - UWRJ-L028-104C-2 | ecosystem: Environmental > Terrestrial > Plant litter >...
GGCCAGCAGGAATTTCTGCACGTCGCTGAGACCCGAGCCGCCGTACTCGACTGGCCAACCCGGCGCGACCCAGCCCTTCTTCGCCATGATCCGGTGCCAGGCCAACAAATCGTGGTTGTCCAGGTCGATCCCCGCATCCTGCTTGGCGCGAATCTCGGCTGGATAGTCCGAGGCGATGAAGGCGCGGACCTCGTCGCGGAAGGCGACGTCCTCGGGTGAGAAGTCGAGGTTCATGTGTCGCTCTCCGATATCAGCATCGCCTTGAGATCGTTCTTCAGGACCTTGCCGGCGGCGTTCCTCGGCATGGGTTCGTCGAGCACATAGATTTCAACCGGCCGCTTGAAGGCGGCCAGCCGACCGACAGTCAGATTGCGCAGGGCCTCGACATCGACGGTCTTGCCGGGCGCTACCGACACGAAGGCCACGGGTTCCTCGCCAAGCACCGGATGCGGCCGCGCCACCAGCGCCACCTCGGCCACGCCCGGATATTCGAACAGGATGGCCTCGACCTCCTGGCAGTAGATGTTCTCGCCGCCCCGGATGATGATGTCCTTCTTGCGATCGACGATGAAGCAGAAGCCCTCGTCATCGACGCGCGCCAGGTCGCCGGTTCGCACCCAGCCCTCGACGAAGGTCTGCGCCGTTTCCTCGGGCCGGTTCCAGTAGCCGCGCACGATGTTCGGACCGTAGGCCAGCAGTTCGCCGACCACGCCGGTCGGAACCTCGGCGCCATCCCCATCGACGATCCTGATCGCTCCGACCGGGATCGGCGGACCGCAGCTGTCGGGCCGGTTCAGATAGTCCTCGCCCAGATGGTGGGTGTGGGTCGCCGAGGTCTCGGTCATGCCCCAGCCCGAGCCGGGGCGGCCCGTCGTCTTCTTCGCAATCTCCCCGACCAGAGCGCTCGGCGCCGCCGCGCCTCCATAGGCGACCAGCTCCAGCGACGAGAGATCGTACTTCGCCCGGTCCGGATGCTGCAGCAGCTGGATCGCCACGGTCGGCACCCCGCCGATGGAGTTGATGCGCTCGCGCTCGATCAGCATCAGCGCCTCGCCTGCATCGAAGCGGCGCTGGCAGACGAGTTTCTGGCCGATGACCAGGGCGGGCAGCAGGACAGCGTTGCACCCGGTCGTGTGGAAGAAGGGAATCGAAACCAGCCCGACCTTCTGCGGCGCATTGGCGTCCAACTGCGGCGGCGCTTCACCTCGCCGGACATAGCAGCGCGCGAGCGAGAACAGGCCCGCGACCAGACTGCAACTCGCGTTCCTGTGCGTACCCAGCGCGCCCTTCGGCAGGCCGGTCGTGCCCGAGGTATAGAAGATCGTCGCCACGTCTTCGGGTTGGATCGCGACGCCCGGCATGGCGCCCTCGGGCAGGTCCGCCCAGGTTCCGGACGCGCCGATCACGGACTCCAGCGCGGTCACCCGTACGTCAATCGGAGCGTTCGCCATGCGACTGGCGAAGACGCGCTTCAGATCCGGCAACCCGCCAAGCGCAGGCTGGATCAGCGCCAGTCGTTCGGCGTCGACCACCACCACCTTGCTGCCCGAATCCTTCAGCCCGAAGGCCAACTCCTCGGCGCTCCACCAGGCGTTCAACGGCGTAACGACGGCGCCCAGCAGGGCTGCTCCGAAAAAGGCCACCGGCCACTCCGGCAGATTGCGCATGGCGATGGCGACCCGGTCCCCGGCGACGACGCCTGCCGCGCTCAGCTCGGCGGTGAACGCGAGGGTCGCGCGAGCGAAGGCCTCGAAGCTGACCCGCTCCTCCTCGTAGACGATGAAGGTCTTCGCTCCGTTCGCCCGGCCGGCGAGGAAGGTGTGCATCAGCGTCGGCGGCGCGTTCTTCCAGACCTTCACCGGCCTCCGGTCGATCTCCACCGTCTCGATCTCGAACAGGGTGCCCGGCTGGGTCAGCAGGGCCGTCGCGTCTGCAAGGCTGACCGCAGGCCATTGGATGGAGACGGGCGAGGCCGAAGCGACCGCGTCGTTCATGAATGCTTCCTCGATATGGCCACTTGTGCGGCTCTGAACATTCTCGCCGGATCAGAGGCCCCGACCGGACCGAAGATGCGGCGGCCGGGGCCGATACACAACGCATCTGATCAGTGTTCAGGCGCACCACACCGAATCTTCAATCAGGCGCGACCCGGTCCGTGGACCTGGAAACTCTTCGCACTCCGGCACACCCTTGGCCGTCGATCGCGTCCTTCCCGAGCTCCCCGCCCAGAGCCTGGGCGACGACATGGGCGCAGGTCAGGACATGCCGGGGCCCGAGTACAAAGCCCATGCCCACGCAATCAGCGGAGCTCCACTTCAGAGACGACGTTCCCATGATGAACGCGTCGGCATTGTCGTAAGGCTGGCCGGCCATCTCCCGATCCCGACAGCCCTGAAAAGACTTCCGAAAGTATCGCTTGGGTTGTCAAGGGCATGGAGCGCTCTCGACCTGCTTTTGTGAAGACCGCCGCTGTGCCCGAACTGATCCGTCTAGAGATTTTCCAGCCGTCCACAGACGCCCCGATTCCATCCCCGTCCACGGGTGCGTCCGATCGTGTCGCGGGGGCGTGCGACGGGTAAGCGTTAACGCAATGAACGCTTTCTCCCCCTTCAACGACGCCGTCGCCGTGCCGTCGCTCCCGCACAACCTCGAGGCCGAACAGGCGCTGCTGGGCGCCCTGATGTTCGACAACTCCATCTTCGAGCGTCTGAGCGACCGCCTGCGCGGTTCGCACTTCTACGAGCCCTTCCACCAGCGGCTCTACGACGCCATCGAGGACCACATCCGCCAGGGGATGCTGGCCGAACCGACCATCCTGATGGAGCGGTTCAAACAGGACCCGGCCTTCGCCGAGTTCGGCGGCCTGCGCTATCTGGCCGATCTGATGGACCGCGCGCCTCCGGGAGCGAACGCGCCCGACTACGCCCGCGTCGTCTACGACCTGGCCCTGCGCCGCGACCTGATCCGCATCGGCGGCGACATCATCAAGGAGGCTCCCGATCCCGAGCGCGCGGCGCTGGAGCAGATCGAACAGGCCGAACTGACCCTGTATTCTCTGGCCGAGACCGGCGCGCCGTCTTCCGGCTTCGTCAGCTTCTCCACCGCCCTGGCCGGCGCCGTGCAGATGGCCGGAGAGGCCTATCAGCGGGACGGCAAGCTGGCCGGTCTGGCGACCCACCTCGACGACCTCGATTCCAAGCTCGGCGGCATGCACCCGTCCGACCTTCTGATCCTCGCGGGCCGTCCGTCGATGGGCAAGACGGCGCTCGCCACCAACATCGCCTTCAACGTCGCCCGCAACTACCGCTGGGAGCCGACCCCGGACGGACGCAAGACCGTCTCCGGCGGCGTCGTCGCCTTCTTCTCGCTGGAAATGAGCGCCGAACAGCTGGCCATGCGTATTCTGGCCGACGCCTCGGGCGTATCGTCCGACCGTCTGCGTAAGGGCGAGATCGACGCCTCCGACTTCGGCAAGGTCCGCGACGCGGCCATCGAGATCGGCGAGAGCCCCCTCTACATCGACGCCACCGGCGGTCTGGCCATCTCCAAGCTGGCGGCCCGCGCGCGCCGCCTGAAGCGGATGGAACAGGGCCTCGATCTGATCATCGTCGACTACCTGCAACTCATCACCGTCGGCGAAGGAAACGCTCAGAAAAACCGGGTGCAGGAGGTGTCGGAGATCACCGGCGGCCTGAAGGCCCTGGCCAAGGAGCTCAACGTCCCGATCATCGCCCTGTCGCAGCTGTCGCGTCAGGTCGAGAACCGCGAGGACAAGCGGCCGCAACTGTCCGATCTGCGGGAATCCGGCTCGATCGAGCAGGACGCCGACTGCGTCATGTTCGTCTATCGCGAGAGCTACTACCTGGGCCGCACCGAGCCGCGCGAAGGCACCGAAGAGCACCTGAAGTGGCAGGAGGACATGGATCTGCTTGAGCACCAGGCCGAGGTCGTCATCGGCAAGCAGCGCCACGGCCCGATCGGCATCGTGAAGCTGAGCTTCGACGCCGACACGACGAGGTTCGGCAACCTGGCGCGCTCGGGTTACGGCAACTTCAGCGACATTCCGGAGTAAGGGCTGATGTCTCCTCCCCGTTCGCCGCTTGGCGAATGGGGAGGTGGCGCGGCGCTCCTTCAGCGCCGTGACGGAGGGGGCGAGGGAACTTCTGGAGTGAGGGCTGGTCGGTGCGCGCTCGGTGAGACCGTGTCGCCCCCTCCGTCAGCTCGCGAAGAGCTCCCTGCCACCTCCCCATCGCCACGCGACAGGGAGGAGACATAGATCTCAGTCGTCCCGGTGAACCCGCTCGCGACGTTCATGCCGCTCCTGTGCTTCCACCGACATTGTCGCGGTCGGACGGGCTTCCAGCCGGCCGAGGCCGATGGGTTCGCCGGTGTCCTCGCAATAGCCGTAGGAGCCGTCCTCGATCCGACGCAGGGCGTCCTCGATCTTGGAGATCAGCTTGCGCTGGCGGTCGCGGGTCCGAAGCTCCAGCGCGCGGTCCGAGGCGGACGACGCCCGGTCGAGCAGATCCGGATGGTTTTCCGTCTCAGCCTTCAGGTTGACGACGGTGCCCTTGGACTCGCGCAGGATATCATCCCGCCACGCCATCAGCTTGTGTTTGAAATAGGCGAGCTGACGTTCATTCATGAACGGCTCGTCGTCGGAAGGTCGGTAGGCGACCGGTTCGTCAGACACGATCGAGGCCAATGCGGTCATCGCACTCACACTCTAGAACAACGCCCCCCATGGCGCTTGCAGGCGTATAGGCAGGCCGGAGAGTCGCGGCAACAGAGTTCGCGCGTCCGTGATCACGGCCAAGCTCGCTTGCAACGGACACCGTGACATTTCGTCCTCACCCCGTTCCCCGAACGAGCGAATGACGCCGGTTTTCCGGGGTTTATGCTGCGTTGCGGCGAACTTCGGCCTTGGCCAGCTCGACCGCGGCGCGCAGGTCGATCTGTTCCAGAAGGCCGGTCAGACCCGTGTCCTCGTCCTCGGGACGCTCCTCGCGCAGTGTTCGGCCGAGACGTTCGAGGGCGCCCTCCCCGGCCTCGCCCGACAGCATGGCGATCTTCAGCTCGTCCAGACGGTCCAGCAGGGTTCCGCCGCGACGGATCGCGCGACGACGCCGCTCGGTCGCCGTCTCTACGCCCTGCAAGGCCATCAGCGCCGACACATCGGCGACGGCGGAAGCGGGAGCCGTCGCAGCGGCGGCTGCGGACGGAGCGGCGCCCGACGTCTGCGGCATGGAGAAGCCGCCGGCCGAACGCACGGAACGCTGGCCGCCCGTAGGGGCGGCGCCCGACGGGCCGTTGACCTTCATGAGCGCAGACTCCGGGACATTCCGCACCATCGCGGGCTTACCGTCACCGTTTGGTTAACGGCAGGGCAGGATTTGCCGGGCCGGCTGCCAATCAGGCGCCACCCGTCGTTGATTTTTTTCGCCTTTCTGTCCGGCACGATCTTCGCAACGCGCCCTGCGAACCGTCGCGGAAAGCCTGCTCAGTGCAAAAGTTTCTCACCGCCTTCCTGATCCCCCTGGCCTTGGGCGCCGTCATGGCCGCCCCGGCCTCGGCCCAGTCGCGGATCAAGGACATCGCCTCGATCGAGGGCGTGCGCACCAACCAGCTGGTCGGCTACGGCTTGGTCGTCGGCCTGAACGGCACGGGCGATTCCTTGCGCAACTGCCCCTTCACCCGCCAGTCGCTGGAGGGGATGACCGAGCGTCTGGGCGTCAACATCCGCGGGACCAACGCCAACTCCAAGAACCTGGCCGCCGTCATGGTGACCGCCGAACTGCCGCCCTTCGCCACCCCGGGCTCGCGCGTCGACATCTCGGTCTCCAGCCTGTGCGACGCCAAGAGCCTGCTGGGCGGCACGCTGCTGGTCACCAGCCTCCAGGGCGCCGACAGCCAGGTCTACGCAGTCGGCCAGGGTTCGGTTCAGACCGGTTCGGTGTCTGGCTCGGGCGGCTCGGGCTCATCGGTGACGCGCGGCGTCCCGACTGCCGGCCGCATCGCCTCGGGCGCCACGGTCGAGCGCGAGACGGGCTTCCAGCTCGACAACCTCACCGAAGTCCGCCTGACCCTGCGCAACCCCGACTTCACGACGGCCCAGCGCGTCGCACAGGCCATCAACGCGACCTATCCCGCCAGCGCCCTGGCCGAGAACGGCAGCGTCATCACCCTGCGCGCGCCCGCTCAACTGGGCATGGCGGCCTTCATCAGCCGCGTCGAGAACATGCCGGTCGCGGTCGACACCCCGGCCCGCGTCATCATCGACGAGGTCAACGGCGTCATCGTCATGGGCGAGAACGTCCGCATCTCCACCGTCGCCATCGCCCAGGGCAACCTGACCATCTCGGTCCAGGAAAACCCGCAGGTCAGCCAACCTGCCCCCTTCAGCCAGGGCCAGACAACGGTGGTCCCGCAATCCGACGTCACGGTCGAGGAGGAGCTGGGCCGCGAAATCCGCATGGTGAACGGCGCCACCTCGCTGTCGACCCTGGTCAACGGGCTGAATGCTTTGGGCGTCTCGCCCCGCGACATGATCTCCATCCTTCAGGCCATCAAGGCGGCGGGCGCGCTGCAGGCCGACATCGAGGTGCTTTGATGAGCGACCTGGCCGTCTCCCCCTCCCTGCTGACCTCGGTCGCCGCGCCGAACGCCGAGACCCCGCGCATGCGCGAAACGGCGGAGAAGTTCGAGGCCTCCTTCCTGTCGCAGATGCTGAAACCCATGTTCGAGGGCATCGAGACCGACGGCCCCTTCGGCGGCGGCGAGGCCGAGGGCACCTGGCGCAGCTTCATGATCGACGAGATGGCCAAGCAGACGGTCCGCCACGGCGGCATCGGCCTGGCCGACACCGTCGTCTCCGAGATGATCCGCATGCAGGCCGAGCAATCCCAGGCCCAACCGGGAGCGACGGCATGACCCACGACGCCACGACCGCCACCGCCTATCTGCGTCAGCTGACGGCCCTGACCGACCGGCTGACCGCCCGTCTGGAGATGGAAACCGACGCCTTCGCCACCCGTCGCGCAGCCGACGTCGCCGCCGGGCTGGCCGAGACCCAGGAACTGGCCAACCAGTACCGCAAGGAATCCGGGCACCTGAAGGCCAACCGGGCGATCCTGATGGCTGCCCCGGCCAGCGAGCGCATGGCCTTGGTCAAGGCGACGGAAGCGTTCGAGGCCGTGCTGGCCATCCACGGCCGTACGGTCGAGGCCGCACGCACCATCTCCGAAGGCCTGGTCCGCACCATCGCCCAGGAGGTCGCCGGCGCCCGCGCCATGGGGACCGGCTACGGCGCCTCCGGACAGGCCTACGGCGGCGACAGCCGCGCCGTCACCCTGAACCGCACGGCCTGATCTAGCCCGCCATCGCCAGTTCGAGCGGACCGTCCGCTTCGGCCACGGCGGCGCGAGAGCGATAGACATGCCGCCCGACCACCGGCCACAGCCGCTCGGCCAGTGAGGCCCACAGGCTGTTGATCTCGAAGGCCGCCTGGCTGTCCGGCTGATCCTCCTGGGCCCCGAGGCCCTTCCACATCGCGTTCTGATAGGCGGCGCGCTGACGCAGACCGACCTCGGCCAGGTCGACGGCGAACTCCGAAAGATAGGCGACGGCTTCGCGAATGATCCGGGGCTCGGCCCCGTTGCGACGCACCGGGGCCTGGTTCAGTACGAACAGACCGGGCCGGCGCAGGTTCTCGACCAATTGTACCGTCCGCCCCACGGCCTGCAGGTCGAAGAAATTCGGACGCACGACGATCAGGCACAGGTCCGCCAGACGCGCCGCCTCCGACGCCTCGGCATCGGCCGACGACCGGCTGTCGACGACCATCAGGTCGATGCCCTCGCGCTCCGCAGACCGGTGCGTGGTGAACAGGGCTCCGGCCCGACCCTCGATCACCACCGGCCATTCGGCGGTGCGTTCGCGAGCCCACTCCAACGAAGACCGCTGCGGATCCATGTCGACCAGCATGACGCGCTTGCCGGCTGCGGCCGCTGCGGTGGCCATATGCACGGCCAGGGTCGACTTGCCCGCCCCGCCCTTGCGCGACATCACCGCGATCGTCTTCATCGGCCCCCGCCTGTCTTTCTGGATAGTCCGCCCGGCGTTCCGGGAACGCCGTTACGAGTTTGTTCACCATAGAAGCCACGCTCGCGGCGTCAACGAATCACCTGACGCGAACTCGTCCGGCGCGGGAGTTTTCGCGGGCGTTAAGGATGACTCTGCGGCGAAGATTAACAGGCGCCGGGGCAGCATAGGCGCATGACGATCAGCAAGCGCCTCCTGGGTTTCGCCTTCGCGTCCTCCGATCTCCTGCTCGAACTCGACGCCACGGGCTCGACGGTGTTCGGGCTCGGCTCGGGGCCGACGGCGGGTCTGTCGGCCGAGAGCTTCTGCGGCGTGGCCCTGTGGAACCGTGTGGCCTCGGCCAGTGTCGAGCCGCTCAACGGCGTCCTGAAGAGCTTGCGACCCGGCGCCCGTTCCGCCCCCGTCGAGCTTCTGTTCAACGCAGGAGAGGGCCGGATGCGACGCGCGACGGCGCGGTTCTTCCTGCTGCCGGACCTGGCGCCCAACGTCTCCTGCTCGGTGACCTGGGAGGGACCGGCCTATCGTCTGCACGATCCGGCGGCGGCTCCGGCGCTCGAGCCGGACGCCTTCCTGACCCGCGCAAAGGCGGTGATGGCGCCGCCCGCCCAGCCGCGCGAACTGGCCGTGGCCTTCGTCGATGTCGAAGGCCTGGCCGCCGCCCAGGGAACCGGTGAGGCCGGCGAGCGGCTGAACGCCCGCGTCGAGGCCGCCCTGCAGGCCGCCTCGGTCGACGGCGCCACGGCCGGCAAGCTGGGCCCCGAGCGGTTCGCCCTGGTCCGCGATCGCAACGAAGAGGCCGATCTGGCCGGCGAGATGGAAGAGATCGGCCGCAGCGAAGGCTTCGAGCTTTCAGCCCGGTCTACCGAATCCGACCTCACCGCAGGCGGCGAATCTCTCAGCGCGCTTCGGGCTCTGCGCGTCGCCGTCGAAGGCTGCCTGAAGGACGGCGGCTCCGGCCGGCCGGAACTCAGCTTCACCGCGGCTCTGTCCCAGACCCTGAATGACGCCCACGCCTTCCAGACCATGGTCCGGGACCGCCGGTTCGAACTTCACTATCAGCCGATCGTCGACCTGAAGACCGGCGCCGTGCACCATTTCGAGGCCCTGTCCCGCTTCAAGGGCACGGACAGCCCGGCGAGCGCCATCCGCATGGCCGAGGAAATGGCCCTGATCGACAGCTTCGACGTCGCCGTGGCGGAGAAGGCCCTGAGCCGCCTGCGCCAGCAGGGCGCGGGCCTGCTGAAGTTCGCCATCAACGTCTCCGGCGCCTCCCTGGCCGACGACCGCTATGTCCAGGCCCTGTTGCGCATGACCTCCTCCCGCCCGGAGGAGCGCAAGCGCCTGATCGTCGAGGTCACGGAATCCGCCGCCCTGTCCGACGTCGAGGCCGCCAACCGTCGTCTCGGCGCCCTGCGCTCGGCCGGCATCAAGGTCTGCATTGACGACTTCGGCGCCGGCGCGGCCAGCTACGACTACCTGCGTCGCCTGTCGGTCGACACGGTCAAGATCGACGGGACCTTCGTGCAGGGGCTGGAAACCGATCCGCGCGCCCGAACCCTGATCGGCCACCTCGTCGAACTGTGCCGCTCTCTCAAGGTCGAGACCATCGCCGAGATGATCGAGACCGAGGCCGCCGCCGAAATCCTGCGCGAAGTCGGCGTCGATCAGGGCCAGGGCTGGCTGTTCGGCAAGGCCGAGGCCGAGCCTCGCACGGTGCTGGCCTACAACGAACCCGTCGTCGCCCGCCGCATGGGCGCCGTCGCCGGCTGGGGCTGACGGAACGCCGCTCGCTGTGACAGGTTAGACGACCATCACCCGGAGGTCGCCTTGATCCGTTTCGTCGCTCCCGCCCTCGCCGCCTCCATCGCCCTCGCCGGCTGCGCCTCGATGCCGGAGGCGACCATCGCCGGCCCGCCGGACTACACGCCGATCCAGACACAGCCGCATCCGCGCGCCCGCCTGTTCGTCGACTGCATCGCCCAGGCGACGACCGCAGGGACCTATGGTCATGCTCACGACGGCGACAGCGATCGCCTGCTGTTCACCTGCACGGGCGCTCAGGCCCGCGCCTTCTACGACGGCCTCGCCGCCCGCAGCGCCGCTATCGGGTCGGAGGTCCAGGTCGACGGCCGCACCTTCAGGACCACGGAAATCGTCGAGCGCGATCTGTTCGGCGTGGACTACTGCTCCACCGGCGGCGCCGGCGACTTCACCTGCGTGATCACCCTGAACACGGGCGCCGCCTTGCTCGACTGACAGCTTATGTCAGCAGCGCCTTGATGTTCCCACATTGTTCTTGCTGAATCAGCGAGATCAGTTCCCATATAGCGATGTTGCACCGGACACCTGTCCGGCTCTCCTGCGTTCCCGGAAAGCATGACCGAAAAGCACAACTTCATTCGCGTGCGTGGCGCCCGCGAGCACAATCTCAAGGGCGTGGACGTCGACATCCCGCGCGAGAAGCTGGTCGTGATGACCGGCCTGTCGGGGTCAGGCAAATCCTCGCTCGCCTTCGACACCATCTACGCCGAGGGCCAGCGCCGCTATGTCGAGAGCCTGAGCGCCTACGCCCGTCAGTTCCTGGAGCTGATGGGCAAGCCCGACGTCGACCTGATCGAGGGCCTGTCGCCGGCCATCTCCATCGAGCAGAAGACCACGTCGAAGAACCCGCGCTCCACCGTCGGCACGGTGACCGAGATCCACGACTACATGCGTCTGCTCTGGGCGCGCGTCGGCGTGCCCTATTCGCCCGCGACCGGCCTTCCGATCGAGAGCCAGACGATCTCCATGATGGTCGACAAGCTGGTCGCCCTGCCCGAGGGCGAACGCCTGCTTCTGCTCGCCCCCGTCGTTCGCGGCCGCAAGGGCGAATACAAGAAGGAGATCGCCGAGTGGCAACGCTCCGGCTTCCAGCGCCTGAAGATCGACGGCCAGTTCTACGCCATCGAAGACGCGCCGACCCTCGACAAGAAGTTCAAGCACGACATCGATATCGTCGTGGACCGGATCGTCACCAAGGCGGGCCTCGAAGCGCGCTACGCCGACAGCCTGCAGACCGCTCTGGGCCTCGCCGACGGCATCGCCGTGGCCGAATGGGCGAACGTGGCGGAAGGTGAAGACCCGCGCCGGCTGACCTTCTCCGAGAAGTTCGCCTGCCCGGTTTCCGGATTCACCATCGCAGAGATCGAGCCGCGGCTGTTCTCGTTCAACAACCCGTTCGGCGCCTGTCCGGTCTGCGACGGCCTGGGCGTCAAGCTGGCCTTCGACGCCGATCTGGTGATCCCGGACCGCGACAAGACCCTGCACAAGGGCGCCGTCGCCCCGTGGTCGCGCGGCCCCTCGCCCCTCTACACCCAGACGCTTCAGGCGCTGGCGCTCCACTACGGCTTCTCGATGGACAAGCCGTGGCGCGAACTGCCGGAGAAGGCCCAGTCCGTGATCCTGAACGGCACAGGCTCCGAGAAGATCAAGTTCGTCTATGACGACAACGCCCGGAAATACGAGGTCTCCAAACCCTTTGAAGGCGTGGTCCCCAACCTCGACCGCCGCTGGCGCGAGACCGACAGCGCCTGGGTCCGCGAGGAGCTGGGCCGATTCCAGTCCGAGACGCCCTGCGAAGCCTGCGGCGGCAAGCGGCTGAAGCCCGAGGCCCTGGCGGTGAAGATCGCCGGCAACGACATCGCCGACATCTCGATGCTGTCGATCAAGAAGGCCTTCGACTGGGCCAACACCCTGCCCGAACAGCTGACCGACAAGCAGATGGAGATCGGCCGCCGCATCCTGAAGGAAATCGGCGACCGGCTGCGCTTCCTGAACAACGTCGGCCTCGACTACCTCAGCCTGTCGCGCGCCTCGGGCACCCTGTCCGGCGGCGAGAGCCAGCGCATTCGCCTGGCGTCCCAGATCGGCTCGGGCCTGACCGGGGTGCTCTACGTCCTCGATGAGCCGTCCATCGGCCTGCACCAGCGCGACAACACCCGGCTGCTGGAATCGCTGCGCGGGCTCCGCGATCTCGGCAACTCCGTGCTTGTCGTCGAGCATGACGAGGAGGCGATCATGACCGCCGACTACGTCATCGACATGGGTCCGGCGGCCGGCATCCACGGCGGCGAGATCTGCGCCGAGGGCACGCCCGCCGAGGTCATGGCCAACCCGAAATCTCTGACCGGCAAATACCTGACCGGCGAGCGCGAGATCGAACTGCCGCCCGAGGGTCGCCGTCCGATCAACCGCAAGAAGACGCTGAAGATCAGCGGCGCGACCGGCAACAATCTGAAGGGCGTCACCGGCGAGATCCCCGTCGGCCTGTTCACCTGCGTGACCGGGGTGTCGGGCGGCGGCAAGTCGACCTTCACCATCGAGACTCTCTACAAGGCCGCAGCGCGCCGTCTTCACAATGCGTCCGACGCCCCCGCGCCGTTCGACCGGATCGAGGGGCTGGAGAATTTCGACAAGGTCATCGATATCGACCAGTCGCCGATCGGCCGCACCCCGCGTTCGAACCCGGCGACCTACACCGGCGCTTTCGGTCCGATCCGCGACTGGTACGCCGGCCTGCCGGAATCCAAGGCGCGCGGCTACGGCCCCGGACGCTTCTCATTCAATGTGAAGGGCGGGCGTTGTGAGGCCTGTCAGGGCGACGGTCTGATCAAGATCGAGATGCACTTCCTGCCGGACGTCTACGTCACCTGCGACGTCTGCAAGGGCAAGCGCTACAACCGCGAGACCCTGGAAATTGTCTTCAAGGGCAAGAGCATATCCGACGTTCTGGACATGACGGTCGAAGAAGCGGGCCAGTTCTTCAAGGCCGTGCCGCCGATCCGCGACAAGATGCTGACCCTCGCCCGCGTGGGCCTGGGGTACGTTCAGGTCGGGCAGTCGGCGACAACCCTGTCGGGCGGTGAGGCTCAGCGGGTCAAGCTGTCGAAGGAGCTGTCGAAGCGGGCGACCGGCAAGACCCTCTACATCCTAGACGAGCCGACGACCGGCCTGCATTTCGAGGACACGAGGAAGTTGCTGGAGGTGCTCCAGGAACTGGTCGAGGCCGGCAACACCATCGTCGTCATCGAGCACAACCTCGATGTCATCAAGGTCGCCGACTACCTGCTCGACTTCGGTCCCGAGGGCGGCGACGGCGGCGGAGAAATCGTCGCGGTCGGCACGCCGGAAGAGGTCGCGGCCAACGACAAGTCGTGGACCGGAAAATACCTCAAGGAGGTGCTGGACCGGCATGAGACGCGTCGCAAGGCGCGGGTCGCGGCCCTGACCGCCGAAGCTCCGGCGAAGAAGACGCGGGCCAAGGCCAGCGCCTGATCGCAGTCAGGTCGCGGGCGTTTCGACGCTCGCGACCGGCTCCGGCTGGGCGTGGCCCTTGAACGGCCCGCGCGTGAAGACCCAGATGCTGGCCAGCGTCAGGATTGCGGTGACGACGACGCTGGCTTCCGGGCCGAAGGTCGCGCCGGTCAGCCACCACGGCGCGCCCGCCGTGGTCGTCAGATCGACGAACAGCGGCGTCACATTGAGGACGTGCCCGGATACCTCCAGCCCGAAGCCCAGACCCAACAGCCAGTTCCAGGCCGCATGCCAGCCGCAGACGCCCCACAACGAGCCTTCGCGCGCCGCATAGAGGCCGATGAAGGTGCCGAACAGGACGATGTTGACGACGCCCAGCGCCAGCTCCTTCGTCGGTTCGGTGTTCCCGGCATGAGCCAGGCCGAACAGGACGGCGTTGACGATCAGGGCGATGACCAGGCCGTGGCGCGAAGCGATAAGCTGCATCAGCCAGCCTCGGAACACGATCTCCTCGGTCGAACCCTGGACGATGAAGCCCAACAGGAGCGCGCCGATGGGCAGGAGCCCCGCCATCGCGCCCGCCTTGGCGAAGACGCCGCCGCTCTCGATGCGGTAGCCGCCTGCGATCCAGATGATCCCGATCGTAGCCAGCAGGAAGCCGAGCCCGATGGCGTAGCCTCGCAGGAAGCGTTTCACGCCGTGTTCGTTGAAGCCGATGGTCGACAGCGGCCGCCGCTCGAAGAACAGCACCCAGGCGCTGAGCACCAGGGCGCTGATGCCGAACATGACCACCAGCTGGTAGACGTCGCCGACCCAGCTGGTCGTCGTACCTTCCGTATCCATCAGGCCCAGGCCGATCCCGGGAATGACCCCCAGAACCTGTCCGGCCAGCACAAAGGCGAAGCCCAGCACGACCGCAGCCACGCTCCAGGTCCGCCGATGGCGCGCCAGCCTGAGTGCGTAGAGTTCAATACCGGCCATCTGGAATCCCCCGTCCTGTTTCCATGACGCTATCGCGTCCTGTCGGGCCGCGCCAAGTCACCCTTGCGACAGAAAGCCCTATTCGTGCGGCAGACCCTTCAGGTCGCGATAAGCGGCCGAGAACGGCGCATAGAGCACGGCGAGCTGCAGGGCGCCTTGCAAGGCGTTGACCAGCACCCACACCACGACGACCGGGGCCGCCTGCTGCAGGATTTCGGCGGTCGATCGCCCGGCATAGGCCATCAGGCCGGTTTCGCCGCCGACGGCGTCCATGGCCGGCCAGGCCACGACGGTGACCAGGATCGACACCAGCATCGACATGACGCCGGCGAGGATCGCCATGCCCAGCAACGGCATGACCTTGCCCTTCGTCAGGGGGAAGGAGGCGAAGGGCGCGATCCGCTGTTCCGCCACCGTGATCGGCACCGCGAGGCTCAGACGCACCGTCAGCCAGAAGATCACGCCGATCGACACGCATCCGAGGAGAACCGCGACCAGAACGCCGAGGCCCGCATTGATGGACTTGGCCAGCTCGGCCAGCACGCCGGTCAGGCCGAACAGGACGACGCTGACGGCCAGGATGACGATGAACAGCATCACGCTGACGGCCAGCACCCTGAGCTCGTCTCCGCCAAGCCGGAGATAGCCGAACGCCTTCTCTGAAGGCCTGAGAACCGCACGGGCGACGGCGGCGCTGGTTACCGAGCCGAGGATCAGCATCAGCGGCATTAGCAACCACAACAGTCCCGCCGAGCTCTCGCCGAGTCCTTCGATTTCGGCGGCCGATTGTCCGGCGGTGAAGCCCGCCATCATGGCCGCCATCATCGAAGTCAGCGGTCCGCCGAACAGGCCGAAGATGACGCCGTAAAACAGCACATAGGCCAGCCCCCAGAACAGGACGGCGAGCGGATGATGCCGGACGACGCGGAAGCCTTCGAAGGCCGCTTCTGTCGCTGAAAAGGTCATCGAATCCCTCCCTGAACTCAGACTACAGAGGTTGTAGCGTATCGGCGGGCGGCGCGTCTTCGACGATCGGTTCGACTGCGGCCGCCGGAACGCCGTCCAGCAACTGACGCGCGGCCAGCACGCTCGGCGCCGCGTACAGGGCCATCACCCAGCCGAACACGATCGAGAACGGGACAAGCGTCACCAGCGCCGGAACGATCATCGCGTGGACCAGCGGCTGGATATCGGCATAGCTGTCGATGTTGGCCGGCCACTCCAGGCCCTGCCCGAAGAAGCTGCCCACCAGGATGGCGCCCGCCAGAGCGTACATCAGGATGAGGCCGACCATGTAGATGAGCCAGACCAGGATGTTCAGGCCAAGCAGCTTCCACATATGCCCCCTGGCCAGGGCCCAGCCCTCGGCGAAGGCGAACCTCTTGAGGATCAGGCTGGCCGGCGCGATCAGCGACACCCGCAACCAGCCCCAGATCGACAGGGCGAGCACCCCCAGACCGTAAGCGATCACGACGCCGATCGCCGTCGCCCGACCGGAACTCCACAAGGCCGCGCCGATCCCGACGCCCAACATCACCAGCACGATCAACGCGATATACCAGCCGATGAAGACGCCCACGAAGGTCACCGCGACCCGCACCTCGTCCATTCCCAGCCGCAGGAACAGGAATCGATCGCCCCGGTGCGGTGACAGGGTCGCCCGCCCCGCCGCTGTCCAGGTCACCAGCATGACCAGATACATCAGCAGGTTCATGCCCTGCATTCCCGCCTGCAGACGGAGCGATTCCACCATGTAGGCGTCGACCGCGTCTTCCCGGCTGGCCGAGCCGATCACCGATGCGAACAGCGGGATCATCAGGCTGTAGATGGCCGCCACCAGCGCCATCATCATCAGGCCCCAGACGAACAGGTACAGAGGCCGGCGACGCAGCAGGACGAAGGGCGCCGCAAGGGCGTCGTTCAAGGAAAAGCTCGGCTTCATCGCTTCGTCTCCTCGGGTGACCAGTATTCCAGCTGTCGATAGGCGGCGCCCAGAAAGCCCATCGTCAGCGGCAGTTGCAAGCCGACGAGACCGACGACCCACGCGCTCTGAGCTATCACGCCCGTGAGCGCGCCGGTCCCGATCAGGACCAGCAGAGCGATCTTGGGCAGGGCCGTGACGATCAAGCCCGCCAGCAGCGGCCAGAAGCTGCCATAGGCGATCCCCATGGCGTTTAGCGACACCATCTGGCGACGGCCCAGGGTGGCCGGCGCGAACAGCGACAGCCGCACGACCAGCAACAGGGGAATGGCGACGGCGCCGGCGGCGAGGACGGCCAGCACGCCCAGTTTCCACGGCTCGCCCACGGCGGCCCAGTCGCGGGTCTGAATGGCCTGAACGTTCAGTTCCGCCATGCCGAAGATGGCCAGGACGACCAGGGCCAGGATCGACAGGATCATGGTGAGGAACAGCAGGCACAGCAGCGCGGCGCCGAGCAACCGCGCCTCG
>Ga0247737_1000424_pt1 | contig 16812 bp, 10 predicted proteins | sample UWRJL028104C2_FD_180937 | JGI IMG/M metagenome (GOLD analysis project Ga0247737, IMG submission 180937) | Plant litter microbial communities from Arlington Agricultural Research Station in Wisconsin, United States - UWRJ-L028-104C-2 | ecosystem: Environmental > Terrestrial > Plant litter >...
GCCGGGCGGCAGCAGCGCGGGCCGGACGGTGCCGATCAGCGCGCCCTCGTCGGACGGGCCGCTCATCACCAGACCGGGCGCCGAGAGCTCGCGCAAGCGCTGGATGATCGGCTCGTAGAGCGACCGACCCGCGCCCCCGGCCCGCCGGGTCAGGATCAGGTGCAGCCCGACGTCGCGGGCCTGGGGCAGGTATTCGAGCAGCGGCGTGAGCGGGTTGGTCGGGCCGGCGACGACCAGGTCGTAGTCGTCGACCAGCACGAACAGCTCCGGTCCGGTCCACCAGGAGCGTTCGCGCAGCTGCTGGGCGGTCACGTCGGGGCCGGGCAGGCGGCGCTCCATGTAGCCGGCGACCGACTGCATCAGCTCGAGTGTCTTCTGGGCCTGGATCCCGTACCCGATGCGGTGGTCGGTCTCCGGAAGATCCATCAGGGATCGCCGGTAGTCGACCAGGATGATCCGCGCCTCCTCGGGGGCGAACCGGTGCGTGATCGTGGTGGCGAGCGCGCGCAGGAACGTCGACTTGCCGCACTCGGCGTCCCCGAAGAGCAGGAAGTGCGGGTCGGAGGCGAAGTCGATCTCGACGGGCTGGAGGTCGGCCTCGGCGATGCCGATCGGCAGACGGAGGCCGGTGCTGCGATCAAGGTCGAGATCCGGGTACGGAACCAGGGCCGGTAGCAGGCGCACGCGCGGGGCGGGCGTGCCGTGCCAGTTCGCCGCAACCTCCTTGACCAGGTCGTTCGTGTCGGCGATCGTGCTCAGTTCGGGTCGTACGGTGAGCAGGTGCAGGAACTTGTTCTTGTCGGTCGGGTGTTCGATGATGCCCCGTCCGGGCATTTCGGGCACGGTCATCGCCGCGCGGCGGTTGACCGAGGAGTCGCTGGGATCGCCGAGGCGCAGTTCGAGCCGCGAGCCGAACAGGTCGCGGATCGCCGGGCGGAAGTCCATCCAGCGTGAGGTCGCGGCGACGACGTGGATCCCGTACGACAGACCGCGCGTGGCAATGTCGGTGATAGCCGGTTCAAGCTCTTCGTACTCTTTGCGTAGTGTGGCCCAGCCGTCGATCACCAGGAACACGTCGCCGAACGGGTCGTTGTCGGTGCCGGGGTTCGCGGGGTTGGCCCGGCGGCGCCGGTAGGAGCCCATCGAATCGATGCCCAGCGCGGCGAAGCGCGTCTCCCGCTCGGCCAGCAGAGTGGACATCTCGCCGACCGTGCGGCGGACGCCCACCGTGTCGAGCCGGCTCGACACGCCGCCGACGTGGGGCAGGTCGCGGAGGGTGCCGAGCCCGCCGCCGCCGAAGTCGAGGCAGTAGACCTGCGCCTCGGCGGGGGTGTGGGTGAGCGCGAGACCGCAGATCATCGAGCGCAGCGCGGTCGACTTGCCGCTCAGCGTGGAGCCCACCACCGCGACGTGCCCGGCCGCGCCGGCGAGCTGCAGCCACATGACGTCGCGGACCTGCTCGCGCGGCTTGTCGACCATCGCGATCGGCACCTGCAGCGCGCCGTGCAGCTCCGGGTTGGCGAAGGCCAGACCGCGGGCCGGGTCGGTGACGACCGGGCCGAGCAGCTCGTCGAGCGCGGCCGAGACGGTCAGCGGGGGCAGCCAGACCTGGTGGGCCGGCGGTCCCTGCCCGCCGAGGCGATCCACTGTCACGTCGAGCACGCTCTCGCCGGCCGGGATGGCCTCGGGCGGCGGCTCGACCGGTTTCGCCGGCTTCGGCGCCGGGACGTAACGCGTCGAATAGGCCAGGATCTGCGGGTCGGCCCCGGCGCCACCGGCGGACGTGCGCGTTCCCGCCCTGGGCAAGGGCCCCGAGACATACGCCGCCTTGAAGCGCAGCAGAGGCTCGTTGCCGAACTTGAGGTAACCGTGCCCGGGCGAGCGGGGCAGCTCATAGGCGTCCGGCACCCCCAGCACGGCCCGCGACTCGAGAGCCGAGAAGGTCCGCAGGCCCACCCGGTACGACAAGTGGGTATCGAGCCCGCGCAGCCGGCCCTCCTCGAGGCGCTGGCTGGCCAGCAGCAGGTGGACGCCGAGCGACCGGCCCAGCCGTCCGATCTGGACGAACAGGTCGATGAAGTCGGGCTTGGCCGAGAGCAGTTCGGAGAACTCGTCGCAGATCACCAGCAGCGACGGCAGCGGGGGCAACGCGGCGCCGCCGGACCGGGCCTTCTCGTAGTCGCGCAGGCTGGCGTAGTTGCCCGCCTTGCGCAGCACCTCCTGCCGTCGGATCAGCTCACCGTCGATCGCGTCGACCATGCGATCGACCAGCGGCAACTCGTCGGCGAGGTTGGTGATCACGGCCGCCGTGTGCGGCAAACGGTCGAGTGAGGCGAAGGTCGCGCCGCCCTTGAAGTCGATGAGGACGAAGTTCAGCGTCTCGGACGAGTGCGTGGTGGCGAGCGCCAGCACCAGCGTGCGCAGCAGCTCCGACTTTCCCGAGCCGGTCGCGCCGATGAGCAGGCCGTGCGGACCCATGCCGTCCTGCGCCGACTCCTTGAGGTCGAGCTCGACCGGGGCGCCGTCCGCGCCCACGCCGATCGGCACCCGCAGCCGGTCCCGGTTGGGTCGGGGCAGCCAGGACTGGGCCACGCTGAACGTCTCGGGGTCGCCGATGCCGAGCAGCTCGGTCAGGCCCAGCTCGGTGGCGAGCGGGGTGTCGGCCGACCTGGACATCGCCGCCAGCCGCAGCGGCGACAGTCGGCGCGCGACCGCCTCGGCCTGCTCGACGCTGAGCCGGTCGGGGATGCCGACCTCGGCCTCGTGCTCCATCGAATAGGTGTTCAGCACCCGGCGGCCGGCGTGCTGGGCGATCTCGAGCACGAGCAGCGATCGGTCGAGCAGGCGTGGCGGCTGCTCGTCGAGATCGAGAACGGTGACCCCGTCGATGCCGTCGTCCAGTTGGGTGGCGCCCCGCAGGTCGGCGCCGTCGAGCACGATCACGACGTGCGGGCTGCTGTGCCCGCTGAAACCGAAGCGGGGACGGTTGCCGATCACGTCCTCGAGGAGTTCCTCCAGGTCCTGGCCGGTGCTCGCGACGAGACGCACGTGGCCGAGGGCGTCGGTGCGGGCCGGATGCAGGTTGTGCGGCAGCCACTTGATCCACTCCCAGGACGGGCGCCGCTCGGGGCCGGCGCAGACCGCGATGATCAGGTCGTCGGGGGCGTGGAACGTGCACAGCTGGGCGACGACCGCACGGGTCAGGCCTTGGACGTCGGCCTCGGCGCCGCGCAGGAAGACGCGGGCGAATCCGCGCAGCGACGCCGCCACGGGCAGGTCAGGGACGACCGAGTAGGTGTCCAGGAAGCGGCGCAGCGCGCCGGCGGTCATCGGCTCGAGCTCGTCGAGCGGCCGGGTCACCGGGGGCAGCAGCGGCGTGGCCAGCGTCTGCGGGCCGACAGCGAGCCGGACGACGCCGAAGTCGGGGTCGCTGGTGCGTCGCTCCCAGACGCGATGGCTGGCCGCGGTGGACCACAGCTTGGTCGGATCAGGGTGGCGGTAGAGCAGGCCGACGCGCTGCTTGCGAGCCGTCTCACGAACGCGTTTGCGCAGGCTGGAGAGGTGCCGCAGGTATTCGCGACGGGCCGCCATCATCTCGGCCTTCTTGGGCGAGCCGTTCGCGCCGAAGCTGGTGGCGAGCATCGCGATCGAGGAGATGCCGAAGAGGCCACCGATCACATAGGAGTAGGCGCCGCCACGGCCCTGCCCCATCATCATCGCCATCGCCGCCGAACCGCCCAGCATCGGCAGCGCCATCATCGCCTGCTGCCATCGACCGCCCGTGGCCTGCGGAATCTCGGGCGGCGGCTCGACGGCGATCTCGCCGGTCGGGATCTCCGGCGAGGGACGGCGGGCCGCCCGTTTGATCACCACCGTGCTCATGTCGCGTTCGTCCCCTTCGTCCACAAGGGTGCGACGTCACTGCGTGTCGCGTTGGCATCATGGTAGGTAAAGTCGGCACGCGTCCGCAGCCTCATCATTCTCGATGGCAGGTATCCATGAGTATTGGTCTGGCCCGGGTCACGATCAGCGCGCCGCAGCGCCGCGTCGACGTGGCCCTGCCCGAGCACGTGCCGCTGGCCGAGTTGCTGCCCGAGGTGCTGCGGCATGCGGGCGAAGGTCTGGCCGACGACGGCGAGAAACACGGCGGGTGGGTGTTGCGGCGTACCGACGGCGTCGCGCTGGTCACGGCCCAAGGTCTCTACCCCCAGGGCGTACGGGACGGTGCGGTGCTCCATCTCGTGCCGGCGCACGACGAGTGGCCCGAGCTCGAGTACGACGACGTGGTCGAGGCCATCGCCGAGGGCGCCCGTCGCCGCGGCAGCGCCTGGACGCCGGCCTCCACCCGCACGGCGGCCCTGGTCGGGGCGGGGGTGCTGCTCGCGATCGGTCTGCTCGCGGTGCTCGTCGCCGGTCCAGGGTGGAACGGTGCGGGTTTCGCGGGGCTCGGTCTGGCGGTGCTGCTCGCGCTGGCCGGGGCGACGGCCTCCCGGGCGTACGGGGATGCGCGGGCCGGGGCGGCCCTGGGGGCGTACGCGATGCCCTTCGCCTTCGCCGGCGGCGCCGTCCTGGTCGGCACCGACGACCGGGTCGGGGTGGTCGGGCTCCTGCCCTGGCTCGGCGGTTCCGAACTGCTGGCCGGCTCCGTCGCGCTGGTGCTGATCGCCGCGCTCGGCGGGGTCGGGGCGGCGGCGGGGCAGCGGCTGTTCACGGCGGGCGCCGTGGTCGGCCTGTTCGGCGCGAGCACCGCCCTGGTCGGCATGGTCACCACCGCCGCCGGGGCGGCCGCCGTGCTGCTCTCGGTCCTGGTCTGCGGGATCGGCGCGCTGCCGCTGCTGGCGATCCGGTTCGGCAAGATGCCCACGCCGCCGGTCACCCTGCCGACCGGTGCCGAGGCCGCCGAGGGCTTCACCGGGGTCAGCGCGGCGAGCGCGCTCGACGCGGCCCGCGAGCGGCCCGACCGGGCCACCGTCTTCGCGGCCGTGGCCCGCACCGAGGAACTGCTCGCCGGCATGCTGCTCGGCCACGCCGTGCTGGCCGTGGCGGCGTTCGCCGTCCTCTCCGTCGCCGGTACGCTCTCGGCCCGCATCCTGATGGCGGTCTCGGCTGCGGCGCTGCTGCTGCGCTCACGGCTCTTCGTCACCCTGCGCCAGCGGGTGCCGCTGGTCGTGGGCGGCTTGGCCGGGATCGCGGCGCTCGGCGTGGACCTGCTGCGCGGGGCGAACGCGACGGTGCTGCTCGGAGTGGTCGGCGCGGCCCTGGTGCTGGCGCTGATCACAGTGGTGGCCGGCGCGACCTACTCCCGCAAACCGCCCTCGCCCTACCTGGGGCGAGCCGCCGATCTGCTGGACACGCTGGTAGTCGTCTCGGTCATCCCGGTCGCCTGCGCGGTGGTCGGGCTCTACGACGCGGTCGGCCGGATCAGCCTGGCGTGAAAGCCCGCGCGGGTGGCTCGAAAGCCACCCGCGCGCGGGAAGTGCGGACGACGGCGGAACACGGCCGTCGGATCAGTGGTCGGATCAGTGGTCGTGGCCCTCGGCCTCGGCCGCCTCAGCCCGTTTGAAGGAGGCCCGGATCTCTTCCTCGGCCTCGACCCGGCCCGTCCAGGTGGCACCCTCGACCGACTTGCCCGGCTCGAGGTCCTTGTAGACCGTGAAGAAGTGCTGGATCTCCATCCGGTCGAACTCGCCGAGGTGGTGGATGTCGCGCAGGTGCTCCTGACGCGGGTCCTCGAACGGCACGCAGAGGACCTTGTCGTCGCGGCCCTTCTCGTCGGACATCCGGAACATGCCGATGGCCCGCGCCCGGATCAGGCAGCCGGGAAAGGTCGGTTCCTGCACCAGCACGAGCGCGTCGAGCGGATCGCCGTCCTGGCCCAGGGTGCCCTCGATGAAGCCGTAGTCGGCCGGGTACTGCGTCGCGGTGAAGAGCGTCCGGTCCAGCCGGATGCGACCCGTCTTGTGGTCGACCTCGTACTTGTTGCGCTGGCCCTTGGGGATCTCAACCAAGACGTCGAAATCCATTATGTGCTCCCTTGTTCGCCCGCTTGAGAGAAGAACCGGTCCAACGGGCGGGACGGCTGCGGCCGGCAGGAAAGCGGCCGACAGGATCCGCGCGCGGCGGTGTGCCGGATGTCGCTAGTCTCCCCTAAGTCTTACGCCGCGCTCTAGGAGGGGCTCGTGGGGAGGCAAGTTTCACACGACGGTCCCGGGTCCGACGGCGTGTCCGAGTCGCCTGGTGGCTTTGGAAACGGTAACCCGAACCCGGGCCTGGCAAGTGTCGCTTCGCCAGGGCCCGATGCCACGGTTGACCTTAAACTCACCATAACAGGACAGACGCCTCGGAAGTCACCGGGGAACCTCGCCGGCGCCGCGCTCTCGTCGCCCGTTCGGCCGGAATCGGTGACCGGTCGGTTACAACTCACGGGTGAAGCTGCCCCCGGATCAGGTCAACCGCCGCCGGGTGGTGTGCCGGAGCCGGAAGATCGGCGGATGGGTCAGGATTCCGACAACTCCGGTGAGCGGGCGCGGGGGGCCTGGTCCACCGCGCCGGGGTCGCCGACCGGCGGCACCTACGGGCGGGCGTCGGTGCCGCTGAACACCGTGCGGCCCACCTCGCCGGCCGTCGTGGAGGGGTCTGTCGTCGGTGGGCCTGTTCGGCGTGACCCGGCATTGTCCCCCGCAGCGGGCGCCGCGGCCGGGACCAGCGACGAAGGCCGGCCGGTGCTCGTGGAGGGTCCTTCGAGAAGCCGTACCAAATGGGTTGTCGCTCTTTCGGTCGTGCTGGTTCTCGGGCTGGCGGCCGTCGTCGGCCTCGTGCGGCCGGGACCGGTCGACGGCTGGCTGTCGGCCGAGCCGACCAGCTCCCCGACCCCGGCGCCGAGCACGCCCGACCCTTCGCCCACGCCGGTGCTCGTCGCGGCGGCCGGCGGCGGGACCGCCCTGACGGTCGAGGGCGTGACCAAGGCGATCGATCCGCTGGTGAAATCGAAGGCGCTCGGTACGAAGGTGCACGTCGCGGTGGTCGACGTGGCCTCGGGAGACGTGCTCTACGCCCGTAACGCGGACAGGATGACGACGCCCGCCTCGGCCACGAAGCTGCTGACGGCGGCGGCGGTGCTGGACGCGCGCGGACCGTCCTACCGGCTGAGCACCCGCGTGGTCGCGGGTCGTTCGCCGGGAGAGATCGTGCTGGTCGGTGGGGGTGACCCGACGCTCGCGACCGGGAAGAACACCCTGTTCCCCGGCGCGGCGCGACTCGATCTGCTGGCCGACCAGGTCAAGAAGTCGCTCGGTGCGGTCGTGCCGACCCGGCTGCTGTACGACACGTCGCTGTTCAGCGGGGCCGAGACCGCCAAGGGCTGGGGCTCCGGGGACATCTCGTCCGGCCAGGTGTCGCGCGTGCAGGCGCTGATGGTGAACGCCGGGCGGGTCAAGCCGATCCACCACGAGTTCGGCGGCGACCCGCGGTCCGCGGACCCGGCCAACGCGGCAGCCAGGGCGTTCGCGCGGATGCTCGGCGTATCGACGTCGGCCGTGCGCAAGGGCAAGGCGCCGGCCGCGTCTTCCTCCCCTTCTTCGGCGGCGGCCGAAATCATCCCGGGGCAGCAGCTCGGGGTGGTGCAGTCGCCGCCGATGGTGCAGCTCACCGACTGGATGCTGGGGCAGAGCGACAACACGGCGGCCGAGGCGTTGGGCCGGCAGGTCGCGCTGGCCGACGGCAAGCCGGGCACGTTCGACGACGCCACCGAGGCGATCATCGCGCGGATGGACGACTTCGGGCTGCCGGCTGACGAAGCCAATCTGTACGACGCGAGCGGACTGTCGCGGCACAACGGGATCAGCCCGACCCTGCTCACCCAGCTCCTGTCGCTGGCCGCGGCGGGGCAGCGGCCGGCGCTCTCCGGTCTTTTCGGCGGCCTGCCGGTGGCGGGCTGGTCGGGGACGATGCACCAGCGCTTCGTCCAGCCGAAGCCCAATCAGGCCGGTCAGGGCGTGGTGCGGGCCAAGACCGGCACCCTGAGCGGGGTCAACACGATGGCCGGCACCCTGACGACGGCCGACGGCCGGCTGCTGGTCTTCGCGATCATGGCGAGCGGCTCGGGGAACGCGGTGACCGGCCGGGCCGCGCTCGACACGGTCGCGGCCAAGCTCGTGTCGTGCGGGTGCTGATCTAGCGCCTTTAGTCCCTTTTTCGGGTGGCGGGTGGGGCGGTCGGCTAGGGGTTTCACCCGAGTGCGGGCTGGAATTTCCCGGGTACGGTGGGTGGCATGGCGCAGTTCGTTGACTGGGATCTGGCCGCCGCGACCGCGGGCGCGCTCTCGAAATCCGGCCCCGCGGTCTCCTATGACGACGCGATGGCGGTGGTGAGTGAGCTGCGGCAACTCACCGACGAGGCCGCCGGTCACGTCGCCGCTTACACGGGTCTGATACCGCAGGGCGAGGTGCCACCGGTGCGGGTGGTCGACCGCAAGGACTGGGCCGCCGTCAACATCGAAGGCCTCAAACAGGTGATCATTCCGCTGGTCACCCGGTTCTCCGGCGACAAGCAACCGGGCGGGCTGGCCGACGCGATCGGCTCCCGGGTCACCGGTGTGCAGGCCGGCACGATCCTGGCCTACCTCTCCGGCCGCGTGCTCGGGCAATACGAGGTCTTCTCCGGCAACCCCGGCCAGCTCCTGCTGAACGCGCCCAACATCGTCGAGGTGGAGCGCAAGCTCGGCGCCGACCCGCGCGACTTCCGGCTCTGGGTCTGCCTGCACGAGGTCACCCACCGCACCCAGTTCACCGCCGTCCCGTGGATGCGCGGCTATTTCCTGGGCGAGGTGCAGGCCTTCGTCGACGCGTCGCAGAGCACCGAGCACATCCTCGAGCGGCTGCGCCGCAGCGTCGCGAGCCTTTCCGACGCGCTGCGCGACCCCGATTCGCGCTCTTCCGTGCTCGACATCGTGCAGACCCCGGGGCAGAAGGCCGTGCTCGACCGCCTGACCGCGCTGATGACCCTGCTTGAGGGCCACGCCGAGTTCGTGATGGACGGCGTCGGCCCCGAGGTCATCCCGAGCGTCGAGGCGATCCGGGCCAAGTTCAACCACCGCCGCGAGAGCGGCAACCCGTTGGAGAAAGCGGTGCGGCGGCTGCTCGGCATCGAGGTCAAGATGCGGCAGTACGCGGAGGGCCGCAAGTTCGTCCACGGCGTGGTCGAACGGGTCGGGATGGCCGGCTTCAACAAGATCTTCGACTCACCGCTGACACTGCCGCGGCTCGATGAGCTGGCCGACCCGGACGCCTGGGTGGCCCGCGTGCACGGACCGCAGCCCGCGATCGGCGGGTAATGGCCCGCATCCCGCCCGCGATCGCCGCGCTGCGGCTGGCCGTGCGGCGGGCGCTTCCGGCCGACGGTCCGGTGCTGGTGGCGTGCTCGGGCGGGGCGGATTCGCTGGCGCTGGCCGCGGCGGCCCGGTTCGTGGGGCGTGCGGTCGGGCTGGTGACGGTCGATCACGGGCTGCAGGAGGGTTCGGCGGCGCGGGCCGCTGACCTGGCGGCCTGGGCGTCCTCGACCGGCTTCGATCCGGTCATCGTGGAGACCGTGTCGGTGGCTGGGCTGCCCGGGGGTCCCGAGGCCGCGGCCCGGACGGCTCGTTACGCGGCTCTGAGCGCCGCGGCCGTGCGTGTCGGGGCCGTGGCGGTGCTGCTCGGGCACACGCGCGACGACCAGGCCGAGACTGTGCTGCTGGCGCTGGCCCGGGGGAGTGGGCCGCGGGGGCTGGCCGGGATGCCCGCCCGCAAGGGGATCTTCGTGCGGCCGCTGCTGGACGTCGCTCGGGCCGACACGCGCAAGGCCTGTGCGGCGCTGGGGCTGGAGCCCTGGGCGGACCCGCACAACTCGGATCCCGCGTTCGCCCGGTCCCGGGTGCGCGGGGCCGCGCTTCCTGCCCTGGTGGAGGCCCTGGGGCCCAGGGTGGTGGCCAACCTGGCCCGGTCGGCGTCGCTGATCGCGGCCGACAACCAAGCGCTCGACGATCTGGCCGCGCCGCTGGTCGCCACGGTCCTGGAGATCTCGGAGCTGGTCGCTCTCGTTCCCGCCGTACGGCGGCGGGTTCTGCACTTATGGGCGCGGCAGCTGGGAGCGCCCGGGGGCGCGCTGTCGCATCGGCACGTCGAAGCGCTTGACGCTCTGATCACGGACTGGCACGGGCAGGGCGCGGTTCACCTCCCCGGCGGCATCCGAGTGATTCGCGCGGCCGGCGCACTCGTTCGGGGATCCTAGACTCTTGTGAGAGTTGTCACTCTCAGTGTCTCTTTCGCCGGTCAGGACGGGTTGAACCGGCTATTTCCCGGGGTTGCGGGCGCGATCACGGCGGCCCCGTGCGGCGGGGAGAAACCTCGATACGGCACGCTAAGGGCATGGCTTCCTGGTACGACGCCGACATCGACCACGTGATCATCTCCGAGGAACAGATCCGGGAAAAGATCGCCGAACTGGCGAAACAGGTCTCCGCCGACCACGCCGAGGCGGAGGACGGCATCCTGCTGGTCTGCGTCCTCAAGGGCGCGGTCATGTTCATGGCCGACTTCGCCCGCGCACTGGGCGGTCACGGCCCGTCCACCGAGATGGAGTTCATGGCGGTCTCCTCCTACGGGCAGGGCACCACGTCCTCGGGCGTCGTGCGCATCCTGAAGGACCTCGACCGCGACATCACCGGCCGGCACGTGGTCGTGGTCGAGGACATCGTCGACTCCGGTCTCACGCTTTCGTGGCTGATGAAATATCTACAGTCGCGGTCGGCGGCCAGCGTCGAGGTGGTCGCGCTGTTCCGCAAGCCCGACGCGGTCAAGGTGCAGGTGCCGGTGAAGTATGTCGGCTTCGACATCCCGAACGAGTTCGTCGTCGGCTACGGCCTCGACTTCGCCGAGCGCTACCGCGAAATGCCCTACGTCGGCGTGCTCCGGCCCGAGGTCTACGCCCGTAGCTGAACCGCTTCTCAGCCTCTTCTCAGAAATCCGTACTTATGGACGGTTTTGCCACCAAAGCCCGCTGAACGGGTGGCAACCGGGGAGTGTCCGGCCAGCGGGCTCACGGGTTCGCAACCGGCACCCACGGTGTACCGTCGAGTGACCGATGGCGCAGTGTCACAAGCGCCGGAGGGGCTCGGGAAGATTGCACCGCCGCGGTTTCAAGGCCGCGGCCGGGGTAAGAGGCCCGGGGCCGCGCCGCCGGTGGCGGCACGTTGAGGTGACCAGGACGCCGATCAGGAGGGTCCGGGCGCTTGGCGCCCGACAACAGTATGGAACGTACGCGTTTCTTCCGCCGCCCGGTGGTCTGGATCATTCTGGTGATCATCGGCGTGATTGCGCTGAGCTCCTTCTTCACCAGTGGTCCTAGCTACCAGCGCGTAGATACCTCGGTAGCGCTCGAGCGCCTGAACCAGCCCGGCATCAAGCAGGTCGTCCTGAAGGACAAGGAGCAGACGCTCCAGATCGACCTCGCCTCACCGGAACGGTTCGAGGGCAAGACCACCGACAAGATCGAGACCCAGTATCTGTACGAGGTCACGCAGCCGATCTGGAATGAGGTGCAGGAGGCCAAGACCGCCGGCCGGATCACCGGCACGGTCAACACGACAGTCTCCGGCGACAACATTCTCTTCAGCCTGCTGATCAACCTACTTCCCATCGCCATTCTGGTGATCTTGCTGCTGCTGTTCATGTCGCAGATGCAGGGTGGCGGCTCGCGGGTGCTCAACTTCGGCAAGTCCAAGGCGAAGATGATCACCAAGGACACGCCGAAGACGACCTTCGCCGACGTCGCCGGTTCGGACGAGGCGGTCCAGGAGCTCTACGAGATCAAGGACTTCCTGCAGAACCCGGCGAAATACCAGGCTCTGGGCGCCAAGATCCCGAAGGGTGTACTTCTCTTCGGCCCGCCCGGAACGGGTAAGACGCTGCTCGCCCGCGCCGTCGCCGGTGAGGCCGGGGTCCCGTTCTACTCGATCTCCGGCTCCGACTTCGTCGAGATGTTCGTCGGTGTCGGCGCCAGCCGGGTCCGCGACCTCTTCGAGCAGGCCAAATCGAACGCGCCGGCGATCGTCTTCGTCGACGAGATCGACGCTGTCGGCCGGCACCGCGGCGCCGGCATGGGCGGCGGTCACGACGAGCGCGAGCAGACCCTCAACCAGCTCCTCGTCGAGATGGACGGCTTCGACACCAAGGGCGGGGTCATCCTGATCGCGGCCACCAACCGGCCCGACATCCTCGACCCGGCGCTGCTGCGTCCCGGCCGTTTCGATCGGCAGATCCCGGTGGACAACCCCGACATGGAGGGCCGCAAGGCGATCCTGCGGGTGCACGCCAAGGGTAAGCCGTTCACGCCTGACGTCGACCTCGACGCGGTGGCCCGCCGCACGCCGGGCTTCTCCGGCGCCGACCTGGCCAACGTGATCAACGAGGCCGCGCTCCTCACCGCGCGTAACGAGAAGCGGGCGATCTCGAACTACTTCCTCGAGGAGTCGATCGACCGGGTCATCGCGGGCCCCGAGCGCCGCACCCGGGCGATGAGCGACAACGAGAAGAAGATCACGGCATACCACGAGGGTGGGCACGCGTTGGTCGCTTACGCGCTGCCGCACTCCGCCCCCGTGCACAAGGTGACGATCCTGCCGCGTGGCCGCTCGCTCGGTCACACCCTGGTACTGCCGACCGAGGACAAATACACCCAGACCCGCGCCGAGATGATCGACACCCTGGCGTACGCGTTGGGTGGCCGTGCCGCTGAGGAGCTCGTCTTCCACGAGCCCACCACCGGTGCCGGCAACGACATCGAGAAGGCGTCCGGCCTGGCCCGGGCCATGGTCACTCAGTACGGCATGAGTTCCAAGCTCGGTGCGGTCAAATACGGCACCAGCGGCGACGAGCCGTTCATGGGCCGCAACATGGGCCACGAACGGGACTACTCCGACTCGGTGGCGGCCGACATCGACGCCGAGGTGCGCGCGCTCATCGAGCTGGCGCATGACGAGGCGTGGGAGATCCTGGTGGAATACCGGGACGTCCTCGACACGATGGTTCTCGAGCTGATGGAGAAGGAAACCATCACCCGCGAGGACATGGACCGAATCTGTGCCCGCGTGGTCAAGCGCCCGCCGATGTCGCCGTTCAACGGCTTCGGCAAGCGACTGCCCTCCGAGGCCCCGCCCGTGCTCACCCCGGCCGAGCGGGACAAGCTGAAGGCTCAGGCGCACGCCGACGGTCAGATCGCGGTCGGGCCCAACCCGAACGGTAGCGGCTCGGAAGGCAGCAACTGATCAGCGACGACGACGAACTGGACTACCTCGCCGCCCGTCTGGTCGACGGCAAGCTCACCGGTTCCCCGGTCGAGCAGGCCGTCGACCTCGGGCGGATCGAGAAGGCCGTTCGAGAGATCCTCATCGCGATCGGGGAGGACCCCGATCGCGATGGTCTTGCACGCACCCCGGCCCGGGTGGCTCGCGCCTACGCCGAGCTCTTCGCCGGACTGCGGGTCGACCCGGCCGACGTTCTGCGGACCACGTTCGAGGCCGACCACGAAGAGATGGTGCTCGTCCGCGACATCGAAGTGATGAGCATGTGCGAGCACCATCTGCTCCCGTTCAAGGGCGTGGCCCACATCGGCTACATCCCCGGCACGCACGGCCGGATCACCGGGCTCTCCAAGCTCGCCCGGCTGGTCGAGGTCTTCGCCCGCCGGCCGCAGGTGCAGGAGCGGCTCACCTCGCAGATAGCCGACCTGCTGATGGCAAAGCTGGATGCGCGCGGGTCGATAGTCGTTCTCGAGTGCGAGCACCTGTGCATGGAGATGCGCGGCATCCGAAAGGTCGGCGCCCGCACGGTGACTTCGGCGGTCCGCGGCGCCTACCAGACCGACGCCAAGGTGCGCGCCGAGGCGATGGCGCTGATCAACTCCCGCTGAATCCGCCGGATATCCGGGCGCCCGCCGAGCATGAGTGTGGTGACCGCGCTCGGCTTCGGTGGCCAGCTCGTCGAGATCGATCTGACGGCTGCCCTGCCCTGACGCGCGTACGGCCGGTCTCGTCCTTGGTTTTCGTCAGCTGAAGACCGACGCCAGGCCCACGCCCACGCAGGTCAGCAGCACCGGCGCGAGACAGGCAACGGCGCCGACGATCGGGGTGCGATCGACGCCCTCGGACTCGTCACCGTAGACGTAGCCGATCGTCCCCCAGCCCAGGCCGAAGGCGAGCACGGGCATGGTCAACCCGCACAGCAGCGCATAGGTCGGCACCGAACCGGGCGGGGCGACCAGGTAGAGCACGATCTGCACGATCAGCACCACGGCCGCGAGCGGGCCATAGATCAGCAGATTGCGCGCCCACGGGCGCCAGCGGCGGGTGGGTGCCCCCTCGCGGAGCAGGGCGTCACCGGCCTCGGCGGTGCGGCGTGCCTGTCGCAACGCGGCAAGAGCCGCGACCGGGCTGCCCGCGGCGGTCTGAGCGGCCACCTCCAGGTCGGCGGGCTGCGGTCTCAGCTCGCCCACCGGTACACCCAGATCTTGCGTCAGCTGAGCCTCCTGGGCTGCCAGCCGGGCTCGTACGACGGAAAGCTCCTGCCGGGCGGCCGCGACGGCCACCTGATGCTCGTTCGACGCCTGGCCGGCGGCCCGGCGGACGACGTCGAGCTGCTGCGCGGCGGCCAGGTAGTCGGCCCACGGACCGGGCGCCGCGGGGGTCGTCTGCGCCGGGATCGCCCCCGCGGTCCGCTGCTGTTCGGTCACCGCGGTTCACCCTGGTCGGCGGCGACACCGGGATCCAGGAACGGCACGAGCGGAACCGTCCGGTCGGCGTGCCGGTCGTGCAGCAAGGCCCGGTTCGGCTGCGGGTGCCACGGAACCGGACAGCCGATCGCCGCGGCCACCTCGGTCGGCGGCACATTGAGAAAGAGCAGTCCGGCGACCGCGTCGTGCTCGCCCGCCTCGGCGGCGAACCGGCGCAGGTCACGCCACCAGGACAACAGATGCGCGCCCTGCGCCGGGCCGTCGCGCAGCAGAGCGGGAAGACCGGACAGGCTGCCCGGTAACGACGCGTCCATGCCGAAGACCACGCGATAGCCCGGACGTCCGGGCTCGAGCTCGGCGGCCAGGCCGGCTCCATCGACGAGCACGACCTCCTGCCGAAGACCGATCTCGGCTGCGAGCGCCTCGGCGAGACGGTCACCCTCGGCGACCAGCGAGGCGATGACGAACCGAGCCGTACGGGGTGGGTGGAACGCGGCCACGCTGCGGGCGGCCGCGTCGAGCACCTCGGACGCCGACGCCTGCGACCCGAAGATCGCGAGGTGTCGTCCCGGGGAACCGCCGAGCGGGAACGACGCGGTGGAGAGGCCGATGTCGAGCAACCGGCCGAGCAGCGCGGCGGGGGCGCCGACCCGACCCGCCAGCGCCGCCCGGTAGGTCGGATCGTCGGCGAGATGCTGGTGGGCGTAGCCGGCAAAGATGCGTGGCGGCTGCGACTGCGGGTCGCGCGCGGACCACAGTTTGTGCCGCAGGTCGCTGAGCAGGTCGTTGTCGGCGTGCGGGTCGGGGAAACGGATGATGCGCTCGTGCCCGCGGGTGGCGCCGCGCGGACCGCCAAGGCCGCCGGCCGTGTTGACCACCGCGGTGCCCAGCGGCAGACCCGCCGCCGAATCGTTCGCCGACTCCAGCACGTCGCCGCCGCCGGGCAGGGCGATGCGCACCGGGAACTGGCCGAAGAACGAGTCACGCTTGGCGTAGTGCGCCTCCACCGCCGCCACATTCTGGCTGGCCAGGATCAGGTGGATGCCGCACGACCGGCCTGTGCGAGCCAGCGACTCGAGCAGGGCGGCCGCCTCGGTCGCCACCGGGTCGCTTCCGGCCAGCAGCACCGGGAACTCGTCGATCACACAGAGGATGCGCGGCAATGGACGGTTCAGGCCGTCCGCGGCGGCCGCGGCCCGCAACTCCCCGAGGCGAGAGACACCGGCTCGCTCGTACGCGATGGATCGCCGGGACCTCTCGGCGTTGAGCTCGCGCAGCACGGCCAGCCCGTACTCCCGGTCGGCCTCGACACCCACGGCGCGAGCATGCGGCAGCCAGGTGCGGTCGTGCTGGGTCGGCACGAACTCGGTGAAGGCGACGCCCTCTTTGAAGTCGAGCAGATAGAGGGAAAGCTCGGCCGGGCTGTAGCGGGCGCCCAGGCCGTAGAGGACGTTGACCAGGAAGGCGGACTTGCCGGCACCGGACCGGCCACCGACCATCCAGTGTGGTGTCAGGTCGTTGAAGCGCAGCGCCAGCGGCGTGTCGCCGTCGTGGCCGACGACCGTGCTCAAACCCTCGGCGGCGTCCCCAACCCACAGTTCCTCGCCCGACTCGGGAAGCAGATCGGCGAGCGTTCCCCGGGACGCGGCGGCGGAATCCGCGGCGAGCTCACGGCAGACGGCGTCGACCAGATGTGGCGGCGGATCCTCGTCGAGGAAGACGGGGGCGTTCAGCCACGAGACGTCAGGGGTCGACCCGAACGTCGCGCCGGGCGGGTCGCCGATCACTGCGAAAGGATTACGGACGGAAACCATAGTCGTACGGGGTAAAGGGGCCTGAGTGGTCTCGGCGGTCAACGGGGGAGGAGGCCACCCTGCCACGATCAGATGCAGGCCCGAATCGGGGCCCTGCTGAGCGAGAGCGGCGATCCGGCGCAGCTCCTCGCCCTCGGTCAACTCGGGCAGGCTCGCGATGACAACCAGCATCATCCGGTCACGACGACTGCGCCTGGGGGCGGCTCCACGACCGGGACGCAACCACTTCTCGGCC
>Ga0247737_1000425_pt1 | contig 16790 bp, 20 predicted proteins | sample UWRJL028104C2_FD_180937 | JGI IMG/M metagenome (GOLD analysis project Ga0247737, IMG submission 180937) | Plant litter microbial communities from Arlington Agricultural Research Station in Wisconsin, United States - UWRJ-L028-104C-2 | ecosystem: Environmental > Terrestrial > Plant litter >...
TCATTGCCATGTATCATTAGTTCTTAACAGCTTTGTTCCGACAGAGAGCCAATATACCACAATCCATCTTATCCTCCACTTCAACGTCTTCAATCGACTCTCTGAGCGACTGGGGAGTTCCATCAGCAAGCTACCCCTCGTCACCGACCAGTTGTAATATCTCAAACTTCTTTGACGCACAAAACCTTGTGCTAGACATCACACTCTGTGGTGACTGGTAAGTTATCATGAAGGCTCGTAAAACCACTAAATTTTGAACATCTTATCTTCATAGGGCTGGCGTCCCATCCGTCTACACACCTCAATGCGCAAGTCAAGGCCCAACCGGATTATGTGTGAGTACCATAATACTAATCCTACCCTTCTACTTCGTCTGAGTACTGATCGATGCGATAAAAGTACAACGACAACGTAATAGGCCCAGGTGACCGCTATGCCAATGCATATTTCGAAATCAAATACGTGCGCGCGTACAGCAACGTGCCCGTGGTTGATCCCACTGGGACGAGTACCTCAAGTGGAGGTAGCGGGACGCCGACTGGGTCAGGGGGAGGTGGCAGTCCGACTGGCTCAAGTGGAGCTTCCGGAAGGCTCACAATCGCAGGCGCGGGAAGTGGGCCAGTTTTGTTGGTGGCGATGGTAGCTGCTGGACTGCTTAGTGTTTTGACGGTGTGGTAGCTGATGATCATTTATGACTTGCTGACCTATGGATCAGTTATAAGTCTGTTGTAGAGGTTACTATGTTATGACAGTTACGACACGGACCTGCGTTTCTTCAAAATTCCAACAACTACTTGGATTTTTTAGTGTAGTTGTCTCTCTCTCGAATGTACATATTTGATTAGTGGGACGTGTATGATCATGTCCTAGCACCTGTCTGGTATCATCTGCCCGCAGATAATTTTCAGTTCAGAAAAATATGCATCGCTCTCAAAGGACTCTGGAGGCACAATCATGATACATTGTGACATCCAATTGGTTGAGATTCAAATCAGTCCGAGCAGAATGGCGCACCCACAAGCCTCAATACAACCAGATATGAACGTCGGACGAGAAGACTTCCAAGAAGAGTGAATGGACTCTTTCAATAAATTTGCTGCGGAGCACAGACCACTGGAAACGGATGCTGGATATGGAAACAGGCCCTGGGGTTCAAGATCTTCGACATGAACATATCGCTCCAGGCCCTCAAGAACGACCACTGTCGCCACTACAGCTCGGTCATCCAAGTTGGAAGGTCGAATATTCCCCTCAACACTGTTTTTGTATAGTTGAATGTATTTCTGTCCCGCAAATCTAGTGGATGTACCATAGCGGTGGCATGAAAAAATTTCACAGCACCTCTGCCGTATCCTTCGGTGCCGTCGACTCGACAAATACCAGCTTTTTCAGCTCCGCTAGTTCCGCGGGAGGGTTGAAGGTAGTTGATAGCTCGAACCGCTTCCGGCATAAGCTCTTAAACTCATCTGTCCGGGAAGATTGTAAAGAGGAGAGTAGGTCAACGGCAGCTAGGGCGGTCTGTTAAGAGGCAAGACATCATCAATGTTGATCTCACTGATCGGCGATGAGTCATGACAGACCTTAACACCTATTTCTACACCCTCATCCAAGATCGCAAACACACCCTGTTCAACATCATCTTTCGATGACCCCAACTTCTGGAGCACTCGTGCAGAGGCCAAAAGAGCCTTCCCATTCGAGCCGTGCCTCTGCAGATACTGTGAGTTGAGGGTATCAAGGGACAGGTCAGCAGATATCAGTTTTGACACTCCTTCGACGAAAACAGGACCGATTGGCGCTGGTGGTTGTTGGGGGAATGTAGAAGAACGTTGTTTGAGATCCACAAGGCGGATGTGCAGTTCTGGGTGTTCTGGGCTCAGTGCCGAGGCGTTGTTCAATGCTGTAATGGCTTGTAGCAATTTCTCTAGATGAGTATTTGTAAGGATCTCATGTCTAAAAGCACAGTGCAACGTTTGAACGCACTCCGCCTGATAGCAACATCGTAAATTGCAATCCATACATCCACGTTCTCTGAGGCGAGAGTTGACAGGGGTTGGAGAAGTTTTGAGGCTTGTTCCAGCGCATCAGGAGAGGCGATGAGTTTAAAGCCATCAGGGTCATCGTCCTTTGGAGGCGGGGGCTCATCCTTGTCGATACTAGTAGGTTGTGTGGCTGGTGAACGGGACGTTGGTATCAGTCGCAGTGCTTAACCGAAAAGCGCAGTCTCACCCTTTTTACTGTCTTCCTCCTTCTTGGCAGCCTTCTTCGCCTTCTTTTTGGCCTTCTTCTCGGCGTCGGTTAATTGAGCTGTTCGTACGGATCAGAAAGATCTTCAGCCACAAAGAGAAATTTGTACTTGAGGACGTGAGAGCTGTGACGACTGATGGATCATCTGAAACCTGAACAAAGATCTACTCGACCAAGGTCGAAATCGATGGTCAGGCAGAGGGACAAAATGAACATGATTAGGCAAACCTTCGACGCTTCTACGGCTGCTTTGATATAAGCAGGGTGCGAACGAAGACGGTCTTCCCATTTAAGCAACCTAGGCGGTAAGGTTCGTTTCAGTTGAATACAGTTAACAAACAAAAGAGAAGCGTACTTGTGATAGATGTTGAGCGTAAATTTTCGAAGGTTATATCCATGGAAATCAAATTGATCGTCTTCATATTCGTCAAAAACCTACAAACCGGTTGATTCACGTAGACATGGTTTCGAAACGGACATACACGAACCTTCTTCACGGCCATGTACTTTTTCAGAGCCAGGTGGAATTTTCCATTCCGTCGATGTGCATCGGCTTCTTCGAGAAGGAACAGCGAAGATTGCATATCTTCCAGGTCAGCGGCAGGACTCAGCGCATCCTTCTATGTATTCTGTTCAGCATAAAGCTGGGCGAAGATAATAGGCGGGGCTCACCTTCGTGAACATCCCAAAGATCCCAATCGCATCATCCACCATGCCTGCTCGGAGAAGATATTTCCCGCACTTAGTATTTAAGAAACGATCTTGTCCATCAAGTGATCGTGCGTCGTTCATGGCTCTTGCGGCGCCGACGTAGTCACCTAGTCGCTTTAGTATTCTACCTTTTAGCATAGGCAGTTCAGGTAGGGTAGGTGTGTGCTCTAGAGCGAGGTTTAGAAGTGTAAGCGCTTTAGAGTGCTGTGAGAGATAGGAATAGTGTTGAGAAAGGAAGTAAAGTATCCATAGGTAAATTGTTGGGTCCACATCATGTCTGGGAGTCGTAGGCGTGTATTCACTCCGGAGGTTGTCAACGATATCTTCAATTACTTGTTGCTTTTCCTTGTCGAGGTAGAGTGCTTTCAAGTCGGCGAAGAGGGAAGGGATTCCTTTGGTCAGGCCTCGTGTGATGTAATTCTGAGCAAGCTCTTTGAATTGACTGCCAGTTGCTAGGTTGAGTTGTAGTCTGCGAGGCGCCGTAGCACGGGGGTGGGTGCTGGCAAATTCTTCTAGTCTGGCCACAGCTTCGGGATTTGGTTTGTCTAACAAAGTCGGGTATTTAGAGACACGGGAATGATATGCATTTGGATCCACTCACCTAGAGACAGACCTTCGTTTTCCAAGCACCCTCTGTACGAGTCGTAGTTGTCCGCGTTATGTTGTATCAATGAACGCCAAGCTTCCGCTGCTTCAGGCGACTTTTGTTTCGACAATATCCTGGCTAGGGGAGAGTATGAGTCAAATCTTTGGGGCACAGACGAAATTGTCTACCCCGAAACTCCAAAATGGCAGTCCGATCAACAATGGCTCGCTCCTTGGCATTTTGGTCTAGGGTGGAAAGAGCTTCGGAGTAGTCTTTAAGCTCTTCTAATATGCTGATGTAGTAGATGAGGGTTTCAGAATGCTCGATATCCTTGTCCGGTACGTTCTACTGCACCTCAGTCGCGATCGGCAAAAGAAGGAGGTCGGCGAACCTTGAGAGAGGAGTGATAATGATCGAGAATCTTTTTAGCTTCTGCTGTGTTCCCGTTGAGATGGTGTGCTACTGCCAGACCGACCCAGTTCTGCCGCTGGCCTGGGCGCAGCTTCAAGATGGTGTGGCGCGTATCGACGAGGTTTTCGAAGAGTCGGAGTTGGGTTTGTAGCTGTGCGGAATCTCGGAGGAGGTTCATATTCTCCTGTAAGGGGGTCAGAATGAGTGCAAAACTTGTATTTAATACGCGCCTTGTCAAATCGCAGAGCCTGTGTATACGATTTGAGAGCTTCCTCATAGTTTTTATCGGACTTTTGGATTAGTCCGAATACGTGCCAGCAGATGTGGGACGTGAGGTCGAGCTTGATACCCTTCTTAACGAGATCGATGCCTTCATCCCGTCTGCCCATATGATTAAGAACAAGGCCCTTCATGCATAGTGTTTCTGTTGAAGCTGAGGTTCGCGGTGGTCAAGGCCTGTGTGATAAAGGCTCACCTCCATGTTCAGGAAATTTCTTCAAGATCTGGTCTGCGGTTTTTAGACCTTTCTTAAGTTGCCTAGTTTCATACAAGGTCAGAAGCTCCTTGAATAGAGATGCCTCTTTAGATGGCAACGGTGCGCGCTTCTGGAGGGCACTTTTTGACATGAGGGTCAGGGGAAGAGACTTGACACAAAACTTGCATAAACAACGCGTCGAGCTCACTTCACCTCTACCGCCATGGTCGCACAGACCCGCCACACCGGGCAGGCCCCCGCAAAGAACAGGCTCACATTTCACGAGAAGCTAGCCGGAAAGGGCACTTCGACGGACGCCTTACTCAAAAAGCTCAAGACCTTGCACACCCAACTCGCGGCGCTGGACCAAGAGACTGTCGAAGTCAAGTCCCTCAGCACGGCGCGTTCAGAGCTCATTAACAATTCACTACTCCTACACAAGGATCGCGGTGTCAAGGCATATACGGCGTGCTGTTTAGCCGATATCTTGCGTCTCTACGCGCCCGAGGCACCTTATACGCAACATGAGCTACGCGACATCTTCCAATTCTTCTTTCGACAACTTTCAGCAGGCTTCAAAGGGGCTGATGAACCTTACTACAACGAGTACTTTCATCTTCTCGAGTCATTGTCGACCGTGAAGAGTGTGGTACTCGTGTGCGACCTTCCATCATCTGATATGCTACTCCACGAGATATTCAAGGACCTATTCTCCATCGTCAAGCGCGATTTTACGAGAAAGGTTGAACTCTACATGGCCGACATTTTGGTAGCCCTCATTGACGAGTGCAACTCTCTTCCAAGTGACGTGTTAGAGGTCCTAATGGCTCAATTTATTGAGAAAAATGCGGTAAGGTTTTCCAATTCTGGGTGGCATTGTCTAACCACATTGTAGCGAATTGAACAACCAGGCTATAGGCTAGCTGTTCAAGTATGCAACGCCAGTGCCGACAAACTTCAAAGGCATGTTTGCCAATACTTCGGCGACCTCCTCACATCAAACCCCTCCGAAGATGATGAAGAGGAGACGAACCCTGATACTGTTCACACATCACATGAGCTTGTGAAGCGACTCTTCAGGTCTTGTCCTGGAGTTTTGCATAGCGTTATCCCTATCCTCGAGACGGAGCTCCGCGCGGACGATCTGAATGCACGACTCATCGCGACGCAAACACTTGGAGAGATGTATGCAGAGAAAGGAGGTCTGGACCTGGTACGGAAGCACCCAAGCACATGGGCCGCTTGGGTTAATAGGAAATCAGATGTTGCGGTTGCGGTGAGGCTGAAGTGCGTGGAGGCTGTTCCTGCTCTGTTGACAAGTCTACCAGACTGTCGTGAAGCTTTGGACGGTGTGTACCAAGTCGTCCTGCTGGGTACTCACAGCTGAGATGTCTCACAGAACTACTGATGGCCAAAATTCTTGACCCGGAGGAGAAGGTGCGAGCGGCAACCTGCAAAGTATACTCGCATTTGGACTACGAGGCTGCATTACACCATGTTTCAGAAGAGCAGCTGAGGGCAGTAGTTGGACGCGGCTTAGATAAGAAAGTGCGTGGCTTATATCTAGCGTTGTCTCGCACTGATTTCATTTCCCTCCAGCAAGCTGTTCGGTCGCAAGCCATGAACTCCATCGGTAAACTTTACAGTCTGGCCTACGCGGAAATCGAGAACAATGATCCAGCAGCTATAACTCAATTTGCATGGATACCAGACGAGATCCTTCAATTTACAGCCGCGAATGTAGAACTTCGAGCGTTGGTTGAACAGATCCTCGCCGACTACATTATTCCCCTGCCATCAATAGCTACTTCTTCTGCGACAAAAGAAAAAGAGGTCGACGAGATTGCTTGGACGGATCGCTTACTGAACACGATGAGGTACCTTAGCGAGAAGTCTGTGCAGCTCTTAATTGGCCTTTCAGGGTTGAAGTCTACGTGCGTTCATTCCCCCAGGTTGTAGGGGCGTACTGACATTTGCCTTAGACGACCAAATCTATACGATATCTATCTAGATAGCTGTGTCAAGCATAACGTATGCCTTTCTCAAACCTAGATTCACGATATGCCCCGTTCCTTACGTTCTTCCAGGGGGGAATAGTCGACGGCGAAGAAGAAGCTATTGTCAAGCGGCTCAAAGTGTCCATCCAGACTCTAGCGGCTTCATTTACAGACCCCGTCAAAGCATCCGAAGACCTTCATGCATTTGCAAAGCTCAACGAAAACAGACTCTACAAACTCCTCAAAACGTGTATGGATCCTCAGACTGATGTGAAGACCCTTGTCAAATCAACGGTTGGTAGTGTGAACTACATGTCTTATTCTCTGCTAATCCCCCTCCTCTAAGAATGAATTCATCAAACGGACAGAGCAACTCAGTGCAACAATTGTACCTACTATGACTCTAATTCTTCGCAGATCCACGTATTGGATCCTCAACCAATCAGCAATTCCTACTTTCCTCAAGCGGCTCCAGAAGGTCAGCGGGCCCAGGCCCTCTGAAGTCAATCCAGTTCCCAACACGAAGAGTGGACACGCTGCAACGAACGCACTGACGCTCCTTACGGTAGTAGCCAAACACTCTCCGGCGCTACTTAAGCTGCATGTTGGAGAACTCAGCAAGCTTATCGCTTCCGGTGAGACCGATGGCAAGAAGGGTGCAGTGGCCGTGGAGGTTGCCCTGATGGCACTAGCAAACGTTGTGAGGTGGGACGAGAAACTGGCAGCGGGGCTGGATAAGAAGACGAATGAGAGGATTGTTAAGCTCGCGTTAGGTTTGGATTGGAGACAGGCAAAGTTTGCGGCACGCTATCTCGCATTTTCCAAGAACAAGGCTGATCTGAGCTCCAAAGTTGTGGAGGTGCGTTTGTCTTACAGTCGGGCAATCGCATAACTCATATAACCCGCTTTTCACAGTCTATAGCAGATACAATGGAAGAACAACAATCTGACCTTCCTGTCGCACATGTTGCTGCTCTTTCTCAAATGGCAAGATTTGCGCCCGACGCATTTGAGCAGAAAAGCGACGTGGTGATGACGTACCTGGTCAAAAGAATAATCATGATCCCCAGTCCTGTCGATGCTGTGAGTGTCACAGACCTTTCTCGAACGCTTCATCTGATTCAGGTTCACAAATTCAAGGCCAGCGAAGACGATGACGAAGAAGAATGGGTTGAAGATGATGAGATACCTGATGAACTTCGAGCGAAGGTCCTATCTCTCAAAGTCTGTCGGAATAGGTGCATGTCACATTCCTCGTCGAAAAGCGCGGTCGAGATTGCTACACCGGTGCTGAAATTGCTTGCAACCTTGGTCGAATACGAAGGATCGTTGAGTACGACGGTTGAGGAGGAGTAAGTCCATTCTTCTTGAAACCGCAACCCAGCACTCATTCTCGCGCTTTCAGCCCCAAGGTTAAATCACGGATGCGACTTCAGGCCGCTATCTCGCTGCTTCATCTATCAACTGTGGAGAAGTTCGCGAGCATCATATCTCCCAAGTTCTTGAGACTCGCTTGTGTCATCCAGGATTCTTGCTTCAACGTCCGCTTAGCCTTCCTCACGAAGGTCATTGCCCTACTTCAACCTCGCAAGCTACCGCCACGGTTCAATGTCATACCCTTCTTGACCGTCCTAGATCCAGAAGCTGAAACGAAGACCATGGTGAGTTAATATATTGGTGCTATGAATATTTCTAAATCACAACAGGCCGCAAATTATATCGGGAATGCAAAACGAAAGCTGTCGCCAGGTGAATCTTGTTTTACCCCCATGAGCTCCTACCGTTACTGATTGGCATACTGTGCAGCTGTTAGAGTTGAAAATCTTGAATTTCTCTTTGTCCGCTTGCTCCATCTATTGGCTCATCATCCCGATTTTGCTACATCACAAGATGAGCTGATGGACATGGCTAGGTGCGTATGGTCGACACTGTGGATATCTTTCACTAATTACTGCTTTTGCTGACAGTTATATCCACTTCTATCTGGATCTAATAGCCAGCTCGGATAATATCTCTCTGCTGTACCACATCGCAAATAAGGGTAAAACAGTGCGGGATTCTGAGCATACCTACACTGAGGTAAGAATATTTCTTGTTTCGTGCTTTTTAAAAATTTGACCCATCACCAAAGAATTTTTACATTATATGCGAGCTCGCACAATACCTAATAAAAGCCCGCGCAAAAGCTCATTCGTGGCTGCTTCCAAGCTATCCCGGGAAAGTCAAATTACCGTCGGACATTCTTACTCCGTTGCCTAATTCAGAGACCACCAACGAGGTAACACCCCAAACCCATCAATGCGGTACCGAGGCTCAACTCCGTTTCTTCCCAGATCCTGAAGACGATTTATTTACCTGCTGAAGCTCCTCAATGGCTGAGTGAAAAATTCAAACTTGGTTCTTCCAAGGTATGTCGCTTTGCACGGATGTCCCAAGCGAAATTCATAGTTCTCCACTACAGGAGAAGAAGGAAAAGGAGAAAAAAGAGAAACCAGAGAAAGTACCTGCGAAGCGGAAAGCACCCAGCGGGAAAAGCAACGGCCACTCAAAGTAAGCAATCTTGAATTTTCATCTACTACTGCCCACATCTCAACCCAACCTCAATCGTAGACGTTCACGCAAAAGACGGGATTCAGATGATGATGACGATGAACCAGCTGACGATAGTGACATCGAGATGGAAGACGTCGATGTTCCCTCAGCTCGAAAAGGGAAGTCCAGAAAGAGTGATGCATCTGAGGATGCTGGCAAGCCCACTATTAGTCGAGCTGACAGGCTGAGTGCCAGGACATTGGCCAAGGTTTGGAGTCCCTGTAGCCTGCGGTGTTGCGCTTGCTGACTTGTTCTCCAACTGCAGGAGAAGCGGGATAAGAAACCGGCAACTTCGCCATCATCGGACCCGGACGATTGAGCAATACTGCCATAACGATTTCCGCATGATCGCGATCTTTTGTATCGATTTATTTTTTCAGTTTATCTCACCCGATTCAAGTTTCTTGTTAACGTTGGTTCTCGTGCATTACTCTCATCCGGTTTTGTGTTTCATTTGCGTTTTTTGCTCATTACATGTAAGTAGCGTTACGATAACCTTATTTTCACTGTCGCCGCACTCTTGTCTGGTCATTATGACATTTAGGTCTGCTGCTTTCTGTAATACTTTGTCAGTGTATCGAACCTACTGTATTCTAATAGACTGTGTCCTGTATAAGGCATCATTGGATTTACTACCCCAGGATTTAGGTGGATAATCAAGAATCTTTCATGCTTTGGTTTGGGTATGTTCGAATCTTTCGAAATGTATGTAAGAGCAACCGAATCTAAGTCATTCGTGTTGTGGTCGTATATTATATAAAAGCTACGTAAAGAATTTGTTGTCTCCCGTACCTGATCAGCCGTCTATGGCCGTCTTCAGAAATGTTCAGCTAGTTAACTCTTATATTTTGACTTACATAGGACATGTACCGCCAGATGTTCGTAATCAGAGTGAACTACCGCTGACGGCGGAACACCTCATGCTTGTGTTGAGGCAATTTGTGCCTGTAACATTGTCTCTATCCATATTATGCGAAAACAATCTGGACTCTACTAGTTCAATGGAGATCTTCAAGATTCGAAAATATTGATATAGATTATCTCATTGGTCAAGCAGAGAGATAAGAGAGCACCAAATCCGAAAAATAAAAATAAAAATAATAAAGGAGACAGCCATAAGAGATTGAACCTTCAAGCCTCAACTTGAATGAACATGGCCCTACGGATGTAAACCGCGATAAGCATGGGATGAAGCAGACACGGATGATTAAAAGAACACTAACACGAATACGTCGACAGAGGCAGTGACGAGCGCTAAATATCGACGAAGAGGCCCCAACGACAAGGTGGTGGAGTATGCGTTGAATTGAGTCTCAAAATCCTGTTTGCGATCATGATCTCCGAACGCAGGAACCAGAGAACAGAATACGATATTTGCGCAAAGAGAAAATCGAGACGTAGCATGCTACGCTGTTAAAGTAGAAAGCAATAATGAATATAGCATCATTGATTATGAATCAGAGGCACGACATACCTGATCATCTTGCAGTGTATCTGATCCGTGCATCGAGAATTGAGACGAATGTGACGAAGGGTGAGGTGAGTTGTTACTCAGTACGGCCTATTGCTGAACGACCAAGTTCGCATCCAGAGAGAAGAAAGGAATTTGGTAATGATCTACATAGACGATGGTCAACACCAATTCAACGGCAGAGGACTGGGACGTACCGAGACCACCAGGACAAAGCAAGGTGCAAAAGATATCGGGTAGTTAGCATGATATGAGGTGGTGTGATGATATCCGACGGGGTAGTGGAGGCTTAGAGTTAGATCTCGTAATCTTGTTCTGTGAGAGAAACAGACGCCGAGAACAGTAGTGAGGTAGTAAGGTACGCCGCCGATGTGATAAGCTGAAAGCAGGGGTGAGTATGATACCGCGAACGATAGATCTACAGATACGACATACCTGATGGCCCTGCTGTCATGTGTGGTCTGTGCATTCCAATCCGAGTTCGAGTCCAAGATGAAGGGGGTGCAACAAAGGACGAGAGGATGAATGAAAAAAAAATTATGAAAAGAATCTGGTGAAGATCAAATAGTCAAGGAATCAATACACGGACTTGACGGAGAAGTGGACTGCACGTACGGAGAAAAAACGAAAGGCGGCTGAGTCGAGGGTAGTATGATTTGGGAGGTCTATGAAAGGTTTCTTGAGCGTGGAAAGAGGGTGATGCGGAGGACGAGCGAAGTGGAGCTCGAGGTAGGCTGTCCCTGAGATTGAGTAGAGGTCTGTTAAGCGTGGAGAAAGGATAATGAAAAAGGCGGTGAGGAAGATTGCGTGATGTGGGAGAAGGAAGGAGGGTGTTAAGAAAGTGACGCATGTGGCGAGGTTGTTGAAGATAGATGTAGAAGGCAGTAGTGTTGAGTATGATAGGATGGTTGACAAGGAAGAGCGAAGAGATGGGAGAGCGTTAGAAATCTGATGAAAGGTTGTATAAATGTAGATGAGGGTTTTGTTGACGGGAAGGCGGCGTGTAAGTGAAAGCAATGTAGAAGAGAGAGGGATGTAGTCGATTATAATAGGATGGTTCGAAGAAAAGGCGACGATGAAAAAATTAGGCATTAATATAAAAGAGAGTGACGATGATGGAAGATGTCATCTTGAGAATATTTAATATTGGAAAGATGTTGAGTAGGGGCAAGGACGTCTGGTGCTGGCAGGGTAGCTGCGTTGGTGAATCCTTTGTATCCTAATTACTGATCATGTTAGAGCACCATTGAGAAACAAGAAGAAAAAAGAAAGGTTACGATATTGCTCGCCCAATGCCAAAGCGAATGAATGCTATGATGGACAGTCAATATCGACATCTAGTAGTGGATAGCGTGATAACGTACCTCGGGTCAACAACCTCATGCTGACCAGGATGCGCAACCAACATACCCCAGCCGTCTCCAATGGGAGTACACACGGCCCGTTGATCAGACGTACAAAGTGACCAGCCCCTCTGGCTCACTTCATACCGTATCGGGGATGCCACTCCGGGATTTAAACAGTAAGGATTCGCCCACCAGGTAAATTGAGGACTCTGGTAGGTGACTCTGCTGTCCCATGACCTGCCCCTCACTGCCCTTCAGTGAGAGACGGTCATACCAGGACAAGCCTGGCGGTCATTGTGTACAGTTGCGTTTGGCTGGCTACCAGACTCGAAAGTCAGAGGGCGATGCCACGGCGGGTCCAGGTTTGCGTTGGTGTAAATTGTTGCTAGGCGAGATGGTTTGGTACTAGGCGAGTTGAGATATTAGTTGATAGGATGCATCTGCAAAGAGCGAGATGACTCACCATGAGGTTTGTGCTAGGTAGCCTAAGGTTGAGCGGTGAGTGTTTGTGGCAAGAGAGCAAAGGAATGTGACGTGCATGGACCGGATGAGGTCTTGTAGCAGTAGAGATAGCCGTTGGTGCTAGGCGAGATGTGTATCAGCTGGTATATTGGGCTAGGCGGGGCTTGATTGAGTACTGTGCCGAGCGAGGTTGAGCGACGTGAAGGATGTAAGGCGAGCTCAAGAGGGTTGGTGAAACTTAGTGTCAAACACCGGCGAGATCGCCTTTGGAAGGCTGAGTGGTAGTGGCGAGAAGCCAAGAGGCGATGGAAAGAGAAAGACGAAGGGGGACCTTTCTTATACTCGCCCACGGTGATTGACCTTGTTTGGCTCCGATCCGAATTTGTGTATTGGGTATCCTTTTCTAGCTCGACAGCATACGCTCAGGCACGAATTGACGTCATGGTCGTGTCAACGTCATTGATCAGGACATATCTTCAGTGATATGTTCTTGGAGGGATATAATATGTTTTCCCGGCCTTACGTGAACTTGGTCAAAGTGAAAGTAAGTACTTCAAACGTAGACTCGGATCGGTAACCGATCCCTCTATGAGGCGGAGCGACCTCGATAGGTCCTCCTTGTTCTGAAGTTGCAAGCTGACGTTCTCCCGACTCTTCAAACGGAGGGCCTCGTGTTTCGTCATCCCTCAGTAAAAGCGAAAGTCGACCTGTGGTCAGTGAATAGTGAAGATTTCCGAGCCAGTCGAAGCCTTCCAATTTCAGTTCTTTCTTGCGCTTGAGTTCGACTAAGGAACATAGCAAAATATTGAGAGCACACACTGGAAAAAGTCTTATACATTCTGCCCTGCTCCCACCACTTCAGTCAACATTGAAAACATTCCACATTCTATCTGGCTTTTGATCGCGGTCTTCCAGATTCCAGAATTCCTCTTGCATTTGAATTTGAATTTGTAAGGTACGTTCTCTAGGTACTTCATATAAAAGCAATGAATAAAATATGAGCTGTTTGTAAACAGTAAAAAGTAACACTTGAAATTGGAAGTCGAATGTGGATAAGCAATGCGTGGCGTGTAGATATTATGGGTGGTGATCAGGTAAGTTAAATACTGTCGCGCCGAATCAAGCGTACGAAGCGCAATGTGGCTAGCCACGATAAACGGCTGGGCGTCTAGAGACGGAAGGGGGTGTAGTCGAGGTACGCATAGATTGCATTCTGCAAGTAGAGAAAAGCGTGGTCATGACCATCCACACATGACGGATCACTGTGAATAAGGTGGCAGGCTCGAAGTCGATGACGTTACGCTCATCGGCACAAGAGTCATTCCTTTGTCGTCCTGTTCCATTGCCCGTCCCATCATCTCCTTCTTTTTCTCCAGTGCCTCCCCATTCGCTTTACTAACTTCAGCTGCAGCTGCCAATACCGCCGCTTGCGAAGCCGCAGGAGTCTGCGCTTCTGTTGGCGCCAACACAGGTCCAGTTACACTCAAAGTGCCGCCAGGAGTCGGCGCAACACTAGCGGCCACACTGCCAACCACGCTCCGATTGTGCTGCATGTGTGCACGGATGAGATGACCTGCCGCGAGTGCCGCGAGGAGGCTCAGCTCGCCGGCCATAACAGCTGCTGCGATCAGGCGAGCGAGACCTTGTGCATTCTAAGGGAGGAGATATGTAAGCATCACGAAGCCATGACGAGCAAAGAGCTACTTACATGACCAGGATGGGTAGGATGTGCGCCCTTGAACCCAATCATCTCCAGCACTGACTGCTGTGGCCCAAGCACGGTGCCTCCACCAACGGTTCCCACTTCTATGCAGGGCATGGAAATTGTTACCAGAAGGTCCTTGCCGTCGTTGATACTGAGGAGAGACAGGTCAGAAATAAGCTACGGCAGAACAAAGTGGCAGGTGACTCACGCCTCCATCAAGGTCATGCACATACTACTCTCCACATTCTGCGCTGGATCCTGACCCGTGGCCAAGAATATAGCAGTCAATATATTCGCAGCATGTGCGTTGAACCCTCCAACACTGCCAGCCATCGCGCTGCCCACCAAGTTCTTCTTCGTGTTCAAGTTCACTAGCGCGTGTACGGTGGTTTTCAAGACGCCCTCCACCACTTTCCCTGGCACAACAGCCTCAGCAACCACGGACTTTCCGCGACCTTCGATCCAGTTGATGGCAGCGGGCTTCTTATCGGTGCAGTAGTTACCTGAGAGGGCGAGGACGACCATGGAAGGGAAGTACGATACACGCATGACTTCAAGAGCCTTCTCCGTACCCTTCGAGATCATGTTCATTCCCATCGCATCACCAGTCGCGGTCGCAAAACGGACATACAGCGTCCGTCCCGCCAGAGCGGTCTTAAGGCCTCTGAGTTTCGCGAAACGACTAGTGGATTCGAAAGCCTCCTTGATGACAGCAAAACCATCCTCAGCGTCTAGCCACATCTTGGCCCTGGCCGCCTCCTTGACGCTAGGGAAATCTATTGCCGGCCCACGGGTCATAGCATCTTGCGTGATGACGGTGGTGACACCTCCATTAGAGTTGAGCGCTTTGCATCCGCGCGAGGTGGATGCGACAAGGGTGCCTTCCGCAGTGGCCATTGGGATTGGGTAAGAAACATCGTCAATGATCAGTGGTCCAGCGACGCCGAGGGGAATGGGGATGTAGCCAATGACGTTCTCGCAGCAGGCGCCGAAGACACGAGAGTAGTCGTAGTTCGATAGAGGAATATCTGAAGCCTCGAGCGTCTTGGTCCTTGAAGCCCTTGCTAGAATTGCGAAACGCAGTCAATACTAGCTTCTCTTCACAATTAAAAGGAAATGCAAGTACTCACAAATCAGCATGCGCCTAACCCTAACAGCCCTTTCTAGCTTCTCCACTTGGCCTTCTCCTGGAATCGTACCACCGAAGACTTTCTCGAGAGCATATGCTGCAATCTTGCCGTTCTGGACGAGCATCACCACTTCTTCGTCATTCAACAGAGCCAGTGACTCAGCGAGAGGACGAGGCCCGTTTTCGAATATGTCCAGACATTCAGCGAGAGAACGGGTTGAAGAGTCTGTTGGAACAGTGGATGCGGCGTCTTGGACGGCGAAAGCCGTGCTAGGGGTAGATGGTCCAGCCGCACCGACGGCCGCCACCAACCGCCTGTCCACGTCCTCAAGAGTGAAGGTAGCTTTCGCTTGACGAGCAGCAAGGGCAGTGGGCGAGTCGGGTGCTTTCTTAGGCTGACCACCATTGGGTGCATCTCCGTTGACGTTGATGTGGCTGTTAGCGTAGCCGTTGGTTGTGGAAGAAGGGGTCGCAGTGGAAGGAGGTGCGACTTTTTCACTGATGGCAGGAACCGCATTCCCGTTTGGAGTAGGTCTAGTGACCTTGACGGCCAACTTCGGCTTCACTTCCTCCTCCTCCTCTTCACTCTCTTCCTCGGCAAATCTTACTTCGCCTTTCCCAGCGCCGAAAAGTGGTCCCCAAACATTTCCTCCGGGAGCATTCCCACCGACGAGGCCAGCAGCTATCCCTTTCAACAAGTACCCATTAAGAGCTACACTCAGGGCGAGCATCATCACTATCCACTTGCTGAGAATCGGGTCGCCGACGAGGAGTGTCCATGAGGACATGAACTGGTCAATGAAGTCTGAAGTGGACTCTCCTGAGGTAGGTACTCCAGATGAAGATGATGAGGGGGATAGAGGAGATTTCAGGCTGGCAGTGGAACGGGAGAAGAAGGCGGAGAGGGACCGAGAGGCAGATTTGGAGGATGGATGTGATGAATGGTGTAGCATAGAAGTAGGTAAGACGAGGCGGACGTAAATTGGTGGGGAAACCTTGACGAAAAGGTCAACATCAACAGTCCTGTTGCCGTCTATGATTTCTACATCGGAGTCGACATCGTTCGAGACAGCGAGGCCTTCGGCATCAACTAAAGCAGTGAAGACTTTTCTCAGCCCAGGTGCTGTGATATCCACTTTGCGGGGAGCCTGAGGAGCTGAAAGCGAGGTGGATGAAGAGTGATTGTGCTTGGATGGAGTGAGAGGCGTGATGAAGTTGAGAATATGCAAGATTAAGAAAGATGTAATCTGAAAACATGAGTTAGCAAAGATGAAAGAACTGAGAGGAAAGATGACATACCAATAGCAGCTTCAACCTCGCAACGGGATTCTCTTTCACTTCCTTAGGTTCCTTGCCCTTCGTGTCAACCTTCTCTCTTGTCCTGCTTCCACCTCTGCCCCTCCCTGCACCAGCACTCCCAACCTTTATCCTTCTGCCCTTGACCACAACTTCTCCAAACCCCGGTAAACCAGCACCTTTCTCTCCACCTAAGAGGGCGGATTTCACACGCTGGCGGAGAGTTTTCGGTTTGCATGCATTCAGTGCATCAGCAGCAGCGGACGACGACAAGGAAGCAAGCGAGGGACGCATGGCAGAAGGTGTAGGAGTCGTGCTCGCAGAAGACGCGACGGACGAGAAGGAGTTGGACCGGGAACGCG
>Ga0247737_1000426_pt1 | contig 16757 bp, 11 predicted proteins | sample UWRJL028104C2_FD_180937 | JGI IMG/M metagenome (GOLD analysis project Ga0247737, IMG submission 180937) | Plant litter microbial communities from Arlington Agricultural Research Station in Wisconsin, United States - UWRJ-L028-104C-2 | ecosystem: Environmental > Terrestrial > Plant litter >...
CCCCGGCAAAGCCGGGCGGCAACGACCCGACCAAGCCTCGCGGCCCAAGGCCCAGCCGCCCGCCCAAACCGCGCGGCTGATCTTGGTTCCTCTCCTGCGAAGCGGACGAGGAACGGCGCGAAACCACCAATGTCGGGGAAAAGACTAGGCCGGGAGGGTTGCCCCCCGGCCTACCCCGCTGCCAGCGGTGTGAGCCCACAGGCAGGAGAGGTTCTGTATTGGGCCTCTTCGGCCCTTTTCCAAATATGGTATTTCTTCGTATCGCCGTGCCGGCCGGCTTCCGTGCGACGCCGGCATTGCGGAGAATGGGGATCGACCTTAGGGCGCAACCCATGACCGCACCGAAACCCAAAGACTGGATCATGGCGATCGCTCCCTATGTGCCGGGGCGCTCCACCACCGATGCCGGGGCCCCCGTCGCCAAGCTGTCGTCGAACGAGAACCCGCTCGGCACCAGCGACCAGGCGCGCGCCGCCTTCTCCGAACATGTCGGCGATCTCTATCGCTATCCCGATGCGAGTGCGGCGGAGCTGCGCGAAGCGATAGGGGCGTATCATGATCTCGATCCCGCGCGGATCATCTACGGCACCGGGTCGGACGAGGTACTCCACCTCGCCGCCGGCGCCTATGCCGGCCCCGGCGACGAAGTCATCTTCGTACAATATGGCTTCGCGGTCTACGAGATCGCGACGCGCCGAGTGGGCGCGACCCCGGTGGTCGCTCCCGACAAGGATTATGCGACCGACGTCGATTCGATCCTCGCCTGCGTCAACGATCGAACCCGCGTCGTCTTTATCGCCAACCCGAACAACCCGACCGGCACCTATGCGCCGCGCGGCGAGATTCTGCGTCTCCACGCCAACCTGCCGTCGGACGTGATGCTGGTGATCGACCAGGCCTATTCCGAATATCTGACCGCGGAAGAGGATGACGGCGGACTCGATCTCGCGCGCAACGCGCCGAACGTGATCGTGACCCGCACCTTCTCCAAGATCCACGGCCTTGCTGCCGAACGCATCGGCTGGGGCTATGGCTCGGCTGAGGCAGTCGCTGCGATGCATCGTATCCGCGCGCCCTTTTGCATCACCACCGCCGGTCAGAAGGCGGCGATCGCAGCCCTTGGTGCGACCGATTTCATCGAGCACAGCCGCACCCACAATATCGCCTGGCGCGCCTGGCTCGCGGACGAGATCGCCAAGCTCGGCAATGCCGGTCTTCGCGTCGTACCGAGCCACGCGAATTTCCTGCTCGTCCTGTTCGAAGGCAAGCTGACCGCCGAGGTCGCCTATCGCCAGTTGATGGAGCGCGGCATCATCGTGCGCTGGTTGCCCGGGCAGGGGCTAGCCCAAGGCTTGCGCATGACGATCGGTACTGAAACCGAGACGCGCGTGCTCGCCGACGCTCTTCGCGAGATCGTCGACGCCGAAAGCTGACGACAACCAACGCTCGTTCGCGATCTTGCGGACGAGCGGAAAGATGATACCATCGCGCCATAGCTTCGGGAGCACGAAGCAAGCGGGAGAGGCCCACGTCATCACGAGGGCCAGTGATTGCGCTTTTTCGGTCGGTTGTTCCTGCTCGCCACGATCGTCCTGCTGCCGCTCGCAGCGGAGGCGGCCAGTCCATCCCCGAAACACCCCCAGGCCGTAGCGCCGGCTGCCGAACCGGCGCCGCTCGAAATACGGGTTGTCATCGTCACCGCCTTTGAGATCGGCGAGGATGGTGGTGATCGCGCCGGCGAATATCAGGCATGGGCTGCCACCCTGCCACAGATACTGCCCTTCCCGGCCGGCTTCCGCCATCTGCGCTACAATCCCGCGACCGGAATACTCCTTCTTTCCACCGGCATCGGCACGAACCGCGCCGCGGCGTCCACGATGGCGCTCGGCCTCGATCCGCGCTTCGACCTGAGCCATGCCTATTGGCTCGTCGCCGCGATTGCGGGGGCCAATCCCAACACGATATCGGTGGGATCGGCGGCCTGGATCGGCGATGTCGTCGACACCGATTATGGCTATGCGATCGATCCGCGCGAAGCGCCGAAGGACTGGCCCACGGGGATGTTCGCGCGGGACAGCAAGGCACCCTATCAGGGGCCGCGCGGCGACACGCGCTACAATCTTTTCCCGCTGAACAAGGGCCTGCGCGACTGGGCCTTTGCGAAGACACGGCACATCGCGATTCCGGATGCGCCCGTGCTGAAGTCGATCCGCGCAGGCTATGGGGCCTTCCCGGCCGCCATGCGACCGCCTGCGGTGGTGATCGGCGACGAAGCGACCGGCCAGACCTTCTGGCATGGCGCGTTGCTCAACACTCATGTCGAAAAATGGGTCGAGTATTGGACCGGCCGGCCGGGCAGCTTCGTCGTGACGGCGATGGAGGATAGCGGGGTTGCGGGCGCGCTGACGATGCTCGGCCGCATCGGTCGCGCCGATCCGAACCGGCTGCTCGTCCTGCGAACGGCGAGCAATTATGCCGTGCCGCCGACCGGCACCAGCGCCGCCGAGAGCCTTGTCTCCGAAGCCGGGGGCCTATCCGCGCTGCAACCGTCCCTCGACGCGGCTTTTCTCGTCGGGTCCCCGGTGGTCGCGGCGCTGAGCAGCGGCTGGGAAACGACGCGCAACCGCATTCCGGGGCAGACACAGGGGGAGAGCGCGATGGCCGCTCCATAGGCGCCGAAACGACGGGCGATCGCGGGTGACGGGCAACAAGCGCGCATCCGCAAAAATCATAAAAGGGGAAAATCATCATGCGTTATCTGTTGCATGCGACCGTCTGTGCGGTCGCGCTGAGCGTTTCGAGCGGCGCCTCTGCCCAGGAAACCACATCGTCCATTCGCGGCACCGTCATGTCCGGCGACGCCGCCGTGTCCGGCGCCGCCATCACCGTCACTCATGTGCCTTCGGGCACGACCTCCACAACGACGACGAGTGCTGACGGCAGCTTCAGCGCCTCCGGCCTGCGTATCGGCGGGCCGTTCACGGTCAAGGTCGTGGCGGACGGCTATGCCGAAACCACCATCACGGATATCGCGCTTACCGCGGGTCAACCCTTCCGGATTCCGATCGTGCTGGAAGCGACCGGCAACGACATCGTCGTGACCGCGGCCTCGAGCGGCGCGGTCGATCTATCCTCCGGCCCCGGTACGGCGCTCAACCGGCACGATATCGAAGGCGTCGCCTCGGTCAGCCGCGACATTCGCGATATCGTGCGGCGCGATCCTTTCGCCACGATCGACCCGGCACAGAGCCGCGGTGTGATGATCGCGGGCCAGAATGCCCGCCTCAACAAATTCTCGGTCGACGGCCTGCGCTTCGGCGACACCTTCGGCCTCAATGTCGGCGGCCTGCCGACGGCGCGCGGCCCGGTGCCGCTCGACGCGATCGAGCAGCTGTCGGTCAAGATCGCGCCCTATGATATCAGCGAGGGCGATTTTCAGGGCGGCGCGATCAACCTCGTGCTGCGCTCCGGCACCAACAAGATCACCGGCTCGGGCTTTTACAGCTATACCAGCGACAATCTCACCGGCCGCCGCACGCGCCCGGGGATCGCCAACACCACCGGCATCGTGAACCTGGATTTCGAGAGCAAGAATTACGGGGGCTTCCTGTCGGGCCCGCTGATCAAGGACAAGCTGTTCCTGGCGCTGTCCTACGAACATCTCGACGAAGGCACGCCGATCAACATCGGCACCGCTGGCTTCCCCAACGTCGTCCCCAATCTCACGGACGCGCAGATCTCGAACATCAGCTCGATCGCGAGCAGCGTCTACAAATATGATACGCTCGGCGTGCAATCCTCGACGCTGGAAACCGACAATAAATATACCGCCAAGCTCGACTGGAACGTCACCGACGGGCAGCGCTTCTCCTTCACCTATATCCGCAACGACAGCTCCAACAGCTCGGTCGCGGGCTTTTCGTCGACGACGACCGCGGCACCCTCGCTCGCGCTGGGATCGAACAATTACCGGCGGCCGGAAAAGGTCCAATCCTATGTCGGCCAGCTGAATTCCGACTGGGCGGACAATTTCCACACCGAACTGCGCGGCAATTTCCGGAAATATGATCTGACGCCGGTACCATTCGGTGCCTTCCCGTTCAGCCAGATGCAGGTCTGCCTGGATCCGACGGCGGCGCTGCAGCAGAACGGGCTGGCCAATGCCAGCGCGATAGCCTGCTCGGTCGGCGCTGCGGCGGGCGCGGCTGCGTCGAGGCTCTATTTCGGGCCGGATCGTTTCCGCCATTTCAACTTCGTCCGCACCCAGCAATATGGCGCCGATATCGCCGCGCGCTGGGATCTCGGCCCGGTCGCGATGAAGCTGACCGCGGCGTACGAACATTATGACGTGGCGAACGCCTTTACCTCGGACGCGTACGGCACCTATTATTTCGATTCGGTCGCCGATTTCCAGGCGCAGCGTGCCGGCACCGTGACGCTTGCGGGATCGACCACTGGCAACATCAACGACGTGCTCGCCAGCTTCAAATATGATCAATATACCTTCGGTCTGCAGGGAAGCTGGGATCCGACTCCGACGATCAACGTCACGGCCGGTACCCGTGTCGACCTTTACGGCATGACGGCGCGTCCGCCCGCAAACCAGTATTTCCTTGCCCGCTACGGCTTCTCCAACACCTCGGTGATCGAGGGCAAGGTCGTGCCGCAGCCGCGCCTTTCCGCGACCTGGGAAGCGTCATCCCGGCTTCGCTTCCGCGGCGGCTTCGGGCTGTTCGCGGGCGGGTCGCCGGACGTGTTCCTCGGCAACAGCTTCTCCGTCGCCGGCGTCTTTCAGAACTCGATCACGATCAATCGAAACGCCGATGGAAGCTGCACCGTCCCAACCGTGGCGATCTGCAACGCGGCGCTTTCGGGCGTTGACGGGCGCACGATCAATGGTCTCGTGACCGATTATCTGCGGACCAATGTCGGCTCGATCTCGGTGGCGAACGTCAACGCGATGGACGCGAAATACAAGATGGAGTCGACCTGGAAGGCCAGCCTTTCGGCTGACTACAGGGCCGATCTCGGCTTCTTGGGGTCGGGATGGAATTTCGGCGGCGATTTCTATTATGGCTTCGTCAACAACGCGCCGATCTATTATGATCTGCGTCTCGTCTCCAATGGCGTCCTGCCGGATGGACGGCCGCGTTACGCGGCGGCCACGCTGCGCAATCCGACGACCGGCGCGGTCATCGCCAATTCGAACACCGATCTGCTGCTCACCAACACGCAAAAGGGGCATTCCCTCGTCAGCGTCGCGCGCTTCGACAAGGGCTGGGATTGGGGGCTGACGATCGGCGGCAGCTTCACCTTCCAGGATATCACCGACGTCAGCTCGATGAACGGTACCACCGCCTCCGGCACTTATGGGCAGAATGCGGCGATCGATCCGAACAAGGCGGCCTATGGCACCTCGATCTACCAGATCCGCAACAGCTGGAAATTCAGCGTCGATTACGACCACGCCTTTTTCGGCGACAACAAGACGCGGCTCAGTCTGTTCGGGGAACTGCGCTCGGGCATTCCGTACAGCGTCACGATGAATGACCCGACCCTGGTCAACGGTCATTCGGCGGTGTTCGGCACGGCGGGCAGCGCTAACCGGTACCTGCTTTACGTGCCGCAGGCGACCGATCCGCTGGTCGTGTACGACAGCACGGCCACGCAGACCGCGCTCAACAATTTCATCGAGGCGAACGGCCTGTCGAAATATCGCGGCACGATCGTGCCGAAGAATACGCAGCGCGCGCCGAACTGGTTCAAGGTCGATCTTCACGTCGACCAGGAAATCCCGCTGCCGCTCGTGCAGGGGGCCAAGCTGAAGCTCTTCGCCGATCTGGAGAATGTGCTGAACCTGATCGACAAGGACTGGGGCTCGCTGCGCCAGGTGGCCTTTCCGTACATGGCGCAGGTCGTGAACGTCGCCTGCGTCCCCTCGTCCACGCCCGGCGGCAATCCCTGCGCCCAGTATCGCTATTCGAGCTTCTCCAATCCGGCCGTGGACAACCAGTCCCGCTTCAGCCTGTGGGGACTTCGGATCGGCGCCAAAGTGCAGTTCTGATCGCCTGAGCAACTGGCCGCGGCGCGCACGTCGCGGCCTTTACCCTGTCCGGAGGCCCATCCGTGCCCATATTCCTGTCCCGTCTCGCCCTGTTCCTCGTGCTGGCGCTCGCGTCGGTACCGGTCATGGCGCAAAAACTCGATGATCGTCCGCGTACCGCGGTGATGACCGCCTTCCCGCCGGAATGGGCGGCGCTGGTCGGCGCGGTCAGCGACCCGGTCGAGCACCGGGTCAACGGCCTGACCATCCTGACGGGCGTGATAGAAGGCAAGCCGGTCCTGTTGATCCAGAGCGGTGTCAGCATGGTCAATGCGGCGATGAACACACAGCTCATGCTCGATCGCTTCGTCGTAAAGCGGATCGTGTTTTCCGGGATCGCTGGCGGGGTCGACCCCGGGCTCGATATCGGCGACGTCGTCGTGCCGGAACGCTGGAACCAGTATATGGAGGTCTCGTTCGCCCGCCAGACGCCGTCCGGCTGGGCGCCGCCAGAACGGCCGGACGCGAGCGCCTTACCCAATTACGGCATGATGTTTCCACGCGACATCCGGGTCGGCAGCGCGACCGAACCGGTGATCCGCCGTCGCTGGTTCACCGCCGATCCCGCGCTGGTCGCGCTCGCCCGCAAGGTTGCCGGCGCGACCAGGCTTGCCCGGTGCCTGCCGACGACGGGCGCAGCGCCGGCGCCCTGCCTGGACAAGACGCCGAAGATCCTCGTGGGCGGGGGCGGGATCAGCGGGCCGGCCTTTGCGGACAACGCCGAATATCGCGAATATCTGTTCGCGACGTTCGGGGCTCAGGTGCTCGACATGGAAAGTGCGGCGGTGGGGCAGGTGGCCTTCGCCAATTCAGTGCCCTTCGTCGTCTTTCGCAGCCTGTCGGACCTCGCGGGCGGCGACAGCGGTCGCAACCAGATGGTGACCTTCATGGCGCTGGCCTCGACGAATTCCGCCACCGCCGTGCGGGCGTTCGTCGCCGCGCTGCCCGATTGATCCGCACCGCTTCGCGGTGAAGCGTTCGACGTCGGGCAGCGCGCCAGGCCGTCGGCCCGGAATCCTGCGGCGGCAATGGTGCAATCTCACTCACCGCATACGGATCCTGCCAACCGGCCGGATGTTGATGTGCTGGACTTGTTCGCGCTGACGTGATTCTGGGTTCGGTGTCACAAAAGTGACATGTGGAGCACATCAGATCGACCAGGTAGCCGCCCTTCCATACCGTATCGCCGCCGACGGCAGCGCCGAAGTAATGCTGATCACCTCGCGCGACACGGGGCGCTGGGTGATTCCAAAGGGCAATCCGATCAAGGGGCTCGCCTCGCATGAGGCGGCGGCCGAGGAGGCCTATGAAGAAGCCGGGGTGCGCGGCATTGCATGCCCCTCGCCGATCGGCAGCTTCTCCTACACCAAGCGTCGCCGGACGAGGCGCAATCGTGACCTGGTGGTGACGGTCTATCCGGTTGCTTTTGTCGAGCAGGTTGGTGACTGGCCAGAGCGCCATCAGCGCGAAACGCGGTGGTTTGATCTGCCCAGCGCCGCGGCCGCGGTGGACGAGCCCGAGTTGAAGGCGTTGATTGCCGCTTTCCGAGCACCGGTGATTCCGGCTAGTCTCGCGCAGCGCGTCCTTCCGGCGCTCCGCACCCAGGCTAGAAAGAGAATTCCCATGGTCGCTTGGTTTCAGGCGCTGATGCCCAAGCAAGGCCGCTTCTTCGACCAGTTCGAGGCGCATGCCGCGACGCTCGTCGCCGGCGCCGATGCGCTCGCTCGCCTGCTACACAATCAGGGGCCGATTGCGGAGAATATCGCCGCGATCGTCGATCACGAACATGCCGCTGACGACATCACCCGCGAGGTATTGCAGGATGTCCGCCGTGTCTTCGTCACGCCGTTCGATCGAAGCGCGATCACCAGCCTGATCGGCGTGATGGACGATGCGATCGACCAGATGAACGGCACCGCCAAGTCGATCGAACTTTATGAGGTGACCAGCTTCGAACCGCAGATGCGCGACATGGCGGGCATCGTCGTCGAGGCGGCGCGCATTACGGCGGAGGCGATCCCGTTGCTCCGCTCGCTCAATACGAACTCGGCCCGCCTGCACGACCTTACCGCCCGCCTGATCAGGATCGAGGGTGATGCCGACGACATTCACGACGCGGGCCTCCGGGCCCTGTTCAAGGCACACGGCGCCGCCGCGCCGATGGACTTCATCGTGGGGCGCGAAATCTACAGCCATCTGGAAAAGATCGTCGATCGGTTCGAAGACGTCGCAAACGAGATCCAGGGTCTCGTGATCGACCACGCCTGAACCTCCGGTGATAATTTCCCTTCCCTTGCTGATCGGCCTGATCGGCGTCGCCCTGCTGTTCGATTTCCTGAACGGCCTGCACGATGCCGCCAACTCGATCGCCACCGTCGTCTCGACCCGTGTGCTGAAGCCCCATCACGCGGTGCTCTGGGCCGCATTTTTCAATTTCATCGCCTTCGCCGTGTTCGGCCAGCACGTCGCGCAGACTGTCGGCACCGGGATCATCTCCACCCAGATCGTCGACCCCCAGGTCATCTTCGCCGCCTTGATCGGTGCGATCGTGTGGAACGTCATCACCTGGATGCTCGGCATCCCCTCGAGCAGCAGCCATGCGCTGATCGGCGGCCTGCTCGGCGCCGGTATCGCCAAGGCAGGGTTGAGCGTGGTGGTGTGGGCGGGTGTCCTGAAGACGGTGGTCGGCATCTTCGCGTCGCCCGCGGTCGGCCTCGGCCTCGCGCTGGTGCTGGTGCTGATGGTCGCCTGGACCAGCCTCAGGCTGACTCCGCTCGGTGTCGACAAGCGTTTCCGCAAGCTTCAGCTCCTGTCGGCCGCGGCGTATTCGCTCGGCCATGGCGGCAACGACGCGCAGAAGACGATGGGTATCATCACCGTCCTGCTCTTCTCGCAGGGCATCTATCAGGGCGAGTTTCACGTGCCCTTCTGGGTGGTGATCGCATGCCAGGCGGCGATGGCGATCGGTACCATGTCGGGCGGATGGAAAATCGTCCACACCATGGGCTCGAAGATCACCCGGCTGACCCCCGCCCAGGGCTTCTGCGCCGAGACCGGTGGCGCCATCACGCTCTTCATGGCGACCTTCGGCGGCGTGCCGGTGTCATCTACTCACACCATCACCGGCGCGATCGTTGGCGTCGGTGCCGCGCGGCGCTTCTCGGCGGTGCGCTGGAATGTCGCCAGCAACATCGTCATCGCCTGGTTCGTGACGCTCCCCGCCGCCGCGCTGGTCGCAGCGCTGACGTGGTGGATTACGGGGCTATTCCTCTAGCGGCGTCGGTCATGATCCGGGGTTGGGACATCTGAGGTCACACATTCCGGTGCCGCGACGCGATAAGGCGGAGCCAGCGCTATCCTCGGTCTGGTTATTCAGGTCCTTCCACTCTGCTTTGGTAAGGCAGAAGCGTTTGGCCATGATTGAGCCGGTGGGTACGATCATTCTACAGATTTTTTTGTCGGTCGCGCCCTGTGCCGCTTCCTCAGCAGCGGCGGCGTGCGGGGCAGCGCCGGATGCGGCGAATGCCGCCACGGCAATCATGGGCAGTACTGCATGCTTCATTCGATATCTTTCCTTTTCATTCTAGTCAGGCTCGCCAAAGTCCCGGGCTGGACCCAGCTGTCGCGACAGGATGTCTCGAGCTTCTATCAATAATCAAAGCATCACATCTCCCTGGGTTCGTTGGACATCTACCATCGTATTTCCCGGCGTCGCTCGTGGCAATGTTGTCGGGGCGTCGTTCTTCGTCCGGTGCTAATTTCCGTTCGCTTTGCTTGGTTTGGCAAAGCGTTTCCTATTGTCGAGCCGGGCTAGCCGATCATTCGGCGGATTTGATTTCCGCGTTACCTTGCGCCGCGATGTCATTGATGGGGATGCCGCCACGCAACAATGCTGACACAATGTTATCATTTTCCGTCCCTGATTCCGTTGATCTTCTCACGTAAAGTTGCCAAGCACAACAGGTTACGACGTCATTTCTTGGTGAGGCGGGTGGGCCTAAACGCTCTCATATATTCAGCTGCGACCCACATTTTCGGAAATGAAGAGGTGTAGAGGGTCGGTTGCCGACGCCTCCTCGCGCATCGGTCGGATGCAGGTCGCGACGCTGTTATCGCGCGGCAATCACGGTCCTGGAGCTATAATTGCTGCAGTCGCACAATATGATTTGACACTGGCACGAGCGAAAGATACCGGACGGTCGGTTTTAAGCTTTTGATCGGTTTTCCGCGTGCTCCCACCCTCAGGCTATGAACGGCGCAAGGAGCCCGAAAAGGTCCGTGCCGCGCTGATCCAGGCAGCGGCGCATCTGATCGCCGAACAGGGACTGCCTCGTCTCACCGTCGATGCCGTGGCGAGAGCCGCGGGCGTGACCAAGGGTGGCCTGTTCCACCATTTCCCATCGAAGCAGGATCTGGTCAGGGGCGTGCAGGAAACGATGATCGCCTTTGCGGACGAAACCATCAATGCCCAGATGGCGACGGATCCCGAACCGCATGGACGCTATACCCGCGCGTATCTCGACGGCGTGTTTGCCGATCACAAGCTCGGCGGCAACACATCGTCCCGCACCTTGTGCCTCGCAATGCTCGCCGATCCCGATCTTCAGGAAGGTTGGTCGACATGGGTCGAGGGGCGTGTCGCGCTTCATGCCGCGACCGATGACAATCCGGCCTGTGCTCTGGTCCGTCTGGCCGCCGATGGTGCCTGGTTGAATTCGCTTCAGCATCCGGATCGCCCACCGCCTCTTCCGTCGGAGGTTCGCCAGATGCTGATCGACCTCACTTACCCACGACGCTGACAGCGTCCGTCACCGCCATGTCCCATTTGCTGCTGAACTCGGAGTTTTCCGTGACTTACACCATTGCCCGCCGAATCGGCTTCGGCCCGCTTCTCCTCGCTCTGTCCGCTTGCGGTGGAGGCAATCAGCAGCCGGGTGCCGAGCAGGGCGGCCCAGGCGCGGGGCCGCCGCCACTGGTGGCGGCCATCACCATAAGGTCGCAGGAAGTGCCGAACATCGTCGAGCTGCCCGGCCGGATCGAGGCGGTACGGACCGCCGAGGTCCGCGCCCGCGCGGACGGGATCATCGAAAAACGCCTCTATCAGGAAGGCACCGACGTTACCGCCGGCCAGCCCCTGTTCCGCATCGATCAGCGCGATCTCGTGCAACAGGTCGCTCAGGCGCGCGCTGCGCTCGCCCGTTCGGAGGCCGCGCGCACCAATGCCGCATCGGTGGTGCGCCGTTACACGCCGCTGGTAAGCGAACGCGCCGTCAGCGCGCAGGAATATGATCAGGCGCAGGCCACGCTGAGGCAGGAGACCGCGAATGTGGCGGATGCCCGCGCCGCTCTGGCGCGGGCCCAGCTCCAGCTCGGCTACACCATCGTCCGCGCGCCCATCTCGGGCCGCGCCAGCCGGGCATTGGTGACGGAAGGTGCGCTCGTCAGCGCCAGCCAGGCGACTCAGCTGACGACGATCGAACAACCTTCGCCGATCTACGCCGTGTTCACTCAGTCCAACGCCGCGATCCTCGACATGCGTCAGGCCGGGGCCGCCAACAAGGCTCTGGCGCAGGTGGAAGTGCGCCTGATCCTTGCAAATGGTCGCGACTATGGTCCGGTCGGCAAGCTCGATTTCGCTGACCAGGTGGTCGATCCCCAGACGGGCAGCCAGGTGATCCGGGCGATCTTCCCGAACGGCGAGCGACTGTTGCTGCCGGGCCAGTTCATCCGCGGCCGGATCGCCATGGGCACCAATCCCAAGGGTATCCTCGTCCCGGCCAGCGCGGTTCAGATCGGCGAGCGCAGCGCGAGCGTCTCGGTGGTCGGCAAGGATGGGACGGTAGCTGTCCGCGCGGTCCAGCTCGGCGGCCAGGCGGGCGCCAACTGGGTGATCAAATCGGGCCTCACGGCGGGTGAACGCGTCATCACCGATGGCTGGCAGAAGGTGCAGCCCGGGCAGAAGGTCCAGGTCCAGGGCGATCCCGCTCCTGCCTCGCCGGCCCAGCCGAAACAGGGGAACTGATCGTCATGGACAGCTTTTTCGTCCATCGCCCGGTCTTTGCCTGGGTCATCGCCGCGTTCATCGCGCTGTTCGGCACCATGGCGCTGCTCAACCTGCCGATCGAGCAATATCCCTCGGTCGCGCCGCCCTCGCTGACGCTGACCTATACCTATAATGGCGCCGACGCCGATACGATGGACAAGAACGTCACGGCCGTGATCGAGCGCGAGCTCAATTCGGTCGAGAAATATCTCTACATGTCGTCGACCAGTCGCGCGAACGGCACCGGCGAGATCATCGTCACCTTCCAGTCGGGCACCAACCTCGATGTCGCGCGCACCCAGGTACAGGATCGCCTGAACCGCGCGGAGCCGCGCCTGCCGGAGGACGTGCGCCGCCTCGGCATTCAGATCACCGACAATTCCGCCGGCTTCCTCGAGGTCATCGGCCTCCAGTCGAAGACGGGCAAGACCTCCGAGCTCGAGCTTGGCGACTTCGCCTCGACCAAGGTCCTGAACGAACTCCGCCGCGTCCCCGGCGTCGGCAATGCGCAGCTCTTCTCGTCCGAAAAGGCGATGCGCATCTGGCTCGATCCGGAAAAGCTCGCCGGCTTCAATCTGTCGCCTTCGGACGCGCTGGCCTCCGTGCAGGAACAGAACAGCCAGACCGCGGGTGGCGGCATCGGCGATCAGCCGCTCGGGCCAGGCGCGCAGTTCAATGCCAAGATCGTCACCCAGAACCGCTTCCAGACCCCGGAGCAGTTCCGCAACATCATCCTGCGCGCCAACCCCGATGGGTCGACCGTGCGGCTGGGCGATGTTGCGCGGGTCGAGATCGGCGCGGACAATTACCAGTTCAAATCGACGCTCAACGGCAAGGAAGTCGCCGGCATCGCGGTGCAGCTGGCGACCGGCGCCAATGCGCTGGCCACCCGCGACGCCGTGTCGGCGCGCATGGCCGAGCTCGAACGCAACTTCCCGCCCGACATCAAATGGTCGATCTCCTACGACACCACACCGTTCATCTCGAGCTCGATCGAAAATGTCGTCCGCACCCTCGCGGAGGCGATGCTGCTCGTCTTCCTGGTGATGTTCGTCTTCCTGCAGAGCTGGCGCGCGACCATCATTCCGGCGATCGTCGTGCCGATCGCCCTGGCTGGCGGCTGCCTCGGGCTCTACGCCTTCGGTTTCTCGATCAACACGCTGTCGCTGTTCGCGATGGTGGTCGCGATCGGCATCCTGGTCGACGACGCGATCGTCGTGGTCGAGAATGTCGAACGCATCATGGCGGAGGAAGGGCTGTCGCCGCCCCGCGCCACGATCAAGGCAATGGGCCAGATCCGCGGCGCGATCATCGGCATCACCCTGGTGCTGATCGCGGTGTTCATTCCGATGGCGTTCTTCCCCGGCTCGACCGGCGGCATCTACCGTCAGTTCTCGGTCACGCTCGCAGTGTCGATCTTCTTCTCCGCCGTGCTCGCGCTCACCTTGACGCCGGCGCTCTGCGCGACCCTGCTGAAGCCGCACAAGTACAAGCCGGGCGAGCACCGCGAGCCCGCGCCGGGCTGGCGCGGTTATCCGCAGCGCTTCTTCAACTGGTTCAACGATCGCTTCGGGCGCGCGACCGACACATATGTCGGCGGCGTCGGCAAGATGCTGTCGCGCCCGGTGCGCTGGCTCGCGGTGTTCGCGGCGATCTTCGCGGTGACCTTGCTGATGTTCGCGCGGCTGCCCGGGGGCTTCCTGCCCGACGAGGACCAGGGCTATTTTCTCGTCAATTACGATGCGCCGGTGGGCGCCACGGCCGAACGCACCACGGCCGCGGTAAAGGCGACCGAGGCCTATCTCTACAAGCAGCCTCAGTTCGACCAGATGTTCTCCGTCATCGGCTTCAACTTCTTCGGGCAGGGCCAGTCGGCCGCGCTCTCCTTCGTCATGCTCAAGCCCTATGAGGATCGCAAAGGCGCGGCCAATTCGGTCCAGTCAGTGATCGGCGGCACCTTCGGCGCGACCGCGGGCATTCCGGGCGCGACGATCTTCCCGCTCAATCCGCCGGCAATCCAGGCGCTCGGCAACGCGACCGGCTTTACGATGAAGATCGAGGACCGCGTCGGTGACGATCCGGCCGGGTTGCAGGCCGCGATGGGCGCGATCCTCGCCCAGGCTGCCAAGAACCCGAAGCTCGCCGGTGTCAGGCCGGAAGGGCAGGCGCCGTCGCCGCAGCTCTATGTCGATATCGACCGGGTCCAGGCCCGCGCGCTCGGCCTGAGCATCGCCGACGTCAACGCCACGCTCGCGATCAGCTTCGGCTCGGCCTATGCCAACGACTTCTCGAACCAGGGCACGGTCCAGCGCGTCTATCTGCAGTCCGACGCGCCGAGCCGGATGAGCGCCGAGGATGTGCTGGATCTCCGGGTGCGCAACCAGGCCGGGACGATGGTGCCCTTTTCCGCCTTCACCAAGGTCTCCTGGACCGCGGGCGCGACTCAACTCCAGCGTTATAACGGCTATCCGTCCGTGACCATTTCCGGCCAGGCCGCTCCAGGCGAGAGCTCGGGCGCGGCGCTGGTCGAGATGGAGAAAATCGCGGACAGCGTGCTGAAGCCCGGCTTCTCGCACGAATGGACTGGCACCGCTTATGAGGAGAAGCAGGCCGGTGGACAGATCGGGCTGCTGCTCGGCCTGTCGCTGGTCGTCATCTTCCTGCTGCTCGCGGCACTCTACAACAGCTGGGCGATCCCGCTGTCGGTGTTGCTGGTCGTGCCGTTCGGTGTGCTCGGCGCGGTGGTCTTCACCTTGCTGCGCGGTCTTTCGGCCGATGTCTATTTCAACATCGGCCTGATCACGATCATCGGCCTGGCGGCGAAGAACGCCATCCTGGTCGTCGAATTCGCGATCGATGACGAGGTCGGGGATCGCACCCCGCTGGAGGCGACGCTCGAGGCCGCGCGCCAGCGGCTCCGGCCGATCCTGATGACCAGCCTCGCCTTCATCCTCGGCATGGTGCCGCTGGTCATCGCCAACGGGGCAGGGGCCGCCAGCCGCCACGCGGTGGGGACGGGCGTGATGGGCGGGATGATCACCGCGACCGCGTTCGGCATCTTCTTCACCCCGGTCTTCTATTATGCCGCGCGCAAATGGCTGTCGCACAAGCGCAAGCCGATCGACGACGACTCGTCCGATGCCGCGCCCGATCATGGAGCATCCGCTCATGCGTAAGTATCTCGCTCTGGCCGGCGCCATCGCGCTCGCCTCCTGTAACTTCGCGCCGGCCTATCGCCAGCCGGTCGCACCGATCTCGGCGACCTTCCCACAGGCAGGGGAGCAGGCCGCCAACCAGTCCGCGGTCGATATCGGCTGGCGCGACTTTTTCGGGGATCCCCGCCTTCAGGCGCTGATCGCCGCCGCGCTCGCCAATAATCGCGATCTCGCGCAGTCGGTTGCTCGGGTCACTCAGGCCCGCGCGCAATATCGCATCCAGGATGCCGAGCGTTTGCCGCAGGTCGGCCTGCAGGCCGGCGCCTCGCGCAGCCAGACGCCGCTCAGTTCGCTTGCCTTCCCGGGGGGCAGTTCCGGCTCGGCCGACTCCTTCACGCTCAACCAGTTCAGCCTCGGCGCCTCGGTCTCCAGCTTCGAGCTGGATTTCTGGGGCCGGGTCCGCAACCTGTCCGAGGCGCAGCGCCGCGAATATCTCGCGACCGTGGAGGCGGAACGCGCCTTCCGCATCTCGCTGGTCGGTCAGGTTGCCGCCACCTATCTCCAGATCCGCGCCGGCGAGGAACAGATCGCGCTGGCCGAACGATCGGTCACCGGCCGTCGGGAGGGTCTGGTCATCGCGCGAAAGCGTATGGATGCCGGCGTCACCTCGACCGTCGATTATGATCAGTCGGCCTTGCTCGTCACGCAGGCGGAAACGGAACTGGCCGATCTCCGCCGTACCACGCAGCAGTCGGAGAACCTGCTGACCGTGCTGGTCGGCGGCCCGATCGCCGATACGCTGCCCGCCGCGCGCCCATTGTCTGACCCAGGTCAATATACCCGTCTCGAACCCGGCCTGCCCTCGGCGCTGCTCGAGAATCGCCCGGATATTCGACAGGCCGAACAACGCCTGCGCGCGGCCAACGCCAATATCGGTGCGGCGCGCGCCGCGTTCCTGCCCCAGATCTCGCTCACCGGCCTGCTCGGTTTTGTCTCGCCACAGCTTGGCAGCCTGCTCCAGGGCGGCTCCTTCCAATACCAGACGGCCGCCAACGCGACCCAGCCGATCCTCACCTGGGGCAAATCGGCCGCCGGTATCGCGCTGACCAAGGCGCAGGCCGACGAACTGGTCGCCGCCTATCAGCGCGCGGCTCAGGGGGCGTTCCAGGAAGTCGCCGATGCCCTGGTGGCGCGTCGCCAATATGCCGAACAGATCGAGGCGCAGGTCCGCACCGTCGACGCCCAGCGGCGCCTCGCCCGCGTGGCGCGGCTTCGCTATGACAATGGCCTGTCGATCTATCTCGAAGTGCTCGACGCCGAGCGCAGCCTGTTCTCCGCCGAACAGCAATTGCTCGCCTTGCGCAGCGCTCAATTGCAGACCGAGGTGTCGTTGTACGTCGCGCTCGGCGGTGGCCTCAGGGAAACCGCCGCGACGGGTTGAGGGGCGCGGTTTTCC
>Ga0247737_1000428_pt1 | contig 16747 bp, 12 predicted proteins | sample UWRJL028104C2_FD_180937 | JGI IMG/M metagenome (GOLD analysis project Ga0247737, IMG submission 180937) | Plant litter microbial communities from Arlington Agricultural Research Station in Wisconsin, United States - UWRJ-L028-104C-2 | ecosystem: Environmental > Terrestrial > Plant litter >...
GAGAAACCACAACTAACCTAGTGCCGTTGTCATGGTAACGGTAAACAAGCAGCAGCCATCCCTTCTTAGGGAAAACAAAAGTATCCAAACCATACAAGCGACAACTTACGATTACGACAACGACGATAGCTCAGCAATATCTTCGATTCTCGGTTTCGAGCTGGCGAACTTTTCATATTTATCGTTGCTGCATTTCCGTATCGGTTTGATTTCCGCGATCAGTGTAGCGCGTCTTATACCTACTATTCTTTCTTGAGGGAACCACCTCACGGGAGTACTGGCAAAATGGTGTTACCAAATCCAGGAGCATCGTCAATTTCAGTAACTGGTCAGTCAAATATTTTTTGATGAAAGTGAATGACGCTAATACTTCATAGTTCGTGTTCGGCCTTTCACCATTCGAGAAGCGGCACAAATGTAAGCCATAGTATCTCGTCTGCAGGTCCACAAAGCTCACGATTGATAGAACAAAATGCGAGGACGGCGTAACGTTTCTTGGGGATGGTTCGCTTGCAGGTGTTCCTACACCGAAACTCGGAGGAAAGGGGATTCGACCAGTCATCAAAGTGGTAGACGACAAGTGTTTGTATGTCATCCAATTTGCTGGCTTTATTGTCGTGCTAACAGGAGTGCAGGATATTTGACCCCCCTGAGGATAACCCAATACAAAAGTTCTCGCGCTCCATGGTTTCAAATATGGGAAAGAGATCTAAAGACCAAACATTCGGATTTGATCGAGTTTTTGACGAGAATACCACACAAGGCGATGTGTATGAATCAACCACACGAGGCTTACTGGACAGTGTGCTAGACGGATACAATGCCACAGTTTTTGCATACGGTGCCACAGGATGTGGTAAGACACATACCATTACTGGAACAACTCAACAGCCTGGAATAATATTCTTAACCATGCAGGAGTTATTTGAAAAGATCACAGAGCGAAGCGACGAGAAGCAAACTGAAGTCTCACTTTCATACTTAGAAATATACAACGAAACCATCCGTGATTTGTTAGTACCTGGTGGAAGTAAACAAGGTCTGATGCTACGGGAAGACGCAAACCAGGCAGTGTCTGTAGCCGGTCTATCGAGTCACCACCCTCACGACGTGCAGGAGGTTATGGATATGATTGTAAAAGGAAACGAGTTTCGAACGATATCCCCAACAGAAGCTAATGCGACGTCATCTCGTTCGCATGCTGTTCTACAGATCAACGTTGCACAAAAAGACCGTAATGCGGACGTCAACGAACCACATACCATGGCAACGTTGAGCATCATTGATTTGGCGGGTAGTGAACGTGCGAGTGCGACAAAGAACAGAGGGGAGAGGCTGACGGAAGGAGCAAATATCAACAAATCTCTCTTAGCACTGGGAAGCTGCATCAACGCACTTTGCGATGCCCGGAAGAAGAATCACGTACCCTACCGAAACTCAAAGCTTACACGACTGCTGAAATTCTCTCTTGGGGGGAATTGCAAGACAGTGATGATTGTTTGTGTTAGTCCTTCGAGCGCTCACTTTGATGAGACGCAGAATACTTTAAGATACGCCAATCGGGCAAAGAATATACAGACCAAGGTGACAAGAAACGTCTATAATGTCAATCGGCACGTGAAGGATTTCCTGGTTAAGATAGACGAACAAATGGCGCTTATCAATGAGCTAAAGGCGCAGCAAAAGGACTCAGAAGGAGCGGCTTTTGTCAAGTTTAAGAAACAGAGTGAAAAGCGGGACGGCATAGCAAGAGAAGGCCTCTTGCGGATTAGGGCTGCATTTGAGAATTCGGCCCCCGAAAGACAGGAGAAGGCTACAAATATGAAGAAACTACACCAGATCAAACGACGAATCGGAGTTCTGTCTGCCTGGATTGCCGCTTTTGACACCATATGCGATTCTAGAACAGATGAAGAGATGCCCCAGAGCCTGACTGCGATGCGAAAAACTGCTCAAGGCATCCTACTGGAACTCGAAAACAGCAGGCAACACTACCACCAGAGACTGGACAAAGGCAATTGGGAACGAGCCGTCGATTCGGCATTGCAGAATAGCGTTCGGCAACTCAATGAGATGGATGGAACAGATGATGGGCTTGATGTTGCAAGTCTGACTCGTGAAGCTGAGCTCTTGAAAGCAAATGCTAGTAGAGATGCTTTATTAGAGGTCATAGAGCAAGAGAAATGTGGTGATGCGGGTGTTATGCAAGTGCTGCTCTCAGCCCAGTTTGAAATCATTGCTTCGCTCGACGACATTCTAAGTATGAGTGAGCAAGAAGCAATTCAGCATGCCAAAACTACTCTGCGTAAATTGTTGCAGATATGCTCAACAGCTGCCTCACATGTGGTGAAACCAGACGGATCTCTGGCAGTATCTGAAATATATCCACCAACCAAACGCGGAACCCCTAAACGCAAGAAACAGACATCTTTTTTAGATAGCAATGCGACATCAGCACCACCTTCGGCAGCTCTGGCTGTTGCACCTCAGGTGTGCGCGTCTCCTATGAAGTCATCACCCCGCCGTAAGAAACCTATCATGGGAAAGAAAGGCGTATCATTTTCACCTAAAAAGAGATCTCCTTCGAAGCGTGGTGTTAGATGGAGAGATGATACCGATTCAGGGGTTCTTGCAGACTTTGAAAAGACGCCTCAGAAATTAGCAACATCCCCAGAAGCCTCCGAAGATAGCATTACGTTGCCCACGATACCCGCACTACCACACTATCTTGCGTCTTCAGATGTTTGGAATGACTCGGCGGACTCTTCGCCGATTCCAAATGCGCCAGAACCATCGGTTGAATTGAAGCCCAAAACAAATCGTTTCCTAGCTGGATTTCTCAGCAAGAAGTCCGATGGATCTCCACCTCCTCCAACTATCACACCTTTGAACACTTCTGACACTGAACCTTCTCCCCTCAGATCTATTGGTGCTGGAAATGCCACGAACCGGTCTCCATTACCTAGCGTTCCTGTCCAGAGATCTCAACAGGAAAATATCCGAACAGATAGCGGGAACAATTCCTCCTCAGACGGGGAGAACTCATTTATTGGGCGCTCAGAAAGCGTGAAAATAAGTCAGGCGTTGAAGCGTGCTGGATCAGTTTCAAGGGCATCCCACGTCCATTCGATATCCGACTCCACAGCTCGAATTCAGCGAAGACGTAGTCCTACAGCAGCTACGATGGCAGGCTCACCTCCAAGCGAGAATATGTTCACCGCCAGTCATGCACGGCGAATGGTCAGTAGTCAAAAGGAACCAAACTTCTCGTCCAGTGTCTTGAGCCCTCGGTCAGCGCCAATCATGAAAAACGGTGCTGCTCGTCGTACGACCATAGGAGAAGGCAGACAAGTTAGCGGTATGGTTACTGCTCCTCTTCGCCTCACAGGTACGCTTGGCAGTGCTCCAAGAGTGAGAGAGAGCATTATCGGCGCGGTTGGTAAAGGAGGGTGGCGATGAGAAGGTCAACTTGACGCCTTGGGCCCTATTGTAAAGTAAAGTGCATGATGTGTATAATTGTTATAATCATTGCGTGGCGCAAGGTAATGATGTTTCTTATGGTCTTACTCCAGTTAAACTGGTGCATATGGGGAGTTGGGATATGGTATGCTTCTGTGGTTTTTATCTCATAGCGGCCCATAGCGTGCTTGTAATAGGTCTTTGAATAAGCAGGTTGAACACTCATTCTTTTAATCCATCTGTTGAACGTAATGTGAGCCGACAACTGCTTTGAATCACACAACTGTCAAGTGAGGAGTCGCTCTAGTCCCTTGGAAATCTTAGGATTCCACCTTTCCATTCGAGATCAAATTTAGTAAATTTGAAATCGTCATTATTTTTCATGTGTTTAAGTATTCAAGTATAACTCGCGTTACAGTTGAATGTTATGAGATGCCTGTTTGCCTCACAGAAAAACTAGAATAGTATTATAACAAGGTTTTTCACAAGATCTATGAGTTTATCATATTTAAACTAAGAGGGAGCCTTGTACCCATCTACATCTGTACTATTCGATATCTTCTCGTACTTCTTGTAGTTTTCGCCGTAGGCCTCTACCTTTCCCATAATCATTTTATATGCATCCGTGCCAACAACAACTCTCAGCGGAGGTTCCTCCAAGACACCCAGCTCATACATGGCTTTGGCACCCTTCAATGGCTCGCCAGCCTGTGTTCCATGTCTTTTATTCATCGTCTCTTCTGCTTTCATGTGGCCATACGCTGGATGCTGCTTCTCTGGGAAACTCATACTGCGCCCGGCCCAATCAGTCCGGAATCCTCCGGGTTCGACACACGTAAACTTGATGCCCCATTCGGGCTTCACCTCCTTGCTGATGGCTTCCGTGAATCCTTCTACGGCCCACTTTGAAGCACAATAGAGGGAGAAAAGCGGTACCCCGACCTGGCCTCCAATCGAAGTGACTTGTTGGATCAGCCCTCCGCTGGGCTTCTGCTCACGCATAACTTCCATCGCTTTCTTGGTCACCGCGATCAGGCCAAAGAAATTCACCTCCATTTGGGTCCTGGTTTGTGCTTCGGTGAGCTCTTCAAATACCCCGGCGAGACCGTAGCCTGCGTTGTTGACTACAACATCTACGCGGCCGAACTTTTCAAGCGCGGACTTAAATGAGGATTCAATATCTGAGTGGCTGGTAACGTCAAGTTTGACGGCGAGGAAGTTCTGGAGCTTGTCAGAGAGGAGATGTTACAAGAGGAGCTTGTGATGATCATACTTTGTCGCTTGTCCCCTTAAACTTGAGGGTTTCGGGCTTGCGAGCCGTGGCTATCGCAATATCACCTCTGTCAAGAACCTCCTGTACTAAATGATTACCGAATCCAGTAGAGGTTCCTGTTATTAACCAAACTCGGGGCATGGTGGCTGCTGCAAATAATATGTCCTAGATACTTTGGGTTTGTCTGAATATTTTTGGCTTGATATTAGGAGTGAAATTTTATTGAAATAAAATAAAAAGAGAAACCCATATACTTCACATAGATCTTTTTATATGAAGTCATGAAAACATTTGGAATCCTGAGGGCTCGTCATAGACGAATCTAGACTCTCGGTAAACGCTCGGTTAACCCTGAAAGCGAAAGTTGGGGTTCATATCAATCAGGTCTCCCGGGGATAAAGTTTAAACCCCTTTATTTCCCCAAGGAAGCGGAAATAGAGCTTAATCCCATGTTCATCTTAACGCTTTCTAGAAAGGCGTGTTAGCCGCTGAGTTATGTGTCGGTAAACCCTCCTATGACGTTGAACCGGTGGAGCGCAAGCAGCTACAATTCCTCGCCAACCCTCGGAAGCTAACGCTACTGATAAGGCTGTCTGTCCCTCGGCTCGGCTCATATGCTACATCCTACAGTATTAGTGAGGTAGCTTCATCTAGAAATTGATCAAGCCTCTATAACATTGAGAGTAGAGGCAGTAATGGACGCTGAAGGTTAATATAGTGAACACTAAATACTAAATACGGAGTGGTGCACCTATTATTTAGATAGCATGCCTGTAATCTCGATTTACTAAGTGTAGCCAAGTAATATACTTGATATGTAAATACTTTGTGCACTCGGTTGTAACTTGTGTAAAGTGCCTGGATAGTCAATATTTCTACACCATCTCCCAGAAAAACTAGTATTCGTTTCCTTATCCCTACACAGAAGGCCCAAGACAGTAAGTAGGAAAGGGGCTTAAGCGAGGCTTGGCCCTCCATGTACTAGAATATTATGAGGAAGTTTTACTCATGCATAAAGGAAAAAGGAGTTCACCGTCACGAATCTTCATAATTGAAAAAGCCACGAAAGTGGACGAGAAGTAAATGCCCCGTCAATAGCGGAATCGGAGATTAATCGTCTTCAACAAGCGCATTTCAGCTATGTTTGTAGATCTCTTTTCACTCGTTCTTATTATTTTGCCATCTCTACTTTAGTACTTTGTTAAGCTTTCTCACTATTGCTTGTTAAACTCTTCTTTGTGTTTATCTTCCACTATCTACACAAAACCTCCCTGCCGTCATGATATCATCATAAAATAATCCACTTATACACATCTATCTATCCTAAGCGCATATGTGCAAAAGGACTCCGCATCTCCTCTATGTAGATAACATATATCTGGAAAAATGTAAAAAATCTAGAAAGAGAGCCTAATTGCCCATATATAGTGTATATCTCAACCCACCCCATCCACCGGAATATCCAAAAGCAAACCGAGTAAGCTAACCAGGCAGTGGTATATTTATGCGCCATATGTAAATGCAAATAGTCCAGATCAAATAACTCCTGAACATCCTTTAGCATGCAGATAATATAGATTCGACGAGTTGAGAAATTTTGGCGTCAAGTTTTAGGTAAATTATCTGAAGAAGTAGAAGGTGAGTTGTTCGGGCTTCTGGAGACCAATTCTTCAATTTTTGGAATGAGTTCTGGGATTCGGAAGGGTTTGGAAACGACATCGTCCATGCCGGCGGTGATTGCGCTTTCGATTTGCTCAAGTCGAGCATTTGCTGTCACTGCTATGATTGGAACATGCCTGACAATCGTTCCGTCTGCTTCTAGATCTCGGATAGCCTTGGCGCAAGTGAGACCGTCCATGACCGGCATTTCCAAATCCATCAGAATGACAGACAGCTCTTCGCCTTGTTGTTCTCTTCCAGACCAAAATTTAGATCTCTTGAGGATTTCAAGGGCTTCGCCTCCATGGTTTGCAACCTCCGTAGGGAACCCAACATTCCTCAGTTGTTTTTGAAGAACCTTTTGGTTTACTAAATTGTCTTCGACAATAAGAACGCTCACTTTGCTATAATCCAGAGCGGAAATTGATGGTATACTTGGCATACTAGGTGTGAATGCGGAAGAGCGTCGTTTTCTGCCTGTTGTATTTGATCTAAAAACTGCTTTGCCAGAAGAGTTTTTTTTACTTTCGAAAGTTATTGAGCCCGAATTCGACGAAGAAGAGGTACGACGCAAAGAATTAACGGACATAGAAACCGGTGTGTCCTGTGGCATATCCTGAGCTCTCCGCGCTTTGATATAAAATGCAAAAGTGCTCCCAATTCCCCTTTCGGACGCTACACCAATCTCGCCTCCTTGTAATTCTGTAAGTTCTCTCGAGATAAATAGACCTAAGCCGGAGCCTCCGTACTGCACATGGGTCCGAGGAGAAGCTTGTCGAAAACGTTGGAAGAGAAGGGTTTTCTCAGACTCATCAAGGCCTCGTCCAGTATCTTGAACTCCAAATTTGAGGTAAACATTCTCTCCAGTTCCCCATTCAGCTTCGTCGGTGGTCCAGTCAGAGCGCTTTGACCTGGTAGGGAAGTACGTAACATCAGAATCGTTCTCATTTGGTCGCTCTATGCTTGCGCCAACAGTGACTATTATAGTCCGCCGCTCTTGGCCATTGGTGAATTTAATAGCATTGGTGGTAAGATTGATCAGTACTTGTAAAAGTCTAGAAGGGTCGAGTTTGACCCAATCAATTGACAAATCCAAGTATGATTTTTCCATGCGAAATTCCATGGCGATATCATTAGATTCAAGCTCCCCCTCAAACATCTTCAATGCTCGCTGAACAACAGCGATCTAAATGACACTTAGTAAGGCTTTTGAGGAAAATTAGGGCTGGGTTCTTACAGGCTGCACGGCAACGGGAGTTACTACCAGGAGTGCAGAGTCAAGCTTTGATAAAGTGAGAATATCGTCGACAATGCGTTTCTAAGCGTTTGATTAGAATTGACCCTAAAAGCAAAAATATCCGCATTCTTACCTGATGCTGTGCACAAAGAGCAATCGTTTGAGCTGCATCTATACTGCTATCTAGCAAATCTGCAAGCTTTCTTGGAATTGCTGATTCATCGCTGCCTGATCTGAACTCAGAAAGAGTACTACTGATTTCATCTGAGCACTGGAGAATAGCGGATAGCGGATTTCTCATCTCATGCCTAGAAAGTTTTAGCAAGACATCCTACCATCACTACAAAACTTACGAGGTCATATCAATGAAATTCTCTTGTTGACGCTTCAGCTCGATAGCCTCTTCCATACGCCTTTTTTGGAAGTCTTCAGACCATTTTTGTTGCGATATATTGGTGATGCTCCCAAAAATACTCTTCAATTGCCCTAATTCATCTGTCTCTGGGAAGGCACTCATAAGCACCCAAGTACTATGTCGACCACCATTTGGATCTTGCCATGGTGTTTTGAAACGGAACTCGTGTGTTACAGCTTTTCTATCGTCGACCAGGCTCCTCCAAATATCTAGCAAATCATCACGATCCTCCTCTTTAACACTCTCCATCCAGGTAGTGGTGCTGTTTTCCGACCTTGGATGTCGAGAAATTTCCCACCAGGCATCGTTACTATATGAAATCTCACCAGACGAGTTTGCGATAAACATGCCGACTGGAGCAAATTCAGCCATTCTTGTAAACTTAGTCTCGCTTTCGACTGCTTCTTGGGTACGAAGATGAAGCTGTTCCGAGAGTTGCTGGCGATCAAGAGCAGCAAGTTGAGCAGCACGCTGCCCTCTCCGTATTTCTTCCTCAAACAACATAGCACTAGCCATAGATGTAGCTAGCTGGCGACTCAATAATTGAATGAATAAGCTATAGTCATCATCGTACGGACGTCTCGGATTTACACCAATAACTAGAAATCCTAGAATAGACTCTCCAGTAGTAGGATGGATGGGGCATACGACAACCGCTCTACAAGGATCTCCGAAGCCTCTCCATTCCATCCCTTCTATCAGATCATATGATAGAGTGCCTTCTTCAGTGGTCAGAAGAATCGGTCGATCAGTCTTCATGGCCTCTCGAAGGTAAGGAGCAAATCCCTCGTCACTGTTCTTAAGATCCAGAGGACTAAGAGCTGCTCGATGATTCTGGGGTACACCAAGAGTGCCTTCTAATACGCAACGCGGTGCTGCAGACAGAGAGCCAGAGTGCATCGAGCTTAGTTCGGTATCGAATTCGTCACCTACTGAATACAGAAGTGCGAAAGGAATATCGTAGTCGTTATATTCTAAGCCATTCATGACTTGTGCCCAAAACCCTTTGATTTCTTTCGCAGCTGCCGTTTTCTCTCCTACATCTCGTAGGGTGAGCATCCTTCGCTCAGCAATTTTCCGCCGAGTCTTTTCAAAGGCAGGATTGTACAGTCCGACAACGGAACCATCCTCGCCGATCAGCGGTATAATTGACCACGAGAAATACGATTCCTCCAGGAAGCCATTACGTTTGACAAACAAGCAATCGTCGTCCTTCATTGTTGCTTGTCCTGATTCAATAGCGTTTGTGAAAACGTCACTGATATCATCCCAGATCTCAGACCATGCGTTTTTGTAGCTTTGGCCCATCAATTCGGGATGCTTTTGGCCTGCCAGTAATATATACGCTTCATTATATATAGCTGTAAACTCACTACCCCAATACATGGCGGCTGGATGAGGAGATCCCATTATGAGGTTGCACATAGCCCTCAAATCAAATGTCCAGTCTTCGATAGGGCCTAAAGGAGTCTTTGCCCAGTCTATACTTCGCGCAAATTGAACATGCCTAGGTAGAGCTGCTGTTACAGGAAGCCGAGTCCAATCAAAACACGGGGTGTCAGGATATCGTATCCTCATAAGTTCTTTTGTTACCGTTTCGGACTGTGAGGCTAGCATAGCTTGTCGGGGACTCGTATTATTGTCTGATATTTTTAAACTTGTCACTGACGTAGCAATATTGGTATTAGTCTCTTGAGTTTCAACCGAAGCAGTAACTCCAAAGTAATCCGATGGCTCTTCAGTAGATTCCATAGCCAAAGGTGATTTAGTGAAGCCGAGCTGCCTTCCACGATTGCGCTCACTCAAAATAGACGAATTGCTCAATGCGCCTGTAGATGATAAGGAACCAGTCATCGGTATGCCACTGACGGTACCGCTGATGATACGCAAGCGTTTGCGGAGAGTTGAACAAGTCCAAGTGATGCCACCAAAAACAAACGACGGTAAGCAGATATCGAGTGACTCGTTGTTCTTTACAAAGCTCAATGCCCATGCCTTGAACTCCGGGAATTCATTAGTCACTGCGATGCCAAGGGCCTCTAGGTCCATTTTCCCCAGAATCATTTCCAGTATTGTCTCAGATGCCCTCAACGATGCGTTAGTGAAGATTATTTGCAGCGGCGCACCAGCAGTAAAATTGGCTGTGTTAGCTACATCAATTATGAAAGTAGGCCTTTCGTCTTGCTCCAACAGCTCAACTATTCCTACATTGCCCAAAATTTGCGCGCCCGACATCTTCCTAACTGTTGGGCTTCCAGGTGTTTGCGTTCTCTCCATTGATGCCCAGCCTCCTCCCGAGGGCATTGGCGCGGAGCGTTGAGGACTGACTGCATTGCTAATACTTCCCCGAGCAAGCTTCAAAGTAGTGACCCCCCTTGATTCTTCCCTTGCTTTATTTAACATCGTAGCAGCCGCCTCTGCGCTGGAAAAACGTGGAAGCACAGGACGTTCGTGGTGGGTGTTCGAAAAGAACAAGGGCGAAAGTGGTGAGACAGGAACCTTTGGTTGGAGGCCTTGAAGAAGGCTTTCGGGTTTGAGTGTGAGTCGAGCATTCAGCAATCCTAGGCGCGGTCTTTTGATTGAGCGCTCTGTGGTATTGGATCGTGGGTGCTTTAAAGAGAAGGCTGTCGCTGGACGCAGCTGAGCCGGTTGGGAGAGTCTTCCGAAAGACGGTCGAAGGCCACCGCTTGCTAGGCCATCATCTGCAGAGGGTATTGTCGTGATTTCAAGAGCAAGTTGAGCATCTGGTTTGTCGAGCACAGTAAGAGGCGGTGATGGTATGGCCGCTACGTCACTTCGAAACACTCACAATTTGCGGCTTTGCCTGCAAAACCGTCTCCCTATTGATGGGAGACGCTGCGATAGGGCCAGAATCACCAACGACCTGCGCGTTATCGACAATGGATTCTGGAAGCTGTAGATGTCGCTTGGAGTCCCGAGGTGCCGTGAAAATGCTCTTGGACTCTGACTTCATACTCAAGTTCGAAGGTTCATCGGGCTAGTGATCACCCCCTGGACTCCACAGCATGAATACTGGGGCTGGGTTGTGACAGGGACGATCGCATTGACATTGACGATGACGAAATGGCAACCTTCGGGCACGCTAATTTACTAAATATCAAAGACAGAGGTTGGTATCTAGCTCAAGAACGCTGTCAACAAGAATTTTTGTTGATCGTTCACGACTTCCTGACAAAAGTCGCCTGGCACGAGTTCGAGTTTGTTAGACCGGGGATACTATGTCTATTTATTGTGGGTATGATAGTATGAAGGGGTTAGAAGAGGAGGAGCTCCCGTATCAACGAAGCTCGAACTAATGCGAAATAGAAAATGTCCCAGGAGTATTGATGATAGCTAGTGACAGTTTGACATCCTAATAGTTGTTCTCCACAATATGATGCTACAATTGCTAAAGGATATAAAAGGGGAGAGCCAAAGTGACCTCTGGAACCTGAGACACCTACTTCCTCGCTTCCACCGAACTGTTCGAGCATGACCCGACATCTATATAGTGCTATACAATTCTCCTTATATACGAATCACTACTGTCTTTCATTGACGTTGAAGAGGATTGAATTGTATCACCTGAGGAACGGTCTTTGGGATGTTCAAGTGGTACAATTACAAGTACACATACTTCCTTCATATGGCTGAAAGACAGCACCATAAGTTCGACCATATTCTGTTCCAGTTGCTAGAGCTGACTTTACCTTCACATTCTACTCATTGATTAATTTACAAAGGATGTTCAATAATCTGCCAAAAGAATTAGATTTTTTGCACAGCTTCTCCATAGCTTATCCAAAGACACACGGAATGCTTGCTCTATAACCAAGTTTCAGCTAGCAGCGTGGCGTTGTTGCCAGTGATGGAATAATCAAATGAGCGAATGTGTGCGACTATTGAACAGTCGTCCCTTGGACCATTCAGTGTCTTCCTAGCTGAAAAGAACACACCGATTCATTAAACAGTGCTGCAGGGGAAGATATGTTTCCGCGCTCGACATCAGACAAGTCTCTGTAATCTTTACTTATTGCTAAGGGCATATTTATAAATATGTATTTATAAATACCAGTCCGAAGAGCAGAAAAACAACAGAGCTTCGGAGTGGAAGTCTGCCACGAAGAACTTAATCGAAAAGCCATATATGCATATGTTGACCATGTAGAAAAGTACCCAGCGTCACGGTCAACCATGCAGCATAATTTACGATTCCTCAAACTACATATCGTAGCCGGGCAATCGCCCCCAATATAGATCTCATTGTACTTCTTACATGCTACCATTAAGCTTTCTAAGGTCTGAACAACGACTTGAGCACTCAAGAAAGAGCAGGGCAAAGTGGTTCTCCACGTCCCCAGTCGACTTCCATAGTGAAGATGCTGTCTTTAGGACCTTTCTACGCGAGGTGTGGTGACATTGCGTCAACAGCCGCATAACAACCTGGCAACACCAGACGAATATTTCTGCAAGGACTTATTCTCGGCACTGGTGATATCAGGCTGTTTGTGATTTGGTTCCTCGCTTGTGGGGGTGCTGGGATGGCTTCCAAATATGTTTTGCAGCCAGAATTAAGGCGAAGTAAAGATTAATTGTGGAGGGCAAGGTACCTGTAGGTAAGAGGAAACGCAAATAGGGAGCTTGAGCATCGCACACGAGGGGGTTCAGCCAAAGATGTCGTAATAGGGAGATGGCATCCGTGCCGCTTGGAATGCCCATCACTGTCGGGTTTGCTCTCTGGCCCAGCAGCTCAATGAGGTTGAATAGCCAGGCGCCGAGCGATTCGACAATGAATGTATGTGCCCTTCTTGACGCTGGACGGCGAGAGGGTGATGAGGGTGATGAGATGTGATGGAGAAGATGCCAGGTTCGGCCACCCGCCCGGGGAGTCTGGGTAAGTCCAAGCCTTACTCTATGCAGCATAGCGCCTTCACCTCACCACCGGCCGTCTCGACCCATCATTCGCCAAAGCATTCCAGGCGCTTACAGTGAGAACCATCTTCGCCAGAGTGATTGGGCGGTTGCGTGCATCTCTTGCATTTGCTTACAGGCGCATCTCTTCATAATGGGGGCAAGTCCAAGATGGCGACCGAGCCAGCAGACTTCTCACCCTCCCAAGCTCAACGGCGACTTCAACGACGACTTTCACGTAGGAGGAGAAGGATAGCTGGTACTGACAATCATCGCTGAGCGACGACAACCCTTATTACGAGTACTGCCCGAAATCTAGAGCTCTCCGGCAAAATGTTCGGACTGCATATCTCACGACGGTGGAAGTGGCCAAAGGTGTTGTTAGGCCTGTTCGTATTCGAGCTCGCGGGCACGATAGCGACGTTGGCACTCTTCGGTATCGCAGATCCAGATCTCTATCGAACCAAGCTCTGGCAGATTGGTTCAGATAATGGATTCAACTCGAGTCCGAAGCAGGTTCTTTACGCTTATGCCAACTACCGACCGATACCCAAGATCCCCTTTGTGTGGTCACAAACGTACGTTAGGAAGCTCATGTGGGAAGAAACAATAACTGACATATAACAGTTTGACTTACTTCAATCTCGTCATATCTGTACTCTCCACCTTCATTTTGCTAGTAAAAGCAATAATGTTCGTCATGCACATCTGGTTCCCTCTCTTGGGCGTGATCACCAACGCAGCACTCACCGCATTATGGATTGTAAGTGCATATGGACAAGGCGGGCCCGATCATTCAGATCCCAAGCACGATTCCAACGTAGCATGGTATATTGCCAAAAGCTGTTCTTATGCCGAGCCCAGCAACAACAAAGGATACTGCCTCCAAGCCAAGGGAGCCTTCGCATCCACCATAGTCATGGTGTAAGTCCCTCCACTTCCCCTTGCTCTTCCAGGCACTTCTCTAACAATTTCAACAGTGTACTGTTCTCCCTCAATATGGGCCTAGGAATCTGGTCCCTAATTCCATCTGCAGCCGAGCGAGCGGCCAACAAAGTCGCCGTAGATGATATGCAAATGGCCGGAGATGGCTCCCCCGTATCCGTGAACGGCTCCGACAAAGACTGGGAAATGAAGACCGTACCTAGGGTCCAAACATCTCAAGTACCATATACACCTCGGACTCTCGCATTCAACACCCTCGACCGGCAATTACCACTGCGGGTCCAGCCGTCGGGGAGTGCCAGATTTGCGTGAACCCAGAACGCTCGTTCCCTTGACATGTGAACACGGTGGGATTGTAAAACTGCTATCAAAATAAAGGCGTTACGGAAACGAACAGTCGTTCTGCATAGGGAGGATGGTGTTATGGACTGGTATGATCATACGATTGGATAGGCTTATTGGCCCTTTTTCTTTATAATTTTCCTTGATCTGGATCTAAGGGGTTTTCTTCTTGTTGTCAACAGACATATATTTCACTGCGAGCGCCACATCATACCACCCCAAACAGACACAGCTTACATATATACCTACAATACAAGCTCCCTACGAGTAATTACTAAACCTACCTACCACTCCTTCGCCTTTTTCTTGGTTCTCTTGAGTAAGATGTCATTTTTTCAAAGAGTGTGAAGCTTTCCCGAGGATGAAAAGCATGTGTGGAGTGTCTGGAATCAGACACTCTCGGCGGATTGACTCCACTTCCTACCAAATCATAGATCCTAAATCCAAACTCATGTCTCATCTCTAACACGCAAATCTCTTCTACTCGAAAGCATACTGTGCCAACCCATCTCCCACATCAAGAGCACCACCCAGACCACTTCTCAATCTCACATCTTGGAAACCCTCTTTCCTACCGCCCTCGCTTAACCTCCCCTTTCATAAAACCCGTCCTTACCCGCTCACATACGTTCCACTTCCCACTTCACACTCTCCCCCTCCTCTCGTCCCAAACAACCAGAACTTTAACACTCTAGCCTCACAAGGAAAGAACAAGTCAAGTAACTTTATGCGTTTAAAATTCTCACTAACGTTATCAAAAAGAAAAAGAAAAAAGAGAAGATAAAGGTGTAGAAAAAGGTGTGCAAAGTCCACATCTGCATTTCCCCGAAGTGGTGCCCTTCATCTCATATCCAAACCCTGAAAGCTCATTTGCCATATGTGGTTTCCAAACATCCGCTATATTGCAATTTGATAAGTCTTAGATCTAAATATCCAGAAGAGCAGTAGACTCTGGTAGATATATATGCCTGGGACGATGCCGAAAATGTGTAAATGTGAAATATGTCTCATGATTTGAGATGCTGTGCTGTGCTGGAGAAATAACGATTTTTGGGTGTTATGGCATGTTGTGCTTTGATATTGGAAATTTGTCGAAGACTTGATCGAAATGGCCATACTAGAGGCAGCCTGTCAAGATGTAGCGTGGGTGGTAGAATAAAAATTCAGAGGAGAATATCATGGTGCTAGGCAGGTTTTGGTCCTTTGTATCCTTTGTATATATGTCCTCAACGAGACGACAAAGTGAGCAAGTAGGCGAATGGTGCAACCTACAACATGCATTCCCTCTGCCCAATGGAGACCTTGCTTCGTTAACATTATCATACATATGTCTTTGGGAGCAAAACGACTCACTCTTTTTGTTGCTCTCAATTATACCAGTGTCCTTGTGCCCATCTTCTCGTCTCGTCGGTCGTCGTCCACACCCCCTCGCCACCTTTCAGATCCAAATCCTTTTCGTCAATCCACGGACTTCTCATAATTTTGCCCTGTCGATTCAACTCTTTCTTGACCCAAGGCCGCTGTCTTTCTGCATATTCCCGGTCAACTCGCATTTCCTTTGCCACAAAGAACATCTCCATTCTCCTCTTATCATCTAGCTCCCATGCGGGCATCAACATCTTCTTGTCTCTGAAGTCCTGTATAGCTTTTGGGAGATTGGTGGTATTGAGATCATCCGTAGGGATGACATTAGAATGCTTTTCAGAGGAGGGGTCGGCCAGCCAGGTCTTGATCAAGCCACGCTTATAGTTTTTAAAATGGTCTGTTTCATCCTCTAGATAACTGTGCAATTTGCATGGCAAGCATTGGCCAGGTTCATTGAAGATTGCGGAAGAACGCCACGAGCCGTAGTCCCAGAAAATACCGAGGACTTCTACTTGGCAACCATCGCAGTATTTGGTTAGAGTAAGCCTAGACATGTCAGTTTCGGTAGTACAAAATGTCAAAAAGATCAAAGGTGTCGTGCTACTCACCATTTCGTGCCTTCAGCATTCGTTTCGAACTGACGGTATTCTTGGGTGATCTTGTACTTCTTACCACGATAAAGCTTATAATCGAGCCACGCAATCATCTCAATAGCACCGCAATTGCCATTCAAATACTCTTCCATCTGCTCTAAGGCTTTCTCAATCCGCCAACATGGCGACAGTTCCAACCATCGTCTGAACGCTGTGCCTTTACCATATAAATCGATGCCATAATCTCGTACCTTACGCATGATTCTCAATACGAACCCCCATATAGCAAGGTCGGTGCGGCCATTGAAATTGTCCCAAGTGGCACCATATTGACCAGTGAAATAGATATCGCCTGGGAATTTCTCTGGGCCAATGTGGAAATTGGGGAAGAATTCAAGATTGACTTGTCTTTCCCTTTCTATAGGGCGGTCGGTCTTAATGATCTCAAGTAATTCAAGAGTGTCGCCGACGTGAACAAGTGGGCATTTGAGAACCCCAAGATGCTTCAATTTACGCATACTTGGTATGATCAGAGCTAGAATGTCTTT
>Ga0247737_1000430_pt1 | contig 16697 bp, 14 predicted proteins | sample UWRJL028104C2_FD_180937 | JGI IMG/M metagenome (GOLD analysis project Ga0247737, IMG submission 180937) | Plant litter microbial communities from Arlington Agricultural Research Station in Wisconsin, United States - UWRJ-L028-104C-2 | ecosystem: Environmental > Terrestrial > Plant litter >...
AGAGCACGTTTCCTATATACCTCGTCGTCAATGTCTACGTGCGGACATGAGTGATAAATCCAACCTTGGTCTGAAACTTCGCGTTGTTGGCCATGAAGCAATTTACGCCAGCGTACTTGATGTTTCCACTGGCGGCCTACGCGCTAGCGTGCCAGGCAATTTGCTTGGTCAACTTCGCCATGGTGCTCTGCTGCCGCTGTGCGAACTGACCTTGAGCGATGAACTCACCATACGTTGTAGCGCTCGCGTGCGCAGTTTTCGCTTGCTGCGTTTACCGCACCGTCACACACAAATTAGTATCGAGTTTGTGGACTTAACCTTCGAACGCCAGCAACAACTCCAACAATTTATCAATAACGTTGTTTATCTGCAGATTCCGGTTGTACAGCAGGAGCGGAGAACTGCCTAGGATATCAAGGCAACAAGCTTTAAAACACTTGAGTACGATACAGTGATCAATATCACCTACGAGTAAACAGGTCCGAGAGATTGAACCCCCAAGAATAAATCTTTTAGATAAATAAAAAATTTGTTTGCCCGCGTTAAGTGATGAGTAAAATACCATTTGCGGCAAAACAAAAAAAACGCATTTTATATTCGCCATGTCTTAAAAATTCTTCATGCATGACAAAAATAAAACTTTAACGTGCCTACCAACTTAAATCTATAATAAGATCAGAACATATTTATCTGCACCTACTCGACCCTCTATTGAGCGCGCTATGTTATCCACTACTGAATTAACCGATCTTGATCGCGAATATCTATGGCACCCCTATACTTCCTTCACTAATCCATCGACCGTTTTTCCTGTTCGTCGCGCCCAGGGAGTTCATATCGAATTGACCGATGGAAAAAAATTAATTGATGGAATGTCATCCTGGTGGAGTGTTTTACACGGCTACAATAATCCTGTTATTAACAAAGCGATTACTGACCAGTTACATCAATTTGCACATGTTATGTTCGCTGGCTTCACTCATGAGCCAGCAGCAAAACTTGCAAAAACACTGACAGAAATTACACCTGCCGGGCTAAACAAAGTTTTCTTTTCAGATTCAGGTTCTGTCGCCGTAGAAGTTGCTTTGAAAATGGCAATTCAATATTGGTATTCGCAAGGTGAAACGCAACGCACCACTTTCCTCGCACTTAAACAGGGCTATCATGGCGACACTTTTGGCGCTATGGGCGTATGCGATCCGCACTCTGGAATGCATCATTTATTTCATCAAAGTTTATCGCGACATTTATTTGCCGATGCACCTGAATGTAGATTTGGTGACGCATTTGATGAACGCAGCTTCGCAAATTTTTCGCATTTGTTACAACGCAATCGCCAGAAAATCGCTGCTGTTATTCTTGAACCTATAGTCCAAGGCGCAGGTGGCATGCGTTTTTATTCGCCCATATTTCTTAAACGTGTGCGCGAGCTTTGCGATCAAATGAACGTGCTGTTAATTGCCGATGAAATAGCCACAGGTTTTGGTCGCACGGGAAAATTATTTGCATGCGAACACGCAAATATTAGTCCGGACATCATGTGCGTAGGCAAAGCCCTAACCGGCGGTTATCTCACACTCGCTGCCACGCTCTGCAATGACACTGTAAGCAACGGAATATGCTTGGGTAAAAATAGTGTGTTTATGCATGGCCCAACCTTTATGGCGAACCCACTTGCCTGTGCTGCTGCCAACGCCAGTATTAATCTACTGTTAAAAAATGATTGGCAAAAGAAAGTACTAGATATTGAGCATCAATTAAAAACAGAATTAGAAAGCTGTAGAGAATTACCGGCAGTAGCAGATGTTCGAGTATTAGGTGCAATTGGGGTAGTGGAATTAAAAGAAGCGGTAAATGTAGCGGAGTTGCAACCCAAGTTTGTAGAGCTAGGAATTTGGATACGGCCTTTTGGTAAATTAGTCTATTTAATGCCGCCGTTTATTATTAACGAACACGAGTTGCGTCAATTAACCAATGGCATTAAAACAGTTGTGAGCGGTCTATCAGGATAGAAGCTTGAGCTCACCTAGTTCCGTAGAGATAAATTGATTAACGCGTGTTTGATTTCTAAATTATTTCCGGGTGAGCATAATGCCCACTCGGAAAATCTGTTTCAAATTTATTGAATCTTTTTAATTCCAACTGCTGCGCGTAATTTTTCTAATAAAGGTTTGCTGTGTGCACGAGCTTTTTCTGCACCTACCTGCAAAACATCTTCAATGTGCGCTGGATTCGCAAGTAGCGATTCGTATTTTTCACGAGCTTCACCAACCTGTTCATTAATCAATTCGAATAATTGCTTTTTTGCTTCGCCCCAAGCAATTCCTTCCGCAAAAGCTTTTCGCATTTCTGTAGTTTGCGCTGGCGTAGCAAATGCCTGCCAAATTTGAAATACCGTTGAAGTATCGGCATCTTTCGGTTGGCCAGGCTCCAGCAAATTAGTAACAATTTTATTAATAGTTTTTTTCAGTTGTTTTTCAGGTAGAAATAGCGGAATCGTATTGCCATAACTTTTACTCATTTTGCGGCCATCTAACCCTTGCAAGACCGCGACATTGTCATCCACAAGCGCTTCTGGCAATACAAAATGTTCACCGTAGTGATGATTAAAACGTGCGGCAATATCGCGCGCCATTTCAATATGTTGAATCTGATCTTTACCGACAGGAACTTTATTTGCGTTAAACATTAAAATATCAGCAGCCATTAAAATCGGGTAAGAATACAAGCCCATAGTAATGCCAAAATCTGCATCGTCGCCTGCAGCAGTATTCGCATCCACTGACGCTTTGTAAGCATGCGCACGATTCATCAAACCCTTTGCAGCCATGCAGGTTAGCATCCAACATAACTCTGGAATTTCAGGCACATCTGATTGGCGATAAAAAATTGCATTGTCTGTGTTCAAACCTAAAGCCAACCATGTGGCCGCAATTTCGCGCGTGGATTGATGAACCAAAGCGGGGTCATGGCATTTTATTAGCGCATGAAAATCCGCAAGAAAATAAAAGGATTGCACATCCGCTCGCTCGCTAGCCGAAATTGCAGGGCGAATTGCACCAACATAGTTTCCCAAATGAGGAGTTCCGGTAGTCGTAATGCCGGTAAGAACGCGCTGCTTGCTCATGGTTATACTTCTTAAGTGTTGTATGAATAAATTTTTAGTAATAGTCTGAAAGGCCATCTAAAACGCAGGCGGCATTATATAGCCAAGCACGCTGGACTCGCATCCGATTGTGGTGTTTTGAGATTAAAAACTGCAACAACTTTATTTTTATTGGCTTATCTATTATTTAATCGTTTATTTGCGAGTTTATTTATTAGACGTATGGTACATGCTGGCATCTTGCAGGATAAAGGCTTCATAACCTGCCTGGTTCATAAGTTGCGCGGCAACATCCGCGCGTCGCCCGGCATCGTCAGTAACAACATACACTTGTGACTGTTCCAGATTTGGTAAGCTTTTTCGCAATTGGCTCAAAGGAATATTACGACTATTTGGAACCGACTGAAAACGCCTCTCTAGCGGTAAGCGAACATCAATAATTTGATAAGGACTCTCAGTCGAAAAACTTTTAACAAGTTCTTCATAGTTGATAAACCGCCGTACAGGCTCTTGCAATAATGTAACGAAATCACTTTTTTCCAAACACATTAATTTTCCGGGGGTTATCATTTTTACAGTTGCGTTGCGAGTTGTATCGCCCACCAAAGCTTCTTCCCCGAAATAATCTCCCGGACGTAGCGCCGCTAATATGTTGCCCTGTTTATCGACAACTTTCGCACTGCCAACCTCAAGCACATAAAAAAATTCGCCGCGCTCACCTTCTTTAACTACTATTTCATCCGCAACAACTTTTTGCGATTTAAAACGTAGAAATAATTGACGAATATTTCCAGGTGGGATTTTGTTGAAAAATGGGGATTGTAATAAACTCGACATCCAATCACCCTCTTCTGCTGCTTCAAATTCAGGATGATCCTCGTGAGCCTCTTCTTCATTTCCGCTTTCACTCCACGCCAATACCAAATCTGAGAAATCGCTTTCCACTGCCAAAATAACGACAGCAGATTTTGCAACGGCAGAAACAGTTGTGGGAGATACGCCATTTAATGGCACTTTATGAGATTCGTCATCACTTGCCAGTGAAGTTATCGCAAATTGCGAATCAATTAAATCGACATTGCCACTCACTAAATATAGCGATTCCTTAAGCTCACGCCCTCGCTTAAAAATAATAGTGCCTTTGGTATATTCTTTAATGCTGGCTTTATCGATGACCTTGGATAAATATTCAAACGTCAATGTATTGAACGGTGAAAATCTAGCCAATAATTCGTGTGTAAGTGTCATAGGGAAGCTCGCGTAATACTTTTCTAATAATCGATAAATTATAATCAGCTTTCGCAATAATCGGCGACAACTTACCAAGTCTTAGTACTGAGTCACATTAGAATGGGACAAAAACCTGCATTCGAAGTTCAGGCGCCTTTCCAATGCTCGTATTACGCATATGATTTGCGTGCGTAAGCCTGTCAGATTAAGCTGAAAGACTCGCAGTAAGAAGACAATCTGCAAAAAAAGGTTCTTATTATAAAAACGTTTACGAAAAATTTAATGGCAGCGGGTATTGGTAAAATGCTGTAGCAACTCGATAAAGATAGTATGCATCTGCAACTCCCGCCATTTCCCGAATGGAATGCATGGCAAAAGTGGGAACTCCAACATCAATTGTTTTAACACCGACCTCAGAAGAAACAATCGGGCCAATTGTACTGCCACATCCCATATCGGTTCGCGCGACAAATACTTGCACTGGCACTTCGTTCTGCTCACACAACCAATGAAAAAATCCGCTCGTTTCACTAGTAGTCGCATAACGCTGGTTTGCATTAATTTTTACAACAGGGCCCCGATTTAATAATGGGCCATGGTTTTCATCATGTCTGTCACTAAAATTTGGATGCACGCCATGTGCATTGTCTGCAGAAATTAATAGCGAGCGTTCAATAACACGAATACGTGTTTCGGTGTCAGGAATGAGACGCTCAAGGAATTGTTGCAACATCGGACCCTTGGCGCCACAACACGATGTGCTGCCCACTTCTTCGTGATCGGTGCAAATTAACAAACTCGATACATCATCATCAGCTTTTAAAATTGCTTGCAAGCCTACAAAACAACTTAATAAATTATCGAGGCGAGCGCTGGCAATAAAATCTTGTTGCAATCCTATAAATCCTGGCGCTTGTGTATCATATAAACTTATTTCGAAATCCAGAACAAGGGTTGCATCCAATTGCGGATGCTGCTGTTTTAATTGTGCTAACAAAATTGATTTGAAATTTGGCGCGAGCGTTTGTTCGGGAGCAAGCTGAAGTAAAACGGGAACAATATCTCTTTGCGGATTAATAGTGCGCGCGTTATTTACTTCGCGATCTAAATGAATTGCTAAACTTGGAATACTGACAACCGCTTGTTTGAAATCGACTAAAGCACTTGCAATTTTATCATCGCTGGTTTTATAAGTGACGCGACCCGCTAACGATAAATCGCGATCAAACCAGGGCGCCAGTAAAGCCCCACCATAAACCTCAACACCCAGCTGCAAATAACCTTTGCGATTTAATTCTGGTTGCGGTTTTACCTTTAAACATGGGCTGTCAGTGTGTGCGCCGAGAATGCGAACTCCGGTATTGAGTAAATCTTTTTTACCGTAGACGAATGCGATAATTGATGAGTCATTACGTTTCACAAAATAGCGTTTGCCCGGTTGCAAATTCCACTCATCAATTTCATACAAAGCTTCAAAGCCCGCTGCGGATAATTCATTGGCAATTGATTGCGTCGCATGAAAAGCTGTTGGTGAAGCCTGAATAAATTTTAGCAAATCCTGATTAAATTCTAATTGAGATGCAGATGTTGAAGACGATGAAAGCTGACTCATAAGATGTAACCCGGAATTAAACAGTGAATAACACGTCGAAAATTACGTTTATCGGTAATCAATCAAAAATAGAATTAGTTCTAATGCGCTCGCGTTTTTTCCATGACACCGAATCGCGCAGGTAAACCGGTTGCGCGTCTAAAATCGACACAAATTTTCCCTGCTGGAATTCATTCACTGCAAGGGCGAGAATATCTTTAGCGTTTGGGTGAACATTCAAAAAAACCTGCGCAGGAATGCAATCATGCAAACCCGCATAATGCCAACCTGGCCCAATCGCAATAAATTCTTTGGATAAACCCGCGATAAGATTGTGCGTACTAACTTCCGCTGGTTTCATCACATATTCCTCGGCAATAGCCTGTGGAATTTTTTCCGCGTTAAATAATCCCCAATAAATTTCATCCATGCGCGCATCCAGAGCGACCATTATTGGCAGCGAGGTTTCCGGATGATCCGATATAAAACCGCGGGCCATTGCCTGCAATGTGGAAATTGGAATTACCGGTAAATTTGCACCAAATGCCAAACCTTGAACTACGCCCATGCAAATACGTAAACCGGTAAAAGAGCCAGGGCCGCGACCAAAAGCTATAGCATCCAATTCTTCCAAGCCGCAATTCGCCGCAGACAAAATTTCATCCACCATCGGCAATAAACGTTGTGTATGACTTTTTGCGGCCAACTCAAAAATATGGCTCTCGCTGCCATCAATATGAATTGCGACAGAGCATGCGTCGGTCGAAGCATCCAGCGCTAAAATTTTAGTCATGAAAACCTAGTCGCTCCAACCTTTCAAGTTTTAGAAAACGGCGATAAAAAAATAGGCTCACTGAGAGCCTATTTTTTTACATCTATGTAAAAATTAGCTCAATACAGAAAGCAACTGTTTACGAATGGAGTCCACACTACCTACACCGTCTATACGCGTGTAAACAGGTGCACCTTTTTTGCCAGTGGAGGCTAGGTCTTGATAAAAACCAACCAATGGTTTGGTTTGCGCGTGATAAACATTTAAGCGCTTACGCACGGTTTCTTCTTGATCGTCCGGGCGTTGGATTAAAGGTTCACCAGTGATATCGTCGTGACCCGTAACTTTCGGAGCATTGTGCAAAACATGGTAAATACGACCCGAAGCCTCATGTACACGACGCCCACTTAAACGCGCCACAATTTCTTCATCAGCAACATCAATCTCAATGACATGATCAATATGTACGCCTGCGTCTAGTAAAGCTTCAGCTTGCGGAATAGTGCGCGGAAAACCATCGAATAAGAAACCGTTGTTGCAATCACTTTGAAGGATACGCTCTTTAACCAAGGCGATAATTAAATCATCCGAGACGAGGCCACCCGCTTCCATAATATCTTTTGCCTGCAAACCCAAAGGGGTGCCTGCCTTTACGGCAGCGCGCAACATATCGCCGGTAGAAATTTGCGGAATACCAAACTTCTCCATAATTAGTTGCGCCTGGGTACCCTTGCCTGCACCAGGTGCGCCTAACAAAATCACTCTCATTACGGATTGCTCCTCAAAATTATTCAGCTCAAGAGCCATTTTTTATTAGCGCTTAGCTACTTATAAATGCCAACACACGCACAAAAAAGTGCCGGTAAAAAAGGCGTTACGATACACGGCCGAGCGCCCAATCACAACCTCAGGCCATATGGCGAAGATCAGGATCAGCGGCTGCAACGATTAAGGTCGCGAAAATTACCAAATGGAGCAATATCTAACCACTAAAATGCGCTTTCCTGTTCCAAATTATCCTATTCAGATTGTGTTAGCTGATTTTTCATCCTAGAATTCGTGGAATTCAAACAATTACAAGGGCGTTTCTTATGGCTACCAAAGTTGAACTTGACGATTACGACCGCAAAATTCTGCGCGCGCTTCAAGAGAACGCCGATTTCTCAATGGCAGACTTGGGCAACTTGATTGGATTGTCACATACGCCGTGTTGGAGACGACTGAAACGCCTGGAAACTGAGGGCGTTATTCGCGGAAAAGTCACACTGTTAGATGCTAAAAAAATTGACTTGGGAGTGCGAGTACACGCATTTGTAACAGCTAAGAACCACGACGAAGAAGCCCTTAGCGCTTTCGAAGCGACGGTGCAATCAATTCCCGAAATTGTTGAGTGCTACTCAACCAGCGGCGACAAAGATTATGTGTTACAAATAGTCACTAACAGCGTTGAAGATTATGAGCAACTGCTGCGAAAGACCTTACTAAAACTGCCTAACGTAGGCAGCATTCACTCCACGTTCTCCCTTAAACAAATCAAATACACAACTCAATTACCGATCTAGATGTAAGACTAAATCAGGCATAGGTTTACACTTTGAAGCGTCTCAAATTGTCTCTGAGACTAGCCGACAACTGACTCAATTTTTGGCTAGCGTCGGCGGTGTAGGAGGCTCCATCAGAGGTTGTCTGCGCCAGCTGATTTATCTCTACTAAATTCCTATCAATCTCCGCCGTTACGCTGCTCTGTTCTTCCACGGCTGTGGCAATCTGGATCGCCATATTCGTAATTTCCTGAACGGCAACGCCGATTCCAGAAAGGGATTGTCCTACATCGCCTGCTGAATCAACTGCCTCTTTAGTCATAGCCGCGCTGGAATTCATTCCATCCACCGCTTTTTGCACGCCCTGCTGTAACTGACCTAACATTCCCTGGATATCCGCAGTGGATTGCTGCGTGCGGCTCGCCAAGGTACGCACTTCATCTGCTACCACGGCAAATCCACGGCCCTGTTCGCCTGCTCTCGCAGCTTCAATTGCCGCGTTAAGGGCGAGCAAATTCGTTTGTTCAGCTACACTGCGAATCACATCGATCACGGATGTCACATTCTGTGCGTCATCCTCAAGTTTTATCATGGCTGCGGCTGTTTCCGTGACATGAGTGAATAGTTGCTGTACGTGATTCACCGCCAACCGAATTCGGTCTTGCCCCTGTTCCGTAATGCGATTCGCGTCCTTGGTACTTTGCGCCGTATTACTTGTATTGCGTGCCACCTCTTGAATAGCCATGGTCAACTCATTTACCGCAGTAACAACCATAGTAATGGCAGTAAATTGCTCGCCGGCCGCACGTTGTCCTTTACTGGAAATAATCAATAATTCTTCAGCCGCGTGGGATACCTCGTTAGTGTTGCTACGTACATCGCTAATAAGGGTTTGCAGTTGGTCCATAAAGCGATTTACGTAATTTGCTAACTCGCCTAATTCATCCTCGCGGTCAATGTGAATTCTTATCGTAAGATCGCCATCACCCGCTGCAATATTTTTAATGCGGTCGCTAATTCGTTGTAGCGGAACTGTCACTAACAAGGGAAGAAAAAAAGCAGCGGCCAATGTGGATAAAGTTCCTACTACTAATAAAACCATAAGTTGATGTGCAATAGAGTCGCTACTATTTTCAATGTCCGTAGTGAATTCTTCAACGTGGGATAAACGCTTATCTTCCAACTTATCCAGAAAACTGCGCGCGACTGAAAAAGCTGCAAAACCTTCGCCCAATGAGCGTGCCACCAAAGACGCACGCGTTGCTTCATCCGCACCATTTGCCGCTTGAATTATCGATTCCGAAATAGTTTGCCAGCGCTGCAAATACGTTAAATATTCCTGCTTTTCTTCGGCAGTTCCGGTATCAGAAGCTTCAATTGATTTGATGGCACGATCACGCGCCTGAATGAGGTTGTCTTTATGTTCTTTAAGAAAAGTGGCGATTTGCGCGGCAGATAAATTCGACGACAAGAGCGCGCGCTCCGCAATCAGCGCTTGATACATATCCCTGTCCGACTGAATCAATAATTGGATTTCAGGTAAATTCACTTTTGCAATAATTTTTGCGTCTTTCGCTAACAATCCACTGGAACGAACGGAGTAGATTCCCACATAAAGAAATAGGAAAACTAGCAGAATAAGTGGAATGCCAAGTTTCCAGCGAAATGATGAGTTTGCGTACCAAGCCATTTTCAATGCCATCCTTTTTGGACATTAATTGTGACTTAAGCTTAGTACACATTCGTTAAAATACCCGAAAATATCGGGCGATAATCGGATAATGAAAATGAATTTGTTTGCTAAAGATGATTGGTTGGTTGCAAATTTTCCAACAAATAATGCGCGACATTATTTATGAAGCTTTAAGCTCACTTTAATCAAGCGCTGATTTTTCATTGATAAAACGACAAATTCCACATCGCCTAAACGAACTCTATCACCAACAACGGGCTGACGGTATTTACTGAAGATATAGCGCGCGATACTCCAGTTAGCCATGTGCGATGGAACGGGAAAGTTATAGACCATACTTAAATCCGCTAATTTTGCGCGGGAATTTAATACGAATTCACCGAAGAAGGCCTGCACCGACAAGCGTTCATTTTCTTGCATTCCCACAAGAATTTTATCGAGCGCTTCCAAATCGTTCGGTAAGCTCAGCAAAAAAATATGATCGTCCGCTAAAAATTTTTGCTCTGCATCCAAGGCAATGGGAGTGCCATCGCGTAGCAAACACAAGAGTTGCGTTTTATTCGGCAAATGCAAACCACCCACAGTACGGCGCAATGCAGGGCTGCCCTCAGCGAGTTTGTAACCTACAAATTCGTGGCCCGCCTGACCGGGAATACCCAGCTCAACGCGTTGCACGCGAGAGCTGCTGGTAGGCACATTTAAATTGAGCCAGCGCGCCATAGGGCCAACCGTCCAGCCCTGCACGAGCAACGAAATTAACACGATAAAAAAGGCGATATTAAAAAAGAAATTCCATTCAGGCACACCGGCCAACCAAGGAAACATAGCTAATACAATCGGCACAGCGCCGCGCAAACCTACCCAACTAATAAACGTTTTTTCTTGCCATGAAAACTGGAATGGCAATAAACATAACCACACCGCTAAAGGACGCGCAACGAACATCAACAAGACCGCGACTAAAAGTGCACTGGACGCATATTCCACTAATTTGTGTGGCGCCACCAATAACCCCAGCATCAAAAACAAACTGATTTGTGCAAGCCACGCGAAACCATCGTGAAAACGTTGAATGTTGTAAAGCCCGCGCGTTACACGATTACCTACCATGAGCCCCGCTAAATAAACAGCGAGGAAACCGCTCGCGTGCATCACCGCAGCCAAACCAAAAATAAATATACCGCCGAACAACGCCAACAATGGATACAAACCGGGGCTAAGTTGCAAACGCTGCACGCCATGGGCTAATACACGTCCACCGACAATACCAACTACAGTACCCGCGCCCATTTCCCAAGCAAAATCACCAAGCATTAACCAGCTGAAATGCGTTTGTTTGGTGACCATTAATTCCACAAACATGATGGTGAGAAAAACTGCCATGGGGTCATTAAGACCCGATTCGATTTCAAGCGTTGCACCAACGCGGGACTTAAGAGTGAGACCCTGCATCGTGAGCACAGAAAATACGGCAGCGGCATCTGTAGAGCCAACAATTGCACCCAATAGCATTCCATGTACCCAGGACAACCCTAGAATCCAGGCGGCAAGCGCGCCGCAAACTCCCACAGAAATCACTACCCCGACAGTTGCGAGAGAAAGTGCAGGTCGTAGACCGACACGGAAGAGATGAATTTCCGTGCGCAAACCGCCATCGAACAGAATCACGGCGAGTGCGAGTGTGCCCATAAAGTAGGCCGCTTTAACATTTTGAAAATGAATCCCTAAAAAACCGTCTTCACCTGCCAACATGCCGATAATTAAAAACACGAGCAATAAAGGCATTCCCATGCGCGGCGACAATGTGCTGGCGAGGATGCTGATAATAAACAGCGCTCCGCCAAACAATATGAGTTGGTTCAGTAATTCCACAATAAAAACCTGCAAAAACAATCAATTAGTGAGAAATTTTAATAATACTACACCAATGATAGCTCATCAGCTGAACACATTCTCAAGTATTAAAGCCGCCGTTTTTATGCGGTAGCGCAGCATTAAACATTGTCAGCGTTTTGTTCAGAGCAGATGCAAATACTGCTATGATTCGCCCCATTATTTCTCTTATTAAGTTGTCCTCATGCTCAATAACTCTGCACTACAACAATTAGCTCAATTAAAAACCAATTTGGTGGCCAATAAAGATATAGCCCAGGGAATTGTACGCAGCACAACCAAGCGTTTCGGTTTTGTGTGTTTGGATGATGGACGCGAAGCGTTTCTCGACCCTGAACAAATGCTGCGTGTATTACCCGATGACCGCGTAGAAGTTGAAATTGTCACCAACAGTAAAGATCAACTTGAAGCCAAACTCGAAAAATTATTGAGCAGTTCTTTTACAGAATTTGTTGGGCGCTACGTGAGCAAAGGCAATAACTTTTTTGTTGAGCCTGACGTCTTTAACTTTAATCGCTGGTTATTCGTACCTCCGCAAGATCGCAAAGGTTTAAATGTCGAGGAACTTGTACGCTGCACCGTCTCCCGTCATCCTTTTAGTGATGGCAAAGCGCAAGTAAAAATTATTGCTCGTTTGGGTAAAACCGACGAGCCCGGTATAGAAAATCGTTACACAGTTGCCAAATACCAATTGCCCAATGAATGGCCCGCGCCTGCACAAAGTCAGGCGAGCAGCATTAATTGGTCTCCTCTCGTATTTGATAATGGCGAACTGGATTTAACGCATCTGCCCTTCGTCACCATCGATTCTGAAAATACACGCGATATGGACGACGCTATTTTTATCGCCACAAATGACAATGGCTGGGAATTAATCACCGCTATCGCCGACCCTAGCAAACAAATTAATTTTGATAGCGCGCTTGAGAAGGCTGCACGTGAGCGCGCCAGCACCATGTATCTGCTGGGTCAATCAATCACCATGCTGCCGTCGGAATTATCGCACGACACCTATTCACTCATTCCTGAAAAAAAACGTCCAACCTTAATCTGCAGAATGCAAATCGCAAACAATGGTGAGATCACTCATTATGAATTTGCAGAGGCGCAAATTCGCTCGCAACAAAAATTAAGTTATCAAGCGGTAGCGGATGATTTAACAGGAGTGAAAACGCTAAAGGATGCGGGCTTCAATGTAAGTGATGAAATAAAAGCCATGCTTATCACCTTGCAAAATTTTGCGCAAAGGCGTGCGGAATATCGTTTGCAGAATGCGTTAGTAATGGATGAAAAACCGGATTACTTTTTTATACTTAACGATCAGAAAAAAATCGATCACGTTGACAAACGCGACCGCAATGTGGCGCACCGCATGATCGAAGAAGCAATGTTGGCGACAAATATTTGCGCAGGCGAATTTTTTGTTCGCAATCCCGGCTATGGAATTTTCTCAACGCATATAGGTTTTCGCCCTGAGCGTTTGAATGACGCTATCAGTTTGATCACCGAAGATCGTCCAGATTTGATTGCAGCGGGTTTGACAACAAATGATTTAGCGCAGCTTGATAAATTTCAGGCGCTATTTAAAGATTTACGAATTAATTCGAAACCCGATAGCGCAAACTATCATCCTAAAAATGCACAACTGCTTTCCTTATTACAGCGCATGCTTCAAGCCGGTTCATTGTCATTCGAACACGTTCCGCATTTTGGTTTAGGTTTTAACGCCTATGCGATGGTGACTTCACCCATTCGTCGCTACAACGATTTCTACAATCACCTTGCGATTAAGCGTATTTTGCGCGATGAGCCCGCGCAGGAAGTTGATACAGCGGCCTTGGCAAATCAGCTACAGGAACAATTAAATCAGGGCCGTCAAGCCTGTCGTTATTTAGAGTTGTGGTTGCAGTGTCAATTTATGGCACAGCATGTAGATACCTTGCATACAGCTACAATTGGGCTGGTTAATTCAAATGGTATTGGTGTGCGTTTGGATGATCTTGGAATTGAAGGCTACGCGATGCTTGCACCGCGTGATGGTGATGTAAAAGCGCAATTCGATTCACGTCGTTTGAGTTTAACCATCGAGGGCAAAACTTATCGTCTGGATGAAAAAGTAAATGTGTTAGTGAAAGAAGTTGATGTCGCCAAACGCAAAATTGCAATTGAAGTTGTTAATCAGGAAACCGCTGATCGTTTAAGTGCGTGGTTGTAAGTTTAAACACATTTAAGCAGAAAATCGTCATCCTCCGCTTCGCGCGCCAAGTTGCGGTGATGACGAGTCCCTACGTAGATTATGACCATGAGCAAAAACTATTGGCTCTTCAAAGCCGAACCTCATATTTACGGCATTGATCATCTTAATGCTGCGCCAAAAAAAATTGGCCGGTGGGATGGTATTCGCAACTATCAAGCACGTAATTTTCTTCGCGATCAGGTTGCCCTTGGCGATGAAGTTTTTATTTATCACAGCAGTTGTAAAAACGTAGGCATTGTCGGCACCGCTAAAGTGGTTAAAACTGCTTATCCTGACCCCACCCAATTTAATCCTGTAAGCGATTATTACGATCCGAAATCTACTCAGGAAAATCCGCGTTGGGTATCGGTAGATATCCAAGTGATGCAAACTTTTCCACGAATTATTTCTCTCGCTGAAATCAAAGCTCAACGCGAGCTCGAAAATATGGTGCTAGTCAAACAAAGTCGCTTATCTACTCAGCCGGTAACAAAAGCAGAATGGAATTTTATTTTACAGCTGCTTTAATTTGCTTATTAAATTTTTAAAGGCAAAACCTAATGAAATTTATCAATTGTACCTACGACTTACACGCTCCCGAAATCCTCGCTATTTTTAACGATGCCATTCTAAACACTACCGCACTGTGGGAATACAAAGCGCGCACATTAGAAACCATGAGAATCTGGTTTGACACAAAAGCTGCTGGGAATTTTCCTGTCATCGGCGCGCTCGACGAAACTGGCAAACTGATAGGCTTCGCCAGCTACGGAACCTTCCGACCTTGGGCCGCCTATAAATACAGTGTCGAGCATTCTGTTTACCTCCGCGCAGATCAACACGGGAAAGGCTTGGGTAAACTTTTTATGCAAGAGCTAATTAAAACTGCCAAAGCACAAGGTTTTCACACCATCATCGGCGCTATAGATGCAGATAATAAAAGCAGCATCGCTTTCCACGAAAAATTAGGCTTTGAATACTCCGGAACAATTAAACAAGCTGGTTACAAATTTGGTCGCTGGTTGGATTTTGTCTTTTACCAATTAATTTTGGAAACGCCTAGCGATCCTGCGGAAGATTAGTAAATGAGTGCGATTTATAACGAGATTGGCGTTAACTATGACACCACTCGAAACGCCGACCCACGTATAGTTCATAAACTTGCTGAATTGGCTGAGATTGAACCCAACAAAAAATATTTGGATATTGCCTGCGGAACAGGAAATTATACGATTGAGCTGAGCAAGTGTGGCGGAGAATGGTTCGGATTTGATCAATCTGAAAAAATGTTACATGAGGCTAAACTAAAAACCAATACAATTACATGGTCATGTTTTGATGTTGCAAAACTTGATTACGACGACGAAAAGTTTGACGGCGCAATTTGTTCTCTAGCAATTCACCATTTTTCTAATTTAAGTCTGGCGTTGATAGAGATTGCCAGAGTTTTAAAACCAAATAGTAAACTGGTAATTTTTACTTCCACGCCAGAGCAAATGCAAAATTATTGGTTGATTGAATATTTTCCAGCGATGATGAAAAAATCCTGCAAGCAAATGCCATCGATTTTATCCATTAAAAATGCATCGGCAGCTAGCACTTTGAAAATCGTAGCTGTAGAACCATTTTTTATTGAACCTAATCTAAAAGATTTCTTTCTTTACAGCGGTAAATTCCGACCCAGTATTTACTTATCAAAAAATGTCAGAGATGGGATTTCTTCATTTATAAATTTCTGCAGTAAATCAGAATTGAAATCGGGTCTCGCAAACCTGGAAGCAGACATAGAATCCGGCAAAATTAACGCAACCCCCATAAATGACAACTTGGGCGACTACATGTTTATTACCTTAAAAAAGCAATCCAATCGTAGATAATATTTTTAGGATGTAAAGGAAATGATTTTTAATAAACATCAGATAATAAATATTGAAGAGCTTAAAAGCTTATATGAGGATGCAGGCGAGGCATCCATTAAAAAGGAGATTTCCTATTTGCATCCTCACTATCAAGCCATCATCAAAGCATCCCCTTTCGCGGTGCTAGCCACAAACGGCGAAAATGGAATGGACGCTTCGCCACGAGGTGATGCTACGGGTTTTATTAGAGTTCAAGATGAACATACTTTATTGCTGCCGGATAGACGAGGGAATAATCGCCTCGATAGTTTGCGGAATATTCTTCATGATCCGCGTGTAGCATTATTATTTTTAGTACCTGGATTGGGTGAAACACTTCGTGTGAACGGTCGAGCGAGTATTTCAATCGATCCTGAGTTATTAAATCAATTCGCTGTTAATAAAAAACAGCCAAAAACGGTTTTAGTTATTCATGTGGAAACCGTTTTTTTTCAGTGCTCACGCGCAATACATCGCTCTGGATTGTGGCAAACGAAAAATGAAAAAAGTAACCTCTCAATCCCAACGCCTGGAAAAATATTATCGGACTTAACAAACGCGGAGATTGATGGTGAAAAATATGATCGTGAATTGCCGGAGAGAATAAAAACTACGCTTTATTAATTCAGCCCACGCCTAAATAAAATTTTAACTTTGTACCAGATCATTTGTGCGCTAACCATTTTTTTGCGAAATTCTGCGAGCGGAACTTCTCAACAATAAAATCAATAAAGACG
>Ga0247737_1000431_pt1 | contig 16691 bp, 19 predicted proteins | sample UWRJL028104C2_FD_180937 | JGI IMG/M metagenome (GOLD analysis project Ga0247737, IMG submission 180937) | Plant litter microbial communities from Arlington Agricultural Research Station in Wisconsin, United States - UWRJ-L028-104C-2 | ecosystem: Environmental > Terrestrial > Plant litter >...
TCATGTACCTCACTCTACCCCTACCAGTGCATAAGAAATGGAGGCATACGATATTCTATATTCCTTGGGACCTTGAGAAACCTCACGTGAAGGTAAATAATGATGTCGATCTTCATGTCGTCGACTAATTTGGTGTGCAGGTGCCAGTCGAAATTAATAGAGATGCCTCTTTTAAGGAACTACGGGCACTGCTCGGCCGCTGGATGGGTGCCCCTCCCGAAAACGTATGTTCAACTGTGATTACCGTTTGTCTGTACAAGGCTCACCTTATATCGAAGCTTTTAACAATGGAGACATTCAGCCATCGCTTCTTCAAGAACCTGGACGACAATGTACCCGTCGGTGACATGAACGACAACGACGTCATCGTTTGCTTCGAACTGCCTTGCAACTCCCGTCAAAACAGGACCTACAAGAAGAAGAAAAGCGACCCAGCAATCGTTCCTGTTTATCTTTGCAACGCCAAAGTGACATCGTACAAGAGCAGCAGCTCCTTCCTCAGTAACAGTCGAATGGCGACGCCATCGTTGTTCGGCTATCCCATGGTGATAGCAGTTGATCATGAAACTGCACAGAGCGTAGAAGCGATGTACGAATTCGTTATCACACGCATGCAGCGCTGGAGCGCGAACGCAAGGGACCTATTCACTTGGGAAGCAGGCTCTGGGTCAGACCTCGACGAAGTTCCCATTCAAATCAATGGCTACCCCCCGATTGACACTATTACGGAGATTACAGAAGATGGCAACGTGGTCACTGTCGAGACACCTGCACCACCGGAAGGAGACATCGTTGATGAGAAGAACATGATCGTCGATGGAGAGGATGTAACCTTGGACGGCTTTGCAGACGCCAGCCCGCGCAAAGTAGGAGTCAAGAAGGGAATCTTCAACCTCCGACTTCAAATCAATCATAAAGAGCTCGGAACGACATATAATGCGTATTCATCCAATAGTCGCTGGGAATCTTGGGAGGCTCGTCTTGAGGATGTTGGGGATTCCAATATTCTCCTCCGAGACGATGATGCATTCTACTGCGAGTTCGATGAAGACAAGAAGTTTTACTATTTCGGTGACGAAAATCGACCAGGTGAATCCCTTTGGGACCAATGGGAGGTCTTCACGCACCCTGAATACGAGGAATCTAAAAAGGCAGCTCTCGAGAAGCGCAGTAAGGGCATTTCATTGCAAGACTGCTTAGACGAGTTCACGAAAGAGGAGGAACTTGGAGAAGATGACTTGTGGTATTGTCCTCAATGCAAGAAGCATCAGCAGGCCACCAAGAAATTCGATTTGTGGAAGGTACCCGACATTCTGGTCGTCCATCTCAAACGATTCAGCAACAATCGTAGCATGCGCGACAAGATCGACACCCACATCGACTTTCCTGTCGAAGGTCTTGACCTGGGGGATATGGTTGGGGAGAGAGCCGTGGCCAAGAGACTTCTTGATCAAGGCGTTGACGCAGAGGAGCTCCACCTTGGAAATCTAGACGAGCCTCTCGTGTACGACCTCTTCGGTGTTGACGAGCACATTGGAGGACTTGGAGGAGGCCATTATCGAGCGTATGCCCAAAATCACACGACCTCGAAATGGTACCACTTCGACGACTCATACGTGAGCCAGTCTCGTGCCTCAGATTCAGTGGTAAGTTCCTTATGTTACTGCCTTGAGCAAACTTTCCGGAATCTGACCCTACTTTTTCTTAGAACCCGAATGCATACCTTCTATTTTACCGACGTCGTACGACCTCTCCTATTGGTGGCAAATCCTACCAGAAGATCCAAGAAGCCAAACAGGACCCAAGGCCACCAGCAGAAACCATCAGTGAATCGCAGGCACCTGTGACCATGGGCACACAGCTCCCAACACCTCCCAACGAACCCAGTGACCTCACATCCAGAACCGATACACTGCCATTTTATGCCGAAGCATCCTCCGAGATAACACTACGAGACCGAGACCCGTGGACTTTGCGATCCAGGGGATCAAATGCAGGATCCTCCGTACCTTCACCTCCTACGGATGACCCACCAGACCTTGACGAGTACCCTTCCGGGTCATTCTTCTCCTACCCTCTCCAGATGTCGACTCAACGGTTTGACTTTCCAGATCCCTCCAATAAAGCATCCCCAACATCCAACGAGGCAGATGCGGATATAGACCTTGACCGAGACGACCCCGATTGGGTGACATCATCGGATATGTTGAACGTTCGAGTGAGAGAGGTTTTCCCTGGAGACGGCGACTCTCCAGCGTGGGATGCAGTGAGTAATCAGGCCTCACCATCTTATTCCGACTTTTCGGAAGATCCATTCAGTGACACCAATGTTCAGAAGCTCAATGATGACGACGACATGGACACGAACAATCATGATCATGAAAAGACTGCGTAGACGTTTGTTATCCTAGGCGTGGTTAAGGCTATCCGCCTCTCTAGTCGCTCTCAAGTTCTTCCATGCCCTAATTGCTGTCACTACTCTCGTTGCTTGTCGTATAGTCAGGACCTAATATCCTATCAGCATCTGTAATATCTTCCTATCACTTGAACCATATAAGCATACCTTCCGAAAGCATGCCATTCATGATCAAATTTAGCGACTTTGGTTTATCTGAGTACTGGCTTTGCAAAGTTTAGGCAGGTAAAATTACCTGAATTGGACATTAGAATAATTGGTAACACCGCGTTCGCGAGTTGAATTTGCACCATGACCGTGACATGAATCGTGTTCCCCCGAACCTCTTATATCTCACAATCTATAATCCAACCCTCCAACCAAGCGGCCCCGTCGACGATGACAACGAAGATGCAGAGGAACAGGCTCATATCGTCTTCTACACATCCAAGGAGAGAGCAGTATCCAGAGATCGCATGCTGCGACAGATTGGCCTCGCCAAGGCCCTCGTCAACTTCGCTGAGTAAGTGTTTTCTCTGTTCATAATAGCTGTCTTCTCATTTTATTGGGTTAGACTGTTCAACGCACACGACCAATGCAATAACGTCCATTCACAATCAAAGCGGATGATCATGGTATCTCCGGAGCCTAACTTTTGGATACATGCAGTCAGTTACCAGACATCCGTCTTGCTGGTGCACTTTTCAACAAGATTTAGGGCATCGAGGTAGCGAAAGTCCCTAAAGAGGTTGATCTGAAAGGGAAATCTAAGGCGAAGACGAAGGAGAGTGCACCTCAGCCTCTGTATGACTATGAAGAGGGGTCAGTCCTTGATGGCGCCCTGCGTGCTCGTATTTTGAAAGGTTACGAAAGGTTCAAGGTCAAATGAAGTTCCTCCTCAATTCGTCCCTTAACTGACCATTTCTGAAGTTGACCCATGGATCATTTACTTCTATTCTGGCCAACCTCGGTCAACAAGCACTCGAATTGCAATTGGAGAGATTTTGGACCGTTTGGTCATGGTCTTGGGACATGGAGAAATCCCCTGATTTTGGAGAGGAATTTGGTGAGCATTAGCGACTGCCGTGGTGTGCGATCTGACGTCGTCCATAGGTCCTCAACTTCATCCTCATTTGTCCTCGCTGTCACCTTTGATTGATGATTTCGCAGACGACCTTTCTTCTATGACGACGCTAGCTGTCCTCTCAAGATCGCATGTTATACCATCAAATAGATTCAGTGAACGTCGATACCCTCCTAGCTTGGTGGCTCACCTGGCTTCGATTATACCTCCTTGGCTAGAGCCTTCGGCAAGCTCTGACACTGTGAACACTCTTGCCTCATCTGTTGACACAATCAGAGCAAGGATTCCCCAGGACCCCAAGGCCCCAAGCTCATCGCAACCAGGAGGTACCTTCCTTGGTATGCCGGCTATGAATGTCAACATGGATATGCGAAAGTGGAACTGGGGTGTTCTGACATTTGGGAAAGGGGCAACCCCGAAGCCGAGCGCACAGATCGCGACCAGCTTCAGCGAGAAGAGCAAGGAGAAGACCCTAGCGGACGTGAACCCACCTTTGGAGGTGGCCCATACTGAGGTAGAAGTTAATACGGACGATCTTCAAGACGCCATATCTTCTGATGCAAATTCGGTCAGATCGGAAAGCAGGGCCTCTCCCGAGTCGAGAGACGTGCCTCCGATAACGGGCGAGGCGTCACCAGTGGAAGGACACCCCCTCGTGGTTTTTGCCGATCCTAATCCAGACCAACATGAGGTACGGGCTTTATCCACAGGTTCCATACCTACGACGATTCCTGTCGAAGAGACTCCGCCTCCATCTCCACCACCACTGCCTGAATTTTCTACCACAAGAGTACACTTGGCGCCTTCACGGGACTCAGTAGCCACACGACGGGTGTCCGTCCATTATCTCATTGTAAGTATCTTCATTTCTCAAGATATTGTCCTATATGTTATTGATTTTTTTGCACAGAGAAAGGATTTAATGATCGCATTGATAGATGAACAAGAGGCGGCGGAAGACATACCGACCGCTAATAATATAGATCTACAATATGCCTCCGAGAACGCTCTGGAATTGTTTGACAGTATCCAGATGGCAGCCAATGAAGCTACTCTGAAAGAGTGTGTCCTTTATACCTTCTTTAGTTGACAATGGCTGACTTTTGATTCAACGAAGTGGTTCGGAATCCTTACCTTCGGCCACTAAGATCCTTCAATCTCAAGATCGGTACTTGATGTCCATGGGTCAATATACCTTTGGTAGCCCAGGGTTCTCCACAGTGTCGAGCCACCTTTTCAATGCGAAAGTAATTTTAGACGCGTTCGTGACCAGTTCTCTCTACTATTTGAGTGAAAGTAATCCGCTGACGCGCAAATCCAGTGATCGCGAAATAACCGAGGTGTTCTCCCGTGGGCAGAATCCTCAACACTGGCATATTGCCAAAAGAGGAGTAGGGGGGGTGAATCCAAGTCTTGGTGTTGCCGGGATTGATGAGGAGGTGTTTATGGAGGTTTTCAGGAAAGAGACAACCTTGACCGATGTGGACAATGTATTGGCTGGTGTAGTGAAGAAGTTTGGATCGGTGGAAGGTGGCTCGATATCGAGATAATTACAGTGGGGTGTCACGGTTTCGTATATATTTGGTACCTTTTTCAAGTTTTTCATCGAGCTCTTCTATCTGATACACCCTCTAATTCTCTTTGAGCATGATTCTCCTGGTAGCTGCGGAAATTGGAATCTTGTGAACCCCCCCCCCCTTTCCGAAGAGAATCAACGAGCGGGTAGAAGGGGTTCTTCTTTGCAACCCAGATCGAGCTAGACTCGTGACCAGCCGAGGAGAACGTCAGCTTGCAGCTTCAGAAACAAGGAGCCCCATAGAGGGGTCGGTCACCAGTCTAAGATTGAGCTGCAATTGCGCTTGCGACAAGTTCAGACGCAGCACAGACTGCGGTCGAAAACCGATACCTGGATACTTTAATGGGAAGACTTAGTCAATGCGCTTTGAGTATGAAATTGGAAATTCATAGCAGTGGGTCGCTGGATATTTCTGCGGTTTATCATTGAGTTTTGAGACAAAGAGAAGTTGGACTGGGGTGGGATCGAGTGTGGGGGACATGTCGTCTGAGAAAAAAACAATTTGCAGACTGTCTGCGGATAGTCCACGGACAGTTCACAGACACAACGCGTACTCAACACCAAGTACGTCCAGTGCCACGCATTGGGCACTCTAGTTCGCTGACAGATACTGTGCCACCCACGACCGTTCGTGTTCAGCACCCCAGGAGTGCGGACCTCTACTTGCAGTTGATCTAGTAATAAGGCTTGCGTTCTAAGCCTACATCTGTGCATCTTAAGGTGACAGATAGAAGTAGGGGGGATATCTGTTGTGGTAAGAAAGGCCCCTGTTAACGTGAACGATAAACACAGGGGGCGCTTAATAGACGACGCGTACTTTCCCGCGCCTTATATGACCCCTATTTGACCTGGAGCGTCCAAATGGTGTCTGCCGTCCGACCTTCGTCCAAGCAGACTGTCTGCGGACTCAGTGGCAGGCGACTATTGTAGGACTTGAACCTTTCAAACGTGCTTATGTTTCGGTGCCCATTTTACGCAGTCAAAAATGATGGCATGTTTAGAAGGTTTCTATTACAATTTTCGAGTCCTACAATAGCCGCTTGCTAGAGGCTGGCGCTGATTTCCCAACAGATCGTTCTGACGTGTGGGAAGAACCCGCCCCGAGTCCAAAAGTGGCAGCTATGAGGTGCCTCTTTGTTTCCTTTTTGGTCCCTAGAAACCAGCTCTGACAAGATACTAGCGGCTTGGGTCTCTATATGAATTTACGAAGAGAAGGCGCGTCGCCTAGTGGTGGAGGACCATATCCATGCGCGTACGCTATTCGAAAACATCCGGGACAGGTAATGGATGTTGGTGAAACAGTTCAAATTGTTCAGTGCTCCTTGTCTCTCTTTGTGAAAAAGGGTTGCGCCACTGTCATTTGGCGTATATATAAGAGATCCGACATGTCAACTGATTCAGTGGACAACCACGACAGTCAGTGATACATATAATATCTTGAAGTCAATGTCTGTCTGGGATAACCTTGACGCTGGTTTACCTTCTCCAGGATCAGGCGGCGAAGTGTGTATGTCAATCCTCTATCTCCCTCCTTTCTGGCCGCTCTGAAAAACGACAACGTCCTAGATGTGGAGAAACCCGACATCGTCGCGTCGTTTGCAACTCACGACGAGGCCGAAGACACTGCTATGCGAGACGGTACAACCGGTAAGTAAATCATTTAGAAATATAGGTATTCTGCACCTTATGAGCCTTTCAGCAGATGTCACTGAACCTGTCGAAGCCAATCAGCTGGCCACTGATGAACACCTTTCAGAGACGCGAGCGGCCAAGAATGACAACTGGGCTGAGGAACTCGATGGAGGGGTGGCTCTCCGACTCTTTATAACAGGTAAATTCGAACCAATAATCAATGTTGTATCTCAAACATTATTCTCAGACATCGAACTTCAATGCACAACAGAAGGGTTTGACTCTCCAACCCTCGATACAGTCAGGCTTGCCGTCGTTGGACTCGCGACTGGGGAGGAGGCGGTTTGGTTGTTGAAAAAGGTGTCAGAAGATACGTGGAAGCAGGCATCGAGCGTCATTGATCTGTAAGAATTTGGTAACAGATAACTCCACTCAATGGTTTGATCACTCCCTTTCAGATCCATGAACATAAACAGAGGCCTTTCAATCGTGGCTACATCCGAGGACCGGACCGAGTTCGCGCACATGTCTTTGACAAAAGACCAACTGGCTTTGGATGTAGGAACTCATGAAAGGCGTAGGTCTATGATTTGGGTTGCGGAAGAATGGTCGCTCACTGAATGAACCACCAGGGATTACTATGTATATCTCTAGAGAGGTACCAGCATTCAAAGTATCGTTCATGGTGATTGGGTTGTCTGAAGAGGAAATAATGGATGAGGATGATGGTGAGGACGATTTGACAGAATTTGGTATGTTCGAAGTTCGTCCATGAAAGAAAAATTTGGTTAAATGTACTGTGTAGCCTCAGAATTATCGCGCACTGGGGACAACTTGATGAAAATTTTCGAACAAGATGGCAAGCTGTCCGACCTTATGGAAGCCATTTCTGTCCGGCAGTTGGCCATTCAGCTCGCTCCCAATGGTCATGCAGACATGGCAATGTACCTGAATGACCTTGGGTATTCGTTGCAGTGTCGCTTTGAACGTGCAGGGGATCTCCCTGATATTGAGGAAGCGATCTCGCTCCAGCGGCAGGCGGTTCAACTCACTCCCAATGGCCATGCAGAGATGCCAGGTCGACTAAATAGCCTTGGGAATTCATATCAGTGCCGCTTCGAACGCACAGGAGATCTCCCTGGCATTGAAGAAGCAATCTCACTCCAGCGCCAGTCAATTCAACTCACTCCCAATGGCCACGCAGACATGCCAGGAGGGCTAAATAACCTTGGGAATTCATATCAGTGTCGTTTCGAACATGTAGGGGAGCTCTCGGACCTCTCAGAAGCCATCAAAGTCCAGCAACGAGCTGTTCAACTCACTCCCAGTGGACACCCAGACATGCCACTGTACCTGAATAACCTTGGGAATTCATATCAGCGTCGCTTTGAACGCACAGGGGATTTTCCTGACATTGAAGAAGCAATCTCACTCCAGCGGCGGACGATTAAACTCACTCCCAAGGGCCACACAGAACTGCCAAAGTACCTGAATAACCTTGGGAATTCATATCAGTGTCGTTTCGAACACACCGGGGAACTATGCGATATCTCAGAAGCCATCTCAGCCCAGCAGCGAGGGGTTCAACTCACTCCCGATGGCGACCCATATATGCCAATGCAGCTAGATAACCTTGGGAATTCATATCAGTGTCGCTTCGAACGCACTGAGGAACTTTCGGACATCTCAGAAGCCATCTTAGCCCATCAACGCGCGGTTCAACTCACTCCCAGTGGCCACGCAAATATGCCAATGTACCTGAATAACCTTGGGAACTCGTATATGGATCGCTTTGAACGCACGGGGGAACTCATTGATATCTCAGAAGCCATCTCAGCCCAGCAGCGAGCACTTCAACTCACTCCCAATGGTCACGCACTTATGCCAACACGATTGAATAACCTCGGAAGCACATATCAGAGTCGCTTCAGTTGTACGGAGGAATTATCTGATATCTCGGAAGCCATCTCAGCCCATCAGCGAGCGGTTCAACTTACCCCCAATGACCACCCAATCACTCCAGAATACCTGGATAACCTTGCAAGCGCATTTCGGGGTCGCTTCGAATGCACAGGGGAATTATCTGATATCTCAGAAGCCATCTCAACCCAGCAGCGAGCGGTTCAATTCACTCCGAGTGGTCACGTTGACATGCCAGCACGATTGTTAAATCTTGGGTTTTCATTCCACTCTCGCCATGACCACACTAACGATCTCAAGGATATCTACACCACCTTGTCGATTTATCAAACATCTGCAACAACCTTTGGACCTCCCTCAGTTCGTCTAATTGCAGCTCAAAAATGGGCAGAACTCTCCATGACTCATGATCTTCCCCAATCTCTGAAAGCGTACAGCGTTGTGATTGAACTCATATCTCAAATTGTTGGTATGGGCCTCACAATCGAGCAGCGCCATACATATCTCATCGAATTCTCGATTTCAACCACATCTGCCGCTTCAGTTGCATTCGGGCTGAATGATACCAAAAAGGCTCTTGAATGGCTTGAGCAAGGCCGATGCCTGGTGTGGAGCCAACTCAACCAACTTCGTACACCCGTGGACAACCTTTGTGAACATGACAAGCACTTGGCCCAACGCTTCAGCGAAATTTCAAGCGGTTTGGAGTTGTCAGGGTCTCGTCGTGATGTGGGAAATCTGGACATAGATGCCCCGCTGTCTCAAAAAATGAGCTTACAAGAGGAGGCTCACAGTCATGTCAAACTTGCTGCTGAATGGAACCAACTACTTGACCAGATTCGTCACATTTCCGGATTCCATAATTTTCTTCGACCCCCTCAGACGTCAGACCTTCTGAAAGACCTACCACCGGAGGGTCCTATCGTCCTCATCAATGTTCACGAAACCCGCTGCGACGCCTTAGCTCTCATCTCTGGCGTCGATGCGCCTGTCCACATCCCTCTCGAAAATTTTACTCATGAACTGGCATCTGAGTTCAGAGATCGTCTGCGTGACTTTCTTTCATCTCGTAATGTTCGATTTCGGGATGACGATCGTGGCCCCCGTCCAGTCTTCGATGATGACATCGAAACACAGAGTGAGATCCATTTTATTCTAGAGGCACTCTGGTGGCGTGTGGTGAAGCCTATCCTAGATGGTCTTGCGTACTGCGTGAGTTTTCTCTCGATTCATAATATATCGTCTTGTTAATTCTCTGCCCAAGCCTCACGCTCTGTTGAACCCACCTCGGATCTGGTGGTGTCCAACCGGTCCCCTTGCATTCCTTCCTCTTCATGCCGCGGGGATCTATAGTCGAGACAAGACACCCGTACCTGGTTCATGCCTTTCTGACTTTGCCGTATCTTCATATACACCCACCGTCAGTTCACTCCTAGCAAAGGTTAAGGAGTCCGGCAATGTACGGCCTCTACCACCGTCCAAGCTCCTTATCATCAGCCAACCGAATACACCAGGTTGCTCTCCAATCCCAGGAACCACAAAGGAAATGGGTGCCATACAGAAAACTATTAGATCAAACCCTTCAGAATCCCTTTGTTTGGAAGCTGAAGCTGCAACGGTCAGCCGAGTGAAACAGGAAATGAGGTCCCACAGTTCAATTCACTTTGCGTGCCACGCAAGCCAGGACGTCGAAAGTCCTCTCAACAGTGGATTCTACCTTCACGATGGACGGCTCAACCTGGCAGAGATCATGAAGCTGAAGATTGCTCGCTCCGAGCTAGCTTTTTTATCAGCATGTCAGACGAGCACTGGAGACGAGAAACTATCAGAGGAGGCTGTCCACCTCGCTGCTGGAATGTTGGCGGCGGGATATCGAGGTGTAGTAGCAACGATGTGGTCGATCAAGGACAAGTATGGCCCTTTGGCGGCGGAGAGTTTCTACCGGTATCTTATGGATAAGGGAAGTACCCCTGGAAGACTCGATACCGCCAATACTGCACGAGCCCTCCATCACGCTATCCAGGGCATTCGAGAGCAAGTTGGCGACACGGAGCGAGGATTGCTGACATGGGTACCGTACGTTCACTTTGGCTATTAGAAGTATCTATCGTATTCCGTTCAGCAGAAAGTTACTTTGTATACGGTGCTATGCATATCAGAACGAGTCCCCAGGGGTGTCTGATGCTTCCCATAGACGTTCAAATGGTAGAGGTCGAGTAATATATTGTTTCTCTCTACCTATGAATTCCATATACAATCGAATATAAGTGGTAGCTCATCCGACACCCCAACGCTCGCTCACTCTTCACCGATATTCAACTTTGTTAGTCCATGACTGATGTCGGACATCGTAGCTAACTTGAAGCTGGCAGCGCTTGCATTGCACGGACGCCATCTTGTATCTGCATCACACCCTCCGGATTCCCAACTCCAGCTCATAGTTGTTGCCGGCTCGCCCTGGGGTCCATGTTAAAGAAGAAGATTGCGTCGGGTCAACAGCCTTGAGGATGCAAACTCGGATAAGATCTGAAGTGTCGTTGGCGGTGATGGCTCTCAGCGCACGACAGGGACCCAACTACAGAGCAAGGTGCAGTATTCCAGACGTGAAAATCAACCGTTAAAAATATGTTGCCAATGCGTCCTGTAGTTTACAATGACTAGGTGTTCGCGATGAGATCGATGAGATGAGTATATAGAGAAAAGAAGGAGGAGAGATAGCTATCGTCGTCAAAAGGGCAGTTAAGTCACAGATGGAGGATATAAATTTCAGTATAATTCCTCAATATCCCCACCAACAAAAGGCGGCATACATCTGAGTCGCTCGAGTATGATATTAGGCTACAGTGGCAATCTATGAGATACTCTGTCAAGTCAATGTATAGCCTCCCTCTCCACCATAACTCCCACTTTCTCCATCAGCCTGTCCCACTCGGGAAGCGGGATCACAGGTCTCCCAGCTGTGGCCCATTGGACTGAGAACCATCCTGTGCTGTTACGGTCCATTGCAGGGCTCAACCTGAACAAAATAATCTGGTAAATAACCATATTCGAATCGAATTGAAAAATTAAAAATATTTGACGTACTCATGGAAGTGGTGCCTTTTGAGGTACCATGGTAGCTTGTCTACCCTTGTGCCATTCTCAATCAGCTCACGAATGTCCCAGTTTGCAATCATTTGCGGAAGGAATGCGTACGAGGAACTTGTCTGATATCTGGCATTGCGTTCACCAATTTTACGAGAAGAGGGTTGAATCGAGGGCTTTGAGACCCTAGAGTGGGTGAAGGTCCTCCTTGTGGGCCTTGGGTAAGGAACATCTCGTTGTTGCAGGTTGCATCAGCCTTGACGTTGATTCGACCCACGACCTCTGCTGTAAGTTCAACTGGGAGAATGCTGGTCCAGCTGATCATTGACTTTGATCCCCTGACCTGAAAAAACTGAGCGAGTTGTCAACAAGGAATCGCTCCATATCCAACATCCGGTGCACAAATTCTTCGATCGACACGTTCAATGGCTTGATAATAGAGAGTTGAGGAGCAACAGAGCCGGAGAAGGAGCGAGGCGGGGGAGAGGGAGCCAACAAGACCAACTGGTTCGCACTAGTATTAGAGGCCCTTGGTTCAGCGCGCGGTAAGGGCACTTGCAGACCATGCTCGCGCGCAGCTTGTGCCACCACGCAAGCTGTGAAGGCTGACCCTCTGAAATGGCCTGAGTTGGACTGCGACAGCGAAACTACACTCTGCTCTGGAGATGCTGAACAGAGCAGCGTCCAACGCTCGCTCGCCAGGTAACCGGAGTAGCACGAGTTGCAGATGACGAGAATGTCACCTTGACAAGGCTTGAGTGCAACCTCCAATTCACCCTTGGTGATGGAGGCTTCACCAGTTGTCTCGTTGGTCTGCGTGGTGACGAGAAATTGAAACTCACCAGCTTTGAAGCCGCCATGCCCTATCAGGACAAGGACCAGCTTTTCGCTGGGCTTCACCTTGTGTGCCATCGCCCGAAGTGATAAGAGGCAATCTAAAGTGAAAAGCCTGGCCGAGATTGCAGGGTCGAAATCGGCCTCAAGAGGGGAAGGGAGGGGAAGCTGAAGTCGGTCGCATCCTGCCTCGCTAAAGGTGACAAAACCATCCGGAAACAGGTGGCTAATAGGCCGAATGGTTCCCCATGTGGATCGCTCGCTGGTGTAGCCTTTCATATGGGAAATGAGAAAGATCCATGCCGCGAAGTCTGTCGTCATCCAACCAGAGTTGGGCCTACAAAGTGGGCCTACAAAGCCCAAAATGCCGAAGGCATGGATGACTTCCTTCGGTGGCGAGGTCTTGAATAACCCCAACAATGGCTTTCGCACTCGGACCCGACAGTCTAGGGTGTTATTCTCCGCTTCGGGCGGCGAGGGCTTCGAAACGCTGTAGATAATGGTTAATGACTTCCAACTGTACTGATAAGATATAACATCACATACAACTTGTTCAGGATTTTGGTTAACCGCGTAATGTTTGCTCTGAATGACAATGGTAAGCAACGATTTGATATTGGAATGATGAGGGCAACGCACCGCAAGGTTGGCATTGTAGACCAAGGTAATGGTGAGAGCAGAGACACAAGAATAGGAGTCGCTGCATGTCGAGACATGGTCAGCCGCGACTTTATGTCAGCTCTACTCATAGCTGGCATCAAGCTGGTCGACACAATGGCTTCGTCGTACACCCGCAGCATGAGCGAATTCGACCCCACTGGCTTTTCATTGGTGTTCACTTTCGTTGGTTCACTCCGTATGTTAGGTTGGGTGAACGGTGTTGGTGTTGCAAATGACTGGTAGAAGCCGGTAGCGCTTGCGTGAATCAGATACCTCGAACCAGGAGGGGAGGGAGTATGGCAGGATGGGAAGGTGCTGCCCTTACTTCTGCATTGCGTCGAGTATAAACACAAACAGAGAGGAGGTTGTAGCGCTGCTCCTCACACCTGCAATGATCGTTGAATGGGAACGCAACATTGCGTTTGCTTCGCTTCCACTCATCAGACGCGACTCAACCTGGAGGGGTGAGGTAGTATTAGCAGATAACGGATGGACTTAGAAATAGCGAACGCAAAATGGAGTGGTCATGCACTCTCTTTCTTCTTGAACACGAATGTAAGATCAGGCGGCTGGGCTACCCCAGTACTCAAGCGCGAAGCGTGAAATGAAGTGGTAGTGTCTTTCTATGCCCACACTCGCCTCTTCCACCCCGGGCCCTTCCACCTACACCCGATTCCTAACTCTAGCTCGTAGTTGTCCCCAGAGCTTCATGTCATGAAAAGTGATAAATTGATGGCGGCCCTACTCTTACCTCTCACGCCATACGATGTTGAAAGAACGCAGCGGCTGGCCTTCATGGTTGGAGCATTGCTGGTGATAAAAAATGCACCCAGCTCATCAACTATTGATAAGCGCCAGCACAGACCTAGAGCTATACAAATCATGTTATTATTCTTGCAAGTGTACTTATAAATGAACGCCTTACATCTCTGAGGGACAGCAGGGTTCGAGATAACGCCTAACTGGGCGAAGTTCAAGCCCAAAGTGATGCGACCTTCTGTTTATGGCAAGCAGACTAACGTCGCGCCACAGCTTACCAATCGTCACACCTTGTTCTGCAACCACCACTTCCAGCAAGACTCGCATTCAAGCACTCTATTCAAGATCCCTCAAGACCAACAGCCATCTCGCAAGAATTTTAAGAATCTGCTAAACCCCTCGAGGTAATGACGTCCTCATCGGCGACGGCGGAGGCTCAAATCAAGAGTGAGATAGAGCGATTGACCGGTATGTTCATCCAGTGGCACCAAAAGTCCGGAATTCATTCAACAACGCACTTGCTACGAAATTTTACAGCAACCATCAACTTGCACAAGGCGCATCAACAGAAGAAACCATGGGGCCATGGCGGGCATTACTCACCTTACCCTCAAGCAAACCCTAGGAACAACGCGTATGTTAACCCCAATCATAAGCCCGCCAACAAGTATGTCCGACCAGGTTTGAACCCTGCTGGCCCAGTAAGGCCGGCTTCGACTAATTCGACAATATCGACCTCGACTTCAACTCCTCAAGCTAGCACGCCAGGAACTCCAGCTGGACCATCGACGAGTACCACTCCTGTGCCGGCCTCAAATAGACCCTCTTCCACAATCGGCGGGGAGACCAAGGAAGTTGTACTGGGCGGTGTTGCTTTCGAGTCATCCGCCCGGTCTCTTGTTAGGAAAGATTGTGAGTACTTGGTCACAGTGACTTGCAAGGTTATAATCTTATATGCCGATTATGTTTGTAGTACCGAAAACGTCAAAACCTGTATCCACTGGCAAACCGATATCGACTACGCAACCTCGAGCTCCTCATTTTTCCAGAAAGCCTGGTCATGTCCCTCCTGGAAGAGTTTACAAACCAAAAGCCCGCCGAGGACGAAACATGACGTTGAACAATACTCGAGGAACTTATCAGTGCGTAATTTTTTGTATATCTTATTCTGCATTCATGATCTTGCATCACAGATCTCGGAAAACAACGGCGAAACGGTTCAACAAGTACATCGACAAGCCTTGCCCGAGGTTTACGACAACAGGTGCGCCATTATTCCGGACCAACTTCTCAAGACCGCAGAAGGCTAGCATCTTGAGAAGCAGAGTGTCTTCCATGGTCATATCTATACAATGTTTACATCCATTTTTTCCGTTCGTCCCTTCCTGTGACGTTTCGACGAACGACTTTTCTAGGTGCTTGCAGTCGAGGACTAACCTGCCCTTATCAACACGACCCATCGAAGATTGCTATTTGCTGGAACTTCCTGCAGGATAACTGTTCTAATTCAGCGGAGACTTGTAACCTATCGCATGACCCTACTCCGGAACGGACGCCGCTCTGCGTGCACTTCCTCAACAAGGGCCGATGTACCCGAGATAACTGCCACTTCCCGCATGTAAAAGTGGGTCCGAGGCAGGGCGTGTGCCGCGACTTTGCGGTGTTGGGATATTGTGGACGTGGGCTGGATTGCGAACACCAGCACGTCAGGGAATGCCCAGATTTCGCAGAGAAGGGTACTTGCGAGACGAAAGGTTGCAAGCTACCTCATGTCATTAGGGCGAACCGGAACCGGAAGGTCGCTACTATCTCCGCTGCGTCGACCACTGCCGGAGTGGCTGCCACTGACGAGAAGATGGACACTTCGGTGGAGAGCAGTGCTGCTAAATCTGCCTCACCGCCGACTGCCGAGGACGGACAACTAGGAGATGAGTATATTTCACTAACTTTCAAGGAGAGCGATAGCGAGGACGAGGACGATGACGGATCGGAGGAAGTGTCGGAGGAAGGCAGTGGAGACGAGGAGGGGACCGATGACGAGGAAGGCGATGAAATTGGTGATCTTGAAGTGAATATGTAAACAACCATGTGTCTCGTTTTATGAATGACATCTTGTTCCTTGCGGTTTATAAACGAAGGGGGGGATGAGTGAGACTTTAGTCGGATGTTTGTAGTCAGCCACACAGCCACCTCTGCTTTGGTCGCGCGCAGTTGAGAAATCAAACTGCTCTACTCCGCGCTGCCACCTGCGTCGACGGTGCGCTGCATGTCTTCCTCAGACGATCCCCGCCCTCACCATCGCCGTTCAGTTTCTTCCCCACTCCATCTGACGCGTCGACCACCACCCACCCAGGAGAGTCGCCCCACATTGCGTTCCTCAAATTCGATGGCACCCACCTCAGACATTGCGTCAACTTCCCAAACACAAAGGCCGAGAGCGGCCTCACGCATCATGCTTTCGGTCAAACGATCGTTAACACCATCGTCTGCACCTAAGAAACGAACGCCAGAGTACTCAGTGAGTGGTTGAATTTCTGGGTGGGAACTCTGGGGTTTGCTGACCTTTGATTTGTTTGCCTCAGAAACCTGGAATGCATTCTACTCGAGAGGAGTCCAGTGCATCGCCAACACCTCAGCAATTCAGAGACCCAGACCCAGCGGCATCGCGCCCGACGATTGAGCAGATCGCCATGGGCCTACACGTCTCTCGGACACCTCACCTGCGACCTCTGGCATCGTCGCCGTAC
>Ga0247737_1000432_pt1 | contig 16675 bp, 15 predicted proteins | sample UWRJL028104C2_FD_180937 | JGI IMG/M metagenome (GOLD analysis project Ga0247737, IMG submission 180937) | Plant litter microbial communities from Arlington Agricultural Research Station in Wisconsin, United States - UWRJ-L028-104C-2 | ecosystem: Environmental > Terrestrial > Plant litter >...
TTAGATAATCCTTCGGCGTTCAACTATGACCGATCTACAAAGAAAACCTATTAGGTGCCACATCACATAGCAATATTTGGCTGTGAAGGACCATTTTGAGAAGTGCTTCTGATTGAGTAATTGTTTCTTTTATTGATAATGGGAACTCTGCCAGTTTCACTTTCGCAGAATGGGATATGATAGTACAGGACTTGGTTAAAGAAGTCTTCAAAACAACAGGGTGACCTGATTCTTCCCAATAAGCAGCAACTTTTGGGCCGAGCCGTACCAGACATTCTCCTCCACCACTCATGTGGGTATACTGGTGTCTTACGGCGCAAAGTGAATAAAAACGAAAATACAATGATGTCATGCTCCCCTTTTATGCAAGCTGTCCATGTCCGGAGAGCCCCAATGAGATGGATAATGTGATGTGCAATGTACAGCTAAGGAAACCGCAACCCCCAGAAATGCAATGAAGAGAGTTTAGTGGCTGGAGAGTTGCCGTGGAGCCGTGGATCATATCAAACCCCTCTGACGTTCTACCAAGATAGAATGATCATCCAATCTATGTTCTCTCAGACCTCCCACTCCGAATCCTGGACACGCGAAGTAGAGTGGACCTCTTTCCCTTCAATGTGCTGAACACGATCGACCTTCCAAGACTGGCCTGGTCCTGTTGGGGCAATCTTCGTGGGCTTCTCATACACCTTCTCGCCCTCCGAGCTGGACTTTTCCTGTAGAGCTTTGTTCTCTTCTCCTGCTACCGGCTTGGTCTTCTTCTTCTTCTTTTGCGTGGAAACTGTCTGCCAGTTGTCGGAGGATTCCTCCATTGCACGCTTAAATTGCTCCTCCTCTGATGGTAAGTTCTGCCACTCATCAGTTTGCTCGCTCTCTGTCTTACTAGCAGTGACCGGCTTTTTGGGAGCTGGCTCATAGGTATCAAGAAGATTAATCTCAGCCTTTGGTGTTCCGTTTGTCGACGCTGGAGTCCATGCGGAGTTTGCTGGAGCCTTTCCAGCCAAGAATGACGAACCATCCTTTGCAGCACGACCTTCTGCCTCTCTAGCTGTGCGTCGTTGCTTCTCCTCTAGTCCCTTCCGTGCCTTCTCAGACTCTAATTTGGCAGCGCTCTGTTCCTCATTCTTTTTTCTATTTTGTCTTTGCTTCTTAGTTTCGGCAGGTACTACAGGTGCTGTGGTTTTTGGCTTCTTTGCTGGAGCCGAATTGGTTGGCGATGTAACTCTCAAAACGCTGGGGCCAGCAGCTGGAGCTTCGAGCATATCGGAAACACCTCCTCGAACTGGTGTATGGTTATCAGTTGCACCAAGTTCAGGAGAGTTGATCGGAGATTGGTCATCATCGGCATCACCGCCTGCGTTCGAAGAGGGAGCTGTGTTATCCGAGCTTTCAACAACTGGCTTCTCTTGTGCTCTTGATTGCTTCACTGATTTTTGCCGTCCACCAACTGTGGCAGTGGATTTAAGTGTAGTTCCAGCCTTTACACTTGATAACTGTCTAGCAAACGCCCGGTTGTCAATCTCTTCCTGGGTATCCACCTCAGCAGTGTTACTCAACCAAGCAGGTTCTGCCTCAGGGGCCTTCTGCTTTGGCTTCTTCTTAGGCTTCTCTTTTTCTGTTCTAGCATCTTTTTCGGCGCTGTTCTGGGCTGCTAACTCCCGAAGCTTCTTTTTCTGTTCTTTTCGCAGCTCTGCTGAGCTTAGAGGTGCGCGTTTTCCGGCCTTCTTGGTGGAGGCGTAATATAATAGAGCTCCCGCACCAGCAATAGCGACATATCCACCGACGGTGACCAAAAGGCCGGCCATGTCGCCTATTTAATAGGGGATATACTAAGCGGCGGCGGAGAAGTGTTGGATGGAAAACTGTAGTCGTAATGAATTGGTAGGATCTTGAATGGTTCTGAACAGGAGTTGCACAGGGGCTTCGCAATTGGTGAGTTCGAAAGTAGGGTGGGGATACGGTAATTAGGTTTGCCGTGTCCTAATATGCGGATATGTGACGGAGAACCTGTTTGATAGAGGATATGAATTAAAGAAGAGAGGTAGTGAATGGAAATTGTGAAGTGGTGACTGAAGTTGAGCACGATGTGGCCAGGTATCTGGAGTCGGGTAATTTGGTAATATATTGGCCGGAAGCTGGATTAGTGGGCCATTTGTCCATTTCGAGCAAATCACCAGCGCCAAACCTTATAGAGAAGGCGGTGTTGGACGAGACTCTTTTTGGAAAGTCCGATAGCGCCACTATCGCTAAATCCGATACACTAAAACAATGGTGGGGGATTGACAAGCTTGAACAAGGCACAAAGGCAAAAGATTGACCATCTACGCCTTATAAAGCTAAACCTGTATATATACAGTACTCAACAACATCAACCTTCAACTTTCAAACAATTCACTACAGCACTGAATTCAAATCAAAATCTAGCTTTATACACAGGGATTTTTTAAACATTTATATCGGCAACACTTAAGATGGCACCCCTCAATCGTGTCATCATTGATACAGACCCAGGTAGGATTATGACAAAATCTCTCATATACGGCAGTCTCTAACATTTCTATAGGAGTGGATGATGTTCTTGCTATACTTCTCGCTCTTGCAGCAAAACCTGAAGAGCTCGAGGTTCTGTTACTCTCTATCACCTATGGTAATGTTCCAGTCCAGAGGTAAGTGTTTCCCCTCATCTTCTATTTCGCTAGTGTGCTAATATAACATCTAGCTGCCTACGCAATGCTGTATCAGTATTCCATGTCATTGAGAAAGAGCTAGAATGGCGAAAGGCTCGTGGTCAAATGGAAGGTTTTGGTACAATGTCATCGTATAAACCTATCATTGCTGTGGGTCCAGACCACCCATTGGAAGATGATACCCTTGCAGCCGATTATTTTCGTATGTAATCCCTGGTCCATAGATACGTACCTTTCTGACATAGTACAGATGGAGTTGATGGTCTGGCTGGTGTACATGAGTCCGTAGGTGAAATTCCATAGTCATTTTCCGACAAAACTAAAGAATCTAGCACCCTCATCTATCACCAGCTGATACCTGGAAAACGCTTTTCAACGCTCCAAAAGAAGGGGCTACCATCGAGGATATTACTGCATCAAAAGACATTGGATCATCATACTTTATTCCATCAACTCTGCCAGCCCACCAAGAGATTCTTCGACTCTTGAAGGAGAATCCACGTGATACGATAACTATTGTCGCTGTGGGACCTCTTACCAACCTTGCTCTTGCAGCGGCCGAAGATCCAGAGACATTCTTGCGCGTCAAAGAAGTTTGCGTAATGGGCGGTGCTATCGACTGTGAAGGCAACGTTACTCCTCTTGCCGAATTTAACACCTTTGCGGACGCCGTAGCTTCAGCTCGAGTCTTCGCACTCACATCACCAAACCCAGCATCAACCATGCCTCCTTCTGCCCTCGTTCATTCACTTCCACCTTATCCTAAGAAGTTATCTAGAACACTTAAGTTAACGCTCTTTCCCCTCGATGTCACAACGCCGCACAAACTCTACCGTGTCCCTCTCAACGCTAAACTTGACCCCCTAATCAAAGCAGGAAGTCCCCTCGCAGAATGGACATCTGCTTTTGTCAACAAAACGTATGATAAAATTGAGTCCCTCACACGACCACAGGAAAATACTGGCTTGGAACTTCATGACCCGCTCTGTGTTTGGTACATGCTCACCCGTTCCTCACCAGCATGGATTGCTGCTCCCAAAGCCCCAGAAGATATCAGAATAGAGACGGCAGGACAATGGAGTAGGGGAATGCATGTTATTGACCGACGCCAGAGAAAGAAGATGGGTGCGGACCCCGTATTGCAGCAGGTGAGAAGTCCTGGCGCAGTGGATATTACAAATCCGATGGAGGCGATGGGATTGAAAGAGTCAATTGGAGATCTTAGAGACGATGAGCTGGAAGATGCACCTGGCGATAACGGAGGCTGGTTGGATGTTCGAAAAGGAAATAGAATTAGTAGAATTGTGGGGACTCCTGGAGAAGATGCCTTCGGTCCATATTTACTTGAGCGGATCTTCGGTTAGTTCAGTTCTGCCTTAGATGAAGAGCGGATATGATTTTGCTATATGTAGACTTCTCCGGATATAACTGGAATCATATCTAGCTATATAAGGCTTTCATCATTACCACATTGAATATCTACGTCGATCATAAGTCGGCTGATATTTGAGATTCAATATGAATTTCCAAAACTTGTATGCTGAACCTCAGCTTTTGCTCATTGTTTTTCTCTTACAATATAGAACGATGGATTTATAGATAAATGAAGTTGATAAAATATATATGGTCTCAATACAAGCACCCTTTCGTCCGAACTTTTGATACTCTAAGTGCAATTCATCTAGAGATTGATTCATTTAGTAACTAGGATCATTCAATCTACCTCATCTGTATAAAAACTGGTGGGTGGAGTATAGTAAAACACGAATCTGCCTTTTTGATGTTTTAAGATGCTTGAGAGTGAGATGTTCCTATCAACCCGTTGTCACTTCTGTATTAAAGTTTCGTTACCTTGGAAGACCGGGTAAGAATATACCCGCCAACCTACATAACATACTTCAACCGTCCTCTATGCGACTCAAAACTGCTCAAACTCCTGCTACCTAAAATTTCTATTTACAATCTCTAGCTATCGCTAGTAATCTCCATAAAAATGAGTGTTCGAAATAATGACACAAAATACCCTGTTGCTCTAGTAGGAGGTGGTGCCATCGCCCCGTTCCATGCCAAATACCTCACCACCTCAACGTCCTGTGTGCTGGTTGCGATTGTCGATCCCTTCCCACCAGGCCTCAAACTAGCCAAAGAGCTCTCTATACCACACTTCCTGAGTCTTCAAGAGCTACTTTCCTCAAATTGCCCAAAACCAGATGCGTATGTCATTTGCGTGCCCTCTGGACTACATGTGTCTGTGGCTTTAGATGTCTTAAGCCAAGCTACACCTAAAGTACTCTTGGTAGAGAAACCCTTTGCAACAGATTCTAATTCAGGTGCGAAACTGATCGCGGCTGCCCAGGAGAAGGACGTAAGTATTCTGGTGGGACATCATCGTCGGTTTAACCCATATCTGGAAGCAGCTAAAGAGACCATTACGGCTGGGCGGCTGGGGAAAATCACAGCAATATCAGGACTGTGGACTGTTAAAAAGAATGATGATTATTTTGACGCAGCGAAATGGAGAACCTCACGCTCTGGAGGAGGAGGACCAGTTTGGATCAACATGGTGCATGAAATTGATGCGCTCCATTACCTGATGGGTTCCAACATTACTAGAGTTTGGGTTATTGAAACAGATAAAGAACGGGTACAGGATGCGATGGATGCTGGTGATGGGGTGGAAGAAGGTGCAGCTATATTACTGCAATTTGCCAGTGGTGTAGTTGGAACGTTCATTATCTGTGATAATGTCACAAGTCCTTATAATTGGGAACATACGACTGGCGAAAATCCATTGTTGCCTAAGGTTACAGAACCTGTGGACTCATATAGAATATTTGGTACGAAAGGTACCATAACCGTTCCAGATAATATTTTGTGGACATATCAAAACAGTAGTTCACAACTTAGAGCCTCTGAAATTGGCTGGAACCTGCCCATTACACGTCAAGTAGTGGAGGTAGGGAATGGAATTCCGTTCCAGAGACAAGCAGAGCACCTAGGGAAATTGATTGCCGGAGAAGAAGAGCCAAGATGCTCGGGTAATGATGGATTGGCAGCGGTTAAAGTTTGCGAAGCAATTATTGACGCTTTAAGGGTTGGAGACGGTCAACCTCATACTATTTCACATGACTAAGATCTATGCTGAAATTGCAATTTACACAATGATTTATGAGCATCCTTCCGTGTTATAGAAACACTTTCAATATTTCACTCTTTAAAGGCACTAATCCCAGATTTGGCGGGTTGCCAATCTCCCACACAGCTCCAAATGTCACGTCGCAAAGGTTGTATAAACAGCCACCGACCTAGTATCTGCTCTCGTAGTGTATGGTGCGTATCTAGTAGTTGGTTTCCAAGCCATCACTGTTTCTGGGCTCGGAGAATAGATCTTATTCCCTTTGCTTTTTACTCCCATTCATTAGGAGAGACTCCGTGTAAACCTTCTACAGGGAAGAGGACGATAAAATCTCTAGAGATATGATCAGGAGGGTAACTATAATATGAGCCTGAAGTCAGTCCTAGCACACTAAATAGAGAACTTCCTAATTCCTTCGCGTTACTAACGAGCAAAATGCATGAAGTCAACAGCGGCAACATGTAATGTTCTGAGTATACTCTATGACCCAAACGCAGTTCGAACTTTACAAGATGGAAAAGCATTTGGAACGGAAGTGACAAATATGTGTAAAGATGCAAGACTAAATTGACATTAATTTCTGTCTTTTCCCATCTGCAATTATGTAAATGTCTATCTCTATGTACTCAATCGCAAGACCCTGTTATAATCGTCTTCTGACTGAATCCATAGTGCAAAAATATATGACAATAGCCAACACCAGCACGCCAATATATGCAAATGCTCAACAAAAAGTGAAAACCCATCAATCGTCTCTTTCCCAAACATCCACCAATCCAACAGAGAATACTTCGGTGCCGTAATAGAGATCACAAGCGTAGTTTATCTAGTCCTTCTCCAAGTCCTTTGGACTGGGGTCGCCAATCCCATCCTCAAGAATCGCAAACAAACAATCACTTTCAGGAAGGCATGGACTATCATAAATCTTACAAATTCTCGTCTCACCCCTCCCTTTCTTCAAGCTCAATCTAGTCGTACTAGCATGCGCAATGATATTACCGCCAATAGGCTTCTTTGGATCAGGGTTAAACATCGCACTTGGTCCACCGTCTACCTGTGCCACAACTTGGTTTGTGATTACGACCGCAATTCCAAACTCATCGGCGAGACGTTGTAATGTGCGCATAAATTTCGCAAGATGTGTTTGCCGAGAGGAGAGCTCACCACGACCTACAAAATCGGTACGGTAAAGCGAGGTGGCGCTGTCAACTATGAGGAGGGAGAAGCGGGTTTCGCACATCATGCTTGCAGCTTGGTTGAGTAGCTGAAGCTGGTGATCAGAGTTGTAGGCTCGTGCATACGCCACATTGTCGAGAACTTCTTCACCAGACAGTCCATATCGATTTGCAACAGCTAGGAGACGCACCGGTCGAAATGTGCCTTCGGTGTCAATGTATAAACACTTTCCTTCTCCGCCACCCATGTCGAACGGCAATTGACATGTTACCGCCAACGTATGACATATCTGGCTCTTTCCCGTTCTGAACTCGCCGAATATTTCAGTGACACTTCCGGTCTCAATGCCACCTGCGAGAAGAGTATCGAGCTGCTTGGAGCCGGTAGTTATTGAAATAAGCTCACTGCGACGAGCGTGCATTTCAGTGGCAGTTGTAAAACCCATAGGCACGTGTTTAGAAGCTTCGGTAAGGAATTTGGTGGCTTTCTGTTCGGATATACCCTTGATCTGCTCGAGGACCCGACGCGAAGTGTATGCGACAGACTCGACGGTGTTAAATCCTCCATCGACAACGAGTTGTATATCGCGTTTAGTGAGGCCGGATGCTCCCTATATTGGTTAGAGCCCGCATAAGTACCGTAATTATTACATGAATGTAGTGGAGAGTAAAGAAGCAATAGATTGTACATACCTCCAGAGCAGACAGAGGCGTAGGTGCCCCTGGTCCTCCCATTCCACTCTCATCAACTTGCGACTCCTGGATATCTTCTGAAGTCATCTTTGATTTGTTTGCAGCTAACGGGTTGTAATTGTGCAAAGGTATGGCAGGCACAATAACTAGAGGTCGTTATTATTTGGATTTGGTGTTGCAATCGGGTCGGAGATGGTGACCGGTATCGTAGTCAGACGCGAGGAAAGATCAACAAGCTGGGATCGCGCTCTCACGTGACATTGCCACTTCGCTCTCAGAATAATGACCACTTCCAAGACTTCGAATAAAGTCCGAGGAAAGAAAGAATTTTGGGTTCAAATTCCATATGATTTTGCAAGAAGCTACAGGTAGGATAGGTCTAGGTGACCCAAAACTTTACATCTCACTCCAACTTCAAGAGATGAAGTATTTAATCACTAGAAACTACACATCATATATCGGCCTACAATTGACACACTTCAGAGGGGAGATTAGCTTCATCAAGATTTGATTGTATTACTCATTACACATATACCGTTGATCTGTTGATAAAATGTCCCCGCGAGGCACACCTCTCTAACATTGACTCCCAAAGAAACTTCCATCTGGCTACGGCATTTTTCGCATTTGATAATGAACAATAGAAAAGGATTCGCAAGTAAGCACCCGCGGTTTCCAGGACCTTCGAATAATCATATGGTTATACTCAGCAGGTCAGGCCCACCAGAATACATAAGTTGGCGATACCCATAGAACCATGAGGAAGGGCGAGGTGGAAAAGACCATTAGTCACGTATGAAACGAAACCATCACCACCACCACTGGTAACGAGAAGACACGTAATATCCTCCTAAAATAGCGTATTCAAAACATCTAGTTGTGCAGAATCGAAGGTTATCCAGTGATAGAATCGAGCGAGTCGAACCTTGGAGGTCAGGGGTTTGGAACGTTTGTCGAGTGGTGAAATAGATTTTGTATCGAAAACCTGAGATAACGTAAATTCCATCCAGGCACCAAAAGGAACTTTACTCAAAGTACCATCAGATAATATACTTGTGATTTGTTCAGAAACCGACTCGGAATAGTTCAGAGAGAATTTCTGGTTTCTCTTCGACCCATGCTTCACCATATCGCTGATGAACTTCACGAAGTCTCTTTTCAATGGACATCCAGATCGGGTCATCGTAAACAGAAGATCGGCTACCATTCTCCATGTTTCGAACAGCTACGAAAATTCGGTGTCGAATTGAATCAGTTACCTCCTTGCAATCAGGTGTTGGTGTGTAGACTTTGCCGTCAGATGTCTGTCTGTGTTCGACCAAGCAATATTTCAAAACGAATTGGAAGACTAATAGACTCTCTAGGGGTTTCTCGGGATCCCCAGAATGAGAAAGTTCTTGAATCTCCGAAGGAGCAGAAGGATACTTGGTTGCCAACCAGCCATTGATGTATTTACAGGCCTCTGCTAGAGATACCATTCTCTCCCCACGTACTCCTCGCTCGAAGTCATCTATGCCTCGAGGAGTTGCCAGTATTTGATGAAATGCAGAATCACCTGTGCTTATGCTGTTCATAGAGCTACAGGCGTTGGCTTGAGTGTTGTCCGTGTATTCCATAGACGAACCTCCAGTGGCGTGACTAGCGCTGGAATCGGTTGCTTCGTGCATGCCTGTCTCGAAAGAATCAATGCCGTCCTCATTGGTTTCATAACCTGCTGTTGGATCTTCAACTAGTAGGCTCACTTGAGTATCTGATTTTAGAGAGATGCTATCACTGTCTAGATAGCTTCCTTCCTCAGAATCTTCTCGCTCGTAATCCTCCATCGAAAATTCCTCGTCGAGATGTGCCTGCTGAAAAGCGCTTAAGTCTGAGTTATATCGTTCGGAAGAATCGCAATTGTCAGTATCCAATGTTCGGGAGTATAGTGAATCATCATGAGTATCCTCATGTGACTGGTGATTCAAGGCGGAGTGCATGCTTGATCCACCACCAATCTCCGAAACCAGATCTGAACCGCTCAAGCGTCTAACGACAAAGTTCTCCGCATCATCTCCCACAGAGTATGACAAGTTGCTGCTTGAGAGGTTTTCCAAATTTGATCCAGGAAGTAACACAGAGTGGTCAACAGAGGATGAATCATTTCCATCCAAGTTCGCTGTAAGATTCAACGAAGCTATATCGTCGGTAACCCCATCTACTGTAGTTGATAGGAGCTGTGAATCAAATCTTGGTGCGCCAGAGTTGTAAGCTTGGGAAGGCAATCGACCGGCTAGATTGTTTCGATGCTCGCCGTAACACGTAGAATAGTCATCACCGTAATTAGCTGCCTGAAATCCCTCGTTACTGCCACTGGTTCTGGGAACATAAACCTGATTGTGGTTTGCTTGTGGTTGGCTGCCTTCGCCATTTTGATCATTAGGTCTTGCTGAGATTTCTCTGTGTAGACGGGCTTCGTAATCTGCCATCGATTCTTCAGGTCTCTTAACGTGCCGCTTGCTTCGTTCGATAGCTCTAACAAGTCCAGGCGCCAAGGGATAAGTAGGATTGGATGACAAGGGACCACCGACAGACGTTCTCAAATGCTGACATCTGATTATTCGAGTGGTAGAGCCTTGTCCAGGTGACGTTACGTGGATAGCTGGAGTGATGATAGGAGAAGCAGTTTGTGTACCACTACTGGAATAATTTGAAACCCCATCAACAGGAGCATTCCGTTCTAGGGCCTCTCTACCGAAAGGTGCATCAGGAACTGGGATGGAGTTCAATGGAATGCTACTCTCAACATCTGACCTAATCCGACGGTCACGACGACGGTTCCGCCACTTTTTCATAAATCCACACATGATTATAAGCAAAATTGCACCGATAATACCCTATAAGTATTTAGTGTCTGTTTTATCTTATATTAAGAGGCACTAGAGAAGAACTTACAATGATGATTGAGCGGAGGAAATCAGGTTGCTTGACTGGATCTGCCATTGATGTGAGTTAAAGTCTAAATTCCTGGTGCCAATATGAGTGCAGAAAAAAAGATCTAGACGTTTGTAACACGAGGTGAGGACAGACAGTTTTCTCAAAGGAGATATGATTCAATGTAAAGTGAATTGATGAAAGACTGAAGAATGAATTGCGCTGTCTCAAGATCGTAAGGACGAAAGTTCTCAGGCAACTATAAACTCCTAGCATGAGAATGTAATTAAGATTGAGAATGCCTTGCGACCTAGATGACATGAGGGTGTAATGTGATGTCTGAGAAAAGCTGTGCTATGATTGAGATTGAGAGGTGATGCACTAGAAAAGCGTGCTTTCCAAGACCGGTGGTGGCAGATTGGAAAGAGCACTCTCCCGCAGTTTAGTGACTCTCAGTCACTCACTCAATCTCCCACAGCGTTGGTATGAAGAGTTTCGTTGGAACATAACGATCGTATATTACTTACGAGACCAAACAAGCACAGGCTTGAGATATTCGTCTTCTGGTAGTGGGGCCAGAGTTGCGATTTCTAAGACCTAGTGGTTGGAAGTTAGCTGAGACTTTATGGAGAGTTCAGATATTTGACCAAATGAGATAGAATAGCACTGTATTAATGTAATGAACCGCAGAATGTACTTACAACTGAAATGTGTTCTTGGTGGAGAAAAATGTGAGTTTGGTCGCTAGTTATATCGCATCAGTTGAGAACTTCGGAGAGTTCGATTTTATCAAATAGCAGAGGCTATTGCAATTAACCGAGCTATTGTTACTGTGTAGATCTAAGGGATGAACTTACGAAGAAACTTGTGCAGCGATTTTGTTGCGAGGAGAAAGATTGATGTGGTGTTGTGATGTTGCAGCACAGGAGTGATGGACGAGTGATATCTCAGCAACTTGTGTGGAGAAAAACACGCTAGTGAGCCAACCATAACCGAAAAATAGGTACTGGCAATTTCCAATACTACTCAAACAGATTGCTCATCAATTTTGCTAACCTCTACTTGACACATCCCTGGACAGAATTTTTGCTCTGCGGCAGGTTTACTGATTTACGCTTCAACTAAGGCGTTTCTCTAGATCTGCTGTATATTTTCCGATTATCAAGACCTCCTTACCATTGGAAGTATCACTAGCTAATGATTCATTTGCAGTAAACATCAAAAAGTCTAACTACGATAACGGGGACGCAAATGATATAGCCAACCACTAGCAGAAAGCGCTTCATGAGATGAAGAATCTACCTCTCCACTTTCGCACTCTCGCACGTCAGCAACTAGATCATTTTGAGTACAGGGACAGGATAGTGGCGAATGTTACAAATGATAAACAGTATACGAAGAGTCATGATGATCTTGAAGGACTTGAACCTAACATGAAAACGTACAGACCAACATTCTTTAAGCTTTTAGTAGTTATAGCGGGAGATAAATCCTAAAGAGATCCGACAACTTCTGTAGGCTTGCTTCGTCTAAAACTATGAAGAGATTGTGCCTGCTCTCACACATTGCAGCAAGAGGATTAATGGTCAAGATTACGCGCTATAAGATCTCTCCTGCACCTCTCTTCTTCTCTCATTTGTTAGAACTCGTTAACACTTGTACGCATGTCGTTCACATCTTAGATAGCTAAAGGGGTATTAACCGAGAGGAGAAGCGAGCGGTATTATTTCGGCCCCTGAGTACTAGCTTTGTGAAGCGAGGTGAATCATGTGACCGAACCCACTTGCAACACATACAAACATAGCTCAAAAGACTGAGACATCACAGATATATACAATCGTATCTTGTTTTCGTCTGTAGCGTTAGCATGGCTTGTTTAGTATCTTTTGGATAGATGTTACATAGTGTAAGGCTTGCCTGTTTTGAGTATTATTGTTAATAGCTGGTTCAAGACTGCTACCTACCTATCACCGCTACAACCATCGCTCATCACAGATGATTCCCCATGGTTGCACTATTCGCACTTCTTGTATATCGTGTATAGTATGAATGTATGGTGTATACACTGGTCAAGGTGTGGTCGTCAATATTATTACCCAAAGCGTGCTAGGCGAGCCAAGCATGGGGAAGTCATCCCACCAACGTCACCATCACAATCAATCCCACTTCCCTAACGCCGGCCGTCCCTGAGACCCTGGATTCGAGTACGAGTCTTGTCGCAATCCATCCCGAGTCCTCGATCAACTTCTTACCACAGCTTTGCTCCCTACACGAAATCAACACGAACTAGCAGCACATCGAGAAAGAACTCTCCGTAAACACAGGAATCATGCCGATCCGTAACCCGTTCGCTCGCAGATCGGATATTCAAATTCAAACAGATGAAAATACACCTCCACAATCACAGACCCAGCGTTCGATACCAGCCTTCGAACGCGTTGATACAGTAGGATCGAGAACGAGTGCAATTAGTGTCAAGAGTGGACACAGTGAGCCTGCTGAGTATAAGTTATCGGGTGAGCACAATCCTGCCCAATGGCACAATTTCGCCTTCATCCCAATCTAGCGGCAGGAGCAATTGGGGCACAAAAATTAATAGAGTGGAAATTAGTGGTTAATGACAGCGGCGTATATCTTCCGGTATGTCATTTCTGCGAAGAAGCAGAGAAAATGCTAATAAGTTGGTAAAGCCGTCCCCCCCGGAGAAGAAGGGATTATGGCCTCGCAGGTCCAATATCTCGAGTGCGACAAAACCTAGTGAGGACATAGAGCACTTTTCCATATCGCGTGAATCATTTGATTCTTACAGGCGGTCTTTTGTACGTTCTATCAATCCCATTGACATGATACGACTCAAGATACACTATTGTCAACGACACACAGAGCAATCTTGGTCATATGTGGTCCATAAATTCCCAATATAGGGGCAAGATGCTAACGGAATCATAGGACATCTCAGCACGCTCCCCAATCCAATCAGATAACACTCGTCAGTCCCTCGACAGCGCCCGTCTTCCCCGGTTCCCACGATCCGCAATCGAGTCTCGGCCTTTTGAACGTCAGCCCGCGACCGCAGAAGCAGAGGAAGGATTTGAAGACGTAGGCCTCGAAGATAAAAAGGAGAACCAGGTTAAGAAGCGTGGATTCTTTTCAAAGTTTGGAGATGGTGGAGATAGCAGCAACACTGCTGGGACAAATTCCAATGGAACAGGCGCTACAGGCGGCGGTATAGCAGGACGATTTCATATCGGAGGGAGGAAGAGAGGGATGAGTGGTGGGGAGGAGTTAGGTAACATCAAAAGGCCGGGGACAGCAGATGGCAAGGTTCCAACCGTCAAAGAGTAGGATGAGGGGCTCATTCAATGACATTTTATGGAAGTTTTTGCATTTGAAGGAGTTTGGAGGGGTTTTTGGACTTTGGTCCTTATACAGTCGCTAGAATGGCGTTTTGAGATGATGGGATATGTCAAGATTATGCAGTCTTGTGTAATTTTAATGAATATATAAATACTATTCACAGAGGTAAATTGTAGTAAGTACGTAAGTACAAAGATTTGTGCTGGAGGCTGCCTTACATCCGTTGTACAAACTGTGATAGTCTGGAGGAGGAAGTGCTACTCGATTTGTTGAACTTGACGTAGTAGTCGAAATGTACGTTCTAAGGATTCAAAAGGCTCAAGTTCATCTAAACAATCGTATCACAACGATGGTGGTGATAGAGTGCATTAGCAACATGTATCTTTTTTTTTGGAGCTTGAGGAAGGTGCGATTCTGAAAACTTCCAGACATGCAACAATCATCTTGCTTAATATTCATAACAAGATAAGCATCATCAACATTCATCAATGCTCGCACAGATGTGTAGTGTCAGGGAGGGAAGAAAAGATATCATAAAGACATAACAAAATATGTTTCCATTCAGATTCTAAAGATAGTACAATTGACTGCATGAGCTGTCTCTAGGTAAGCTCTCAGTAATTGCTTTAACCAATTAAATGCAAACTTCCAGTTGCATTATTTTATCCACCATTGTTTCTCATCTTGCTTCAATATCCTCACAAATCTTGTAAAAATACAAATGTATTTGGTCTGTTAGTATATCACGCTCTTTTTTCTTAAGCTGTAAAGTTACTACCTCTGATTAGGCTAAAGCTTAAACTCTATTTGTTCATATTTTGAACAGAAGTTTTGATAGCGTGATATCAGTGTGCAAAGTGAGTCTAAGTTTATTATTGGTACAAATTTTGTCACTGAGTCACTGATTCCCGTACCTACATAGAGGCTTCGATACCTGCGTTTCGCAGACGCCCCGGGAAATGTTCGACTACATGCAGCACGTCTCGCTTTGCGGTTACCTCCACTGGCCGAACAGAAACATGATTACAATCGATTTGAAGAATAGACGGACCGTAAATGCGTGGAGTTACTCGACCTTCGGTCATGACCTTGGAGGTTCGAAGCATTTCACCGATTTAACTGGAAAAGCCCTGGCTACCAAAACAGATTCTGACGGGCTGATGGCGCTCAAGGCAATTTTAGCGACCCATGATCATATCTTTCAGATATCAACAGGACCTCGAATCTCGGCACCAGGGTTGAGCGGCTCGACGGACCCAGCGTCTGGGTGGGAGGACGATTGGTAGATTCTGGTTTGATCAAGTCAATCGGACACAAGATAAGTGAGGGATCGTTGTACTTTTGTGCAGATCCGGTTCCATGAAAGGAGCCTGGACGTAAGTGAATTGGGTGGTGCCGAATAGTAGATTTCTGGTCACTCATGCCTCCAAGTTTTCACGAGCGTGAAACCATGAGGAAAGATGACTTCTGTCACGAATGGTCATAATATGACAAAACTCTAAGGAGCAGCTTGATCATACTCACTTGCCTTTTTGTACAGTACAAGAAGTCTTATGAACGCCTAAGCTTATATATATTCGACCTGGTTATGATGTCACTAGCATAGTAATGGTTATAGCAGTTGAAATTTCATTATTTATACTAGCTTGAACATATTCAAAAATACAACAGTACACTACTTTTAGTAAATGTATACAAACTCGTCATTCTTCATGTCCGTCAGATCATGCAATGCAGCATCACCATTCATCTCCACCTCACCGTCCTGTACTGTGTACTCGTTCATCATTGAGCGGTCGATAATCTTCGCGGGCTTGCCGTTCGCAACACGTCTCTTTTCCTGTCGCTTATTCAACGCAACAAGCAAGAGCCACTGCGCAAAAATGATTGCAATCAAGGCGCAGAACATTCCCAGCACGGCGCGTAGTCCAGGGAGATATGTAGGGGCGTCTTTGGCGTTGAACAAGAGCGGGCCAATGATGTTACCAGCCGAGACACCGATATTGTATACGACAGTCAAGACGGTTTTCTTGGTAGTTCCAGCGGTATTTCCTACGAGCCAGGTAACGAGAAGAGGGTTTCCACCGAAGAGAAACGCGAGTAGGTAGTAAGCAATGAGATTGGGAGCAGTGTTGGCCTTTGTTCGTGGAAGGACATACAATACCACCAATCCAATTACGACAGGGACCATGATGACAGCCAAAACAACACTCTTTAGCTTCGCCTTGTGTGCAGCGAAACTGGAAATCACAATAATCAAAAGCTGGACGGCACCGAAAGGAATGTTGAGCAGTGAGGTTGTGTATTTGTCGAAGTTGAGACCGCGGAGGATAAGGGGGCCAAAGACGTTGGAGACAGCAGCTCCCACATTCAAAAGAAGTGCCATCGAGAACCAGAGATATGTCTTCGGGTCAATGAAGACCTCAACGACATGTGACCATTTGAATTCCCGAGATCCGATTCCGGTGTTATTTGCTCGGAGACGCTCGATTCCTTGTAGTCGCTCGTGTTCGGTCAGGAAACGTGCGGTGGGCACATCATTGTCGAGCTTCCAGTACACAAACGGTGCGGTGATGACTGTTACAAGACCAACGAAAAGGAAGATACTGATATGAAATTAGCAGATATTCTTGCCGAGTCAATCTCTAGAATGAGGAAAACAGGTGATAATGAACCAAGCTTACATTTGCCATGACTTCAAGGTGTCAGATGGAATG
>Ga0247737_1000433_pt1 | contig 16674 bp, 14 predicted proteins | sample UWRJL028104C2_FD_180937 | JGI IMG/M metagenome (GOLD analysis project Ga0247737, IMG submission 180937) | Plant litter microbial communities from Arlington Agricultural Research Station in Wisconsin, United States - UWRJ-L028-104C-2 | ecosystem: Environmental > Terrestrial > Plant litter >...
CATTCATGACGCGCTCCCGTTCTCGTCGACATCGACGGATGTCGGGGTGAAGCGCACCCGGTCGATGCGGCGACCATCGAGACGTTCCACCCGGAACTCGCCCCCCTCGACGGGGACGGTGTCCCCTTCGATCGGCAGGCGACCGAGTTCGCTCATGATGTAGCCGGCCACGGTCTCGTACGGGCCGTCCTCCGGAACCGTCACCTCGGCCCGCTCCAGCAGCTCATCGGGACGCAGGCTGCCGGGGAAGGTGAGCCAGTCGCGCGACCGCACCACACCGGCGCGGGTGCGGTCGTGTTCGTCCGCCACCTCGCCGACGAGTTCCTCCACCAGGTCTTCGAGCGTGACGACGCCGGCCGTTCCGCCGTACTCGTCCACCACGACCGCCATCTGGTAGCCACGGCCCCGCAGCTCGCCGAGCAGCAGGTCGAGCTTCATGGTCTCCGGCACGCGAACGACGTCGGACTGCAGGGCGGAGACGGGGACATCCGCTCGCTTGCCGCGGGGCACGGCCACCGCCTGCTTCACGTGCACGAGGCCCACCACATCGTCGATGCCGTCGTCGACGACCGGGAAGCGGGAGAGTCCCGTCTGCCGGGCGAGGTCGATGACGGTCTGCGCGCTCTGCTTGCGCTCCACGCTGGACACCCGCGGGCGCGGCGTCATCACGTCGGAGGCGATGTGCTCGCTGAACACCAGGGTGCGGGCGAGCAGGGTCGCGGTGTCGCGGTCGAGGCTGCCTTCGGTGGCGGATCGCCGCACCAGCGAGCGGAGCTCCTCTGCCGTGCGGGCCGAGGTCAGCTCCTCTTTCGGCTCGATGCCGAAGCCGCGCAGGATGAGGTTCGCGGTGTTGTTGAGCAGCGCGACGAAGGGACGGAACACCGTGGTGAACAGCACCTGGAACGGGATGACCAGCTTCGCGGTCGGAAGCGGCAACGCCAACGCGAAGTTCTTCGGAACGAGCTCACCGATGATCATCGACAGCAGCGTGGCGATGACGATGGCGACGATGGACGAGATCACGGCGGCCATCGGCGTGGGGATGCCGATGGCGTGGAACGGCACCTCGAGCAGCGTTCCGATCGCCGGCTCCATGGTGTACCCGGTGAGCAGCGTGGTGATCGTGATGCCGAGCTGGGCGCTCGACAGGTGGGTGGAGGTCACCTTGAGGGCGCCGATGGTCATCCCGAGCCCCTTCTCGCCGCGCGCGGTGCGCGCTTCGAGGTCGGAGCGGTTGAGGTTGACGAGCGAGAACTCAGAGGCGACGAAGAATCCCGTGCCGACGGTCAGGACCAGTCCGATCCCGAGCAAGATCCACTCATTCATGCGGACCTCCGAGCAGCGGAGGAGCAGAGACGGCGATCATGGCGGCACGGCGCCTAGAGGGAGGGTCGTCCATTATTCGCTCAAGTGTAGGGGACGCTGTGCCGGGAGAAAGCAGTCACCAGGAGACCGGGAGCGCCTTGCCCTCTTCGTACCCGGCGGCCGACTGGATGCCCACGAGAGCGTTCTGGTGGAACTGGTCGAGGGTCGCGGCACCGGCGTAGGTCATCGAACTGCGCAGCCCCGAGGTGATCATGTCGAGCAGATCCTCCACCGACGGGCGCAGCGGGTCGAGGTAGATCTTCGACGAGGAGATCCCCTCGGCGAAGAGCTCCTTGCGCGCGAGTTCGTAGGGGTCGAGCCGGTCGAAGCGCTCGTGCACCGCCTTCGACGAGGCCATGCCCCAGCTCTCCTTGTAGAGGCGCCCCTGGGGGTCGGTCTGCAGCACGCCGGGTGCCTCGATCGTGCCGGCGAACCAGGATCCGATCATGACGGATGCCGCACCCGCCGCGAGCGCCAACGCGACGTCCCGCGGGTACCGCACCCCGCCATCCGCCCAGACGTGCGCACCGAACTCCTGTGCCGCGGCGGCGGTCTCGAGCACCGCCGAGAACTGCGGACGACCGACGGCCGTCATCATGCGGGTCGTGCACATGGCGCCGGGACCGACGCCGACCTTGATCACACTGGCACCCGCGGCGACGAGGTCCCGAACGGCGGCGGTCGTGACCACGTTGCCGGCGACGATCGGCAGACGCTCGCCCCGCGCGTCGGTGAGGCCGAGCGCGGCCACCGCCTCGATGGCGCGCAGCATTCCCTGCTGGTGACCGTGGGCGGTATCGAGCACGAGCACGTCGACGCCCGCAGCCGCGAGCGCCTTCGCCTTGCCCGCGACATCGCCGTTGATGCCCACGGCGGCGGCGACCCTCAGCCGGCCGTTCGCGTCGAGCGCGGGCTGGTAGAGGGTAGAGCGCAGCGCGCCGGTGCGGCTCAGAGTGCCGACGAGCTGGCCGTGCCTGAGCACGGGGGCGAACTCGAGGTCTGCGGCGACCATGAGATCGAAGGCCGCGCGCGGGTCGGTGACATCGTCCGCGTCGATCGACGCGAGTGGTCCGTGCAGCAGGTCTCCGAGCTTGGCGTCGGGCTGCACGGAACCCAACCGCGACGCCTCGATGCAACCGAGGAAGACTCCCTTGTCGTCGTGCAGCACGATGCCCTGGCCGGCGACCGGCGGAACGTGAAGCAGCGCGTCGGCGACGGTCTGCTCCGGGCGAAAATCGAGCGGGGTGTCGAACTCGACCGGCTGATCCTTCACCCAGCGGATGGCGGCATCCAGATCCTGCAGGTGCAGGTCCTGCGGCAGAACGCCGAGTCCGCCGCGCCGGGCGAGGGTCGCGGAGAGGCGCGGGCCGGTGACCGAGTTCATGTTCGCCGAGACGATCGGGATGGTCGCGCCGGTGCCGTCGGAGGTGTCGAGCGACACGCCCAGGCGGCTGCCGACCTCGGAATGGCTGGGTACGAGGAACACGTCAGAGTAGGTGAGGTCGTGGCGGGGCGTCGTCTCGTAGAACTCCATGGTTTCAAGGTTAAACCTCGGACGGGGGGTCGAAGGCTTTGGCGATGCGATTAAGCTGGAGGCATGTGTGACCATCGGCGGTCACCATCTGCGATCAGGACCGAGAGCAACGGTCAACAGCATCAGGAGAGTGGGCGGTCGGCTGTGTCTAGCCAAGTAACCGGAACTGTTCCCGAGGACGGATCCTCAGGCGAATTCGGAGCCAACGAATGGCTCGTCGACGAGATGTACGAGCGCTTCCTCGTCGACAAGAATTCGGTGGACCAGACCTGGTGGCCGGTTCTCGAGAGCTACCACCAGACCGCCACAGAGGCCGCGGCCCGAAGCGCCGCAGCACCGCAGGCCGAGGCACCCGCGAGCGACGTCGCCGCCGAAGCCCCCGTGCCCGGCCAGCAGCCCCAGATCCCCGCCGAGGTGACCGACAGCCCCGCTGCAGCAGCAGCAGCAGCGCCCGCTCCCACCGAGCCCGCCACCGGCAGCCAACCCGTCGCGCGCACCACCTCGGTACAGCCGAAGCCGCAGCCGATCCCCGCCGAGGCGCCCAAGGCACAGACGGCGGCACCGAAGACGGATGCCGCTCCCGACGAACCGCAGGACCAGGTCACCGTGCTGCGCGGGGCTGCCAAGTCGCTCGCGACCAACATGGATGCCAGCCTCAGCGTGCCGACCGCGACATCCGTTCGCACCATCCCGGCCAAGCTCATGATCGACAACCGCATCGTGATCAACAACCACCTGAAGCGCGCCCGCGGCGGCAAGGTGTCGTTCACGCACATCCTGGCCTGGGCGATGGTGAAGACGCTCAAGGAGTTCCCGAGCCAGAACGTCTACTACGACGAGGTCGACGGCAAGCCCGCGGTGGTCTCCCCCGCGCACATCAACCTCGGCATCGCAATCGACATCCCGAAGCCCGACGGCACGCGCTCGCTGGTCGTGCCGGGCATCAAGCACACCGAGACCATGAACTTCGGCGAGTTCCTCACCGCCTACGAGGATGTCGTGGCCCGCGGCCGCGCCAACAAGCTGACGGCCGCCGACTACGCCGGCAACACGATCTCGCTGACCAACCCCGGTGGCATCGGCACCGAGCACTCCGTTCCCCGCCTCATGCGCGGGGCGGGCACGATCGTCGGCGCCGGCGCTCTCGAGTACCCGGCCGAGTTTCAGGGCATGGCGCCGACCACGCTGGTCGATCTCGGCATCGGCAAGACCATCACCCTCACCAGCACCTACGACCACCGGGTCATCCAGGGCGCCGGGTCTGGCGAGTTCCTCAAGAAGATCCACGAGCTGCTCATCGGGCAGCGTGACTTCTACCAGAGCATCTTCGCCGACCTGCGCATCCCGTACGAGCCGATCCACTGGGCCTCGGACATCCACGTCGACCTGGCCAACCAGGTGGGCAAGGTCGCGCGCGTGCAGGAGCTCATCAACTCCTTCCGGGTGCGCGGTCACCTCATGGCCGACATCGACCCGTTGGAGTACAAGCAGCGCACCCACCCCGACCTCGACATCGAGAGTCACGGGCTCACCTTCTGGGACCTCGACCGCGAGTTCGTCACCGGCGGGTTCGGCGGCCGCACCTCCGCCCCACTGCGCGACATCCTCGGGGTGCTCCGCGACTCGTACTGCCGCACGATCGGCATCGAGTACATGCACATCCAGGATCCGGAGCAGCGCCGCTGGATTCAGGAGCACGTCGAGAAGCCCTACACCAAGCCGACCAAGGAAGAGCAGCTGCACACCCTCGGCAAGCTGAACGAGGCGGAGGCCTTCGAGACCTTCCTGCAGACCAAGTACGTCGGCCAGAAGCGCTTCAGCCTCGAGGGTGGCGAGTCGACGATCGCCCTGCTCGACACGATCATCCAGGGTGCAGCGGAGGCCGAGCTCGACGAGGTCGCCATCGGCATGGCCCATCGTGGCCGCCTCAACGTGCTCACCAACATCGCCGGCAAGACCTACGGCCAGATCTTCCGCGAGTTCGAGGGCACCCAAGACCCGCGCACCGTGCAGGGCTCGGGTGACGTCAAGTACCACCTCGGCACCGAGGGCACCTTCACCGCGGCCAACGGCGAGCAGATCCCCGTCTACCTGGCCGCGAACCCGTCCCACCTCGAGGCCGTCGACGGCGTGCTCGAGGGTATCGTGCGCGCCAAGCAGGACCGCCGCCCGATCGGCTCCTTCACCGTGCTGCCGATCATGGTGCACGGCGACGCCGCCATGGCCGGCCAGGGCATCGTGATGGAGATCCTGCAGATGTCGCAGCTGCGCGCGTACCGCACCGGCGGCACCGTGCACGTCAACATCAACAACCAGGTCGGCTTCACCACCCCACCGAGCGAGGGTCGCACCTCCATCTACTCGACGGATGTCGCAAAGACCATCCAGGCACCGATCTTCCATGTGAATGGTGACGACCCCGAGGCCGTGGTGCGGGTCGCCGAACTCGCCTTCGCGTATCGCCAGCGGTTCCACCGCGATGTCGTCATCGACCTGATCGTGTACCGCCGTCGCGGTCACAACGAGGGCGACGACCCGTCGATGACCCAGCCGCTGATGTACAACCTCATCGAGGCGAAGCGCTCCGTGCGCACGCTCTACGTCGAAGCGCTCGTCGGCCGCGGTGACATCACCCAGGAGGAGTACGAGGCGGCCCACGCCGACTTCCAGGACCGCCTGGAGCGCGCCTTCGCCGAGACGCATGCGGCACAGACCGGTTCGATCCCCGTGATCGTGCAGGACGGCAACGCCGTCGCCGACCTCGAGCGCCCCGAGTCGCAGCAGGACGACGGAGCGGGCGAGCCGCCGAGCACCGGTGTCAGCGATGGCGTCATCCAGCTCATCGGCGACTCGTTCGACAACCCGCCGACCGGCTTCACCGTGCATCCCAAGCTGCAGCAGCTGATGAAGAAACGCTTCGAGATGAGCCGCAACGGCGGCATCGACTGGGCCTTCGGCGAGCTGCTCGCCCTCGGATCGCTGCTGGTGGAGGGCACCCCGGTGCGCATGGCCGGCCAGGACACGCGCCGCGGCACGTTCGTGCAGCGGCATGCGGTGCTGCACGACCGCATCAACGGCCAGGAGTGGCTGCCGCTCGGCAACCTCAGCGACAGCCAGGCGCGGTTCTGGATCTACGACTCGCTGCTCAGCGAGTACGCGGCGATGGGCTTCGAGTACGGCTACTCGGTCGAACGGGCCGACGCGCTCGTGCTCTGGGAGGCCCAGTTCGGCGACTTCGCCGACGGCGCGCAGACCATCATCGACGAATTCATCTCCAGCGCCGAGCAGAAGTGGGGCCAGCGTTCCAGCGTCGTGCTGCTGCTGCCGCACGGCTATGAGGGCCAGGGACCCGACCACTCGTCGGCCCGCATCGAGCGCTACCTACAGCTGTGTGCCGAGAACAACATGACCGTCGCCCGCCCGTCGACGCCGGCCTCGTACTTCCACCTGCTGCGCCGTCAGGCCTACGCGCGGCCGCGTCGCCCGTTGATCGTCTTCACCCCGAAGGCGATGCTGCGACTGCGCGGCGCGACCAGCGCGGTGGCCGACTTTACCTCCGGCAAGTTCGAGCCGGTGATCGACGATGCGACGATCGCCGACAAGGCTGCGGCAAAGCGCGTGGTTCTGGTCTCCGGCAAGATCTACTACGACCTCGCCGCGGAGATCGAGAAGCGCCAGCTGAAGGATGTCGCCCTCGTGCGCCTGGAGCAGTACTACCCGTTGCCGGCCGCCCAGCTCGATTCCGTGCTCTCGCAGTACTCGAACGCCGATCTGGTCTGGGCCCAGGAGGAGCCGGAGAACATGGGCGCCTGGCCGTTCATCTGCCTCGAGATGGCGAAGCAGGGGTATTCGGCCGACAAGATCTCGGTCGCCTCGCGCCCGGCATCCGCCTCCCCCGCCACCGGCTCGAGCAAGCGCAGCGCCCAGGAGCTCGTCGACCTGATGGATCGGGCGCTCACGCTCTAGCGGTCAGCCGCGAACGGACGAAGGCCGTCACCCCGCGGGGTGGCGGCCTTCGTCGTTCATCCCGAAGGCCACCATCACCCGGGAACGGGCGATCGTGGCACAGCCAGGGTCTGGCTAGTGGGTCTGGATCAGACGTAGCGTGAGCAGCACCTGATCACGGAGATCAGCGGGAGCGGTCTCGCGGCACGCACGCTGCACCGCCTGGGTGAGCACGATGCCCACGCGGGCCTCGTCCGTGCAGTCATCGCAGTTCGCCATGTGCTCGGCGACGTCTGCCGCGTCCGCCTTGGCAAGCTCGTTGTGCAGAAACTCCTCGAGCTCGGCTTTCGCCTTGTCGCATCCGCAGTCGGTCATTTCGCAGTTCTCCTCGAGGGAGCGGTGCTCCCGGCAGTGACGGTCTCCGGAACCACGATGCCGCGCTCACGCGCGTACTCCGCGAGAAGCTCGCGGAGCATCCTTCTGCCACGGTGCAGACGGCTCATCACGGTTCCGACGGGGGTCTTCATGATGTCGGCGATCTCCTGGTAGGAGAACCCCTCCACGTCGGCGAAGTAGACGGCCATGCGGAAGTCTTCCGGCACGGCCTGCAGCGCATCCTTGACCGCGCTGTCGGGCAGGTGGTCGATGGCCTCGGCCTCGGCCGAGCGGGTCGAGCGACCCTGGGTCATCGACTCCGCGCCACCGAGCTGCCAGTCCTCGAGGTCATCGATGGTGCCCTGGTACGGGTCGCGCTGCTTCTTGCGATAGCTGTTGATGAACGTGTTGGTGAGGATGCGGTACAGCCACGCCTTCAGGTTCGTTCCCTGCTGGAACTGCCCGAACGCCGCATAGGCCTTGGCGAATGTCTCCTGCACCAGATCGGCGGCGTCGGAGGGGTTGCGTGTCATGCGCAGGCCTGCCGCGTACAGCTGGTCCATGAACGGGATCGCCTGCTCTTCGAACAGCAGACGCACGTCTGCAACGACCTCGACGTTTGTGGGATCGGCGACCACGGCATCCTCCGTCACCACGGTGTCTGCCGCGGGCGTGGGCTGGTCGTCCTTCGAAATGCTCATCGGGGCCAAGTGTACTTCTCGGTGCTCGGGCCACGCCGGAACGGTTAGCCCCGCTGGGGTCACCGCGGCGGCTGCCGGTCGTTCGAGAAGGAGGGTCATGGTGGTTTCTGGGTCGAGAGCTGAAGTGCCGATACCCTAAGTAACCGATGCAGGTATTCAAGTATTCCGGCCCGGAGTTCAACCCCTTCGGGGACGACGTTCTCGTGACCGGTGGTGACCCCGGGCCGTGGCCCGCGCCACGCGCCACCGCCCCCCTCGCGGCTGTGCTCTCCCTGCCCGGCTCGAAGTCGCTGACCAACCGCGAACTCGTGCTCTCGGCGCTGGCGGATGCGCCCTCCCTGCTGCGCGCCCCGCTCCACTCGCGCGACACCGCCCTGATGATCGAGGCCCTCCGCGCTCTCGGTACATCGATCGTCGAGGTGCCCGGCGAGAGCCCGTTCGGCCCCGACCTGCTGATCACCCCCGCAGAGCTCGTCGGCGGCGCCTCCATCGACTGCGGCCTCGCCGGCACGGTGATGCGCTTTCTGCCGCCGGTCGCAGCCCTCGCCCTCGGTCCGGTCGCCTTCGACGGCGACGAGTCGGCCCGCAAGCGCCCGATGCGCAGCACCGTCGACTCGCTCCGCGCACTCGGGGTGGATGTCAACGACGACGGCCGGGGACGTCTCCCGTTCAGCCTGTACGGCACCGGCTCTGTCGCCGGCGGGCTGATCGAGATCGACGCCTCCGCGTCCAGCCAGTTCGTCTCCGGTCTGCTGCTCGCCGGCGCCCGGTTCGAGGGAGGACTGGAGCTGCGCCACACCGGTGCCGAGTTGCCGAGCCTCGCCCACATCCGCATGACGATCGCCTGCCTCGCGCGCCGCGGCGTGATCGTCGAGAACCCGCAACCGGGGGTCTGGATCGTCCCGGCCGCGCCGATCGCCGGCATCGAGATCGACATCGAGCCCGATCTGTCCAACGCCGCACCGTTTCTCGGCGCCGCCCTGGTCGCCGGCGGGTCGGTGACCATCACCGGCTGGCCGAGCGAGACCACGCAGGTCGGCGACGAGCTGGCCGTCATCCTCGAGCGCATGGGTGGGCAGGTGCAGCGCGCGGAAGGCTCGCTGACCGTGACCGGCACGGGCACCGTCCGCGGCATCCGTCTCGACAATTCGAGCGAGCTGGCCCCCACCATCGCCGCGATCGCCGCTCTCGCCGACAGCGAGACCGTGCTCACCGGCATCGCGCACCTGCGCGGGCACGAGACCGACCGCCTTGCCGCCCTCGCCGTGGAGATCGGCGCCCTCGGCGGCGACGTGACGGAGACGGATGACGGCCTCATCATCCGCCCCACGCCGCTCAGTGGCGGCCTCTGGCACAGTTACGAAGACCACCGCATGGCCACCGCGGGCGCCCTGATCGGACTGGTCACCGACGGTATCGAGGTCGACGACATCGCCACCACCGCGAAAACACTCCCCCAGTTCGTCGAGCTGTGGAACCGGATGCTCGGGATGACGGCGACCAAGAAGCCGATAGACCTCTTCTGATGAGCTGGCTCGACGACACGGATGATGACGAGGACGACAAGTACGCCGACTACGAGGCGCGCAACCGTCCCAATCCGAAGGGCAATCGCGCGCGCACCAAGACGCGCCCGGAGCACAACGACGCCGTGACCGGCCGCGTGCTCACGGTCGACCGGGGGCGCTACACGGTGCTGGTCGGCGAGGGCACCCCCGAGGAGCATGAGGCGACATCATCCCGCGCGAGCGAATTGCGCAAGCAACCGATCGTCACCGGTGATCGGGTCGACCTGGTCGGTGACACCAGCGGCGACGAGGGAACCCTCTCCCGCATCGTGCGGATCCAGCCGCGGACGACCGTGCTGCGGCGCAGCGCCGACGACTCCGACGAGGTCGAGCGCATCATCGTCGCCAACGCGGACCAGATGCTGATCGTGGTCGCCGCCGCCAACCCCGAGCCGCGGCCTCGTCTGGTCGACCGCTACCTCGTCGCCGCCTTCGACGCCGGCATCACGCCGATCCTGTGCATCACGAAGACCGACCTGGCCGACCCTGCGGAGTTCCTCGCCAACTTCGCCGGGCTCGACATCCGCACCGTCACCAGCGGTCTCGACGCCACGCCGACCGAGGAGATCACCGAACTGCTCTCCGGCCACTCGACGGTCGCCGTCGGGCACTCCGGTGTCGGCAAGTCGACGCTGGTCAACGCACTGGTGCCCGACGCCAACCGCGCGATCGGGCGCGTGAACACCGTCACCGGGCGCGGGCGGCATACCTCGTCGTCGACGATCTCCTACCGGGTGGGAGACGACGGGTGGATCATCGATACCCCGGGAGTGCGGTCGTTCGGTCTCGGGCACGTCAACCCCGACAACATCCTGCGGGCATTCACCGACCTCGCGGCGATCGCCGAGGACTGTCCGCGCGGCTGCACCCACCTGCCCGACGCACCAGACTGCGCGCTCAACGAGCGGGTCAACGACGAGAACGAGCTGGGCGAGGCGGGAAAGCAGCGCCTGGACTCCTTCCAGCGGATGCTCGCCTCGCTCACCGGCTGAGGCATCCATTCGGCAACCTGGCCCCGCTACCCTGGGCCGGTGACCTCACCTCTCGACGCTGAACCTTCGCTCGCTTCCGACCTGGCTCTCGCCCGCTCCCTCGCCGACATGGCCGACGAGATCTCGATGGACCGCTTCCGCGCCACCGACCTCGTCGTCACCACCAAGCCCGACATGACTCCGGTGTCGGATGCCGACCGGGCCGTCGAGACCGCGCTGCGGGCCGCGATCCTCGATTCCCGTCCCGGCGATGGAATCCTCGGCGAGGAGTTCGGCGTGGAGGGCGACAGCCATCGACAGTGGATCGTCGACCCGATCGACGGCACCAAGAACTACGTGCGCGGCGTGCCGATCTGGGCGACGCTGATCGCGCTCGCCATCGACGGCGTGCCGGTGCTCGGCGTGGTCAGCGCCCCCGCCCTCGGCAAGCGCTGGTGGGCGGCCACGGGTCTCGGCGCGTACGTCAACGACCGCCTCGGTTCGCGCACCACGAACGAGGAGCGGCGCATCCATGTCTCCGGCGTGTCGGAGTTGGCGGATGCCTCGGCCAGTCTCAGTGGACTCTCGCGCTGGGCAGACGCCGGCCGGCTCGACCAGCTCGTCGATCTGTCGAGCCGGGTCTGGCGCACCCGCGACTACGGCGACATGTGGCCGTACATGATGGTCGCGGAGGGACAGCTCGAGGTGTCGGGCGAGTTCGATCTTCAGGTCTACGACATGGCCGCGCTGGCTCCCATCGTGCAGGAGGCTGGCGGCACCTTCACCTCCGTGGACGGCGAGGCAGGGCCGTGGCACGGGTCTGCCCTGGCCACCAACGGGCTACTTCACGAGGCGGCGCTCCGGGCCCTCAGCGCGGCGGCCAGCAACGCGAACCGATAGGGTTGGTTCTGTCACTCGCCACCCGCAACAAGGAGTACCTGCATGTCCGTCGCATTGGATAAGAGGCCGGTCCCGAAGTCGCTCGCCGGCCTCGTCTTCGTCCTGTTCTGGGTGATCGCCATCCTTCTCTGGTCGTTCAGCCACCTGCTGCCCACCATCGGCGGCCGCGGCTTCATGGTAGACATCGGAATCGTCTTCGCGAGCATCGGCCTCGCCGCTCCCGCCCTGATGTCGCTGCGCGAACTGCGCACCGCCGGCATCGTCGGCATCGTCGGCATCGCGCTGTTCGCCATCGGCGACCTCGGTCAGGTCACCGTCATGGTCTACGCCCTGCGCATCCTGGTGCCCTTCCTGGCCCTGATGACGCCGGTCTACAAGCTGCTGAGCTTCCGGGTCTTCGCCTAGGAAGACTCCGGATACAGAACAGGCCGCCCCGAGGGGCGGCCTGTTCTGTGTGTGCCTCAGAGTCCAAGGCGCCGCGGTGGTGGGCTTGCCCACTGCACTGAATGAACTGGATAATTCTCATATCCACTCCTACTGCCGCGAGGACGCCATCATGAGAAATGCAGCAACAATCCCCCGGCTCACCCTGGCCGTCGGCGGGCTGGGACTCGTGGTGGCAGGCGCCGTGACCTTGCTCGGGCGGGTGCTTTTCCTGTTGCCGTCGCTCCCCGGGCTGCCGTATGTCTGGCATCCCAGCCAGGAGCTGGTCGCCGCCGCCGTGCTTCTCGGCGCCGCCGCCGTCCTGGCCTTCGGCGTCAGGCTTGAATCGGGAATCGTCGGTCGGTCGGTAGTGGGAAAAGCTGCACTCGTGCTGTTCGGGCTGGCGACCTTCGCGGCAGCCGTCCTCTCCAGCATCCCGTCCCCCACCCTCGATACGACCGATTCGGCGGCACTCTACGTCGCTGCCGCGGAGTGGACGCAGGTCGTCGTGGTCGTCGCCCTCGTCGCGGCGGCGGCCGAGGTCATCCGTGCGTCTGTCGTGGTCGGCGGCGCACGGTGGGGCCTGCTTGCGCTCGGGTGCTGGACGGCCTGTGAGCTGCTCTTCGCTCGAGTGCCGTACGTCGGCTGGGTCGTGGGGGTCTCAGGAGGCTACCTCCAACTGGCGCTGGAGATTATGACGGGGCTCCTGTTCGTGCTGCAGGCCCAGTCCACATCCCCGCTGCCGAGCGTGAGCGGCGCCGTCGACGAAATCACCGTCGATGAGATCACCGTCGACCAGATCAACAGTGTGCGATAGCGACCAGTTGGTGGAGATGGGGGGAATTGAACCCCCGTCCACTGCTGTGGTCATATGCCTTCTACGGGTGTAGCCAGTGAAAGCGTTCTACTCGGCTCCGGAATTTGCCACTGGCATCCAATCCGACGAGCCCAGTCCTAGTTCGAGTCCCGCGGTGCCCTAGGGCGTAACACCGCAGCAATCTCTCTAAATTACGCCAGGATCCGGTTAGAGAGCGTCCCCGGTCTGACGGACTTCATTTAGTGCTCTTGCTTAGGCAGCGAGAGCGAAGTCAGCGCGGTTAGATTTCGCACTTATTGTTTGCAGACATCGTTTACGAGATAAGCCTGCATCCTCGACCCGCTTCTCACACTCACGCAGGCAATGTCGAAACCGATCATCCCCAAGCGCGGCCTGAAAGACCGGGTCGCTATCGCACACTGTTGAGTTACCAAACCGCGCGACGTGCACGCGGCTCATCAGTCTAGAACATCCGGCAGCGGATGCTCATTCCCGTGAGTTTCACGCGAGCCGCCGACATCCGCTCTCCCCGCCGCGCGCCACCGCGTGAGTTGCACGTTCGAGTGGTTATGGCGGGTTCAGAACCACTCGAACATGCAACTCAGCACAGGGAGCAGGCGAACCCCGCCGAACTGCGGGCGCACGACGCGGAGCACCCACCATTCGGCAGGGGACGCGCTAGTCGCCGAGGTTGCGCCGGGCCGACATTGCCCGGTCGGCCTCGCGGTTGTCCTGGCGCTCGCGCAGGGCCTGCCGCTTGTCGTACTCGCGCTTACCCTTGGCAACCGCGATCTCGACCTTGGCCCGACCGTCGCTGAAGTAGATCTGCAGCGGCACGATCGTGTATCCGCCCTCTTTGACCTTGTTGTGGATCTTGAGGATCTGCGCCTTGTGCAGCAGCAGCTTGCGCTTACGCCTTGGCGGGTGGTTGTTCCAGGTGCCCTGGTTGTACTCGGGGATGTGCACGGCATCGAGCCACGCTTCGCCGTTCTCGATGAAGGCGTAGCCGTCGACGAGGGACGCCCGACCGGCACGCAACGACTTCACCTCGGTACCCGTGAGCGAGAGGCCCGCCTCGTAGGTGTCTTCGATGCTGTAGTCGTGGCGCGCCTTGCGATTGGTGGCCACGATGTTCTGACCACGTTCCCTGGGCACGATTCAACTCCTGGATGCTGTGCCCGGCGAGTCCGAGCAGCCCATCAGTCTATCCGTGCGCACGCGCATTCGCGAACGCTCGCTAGACCTTGAGGTAACGCCCGATCGCGACACTGGCCGACGACGCCGCAAGCACCGCGCCCACGACGAGCAGGATCGGTACCACGATGAGGCCCTCACCGAAGCCGATAAAGGGGAAGCCCTGCGATTGCTCGGCCAGGTAGCCGCGCACGAAGAATTTGACGATCAGCACGACGGCGACACTCGCCAGCACCGATCCGATCAGCGCGGCGATCACCCCCTCGAGGATGAACGGCGTCTGGATGAACCGGTTCGAGGCACCGACCAGCCTCATGATGCCCAGCTCCCGCCGCCGCGAGAAGGCCGAAAGCCGAATGGTGGTGGCAATCAGCAGCACCGCAGCGACGAGCATGAGCACAGCGATGCCCACGGCCGTGAGACTGGCGGCGTTGAGTGCACTGAAGATCGGGTCGAGGTACTTGCGCTGATCGACCACCTGCTCGACCCCGGCCAGACTGGACAGGCTCTCGGCGATCACCGGTGCCTGCTGCGGGTCTTTCAGGCTGATCGAGAAGGTCTCCGGCAGATCCGACGGGGTGATGAAGTCCGAACCGGTGGTGTCACCGAAACTGGCTTTGTACTGTGCGTACACCTGCTTGTGATTCTGGAAGCTCACCGACTTGATCAGGTCGGCGAGAGCCGGCGTCGCCAGTTGCTCCTTGACCAGGTCTTTCTGATCCGCGGTCGCCTCGGTCAGCTTGCAGTTGCCGGTCGAGGAGTTGTCGGTGCAGAGGTACACGGCCACCTGGGCGCGATCGTTCCAGTAGCCCTTCATCTGGCCGATCTGGAACTGCAGCAGGATCGCCGCCCCCACGAAGGTGAGCGAGATGAAGGTGACCAGGATGACCGAGATCACCATGGAGAAGTTGCGCCGAAGGCCGTTGCCGACCTCGGACATGATCAGACCGAACCTCATCGCGTGGCCTCCGACTGACCGGCGATGCCGATGTCGCCGTAGCCGGGTTGCGCGCCGAAGCCCCCGAAGCCCTGCACAGGAATGGCCTGGGTCTGGTAGCCGCCCTGGCGCTCGTCGCGCACCACCTGGCCGGCAACGAGTTCGATCACGCGACGCTGCATCTGGTCGACGATTCCCGCGTCATGGGTCGCCATCAGCACGGTGGTTCCGCCCTTGCTGATGCGCTCGAGCAGGGTCATGATTCCCGCACTCGTGGAGGGGTCGAGGTTACCGGTCGGCTCGTCGGCGAGCAGGATGGCCGGCTTGTTCACGATCGCGCGGGCGATGGCCACGCGCTGCTGCTCCCCACCGGACAGCTCGTGCGGGAGGCGATTGGTCTTGCCGGCGAGTCCGACCATGCGCAGGACATCCGGAACCGCCTCCTGGATGAAGCCCTTCGACTTGCCGATCACCTGGAGGGTGAAGGCGACGTTGTCGAAGACGGACTTCTGCGGCAGCAGGCGGAAGTCTTGGAACACCACGCCGAGGTTGCGCCGAAAGTACGGCACCTTGCGGCTGGAGAGCTGCCCGAGGTTCTGCCCGAGCACATGGATCTGGCCGCGACTCGGGGTCTCCTCTTTGAGCACCAGCCTCAGGAAGCTCGATTTTCCACTGCCGGAGGCGCCGACGAGGAACACGAACTCCCCTCGGAGTATCTCGAGGGAGACCGCGTTGAGCGCCGGCCGTGCGTTGCTCTTGTAGAGCTTGGTTACCTGGTCAAACCGAATCATGGCGAGTACGACCCTAGGCAATGGGTGCCCGGATTCGGGGGCGCGACAGGCCGCAAGTCGACACTCACAGGAAGCCGCCTCCCCGACTACTTCTCTGCGCCGGCCACCATTCCCTTGATGAAGTAGCGCTGCAGGAACAGGTAGGCGATCAGCACCGGCACCACGCCCATGAGCGAGGCTGCTGCTGCGGCCCCGAGGTTGCTGGACTGGGTGGAGAAGAACGCGGCGATGGCCGGGGCGATCGTCTTCTGTGCGGGCTCGGTGAGCACGTAGGACGAGAGTGCGAACTCGTTCCAGACCCCGACGCCGGTCAGGATGATGACGGTGACGGTCACCGGCTTGAGCATCGGGAACACCACGTAGAACAGCACCTGCATCAGGTTCGCTCCATCGACCACCGCCGCCTCCTCCACGGCGAGCGGGAGCGAGCGCATGAAGGCCGCGTAGAGGAAGATCGCCAGCGGCAGACCGCCGGTCGTCATCACCAGGATGATTCCCCAGTATGTGTTGATGGCATGCAACTGATTGAGCAGTGAGTAGAGCGGCACGAGCACGCTGAGCGGCGGGATCATGATGAGCCCGATGATCAGCAGCATGACCACTTTGTTGAGACGCGTCAGTCGGCGTGCAAGTGGGTAGGCCGCCAGTGCGCCGATCACACACACCAGCGCGGTAGCGACGACGGTGACGATCACGCTATTGCCGATCGAGCGAAGGATGCCGCCATCCTGAATCGCGGTCTGGAAATTGCCGAAGAACAGGGTGGCGAACGGAAACGACCATTGCGAGGAGAGGTCGGTCTTGGTCTTGAGTGCGGTCGTCAGCGTGACGTAGAACGGCAACAGCTGCACCAGCACGACCAGAACCAGCGCGGCCCCGATGATGATGTTGGCGCCGCGCCTGCCTCCCGTTCGCGCGGAACGGCGTGCTTTCGGCGAACGGGACGAACGGATGCTCGGCGCCGGTGTGGCGGTGGTGGCGGTCATTGCTGCTCCAGACGACGACGATTGAGTAGCGCGTTGAGCGCCAGGGTGAAGATGGCGATGATGACGAACAGCACCACACCCATCGCCGAGGCGTAGCCGGCGCTCTGGTTCTCGAAGTAGGTGATGCCGATAAGGCTCGAGACGGAGTTCGTGGAGTATCCCGGACC
>Ga0247737_1000435_pt1 | contig 16624 bp, 15 predicted proteins | sample UWRJL028104C2_FD_180937 | JGI IMG/M metagenome (GOLD analysis project Ga0247737, IMG submission 180937) | Plant litter microbial communities from Arlington Agricultural Research Station in Wisconsin, United States - UWRJ-L028-104C-2 | ecosystem: Environmental > Terrestrial > Plant litter >...
GGCCAATATCTTCGTCGGATCGGCGGAGTTCCAGGCCCGGTTCGGAGCCCTGTCGAACCAGCAGTTCGTCGAGCAGATGTATGTCTTCGCCCTGGGCCGCCAGGGCGATGCAGCCGGGATCGCGAGCTGGGTCGCGGTGATGAACGCCGGCGCGACGCGCGGCCAGATGGTGGTCTCCTTCTCCGAAAGCGCCGAGCACCAGGCGCGCACGGCCGCGGTGCTGAACGCCGGCCTGTGGGTTCCCGACGCCCAGGCCCAGATGATCGCGCGGATGTACGACGCGACCTTCGATCGTCTGCCCGACGTGGCGGGTCTGGCCGGCTGGACCGACGCCCTGAAGGCAGGGACCTCGCTGCTGTCGATCGCGGCGACCTTCGCCGCCTCGGCGGAGTTCCAGGCCCGCTACGGCACGGTCACCAACGAGCAGTTCGTGCGTCAGATGTACCAGTTCTGTCTGAACCGCGTGGCGGACGCTGGCGGGCTGGCGCTGTGGACCAATGCGCTGAACTCGGGAACGAGCCGGGCCCAGATGCTGCTGAACTTCTCCGAAAGCGCCGAGCACGTCGCCCTGACGGCGGCCTCGTGGCTGGGCGGCATCAGGACGCCCGGCTTCACCAGCGCGCCGCTGGAGGACACGGCCAAGGGTCTGGACGACGCTCAGGTCCTGCCGGGCGCGATCGGCCACGACGGGATCTACGATCCGTCCGACCTGGGACTGACGCTGACCTCGAAGGGCGACGCCTTCGTGCTGCCGGCCAGCCCGGACGGGGGCGTCCAGCCCTGGATCCTGATCGACGACGGACACGAAACGGTCCCGGCGTCGGATAGCCTTCTGCCGCGGGTGAACCACGACACCTTCGTCTTCGAGATGCCGGCGCACCTGATCGACGACCTGGGCATGGTCGCGCACAGAGGGTTCGACTGGACTTGGGAATAGCCGGTCCGGGCGGGCCGAAAGGCTCGCCCACCGGTCGTCGGCGCGCTCGATCAGTGGGATTTCAGCCTGGTGGAACTGGGGCCTGGTGGGACCGGGGCCTAGTGGGCCTCGGGCGGACGCGCGGCGGGATCGAGGTATTCGCTCTCGGAGTGATGGTGGGCCGAGAGAACGAAGCGGCGGTCGCAGTAGCCGCACTCGATGAAGTCGTCGCCGCCCATGTCGAGATAGACCAGCGGATGGCCCAGCACGCCGCCGCCGTCGCAGGCCACGCGTTTTGTCGAGACAATGATCTCCTCGGGCGGGAGAACGACGACATCGGGGTGGCGCGGCGGCATTGATCGGTCCGTGGTCTTGGCGCGGGGGGTGCTGACGCCTAGTTAGACGGCGAAGCGTCACGCCGAAAGCCCCGAATGACCAATACCGAAGCCCTGCCCGTCAACGCCATCGAGGTGCGCGGGCTGGAAAAGACCTATGCCGGCAACAAGAAGTCGCCGCCGAAGACCGCTCTGCGGGGCGTCGACCTGGTCATTCCGAGGGGCTCGATGTTTGGCCTGCTGGGTCCGAACGGGGCGGGCAAGTCGACGCTGATCAACATCCTGGCCGGGATCGTCAACAAGACCGGCGGGACCGCCGCCATCTGGGGTCGCGACATCGACGAGCGGCCGCGTGACGCGCGGGCCGCGCTCGGCGTCGTGCCGCAGGAGATCGTGGCCGACGTGTTCTTCACCCCGCGCGAGGCGCTGGAGGTGCAGGCCGGCTTCTATGGCGTGCCGAAGTCGGAGCGGCGCTCGGACGAACTGCTGGCGGCCCTGGGTCTGTCGGACAAGGCCAACGCCTATGTGCGGGCCCTGTCGGGCGGGATGAAGCGGCGGCTGATGGTGGCCAAGGCCCTGGTGCACAATCCGCCGATCCTGATCCTGGACGAGCCGACCGCCGGAGTGGACGTCGAGCTGCGTCGCCAGCTGTGGGAGTACGTCCGGCGCATCAACGCCGAGGGTGTGACCATCCTGCTGACCACCCACTATCTGGAGGAGGCGCAGGAGCTCTGCGACACCATCGCCATCATGAACCGGGGCGAGGTCGTGGCCTGCGAGCCGACGCCGCAGCTGTTGCGCCGGCTGGATACGCGGAACGTCGTGGTGACGCCCGAGCATGCGCTGGACGGCGTGCCGACGGTGTCAGGCTTCGACGTCGTGCCGCGGGCCAACGGCGCCTTCTCGATCAGCTACAAGAAGGGGCAGTCGTCGGTCGAACATGTGCTGGCCGCCGTGCGCGCCGCCGGGATCACCATCTCGGACATCACCACCGAGGATCCGGACCTGGAGGACGTCTTCCTGGCCCTGACCTACGGGGATGCCAACGCGGTCAGTCCGACGAAGGACTGATGGGGGCGCCGCCCATCTCCGCTCCCAGCCAGTCCCGAAAGCGGCGCATGGCGGAGGTTTCGGGACGCGAGATCAGGCGGGTGAGCCAGTAGCGGCCGACGTCGACCTCGACCGCGAAGGGCTGGACCAGCAGTTCCGCCGCGAGTTCGCGGGTGAACATGGCGGGCGGCGCCAGCGCCACGCCGAGACCGGCGGCGGCGGCGGACGCCATCAGGGCCGAACTGTCGAAGATGGGACCGCGCAGGATCGGGGCGGAGACACCCGCGGCGTCGAACCACAGGGCCCATTCGTCCGGCCGGTAGGAACGCAGCAGCCGCTCGTTGACGAGGTCGGCGGGGGATTTGAGGCGTGCGGCGATGGCCGGGGCGCAGACCGGCGTCATCGGCGCGGCGAGCAGGGGCTCGGCATGGGCGCCGTGCCAGGCCCCGCTGCCGAAGCGGATCGCGAAATCGAGCGCCTCGGCGACCAGATCGACGCGGTTGTTGTTGGTCGAGATGCGCAGGTCGATCGACGGATGGGCGCGGGCGAAGGCGTCGAGGCGCGGCAGCAGCCAGCCGGTCGCGAAGGTGCCGACGACGCCGACCTTCAGCTGTTCGCGGAACCGGCCTTCGCCATATTGGTCGAGCGTCGCGGCGATGCGGTCGAACATCTCGGCGAGGACGGGAACGAGGGCCTGACCCTCGTCGGTCAGCGCGATGCCGCGCGGCAGTCGGTGGAACAGGCGGGTGTCGAGGCGGCGTTCGAGCTGGGCGACATGATGGCTGACGGCGCCCTGGCTGACGCAAAGCTCGATCGCCGCGCGGGTGAAATTGAGATGCCGCGCCGACGCCTCGAAGGCGCGCAGGGCGTTGAGCGGGAGTTGGGCGCGGTCCATCGCTCACCCTCAAATATTCTCATGGCTCTGTCGAGAAATCATGCTTTGTCGTCGATGCGGCGGATCGTCATTCCAGGAGGGCGAAGGGAAAACAGAATGATCAAATTGATGACGGTCGCGGCTTGGCTGGCCATGAGCGCCTTGCCGGCGTCGAGCCCGCGGGATGATCACGATCACGCGGTGGCCGGTGCGACGAGCGACGCGCAGAGTGCGGATGACCCCCTGACGCGGCCGATGGAGACGGAGCGCGCCGAACGGTGGCTGGCGCCCTTGCCGCCCCAGAAGATCTTCGGGAACACCTATCTGGTCGGGTTCACCGGTCTGAGCGTCGTTCTGATCGATACGGGCGCGGGACTGGTGCTGGTCGACGGAGCCCTGCCGCAGGCCGCGCCCATGATCCTCGACAACGTCCGCCGCCTGGGGTTCGACCCTTCAGACATCAAATTTATTCTAAGCACCGAGCCGCACTATGATCACAGCGGCGGCCTCGCGGCCCTGGCCCGCGATACGGGCGCGACGGTGGTGGCCAGCGCGCGCGGCGCCGACGGACTGAGGGCCGGCGCCCTTCTGGAGGACGATCCCCAGCGGGCCTATGGCGGCGTCTGGCCGCGCGTGGCGCAGGTCCGGGTGGCGGCGGACGGCGAGGTGATCCGGCTGGGTCGCACGGCGATCACCGCCCACGCGACCCCCGGTCACACGATGGGCAGCATGAGCTGGAGCTGGCAGGCGTGCGAGGGTGAGGCCTGCAAGGCGGTCGTCTTCGCGTCGAGCCTGAACCCCGTCTCCGCCGACGGCTATCGCTATACCGCGCCGGCCAACGCTCCGATCGTCGATGCCTTCGCGGCGACCTACAGGCTCATGGATGGACTGGCGTGCGACATCCTGATCTCCGCCCACCCCGACAATGCGGGCGAGGGGCGGTACGACGACCGGCCCGGCGCGTGCCGGACCTATGTCGAGCGGTCGCGCGGGTTGCTGGCGACCCGGCTCGCCAATGAGCGCGACGGGACGGCGAGATAGGCTGCCGCCGATCCGTCAGCGGATCGGGGTGTAGTGGCAGGTGAACGTCGGGTCGCCGCTGAGCAGGCTCGGCGTCAGGTGGATATGGAGGCGCTGCGCCTGGGCCGCGTCGTCAAGGGCGAAGGCCTGTTCGGCTTCGTACATGTCGTCCCGGTGCGCGTCGCTCCAGCCGGCGGCGTGCTTGATGGCGCGGGACTTGGCGGCGACGAGGGTGTCGGCGACGACGAAGACGTTGCGGTGCTGCTCGGCGAAGGAGACACCGTCGTAGCCGCCCAGATTGACGTAGTAGAGCTTCTCGGGGCCTTCGAATGGTTCGGGCCGCAGCGAGACCGCGTAGCCGTCGGCGTGGCTGATCTCCGACCAGCAGTCGACGTGGAGACTGCCGGGCTTTCCCCACCACTGGGCGAGAAGCGTGGGGTAGGTCTCCTCGATCGAGGGCGCGACGACGAAGCGGATGTCATGCACCTCGATGTTGGCGCCGGGATGCTCCCCGCCGATGTAGATCGCGAACAGTTTCGTCAAATCCTCGCCCTCAGGCCGCTGCGTCCAGCCTGAGGGATACAGTCCCGGGGGCCTGCAGGACCAGAGCCAGGCGCCGGCCGACGACCTCCCCGATCTCGTGCGAACTCGTGACGCCCTGAACGAAGGGGTGACGACCCATGATGAAGGGCAGGCTCAAACAGAAGAGCCGATCTTCGGGCACGCCGTCGGCGATCGGGTGGAAGACGTCGTCGATGACGATGCCGCGGACCGCGTCGGGGGCGTCGGCGGACGTCTCATCGCGGACGATCCCCTGTTCGAGAAGGGACAGGAAGGGGAACTGGATGGCGGCCAGGGCGCGCTGGCCGGTCGCCTCGATGAAGACGGGGAAATGTCGGCTCTGGCCGCCATGGGTGAGCAGGACGCCGCCTTCGGGGCGATGGGTGTCGATGCGGTAGTCGTCGCCCAGGGCGAACACCTGAAGCTTTCCTGCCTGATGGAGCGCCAGCATGCGTTCGACGGACTCATGCGGCACCGCGCCGTAGGCGTCGACGAAGACGGGTTTCAGGTCGCGGTTGAAGCGGCGGAACTCCGGACCGTCCAGATGGGGCACGATGACCGCCACGGCTTCGTGCATGCGCAGGATCGCGTCGCGCCAGGGCACGGTATGTCTGGCAGCGTGGTTCGCCCGCGCCTCCTCCAGGTTGGCGGCCGCCCATTCGAAGGGGTCCGAGCCGGCGCGTTCGGCGAAATAGGCCTCGCTGAAGTCCTCAATGGTCGCCTCGGCCAGACCCGTGCTTTCCGCATAGGCCGGGTCGATCAAAGTCAGTTCGCGCCGAAACAGGTCGAAGACCTTGTCCAGCAGACCGTCGCTCCCCTGCCCGATCAGGCGTTCAAGCGCCGCCTCGGTGCAGATGGTCAGCGGGGTGTGCGGCAGAGGGAAATAGAAGTCGGCTTCCGGTAGCAGGCCCTTTCGCGACATCATGGTGATGCCGAAATCTTCCGTGCCCGGGGCGGGTTCGTAGGCCAGTCCCTCATCGTTCCTGACAAAGGCCCCGTGCGCGCCCGCGAGCGCGACGGCCGCGTCGATCGCGGTCAGGGACGAGCCCCGGATGCCGATCTCGGTCGCCGGGAGGTCGGCGAGCGTCGTCGCGGGCCAGGGGCTGAGGAAATAGCCGGGCCGGACCTCCTGTTGCGAGGGCCACTGGTGGCCGGTGGCCAGGACGACGTGATCGAACAGGGCCCTGGTCGTCGTTCCTTGCGACGACAGGGTCAGTTCCATGCCCTGCGGCCTATTGGCGACGTCGACGACGCGGCAGCGGGTGCGGACCTCGATCCGGGCGCCGGAAGCGCGGGCGCGACCGATCAGAGCCTCGAACTGGCCTTCGAAATAGCGGCCCAGGGCGACCCGGGGCACGAAGGTCCGCTCGTCGACCTCCGACAGCGCGACGCCCATGGCCTGCAGCTCGTGGGGCTGCCTGGCCTGGAGCCAGCCGAGCAGGGTTTCCGTGACCGGAGGGATCTCGATGCTGGCGATGTTCGACAGCATGGCGGGGTCGTTCCAGCCGGGCCGATAGGGGCTGCCGAGGCCCGCCGTTTCCTGGGCTTCGAAAACGGTGATGCGCGCGCCGCGCACGCCGGAGGCGAGCAGGGCATTCAAGGCGTAGAGGGTAGTCGGCCCAGCTCCGACGAAGGCGATCGATGGCGTCATCGCCCCTCAATGCGCGACGCGCGTAAAGGCGCCGCGATCCAGGGCTTTTCTAACGATGTCAGAGGCTTTTGCGTCACGAGAGTCTGACACCGGACTTATCCGACCCGGTTTTCGACCCAGGTCGCGGGCGAGAGCGGTCGTTCGGGGCGAGCGGCGAACGCGGCACTCGGGGCGCTGACGCACGGACCTGTGTTTCGACCGGAGCGGGCTTTTGGGCCTCGCGCCTTGCCCGTGACGTCATCCCGCCGTATCCCCGGATCATGCCGACCACGCCCCTGATCTGCCCGTCCATCCTGGCTTCGGACTTCGCCAAATTGGGCGAGGAGATCCGGGCGCTGGAGGCCGCCGGCGCCGACTGGATCCATGTCGACGTCATGGACGGCCATTTCGTGCCCAACATCACCATCGGCCCGGACGTGGTGAAGGCGCTGAGGCCGCACACCTCCCTGCCGTTCGACGTGCACCTGATGGTCGCGCCGGTCGATCCGTGGATCGAGGCCTTCCATGCGGCGGGCGCCGACATCCTGACCGTCCATCCCGAGAGCGGACCGCATCTGCACCGAACGCTGGGCCGGATCCGCCAGTTGGGAGCGAAGGCAGGCGTCGTGCTGAACCCCGGCACGCCGCTGTCGATCCTGGAAGAAGTCGTCGATCTGGTCGACCTGGTGCTGTTGATGTCGGTCAATCCGGGCTTTGGCGGGCAGTCCTTCATCCCCTCGACCCTGAAGAAGATCGAGCGGACGCGGGCCATCCTCGATGCCGCCGGATCGAAGGCGCACCTGCAGATCGACGGCGGGGTGACCGCAGCCAACGCCGGGGCCTGTGTCGCCGCCGGGGCCGACGCGCTGGTCGCCGGGACGGCCGTGTTCAAGGGCGGGCCGGACGCCTATGCGGCCAATATCGCCGCCATCAAGGCCGCCCCCGTCGCTGGGCAAGCATGAACCCGATCGGGCCCTTCGCCGAGCGCAACCCGGCCACGCCGAACGTGGGCGAGGGCGGCGTCATTCCGGGCCTGCGCGGGGCGCCGGTGCGGACGCCGGTGCGCTCCAGCGGCGTGGCGGCCGGACCGGCCCTGTGGCCCGCCGTGGCCGGGCGGATGTTGACCCGCCAGATGTGGATCGAGCTCTATGGCCTGCCCGGCTATGCGACGACCCTGGGCCTGAGCAAGGCGACGAATTTCGCGGCGACGCCGCGCGACTTCCGGCCGGCCGACGCCGCCGTCGGCAAGGCCGTGCTGGGTGGGCGTTTCCCCCTGGCCGGATCGAACATGGAGGCCGAGGCGCCGGCCGATCCGTGGAACCGGCCGAGCCCGTCGAAGGCCTTCGCCGTCGACCTGCACGCCTTCGCCTGGCTGCCCGGACTGATGCAGCAGGGCGAGCGGGGCGCGCGCGAGGCGGTGCGGCTGACGCTGGCCTGGGCCGACGCCTTCTCGCGCTGGTCGCCCTTCGCTTGGGATCCGCAGATCCTGGCGCGGCGGGTCTACAACCTGTCCTGCGCCGTCAAGAAGATGGGCGCCGTGGCGTCCGAGGCCGACCGGTTGAGGCTGGCCGATACGCTGGGGCGTCAGGCGCGGCAGCTGCTGCGGCCGCCGGGCGGGTTGGCAGGCAAGGCCGAGCGGCTGGTCGCGGCGGCCGTGGCCGGCTGCGTCCTGGCCGGACCGGCGGGATCGCGGTTGCGGAAGTCGGCGCTGGGGCGGCTGCCTGGCGCGCTGAGGGTCACGGTGGCGGGCGACGGGGGCCATGCCTCCCGGGCGCCCGAGGCGGGGATGGAGCTGTTGCTCGACCTGCTGACGCTCGACGACGCCCTGTCGCAACTGTCGGAGACGGCGCCCGAGTCGATGGGCGGGGCGATCATCCGCCTGACCACCGCGATGCGGTTGCAGGTCCTGCCCGACGGGCGGCTGGCCGGATTCCAGGGCGGTGGGCCGTCGAGCGTCACGCGTGTCGCGGCGGCGCGGGCCCATGACGAACACGCCGAGGCGACGGCCGGGGCGGTCGGGACCGTCGGCGGGCTGAACCGGATCCGCTCGCCCTTGCTGACCATCGTCACCGACGCCGGATCGCCGGGACGCGGAGCCTGGTCCGAAGCGGCCTGCGCCCAGCCGCTGGCGCTAGAGATCGTCTGCGGCAAGGATCGGATCGTCACCGGCTGCGGCTGGACGCCCCGCGCGGCCGACCGGCAGGGGCTGAGGCTGACGCCCGGACATTCGACGCTGACGCTGGGCGAGCAGTCCTTCGCCGAACCACTGGGCGGCTGGAAGGGCGAGCTTCTGGGCCCGCGCCTGTATGGCCGGCCCTATCATGTGACGTCGGAGCGCCGCGACGGCGACGGGGCCGTGTGGCTGGAGGTCGAGCACGACGCCTGGGCCCAGCCGTTCGGCCTGATGCACCAGCGCCGCCTCTATCTGGATCAGCGCCTTGACGAACTTCGAGCCGAGGAACGGCTGCATCCGTCGGCCAATCATCGCGAGACGATCCGCGCCATCGCGGCGCCCTATGCCGTGCGGTTCCATCTCGAGCCGGGGGTTCAGGCCTCGCTGGCGCGCGATCGCCGCTCAATCCTGCTGCGCGGACATTCCGGGCGGGGATGGTGGTTCAGGACCGACGGGCCGGACGTGGCCATCGAACCGTCCGTGCACGTCGACGAGGGCCTGACGCGGCGCTCGTTGCAGGTCGTGGTGCGCGGCTCGGCCCGAACTGACGCCGAGACCAAGATCCGCTGGAAGCTGAGCCCCGCCGGCGCGGCGGGCGACCCGAGCTAGGCTAGACGGCCGGCTCGACGGCCTTGGGCTTCTTGATCTTGGGGGCCTTGGGCGCCTTCTTCGGCTTGGCGGCCTTTTCAAGCGCCTTCTCGGCCTTGCGAGCTTCCTTGGCGGCCTTCTTCAGGGCCTTGGCCTCGGCCTTTTCGACGTCGGGCGCGGCGTCGGCGGCGGCGGCGATCTCGGCCAGCATGTCGAGGAAGCCGTCGCGCTTGGCCTTGGGCAGCAGGCCCATGATCCGCTTGTCGGCCGCCTCGACGCGCGGGCGGGCCTGGTCCAGCAGGGCCTGACCTTCGGGCGACAGGCGCACGGCCTTGGCGCGGGCGTCCAGCGTCGAGCGTTCGCGCGACAACAGACCCTTGGCGGTCATGCGGGCGACGAGGTCGGCCAGGGTCGAGCGATCGATGCCGGTGGCGCGGACCAGTTCGGTCTGGGTCAGGCCTTCCTTGACGGAGACGGCCTCCATGACCGCGAACTGGCGCTGGGTCGGGCCGCCGTCGCCGGCTTCTTCGGAATAGATGTCGAGCGCGAGTTGCAGGGCGCGGTGCATCAGATGGCTGGGGGAATCGGCGAGCGTGCCGGAGCGACGGGCCTGTTTGCCGGACTTCACCATGGTCGCGTATCCCTCTGCCGTATGCGGAGGGTTATCAGCGAGCCTTTACGGTTTGACGACAGAGATGCGTCAACCGCGACGCTTAAGGGGCAGTATCGGGCCGTGCGGGCGCCGACGTGTCGGCGGGATCGTCCGAGACGAGGTTCTTCATGATCAGCGGCACCTGCGACAGGCCGAAGACGGACGAGGCGATCCACAGGACGCCGCGGAAGCTGACCCAGACGTCGGCGGGATCGACCGTGGCATGGCCCAGGCGGGCGGCGGCCCAGGCGACCAAGGCCTCTGACCGGACCAGTTCGTTGACGATGGCGACGGCGCCGAAATAGAGGCCATAGCGGAACGTCAGCGTGCACCAGGCGGCGTCGTTGACCGGGATGACCGACCCCAGCAGGGCCTTCAGCGGCTGCTTCTTCAGCCAGAGCCCGCCGAGCAGGGCCACGGCCAGGGAGGCGTTGAGCACCGTCACCTTCAGCTTCACGAACAGGTCGTCGTTGAAGACGATGGTCAGGACGCCGAACACCAGGGCGAACCCGCCGACCAGCAGCGGCATCAGGGCCAGGCGTTTCTCGACCATCAGGCCGACGACCACGGCGACCACCGACCCGGCGACCAGACCCCAGGTGGCGTGGACCAGAGCCTCGTCGCCCGGCAGGCCCCGCGCGCGGAAGAAGATGAAGGTGGCGGCGAAGGCGGCCAGGGCGCCGAAATCGACGACCTGACGGATCCAGGTCGGCGGCTTCCTGGGCGCGGTCTCGGAGGCTTCGGTCATGGTCTAGTCCTCGAGGCCGACGAGAGAGCGGGAGAAGGCGCGGGCGTCGAAGGGTTGCAGGTCCTCGATCCCCTCGCCGACGCCGATCAGTTTGATGGGGGCGTCGGAGGCCTGGGCGACAGGGACCAGAACCCCGCCGCGCGCCGTGCCGTCCAGCTTGGTCATGACCAGGCCGGAGACAAAGGCCGTGCGGCCGAAGATCTGTTCCTGGGCCAGGGCGTTGCGGCCGACGGTGGCGTCGAGCACCAGAAGCGTCTCATGCGGGGCGTCCGGATCGGTCTTCTTGAGCACGCGCACGATCTTGAGCAGTTCGTCCATCAGGGCGGACTTGTTCTGGAGCCGGCCGGCGGTGTCGATCAGGACGACGTCGTAGTCCTCGGCCCGGGCCTTGGCGTAGGCGTCGAAGACGAGGCCGGCGGCGTCGGCGCCGTCGCGGCGGCTCTCGAAATGGGCTCCGGCCCGGTCGGACCAGACCTTGAGCTGTTCGCGGGCGGCGGCGCGGAAGGTGTCGCCGGCCACGATCATCACCTTGGCGCCCTTGCCCGTCAGGTCGGCGGCGATCTTGCCGAGGGTCGTGGTCTTGCCCGAGCCGTTGACGCCGACGAACAGGACGACGAACGGCTTGACGCCCCCGCCGACGCCGTCGGGCCCCAGGGGATCGAAGGTCGCCTGGCGCGGCAGAAGCTCGGCGGCGACGGCCTCGGCCAGGGCCTCCTTGACCTCGCGCTCGGACGAGGCGCCGCCGAAGCGCAGGGCGCGGAATCGTTCGACGATGCGGTCGGTGGCGGCGGGGCCGAGGTCGCTCTCCAGCAGGTGCTCCTCGAGGCCCTCGAGGGCGGCCTCGCTCAGAGGCTCCTTCACGAAGGCGGAGACGACCTGTTCGGTCATCTGCTGGCTGGAGCGGGCCAGTCCCTGGCTGAGGCGCTGGAACCAGCCCTTCTTGGGCGTATCGGTCATGGGAGGGCTTTAGCGGGGGAGTGAAGCCGCGTCACGTGTCCACGTTCCTTCTCCCCTTGCGGGAGAAGGTGGCCGAGCGAAGCGGGGTCGGATGAGGGGTCACACTGACATCCGAAGTGTGCGTCCGACCCGCCCACTCCAACCGCCGGCGTAACCCCTCATCCGCCAGCCTTCGGCTGCCACCTTCTCCCGCAAGGGGAGAAGGGAGTAGGTTGGGCGTCTGGGCCTTTGGCTCTATATGAGCATAACCGATCGAGGACCGCGCCTTGGCCAAATCCCACGCCTTCCATTCGCCCCGCACCCACGGCTTCGTCCGGGTCGCAGCGGCGACGCCGGTCGTGCATATCGCCGACCCGAAGGCGAACGCCGAAGAACACATCGCCCTGATCAAACAGGCGGGCGAACAGGGCGTGGACCTGATCGTATTCCCGGAGCTGTCGCTGAGCGGATACGCCATCGACGACCTGCATATGCAGACGGCATTGCTGGATGAGGTGGAGCGGCAGGTCGAGGTCATCGCCGAAGCCGCCGACGCGGCCGGGCTGGTCGCCGTGGTCGGGGCGCCGATCCGCAACGGCGACGCCCTGTTCAACTGCGCGGTCGTGCTGGGCGGCGGCGCGGTGCTGGGGGTGGTCCCGAAGACCTATCTGCCGAACTACCGCGAATATTACGAGAAGCGCTGGTTCGCGCCCGCGGCGTCGCGCGGCGAGGACGCGGTCACCCTGGGCGGCGAAAGCGTGGACTTCGCGCCGGGTCTGGTGTTCGAGGCGACCAACCGGCCGGGCTTCGTGTTCGCGGTCGAGATCTGCGAGGACTTCTGGGCGCCGCTGCCGCCCTCGACGCGAGCGGCCTTGGCCGGGGCGCGCATCCTGCTGAACCTGTCGGCCTCCAACATCGTCATCGGCAAGGCGGACGAGCGCGCCGTCCTGTGCGCCAGCCAGTCGGCGAGGACCTTGTCGGCCTATGTATTCACCGCCTCGGGCTGGGGCGAGAGCACCACCGATCTGGCCTGGGACGGGCAGGCGACGATCCACGAACTGGGTGCGAAACTGGTCGAGGGGCCGCGCTTCTCGATGGAGTCGCACCTCGTCGTCTCCGACATCGATGTGGGCCGGATCGGCGCGGATCGGTTGCGGACGGGCACCTTCGCCGACTGCGCGCGGATCGAGGGCGAGGCGGCGACCGTGATCCCGTTCGAGGCCGCCGAGGATGGGGACACGGGCGCGTTGCAACGCCCCCTCGACCGCTTCCCCTTCGTACCGGACGATCCGAAACGGCTGGATCAGGACTGTTTCGAGGCCTTCAGCATCCAGGTGCAGGGGCTGATGCGGCGGATGACGGCGACGGGCGCCGAGCGGCTGTGCATCGGTATTTCCGGCGGGCTGGATTCGACCCAGGCCCTGCTGGCGGCGTGCGGGGCGTTTGACCGGCTGAAGCTGCCGAGGACGAACATCCTCGCCTACACCATGCCGGGGTTCGCGACCTCGGACGGGACCAAGGGCAATGCCTGGGCCCTGATGAAGGCGCTGGGCGTCACGGGGGAGGAGATCGACATCCGCCCGGCGGCCGAGCGGATGCTGGCCGACATCAAGCATCCGTATGCGGAGGGACAGCCCGTCCACGACATCACGTTCGAGAACGTTCAGGCGGGTCTGAGGACCGACTACCTGTTCCGGCTGGCCAACCAGAACAAGGCCTTCGTGCTGGGGACCGGCGACCTGTCGGAGCTGGCCCTGGGCTGGGCGACCTATGGCGTCGGCGACCACATGAGCCACTACAACGTCAACGGCGGGGTGGCGAAGACGCTGATCCGGCACCTGATCCGTTGGGTCGCCGGTCGCGACGATATGAGTGGCGCAGCGAGCGTGCTGCACGCCATTCTGGACACGGAGATTTCGCCAGAGCTGGTGCCCGCGGGGGCGGACGGAAAAATCCAGTCGACGGAAGGGACGGTCGGTCCCTATGCGCTCAACGACTTCTTCCTGTTCCACATCACCCGCTTCGGCATGAGCCCGTCGAAGGTCGCCTATCTGTGCCATCAGGTCTGGGGCGACGCGTCGCGAGGCGAGTGGCCGGCGCATCATCCGGAGGCGGATCGGGTGGCGTACGATCTGGCGACGATCAAATTCTGGCTGCGGAAATTCCTCGTGCGGTTCTTCCAGACGAGCCAGTTCAAGCGGTCGGCCCTGCCCAACGGGCCCAAGGTGGTGACGGGCGGGTCGTTGTCGCCGCGCGGCGACTGGCGCGCGCCGTCGGACGGCAACGCGCGGGTCTGGCTGGATGAGTTGGACGCCAACGTTCCGGACGCTTAAGGAGCCGGAATGACCGACACCCCCACCAAGGACTCCAACGGCAATGTCCTGTCGGACGGCGACAGCGTGACCCTGATCAAGGACCTGAAGGTCAAGGGATCGGGCGGAGTGACGCTGAAGCGCGGGACCCTGGTCAAGAACATCCGCCTGACCGACGACACGGACGAGATCGAGGCCAATGTCGAGAAGGTGCGCGGCCTGGTGCTGCGGACGGAGTTCGTGCGGAAGGCCTAGGCTTTAGGGCACGTCCCGCAGGAACTCGAAGATCGCGGCCTTTGACTCAGGCTCGTCGAGCATGGGCGCGTGGCCGATGTCGGGGATCTCGGCGTAGCGCATGTCGGGCGCGGCCTTCTGCATCCGGGCGGCGATGTCAGCGCCCAGGAGGTCGGACGTGCCGCCCCGGATCAGGAGGGTCGGACGCTTCTTCGCAAGGCGCCGAAAATACGGCCACAGGTGCGGAACCAGCGCCTTGGCCCCGGCGGCCCGGATCGGCACGGCGATGTCGGGATCATAGTCGAGGACCGGCGAGCCTTCGGTGCCCTCGCGGAACACACGCCGGGCGAAGGCGTCCCAGTCGGCGTCGGAATAGTGCGGCAGGGCGATTTCGTTGATCCGCTTCGCATAGGCGGCGGCGGCGGCCCAGGTCGGGGTATCGACGGGCTGGCCGGAGTAGGCGGCGATGCGGGCCAGGCCCTCGGGCGAGACCTGGGGGCCGATGTCGTTGAGGATGGCGGCGGCGACGACACGGCTCTTCAGCGCGGTGATCGCCATGGTGATCAGCCCGCCCATGGAGGTGCCGAGGAAGACGGCGCGGTCGATGCCGGCGGCTTCCAGCAGCCCAAGGACATCCTTGGCGTAGACCGGCGGCTGGTAGGTCATCGGGTCGGTCGCGCGATCGGACTGGCCGCGCCCGCGCACATCGAGCGCCAGGACGCGGCGGCCGCTGCGGGCGATCAGCGGGGCGATGGCGTCGAAATCGGCCGAGTTCCGCGTCAGGCCGTGGATGGCGATGACCGGCAGCTGGGCCGGACCGTCCGCACCCGGATAATCCCTCGCGAACAGGCTGAGACCATCGGACGACGTCCAGCGACGCTCGGAATACAGGGTCGATTCAGCCATTGCGGCGCACTCCCAAGCCAGGACGCCCCCGCGTCGGGATCAGACTATTTCATCGTGCGGTGAACAGGCCAGCGAATTGCGGTCAGCCGCCGAGCAGGTCGCGGACGAAATGATCGAGGTTGCCGCCCTCGAACAGGAAGCCCGGCATGCCGGCGCGGCGCGCGGCCTCCAGATCGGACTGGCGGTCGCCGATCAGGAAGGACCGGGCCGGGTCGATGTCGTGGTCGGCGATGGCGCGCAGGATCATGCCGGGGTTGGGCTTGCGATCCGGATGATCGGGGTGGAGCCAGCGCGGATCCTCGGCCTCGTTGTGGAACGGGCAGGCGTAGACGGCGCCGATGCGCGCGCCCTTGGCCATCAGGCGGCGAACGAGCAGGGCGTTGAAGGCCTCCATCTGCTCGAAGCTGAACAGGCCGCGCGCGACGCCCGACTGGTTGGTGACGATCACGACCAGATAGCCGAGGTTGTTGAGGCGGCGCACAGCCTCGGCCGCCCCCGGGATCATGACGAGATGTTCTTCCAGATGCGGATAGCCGCTGTCGGTGATCAGCACGCCGTCGCGATCGAGGAAGACGGCGGGGTGCGAGGTCGGGGCGGTGTTCAAGGGGGTCGACTCCCGGTTCGAAGGCACACTGGATAGGAGCGTCCGTTGCATGGCGCAACGCGAAGTGACCCCCTTGTGTTTGGCGTTGCAGCGCTGGGCGGGTTAGACGGCGGCCACCTTCGAAGGCCGCCCCCTGATCCGGGTTCTGCGCCGCCCCGTTTCGAGAGAGGTTCCCCCATGAGCATCGCCTTCATCGACCTGCAGGCCCAACGCCGCCGTCTGGGCGGCAAGATCGAGGCCGCCATGATGGCCGCCGTCGAGAGCGGGGCCTATGTCATGGGCCCGCCCGTGCGCGAGTTCGAACAGGCCTTGGCCGCATTCGGCGGGGCCAAACATGCGTTGGGCTGCGGCAACGGGACCGATGCCCTGGTCCTGCCGCTGAAGGCCTGGGGCGTGGGTCCGGGCGACGCGGTTTTCGTGCCCAGCTTCACCTTCTGCGCCACCGCCGAGATCGTGCCGTGGACGGGAGCGACGCCGGTCTTCATCGACATCGACGCGGGCACCTACAACATCGATCCCGGCCATCTGGAGGCCGCGATCGAGGCGACGCTCGCCGAAGGCAAGCTGAAGCCCAGGGTGGTCATCGCCGTCGACCTGTTCGGCCAGCCCGCCGACTATCCGGCCATCAAGGCGATCTGCGACAAATACGGGCTGAAGCTGATCTCGGATTCGGCGCAGGGCTTCGGCTGCACGATCAATGGCGAGCACCCGCTGAAGTGGGCGGATGCGACGACGACCAGCTTCTTCCCGGCCAAGCCGCTGGGCTGCTACGGCGACGGCGGGGCGGTGCTGACCAACGACGACGCCTTGGCCGAACTGATCGACAGCTTCCGGGTGCACGGCAAGGCCGTCTCTCAGGATCTGGTCGGCCGGACGTTCGAGCACGACACCAAATATCTGAACATGCGCGTGGGCATGAACTCGCGACTGGATACGGTCCAGGCCGCCGTCCTGATCGAGAAGCTGAAGGTCTTCGGCCAGGAGATCGACTGGCGCAACCGGATCGCCGCCCGTTACAACGAACTGCTGGCGCCGCACGTCGCCTCGGTTCCGCAGACGCCGGCCGGCAATGTCTCCAACTGGGC
>Ga0247737_1000437_pt1 | contig 16599 bp, 21 predicted proteins | sample UWRJL028104C2_FD_180937 | JGI IMG/M metagenome (GOLD analysis project Ga0247737, IMG submission 180937) | Plant litter microbial communities from Arlington Agricultural Research Station in Wisconsin, United States - UWRJ-L028-104C-2 | ecosystem: Environmental > Terrestrial > Plant litter >...
CCGTGCACACCACCAGCAACCTCACCGGCAGCGAACAGCCCGGGAATGGGCTTGTTGTTCTTGTCGAGGACACGCGACTCGGGATCGATCTCGAGACCGCCCATGGTGTAGTGGAGGACGGGGGTCATGATGGCGACGTTGAAGAAGTCATCAAACTTCCATTCACCTTGGAAGAACTGTAGAAGTTGAGATCAGCCTTGTAGAATGAGTGTGTCAACGAACTGAACTGTACCTTTTTGCCGAAGGGATCCTTCTGGGTGCGGACGACCTGGTTGTAATCCTCGAAGGTCTTCTTGAGGACAGATGGTGAGAGACCAAACTCCTTAGCAAGAGCTTCGCCGCTATCGAAGCGCTTCATCAGCCCACGGCCGACGTAGTGCTTGCAATGCCACTCGATTTCTTTCGAAGCGTTTCCATTGAGAACCAGTCGGATAGGGTACTGCCAAATTCTTTGGTATAAAGGCATTCCCTTTGAAAAATATTACGCACCTTCTTGTTCTCCCAAATCTTTCCAGTGACGAAATCACGATGTTGGAGCTCATCGACGAAACGCGAACCGGTGTTGTCGAGGAGGAGACCACCGCATCCACGGAGAGCTTCAGCAGCCAAAAACTTCACCTTCGCCTCGGGCTCCTTGGGGTCAACGAGACCAGTAGGGTGAACCTGGACCTTCTCAAGATCGACAGCGTTGGCGCCAATGGCCATGGCGAGCTTCTGTCCGTCACCAGTACAATGCTCTCCATTGGTGGTGGGGAGATCCCAGAACTCGGGACGATGCTTCTTGAGCAGTGAGTCCTCTGTGAAGTCGGCAGCGTAACCTCCAGTAGCGAGAATGACGGGTCCATACGCCGAGTCGGTCTTTCCCTTGACCTCATACTCGACACCAACAACAGCACCAGAGTCATCCTTGATGAGTTTGGTGACACGGGCCTTCTTCAAGATCTTGACACGCTCAGGGGTGCTAACGGCGAGATCCTCCAGGCGCTCCATTTGAGCGTAGGTGATAACCTACAGAAGTCACACAGTATGAGAAGGGTACAAATGGACATAGAGCGGGAATGCGGGGTAAGAAAGCAGGAACGTACCATTCCGGGGAACTGGGCATCGCCACGATGTGTGCGGGGTTGGCTGTGGCCACCGAGACGAGAGACCTTAGACAGGTCGAGGCCGAAGACATTCTGGAGCCAATTCACGGCATCTCCAGAGCGACCAGTTAGGACTTGGATGAGATCTTCACGAGCGAGTTCGCGAGCCTTTCCTCAATATTCAGCAACCGTTCAAAACCGGATCCAAGAGAGGTGAACATACAGATTTCTTGGTATCTTCAAAGAAGATTTTGGCGCTATCAGGGATGTTCAAGTCCTTCTGGGTGTTTGTACCAGCACCGTTGATGCCGGAGGTGGCTTTGGTAGAGTTACCACCCATGAATCTAAGACGAATAAGCGCCTCGGAACTCAACCAACAACTTGGAACTCACCCTTGCTTGTCGAGAAGTAACACATTCGCACCGCGCTCCAACAATGTGTGGGCGGCCGAGAGACCTGCGAGACCGCCTCCGACGACGATGACCTGAGCCATTTGATAGGTAGAGAGTTGTGTAGTAGGTGGTGGGGAGGATATCGGAGGTAAACGAGTGGACGCAGTGGGATTTGATTCTTATAGTCGCTAATCACGGGGGGACACCCGAGTGAGAGGATCGCATGTGATTCAGGCGGCGGCTTCGGCATCGGCTTCTCTCCGTCCGGATGTCCCTCAGTCTGGACCCTGCTGGCCCCCGCACCCTGCATTCGGCCGGAGTTGCTTACCCCTTACAAGGCGCTTCCGCCTTCCGGTACCGGTTCACATCATACCCGACCTCTACCATCATCGTAACGCACAACTGAACCCCTCCTCCGTTATTCGTTATTCAGTAATCTTATTCCCTCCCGGTACTTACTCCGCTTGGGCTTGGGTGTTAGAAGGTAACCACACCTCTCATCTGCGGACGTCCGAGCCAAAAACGGAGGAAGAGTGGCCTCTTGGCATTATGGCCTGCGGTGTTAACCTGCACAGATCTCAAAGCTGAACGCGAAGTTCGAGTACTGTCGATCTCTGGCGTGACAAGCCGTGTATGCGTCGAATCGCCTACATTATATTTGTCGTCGATCGTTGTAATGGTCTGTGGCCACTGGTGGTCGTCGGACCTGGTGTCGATGTAACCGTTATTTTAGGCCTGCCGTTGCCGCCTTTGAAAACTCTAGGACGGGATCCCGGAGTGCCTTAAGACTTAGATCTAAATCTTAACGTGAGCGAGATTACTCCCCTCCACCGACTCGACAATGACTTCCTTCAGTTATGATATGTAACAATGAGACTTATTAACCGTCCACATCACCCGAAGCCCTCCAGTATATGCAGACGGAACGGATACCTTTTCAATTCCAAGCGACCCTCACCTAAGATCCCAGCCAATAGGAAGCCCCACATATTGCTGACTTCCAAAATAGATACACCGGACGAGAGCCCATTGGTCGACGTGCCGACTCAGAACAATTACTTGAAACATGGCCGTTGATTGGACGTCGGCAACTCTAGCCTAGGCCTACAACCTAGTAGTTGTAAAAAGAGGCCTAGGTCTAAGAAGAGATCGTCTTAGAAGAGATCCATGGCAGATTTCATCTGTTCCCCGCATGCCCAATTTTGGACGTCGATTTCGGATGTCGACTTGGTGAAAGCCGGAAGTAAGAGTGGATCACTGGCTGTCACCGTCAAGTTATCAGCCGCGGATTGAACGTCTCAGGGCGTAGTCACTGGGTCACCGGGGTCGTAATACTAACAATTGTATCCTCTCCCCGTCGATGACGTGCAATATAGTCGTTGTATGTGATAATGCCATTCGACATCTATCTGTCGCGGCGGCGAGTTATTGAATCAATCCGGCTTTCGTAACTTGAAGCAATGTCCGCGGACCGCCACTAGCAGAAATTGTCGTTGATCAAGTTGGAGCAAAGAGAGCAAAGAACCACGGACCCTTTCGTTCGAACTACAGTACGATTGCTAATATAATTCGAGGGCCATGATCACCCGTCTGCGCGAGCTGGTCTGGTCGTAGAGATGCATCAGAGTCGGGCGGGCGCCTATTTCAATACGCATGAGATTTTGCTGCAAGCCCGAACCTCCAACGACTCTCGGAATTTAGTTCTGTAAATCCAATCTCTTGTCGGAAATCATATATCTCTGTCGTGTAAGAATTGTAATGAAGTCATGGTAACTTCGTCAGAGATCGAGAGGGTCCAATATGTTGTTGTATGGTCTTTGATGGAATCTGAGCCTATACTTCTCAATGATAACGAGTAAGTATGCTTTATTTCGCCAAAATCGGAGCTGTCGCTCAGCAGTAATAAGGTCCTCACCAATTTAGCTCCACTGAGGGCACAGTCGTTCAGAGGGTTCAACTTGACGATAGCAGCGGGACGGCAATCGGCTGACCAGCAGTCCATATTTCACGGCGGACCCAGCTGCAGTGTCACTGTGCACACCTCTTGCTCGCCAATCACGTGAAGTGATGGGCGCCTAAACTCTTGACCCTTCACGTGTCAATTCATGACGTATAATGGACGACTTCGGCGAGCTTTGTTTCTCACCTCCAACTATGAACTTGAATCAAGATGGCAGCGATGAAAGGACATCCTCGTCTAGTGGTGAGTGAATAAGTAATTGATAGAGATAAGCACCTACCGTAACGCCCACCTGCTCTCTCATAGGAAGACCAGGAGCGAGCAACGAGCTGGCTCAGCCTCTTCCCTGCGTAATTTCCTTCAGACTCCTTGACTCCAAAGACGGGCCTATCACGTCACGACTAGCCCCGTTCGCAAAATCTTACAATGTAAGTCAGGTCCACTGTGAACGCCGCGTGCGGCAGATTACCGACCATGGACTAATCCGTTCGATGAACACCCTAGGAGGCAATCTTATATGCTCTCGGCTCTTTCCCAAAGCATCTTCCTCCAGGAACCAGCAAATTTGCTATCAGCCTCAAATATCCCTGCAAAGCGCTGGACGGAACGGTGTATTGGTCGGACCTCCAAGTGGCCAGAGACTCGAGCGAGATATGGATGAGGTTGATGACGGAGGTGGGGCGTATTCCCGAAATCGGTGTCACTATTGAGGGCGAAGCCTCTGTGGCCCAACTGGACTCCGAACCTCTCACCACAAAAGATGGAGTACTCCTCAGGCTGGGTGTATTTGACAAGACGAACCCACAGTGGATTGTGACCGCTCGTCCAACACCAACACGTCCACCGCAGACATACCAGGTGCGCTTATGTTGTTTTGTTTTCCAAGGGAGTGAGCGACTCAAAGCCACCGAAATGCTCTAGGAATGTCTCGAATTCGTGGCCCAGCGCCTAGAAGCATCGTTTCCTTCGAACTCCAAGAATCAACGACAGCAAGGAACAAATTGGAGGGCGCTGCTTCGACTTAGAGTTTGGGATCCGGTTTTACGAGTGCCAACCTCCCTGAACGAGAACAACTATAGGGAGAAGTTGCAAAGTTGCGCATTCAATGACTATGGGAAAGAGTCATCGGAGGAGGACTATGTAGAAATCCATGCCCACTATGATTAAACACCACAAACACAATCACGTTTCTATATAGCTCAAACAACGTTATGGGTGAGCGGCGTATAAGGTAGCTTTTGCTCCTGTTAGCGGTGAGCGAAACTTGAAAGACTAAACTAACCATAATAGTAAGAAATCTTCTGGGCGGCAAAAAAAAAAATGGACGAGCGTGATTTTGGCTATATTTAAAGTGGTTAAAAATGACAGAAACTTAAAAAATATAGGGTAAAGTGTTCGGGAGTGTGTTGGGCGTCTAAATAAACCCCTGACCACTTGCTCACGTGGGAATCGGTGTGAACTGAACTCGACGAGCTTGTTTTGACTGACTCTCATCTCCAACTATGAACCTGAATCAAGATGGCAGCGATCAAAGGACACCATCTTCTAGTGGTGAGTGAATGATTGACATCGAGATAGTAAGCACCTGCGATAACGCCACACGGTATAGGAAGACCACGAGAACCGAGCAACGAACCGAATCGGGCCCTGCCCTGTGTAATGTCCCTAAGGCTACTGGACTCCAAAGACGGGCCTATCGTATCACACCTAGCACCATTCGCACAATCCTACGATGTAAGTCAAATCCCCGATGTTGATTTCACTCCAGATTGTCTGGCCTAATCTCTTCGATCATAGGAAGCGGTCTTGCACACGCTCGGGGCATTTCCGAAGCACCTTCCTCCGGGAACCAGCAAATCGACTATCAGCCTCAAATATCCCTGCAAAGCGCTGGACGGATCTGTGTATTGGCCGGGCCTCCAAGTGGCCAAAGATTCTAGAGAGATATGGATGCGATTGATGACTCCCGCTGATCCAGAACGTATTCCAGAAATTGGCGTCTGTGTTGACGATGAAGTTCAACCTGCTGCCGGTGTGCCAGTTCCAGTGGTTCAAACGTATGGGTCTGTTACAGGGAAGAATGGTGTGCAACTGGAGATGCGTATCTACGACAAGGAGAAAGAGCGTTGGATTTCTGGTACCCAACTAAATCCACCACCCATACCTCCACCACCGAGATATCTGGTGAGCCTCTAATATCTTGAAGTCCAGAGGAAAGAATAACCCAAACCACTGGAACCATCGTAGGAATGTCTTGAAATCGTCGCCCAGTCCATGGAGGCATCGTTTCCTTTAGACCATCCACGACAGAAAGGAGGTAGGCTGAGAGCGCTGCTTCAACTCAAGATTTGGGATCCGTCTGTGCGAATGCCAACCCCCCTCAACGAGAATAACTATAGGGAGAAAATGCGAGATTGCGCATACGATAAATATGAGCGATCGGTGAAGGACAATGTAGAGATCTATATCTATTATAGTGAACACTGAGCAGTACATATGAAGGCCCGAATAAAACCGCGGATGTCCAGTGCTTAGAGTTATGTTACGATGTGCTGGTATCGTGCCAGCGGCCAATATTTGGGACCAAGTGTTGCTCTAACTCCCACAAACCTCAATGGCCACCCTTGCAGTGCGAGGATTGGCAGACTCGGAGCTCCGGGTGCTTCTATCCGAGGCGCTCTAAAGGAGATTTCTTTTGAAATTGGCCAATGAGGTGCAGAACTTCAGCGGAGCATGCAGTTCCTGCAATGACTACTCGTTGATTATACCCTATACGGTCGCTTCGAGCAGGAGACCTACCAGTAGAAATACGACTGGAGCACCTTGTACTTGAGAGAACTAGCCACATCAAGGAATCCTCTAATATGAAAAAATGTGGACGAATCTTAAGTATCCTATGATGTGTCCTTGAACATAAAAACAGCCAAAGACTGTAACCAGCAAAAGTGTTTCAAATTTGGGCTGGGCGCCAAATTGGTGAAGGAGTCACGTGTGAAGGCGCTTGAATGCGGGTTTTGCTTCTTGAACCACTCTCATCTCCAATTATGAACTTGAATCAAGATGGCAGCGATGAGAGGACTCCATATCCATCGGTTAGTGGCAGCGGTGAGTGAATGCTTGGTACTGAGATATTTAGACACATACAATGACACCGCATAACATAGGACCAGCTTTGAGCGGTGAACCGACTGTGCCTCGTGCTCTTCCCCATGCAATGTCTCTGAGACTGCTGAACTCCGAAGACCGGCCTATCGCGTCATAGCTAGCTCCGTTCGCGAAATCGTACGATGTAAGTCAAATTCACAGCGTCAGTTCAGTGTGCGGCACTTAGATCACAAATCATCGATCATGCACTAATTATAATCTATTCGATGAACACCCTAGGAGGCTGTCTTGCACGCTCTTGGGGCTTTTCCAAGGCATCTACCCCCAGGAATCCGCAAATCCTTCATCATTCTCAAATATCCCTGCAAAGCGCTAGACGGAACAGTGTATTGGCCGGGCCTTCAAATGGCTAGAGACTCGAAGGAGGTATGGATGGGATTGATGATGGACGCTGGGCGGATTCCAGAAATTGGTGTCACTGTTGACGATGGAGTTCAACAACACGCTGTGCCAGTGCTACTGGGCCCTCTTACTGGGCCGAATGGTGTGCCACTCAGCGGTGGGTCGGTGGGGCTTCTGGGGCAGATCCACCACGTCGTCCATCACCGAAACGCCCACCACCAACATACCAGGTACGCTTATAATACCTTGAGATTTAGATAAAATAAATGATTCAAAGCCACTGGAATCATTCTAGGAATGTCTTGAACTCGTAGCCCAGCGCATGGAGGCGTCGTTTCCTTTAGGTCATCCACGTCAGAAAGGACATATGCTTAGATCGCTGCTTCAACTCAAGGTTTACGATGCGGTTGAAGGAAGGGAAACCCTCCTAGATGAGAATAACTATGGGGAGAAGATGCAAAGTTGCGCAAATAACGACTCTGGGCAATCGTCGGTGGAGGACTACGTAGAGATCCACATCAATTATATTGAACACTGAACAATAGGCATAGAAGCCTGAATGAAGCCACAGACGTTCAATACTTCAAGTTATATCAGTATCGTGTCAGCAGTGTAATTTTCGGGCTGAGTGACACCCCCACCGTAGCCCTCTTAACTTCCTCTTCATTGCCTTGCCCATATTCGTCTGCAAACTCTCCAACAATGTCAACTATGCCACTTTACGCATCAGGGCGCCTTGTTCGACGTCGCCAGAGGCAAATATGTCTTTGTGAGAAGGCGTGCATAGGAGCAAAGTCTGTGAGACGAGAGCAGTTGTGAATATGGGTGAATAGAAAGAATAACGGCCACGTACGTCCTGGTGGATGATGACGCTGTCAGGGATGATACTATTGAGATGCTCATGCGAGTGTCATCTTGCCCGAGCACGTCCCGCGCCTATCTTAGTCGTTCATTATCCGAATCTGTGGAGTAGGATGCGGGACGAATATTCAGTATCGAGGGTCCATTCAAGTTTGGTTGCTGAAAGCTCTACTCGCAACGCTGGGAGCTAGAGGTAACCTGGCAGTACCGTGACTCGGATGATTGTATTTCATATGAGTTGTTCCAGCAGGATCGAGAACGGTGTGGGCAGCCAGCCCGACTAGTGGCAGGATTGTGAGTCGCCACGGTATAGCCGAAAGCTCATCCAGCTTCAACGCGTCCAACACATTCCTGGCCAATTCCATTGATGAATAGCGCAGGTAATACGAGGTGGAGCCATCAATATTGTTGACGTTGTGAGCGGACTTTTACAGGGTTTTCACATAACCTTGGGAAAGTGTGATTTTTTGTGACGCGCGTCGCGTCCTGTCGCGTCGCGGCTGCCATTTGGGTCAGCACCGTCAGAACATGGTGTTGGCCTTACTTTCTCGCATTTTATAGCACTCGTGCTACTTTTAGTATACATTGTGCATAAGCTAAGGTGTCTGGTCCACAGAAATCAGCGACGTGCGTGTTCCAGCTCACAGCAGTGTTGATGTTATTGGAGAAATGATCAACGAAGTTACAACCAATGTTTTGTACTCCTTTCGTACTACTGGCTAGTAGCCTCGGAAGTCCATCACGCCCATAAGCCCAATCTGATTTAGGAGACTCTAAGCGAAAACTTGAATGGCTTTGACAAAATTGCGACGCAGGCTTGAGATGAAATGGGTGTGTCACGGAGGTATTTGCTGCCTGATACCATTCAAGCTCGTTGAGTCGGAACATCCTTGAGAAGAATGGTCTCTGATAATAGTCATTGCTGAAGTTGAAGAATATGATGGCCGCTGAAGTCTGCAAGTTTCCTCGTCCAGCGATAAAAGATGGGTTTTGTCACGCAGAGCGCCGCAGCCTAGTGGTAAAAGCTATGCCTCCTAGCATCCCAGATCTGAGAAGAGCACTTCCTGAGATTACTACTGATAGTACGACACATTCTAGCTAATCGCAATCAAGGTAGAATACGAACTTACGAAGAAAGGACGGGGATTCAGCGGTGGGCGCGTGCTACCAAAAACTGCGTCACAAAAAATCACACTTTCCCAAGGTTATGTGAAAACCCTGTAATGGCAGGGTTCACGTTCTGACTTGAACTCATCTCAAATTTATCCAATTCTTTCCTCATTGATATTCCTCCTTCGTACCATGGCAGAAGAACCCTCGCTTCATCGCATTGAGTATGCATCATCCAGAAGAGCCAAATGCAAAGGTAAAATTATCTATGGTCCTACTCATCGCCGTCACAGACGCTGATGACACCTTGTGAATCTTTCGCGGCGCCGGTCAACTTTCAGGTCCCAAACCATGCAGTGGTGAGTTGTCCAGTTATATTAAATTTTTGCAAGTTTTCTCATAGGATCTTGATACCAGGAACTACTATCGCTAAAGGCGAACTTCGTTTTGGCACCCTCATCTAATTGAAAGGCTACACAAGCTTGTGAGTCGCATCCCGCGTCATGATTCTACAAAGCTACAGACCGATGTTCCTGTTTTTTTAAGCGTCTGGAGGCATCGTTACTTACTCCCAAGAGGATCGCCAACATAACTGGCAAGAAATAGCACGAACCTTCGGACCTTGAGGGTTTCGATGAACTAAGGCCTGAAGACCAGGCCCAAATAATCACAGCATACCAGATTGGCTCTGTCGCGGACAAGGATATTCTCAAGCCCGAAGACAAAGAGCAGTATGAAAGGTGCGTTGGGCGCCTAAAAAGCAGTCACGTGCCCACAGACAGAATCTGACGAGCGTGAACCAGAGTCTCATCTCCAACTATGAACTCGAATCAAGATGGCAGCGATCAAAAGAATACGTCTGCATCGGCTAGTGGGTGAATGATTGACATCGAGATGAGCACATACAATAACGCCACACATAGCAGCGACCAGCGAGACTCGCGCTCTTCCCTACGCAATGTCTCTAAGACTGCTCGACTCCAAAGACGGGCCTATCGCGTCACAGCTATCTCCGTTCGCACAATCTTACGACGTAAGTCAAATCCATAACTTCAATCTTGTTGGTGGCAGCCAGATACTGACCATGAACTGATCTGTTTGATGAACACATTAGGAGGCAGTCCTACACGCCCTCGGAGCGTTCCCAAAGCATATCCCTCCAGGAACGAGCAAATCGTCTATCATTCTCAAATACCCTTCCAAAGCGCTGGACGGAACGGTGTATTGGCCGGGTCTCCAGATGGCTAGAGACTCGAGAGAGATGTGGATCCGATTGATGACGGACGCTGCTGGGCATATTCCCGAGATCGGCGTTACTGTTGACGATGAGGCTGAACAACCCGCCGTGCAAGTGCTAGCCCCTCTTACCGGGAAAAATGGTGTACCACTGAGGATGTGTATGCACGACGGACAGATTACCCGGTGGATCAGTGGAGCTGGAGTAACTACATCGGGTCGTCCATCGGCGACACCTCCTCCACCCACATACCAGGTACGCTTATGACACCTCGAGATTAATCTGAAACGATCTTAGGAATTACTTGAATTCGTGGCCCAGCGCATGGAGGCGTTGTTTCCATCAGAGCATCCACGACAGAAGGGAAATCTACTAAGAGAGCTACTTCAACTCAGAATCTATGATTCGGTTGAAGATAAAACTCATCTCCTCAACGAGAATAACTATAGGGAGAGGATACAAAGTTGCGCATACAATGACTTTGGGAAATCACCGGTGGAGGACTACGTAGAGATCCGTGTTGATTACTGAACAGTACCTCTAAAAGCTCAACACTCGAAGGAAAATTATTTGCTCGATCACTATGAGACCTGAGTTGTTTACAAGCTAAATACGGGGTAGAAAACCACATACGGAGCTGAGTGCGACTATGCGCGAGTCAGCGCGACTCCCGAAGCGAGCTGGTAGTGGTAATAAAGTATCACGGTACGGTAAAATGATGAGAGTCGCTTCATGCGGCAGCACCCAAAGGTGATAAAATAGAGGAACGGCATGGGGATTTCTGACCTGCTGTATGATACCCACGTCGTTCGTGCCGACGTTGTTTGAGGACGTTGCATGATACGCGCAGAATTATACTTGTGCATTGGGCTTTGAGATTTGTTAGTGACTGGTTCATACACTGGCAGACGGTTCGTGGAAATTGAGCCCGTACTTATACATATTGGCACAAACCTTTCAATGGGGAGCATATTGGACATGGATCTCCACATAGTCGTGCACTGATGTATCTTGCTCAGGTTCAATGCCAGCACAACTCTGCATTTTCTCCCTATAGTTCTCCTCCTTGAGGGGTGGCTCTTGACCCCAAATCTTTAACTGAAGCAGCGTTCTTAGCGCGATTCCTTTGTGGCGTGGGTGGTCTAAAGGGTACGACCCTTCTAGGCACTGGGCCATGAATTCATGAAATTCCTGAGGGTGTTCAATGCGGTGGCTATGAGTCCATCACTCTTTTGGGTCTGAAAACGCAATACGGCGTACCTGGTATGTCGGCGGTGCAGGTATGGGTGGTGGCCGACCCGGAGCGGCATGTGTCGAGTCCCTCATGATCCACCGCCATTTCGTCCTGTCGAACATGCGCATCTTGATCTGTACACCACTCTCTCCAATAAAAGGTCCCAGGGCAGGTTGTGTCACTCCCAGTACTGCTGCCAGACCCGCAGCGGCTCCATCCTCAACAATGACACCGATTTCAGGAATACGCCCGGAGCTTGTCATCAATCTCATCCATATCTCGCTCGAGTCTCGAGCCACTTGAAGCCCTGACCAATACACCGTTCCATCCTGCGCTCTGCAGGGATATTTGAGATTGATAGTCGATTTTGGGGTTCCTGGAGGGAGCTGCTTTGGGAAGGCCTCGAGAGCGTACAAGACCGCTTCCTAGAGGTGTTCATAGATCAGTTGAGGGTTGACGATTTGTATGAATTTGACTTGCATCGTACGAATTAGCGAAAGCAGCTAGCTGTGATGCGATAGGCTTGTCTTTGGAGTCAAGCAGCCTGAGGGATATTACGCATGGAAGTGACTGGGTTCGTTCGGTCGGACTTCCTATGCCAATGAGGTGGGCGTTGTCATGATTGCTTATCTGGCTATGGACTGTTAACTCACCACCAGACGATGGTGTTCTTTCATCGCTGCCATCTTGGTTCAGGTTCATAACTAGAGATGAGAGACTGATTCAACCAAGCTTTGTCGAATTCGGCTCCTATTATTATTAGTCGTCCTGAGATTGCACGTGAGTAAGTCCAATTAGGCGGCGCCCCAGGCCAACAAGGTGGTAAATACTTTTGTTATTACCCACACTGGTCATGATTTACATCAAGTGCTGCAGGTACTATAGACTTTGATTTGTCGGAAAAATCGAGATCAGCAGACTTGTACCATCGGATAGGCACCTATACCACTTAAACTCTTGGACGACTCGCCGACAGGGTAGTTTACAGGTTGCTAACGATGATCTATTATAATAGATTCTTTCCCGCAGGCGGGTACCCCAATAACAACGACAGATCAGAGGGACCACGGGCGTGGACAAGAGAAGTGTGTTGGGCGCCTAAAATGTAGTCACGTGCCCAGACGCAGAATCTGACGAGCTTCTTCAACTTGAACCAGAATCTCGTTTCCGACTATGAGCTCGAATCAAGATGGTAGCGATGAAAGGACCCCGTCTGCATCGGCTAGTGGTGGTGGTGGGTGAATGTTTGATATCGAGATAAGGACATAAGATAACGCCACAGCCTCATAACAGCGACCAGCGAGCAGACTCGTACTCTGCCCTACGCAATGTCTCTAAGACTGCTCGACTCCAAAGACGGACCTATCGCGTCACAGCTGTCTCCGTTCGCACAATCTTACGACGTAAGTCAAATCCTTAGCTTCAGATCGTCGATCATCGACTAATCTGTTCCTAGGAGGCGGTCCTACACGCCCTCGGAGCCTTCCCAAAGCATATCCCTCCAGGAACAAGCAAATCGGCTATCATTCTCAAATATCCCTCCAAAGCGCTGGACGGAACGGTGTATTGGCCGGGTCTCCAGATGGCTAGAGACTCGAGAGAGATGTGGATCCGATTGATGACGGACGCTGCTGGGCATATTCCTGAGATCGGCGTCACTGTTGACGATGAACCCGCTGTACAAGCGCCAGCTCCTCTCACTGGGAAAAACGGTGTCCCACTGAAGATGTGTATCTTCGATCCAAGTATTAGTAAGTGGGTCGGTGGACATTCAGCCTCAGATACACTTCCCCCTCCACCACCGACATACCAGGTACGCTTATATATCTTGAAATTTAGAGAGGCGGATGACTCAAAACCACTGGAATCTTCTTACCACCTAGGAATGTTTTGAATTCATCGCTCAGCATATGAAGACGGTGTCTCCTTCAGATTATCCGCAAGAGAAAGGAATGAAAGGACATTTAATGAAAGGATATTTCCAGAAAGGGCTGCTTCAACTCAAGGTTTATGATGTGGCTACAAACGCGGCCACTTGCGTCCTAAACGAGAATAACTATAGGGAGAAGATGCAAGGTTGTGCATACTCGTTTCGATCATCGGTCAAGGACCGCGTAACAATCTATATCGATTTTACAAAGTAGCTACTAGAACACCGGCCGCATGTATACAAGCTTAATCACCGCATGTCTCTATGAAGGGGAATATCTGAAACAGCTCAAGTTGATTTCGCTGACGGTGAAATGTTGGTAAGAATGACGCAGACAGAATAGATTCGGTACAAAAAAAGAGGTTCTAATATGGGCGCTTAATTCCAGAGTGTGATTCTGACAATGCTTATCTCGAATCGCCGTTATAATCTAAACATAAGTTTATCCTCATCTAATCTAATCCTTCCACAGCCCTCTTAACCTCCTCACAGCACCTCTTCACCGCCTCGCCCATACTCATCTGCAGATCTTTGAACGCATCTACATAAGCGGGGTAGACGATATCATCCCAGTATCCCGGGGAGTTTCTCCAGAGTGCGCCTTCTGGGTCGGATTGGACTCCGGGTTTGAAGTGGGTAGGTGAGGTTTGGGTGTGGGGAAGGAGGTGGGTGGGGGAAAGTAGGGAGAAAGGGGATGGGGATGAGATCGTTAGGGTTTGGTTGTAAACGGTGATACGGGATGGGGAAGACATGGAAATTTCTTACCTGCAGTGTGATATCCGTGTTGTTCGTGTCGAGGTTGTTTGAGCACGTCGTGTGGGACGCGTAGCGTTATGCGTACGTCCAATTGATCAATCACACCCTATATCGTCCATCTGTTAGTTATGATTATGAAACGACCCCCTAAAGCCAACGAACCTTGTGCCAATACAACAAAAACCCATCCACCAAACCCCACACGATCTTCTCTTCCCCTTTCCTTTCCCGTTCCTCCTTCATATTCACAAACTCCCTCGCCCACCTATCCCTCAGCTCGTCCTCCACCTGGACTTCCTTCTGCTCGTTGAGGTGGTCGTGGCTCACCTCGACTGCTCTCTCTTCCAGCAACTGTGTATGAATACTACTACTAAGTCTGATAGCCAGTGGGAGTGCGAGCTCGAATGATGGGGGGGGCTTTAGCACACCCATACCGCTTAAACTCTTGGACGACTCACCGACAGGGTAGTTTACAGGTTGGCAATGATGATCTGTTATAAGAGAGTCTTTCCCGCAGGTGGGTGCCCCAACAACGACGACAGTTCAGAGGGACCACGGGCGTGGACAAGAAAAAGTCTGAAAGTGTGTTGGGCGCCTAAAAGGCAGTCACGTGCCCGGAGACAGAATCTGACGAGCTTCTTGAACCAGAATCTCGTCTCCAACTATGAATTCGAATCAAGATGGCAGCGATGAAAGGAATCCGTCTGCACCGGCTGGTGGTGGGTGAATGATTGATATCGAGATGAGGACATACGATAACACCACAAATCATAGCAGCGACCAGCGGGCAGACTCGTACTCTGCCCTACGCAATGTCTCTGAGACTGCTTGACTCCAAATACACGCCCATCGACTCAGAGCTAGCTCCGTTCGCACAATCCTACGACGTAAGTCGAATCCATAACTTCAATCTCGTTGGTGGCAATCGATCATCGACTGATCTGTTCGATGAAAACCTTAGGAGGCGGTCCTACACGCTCTCGGAGCCTTCCCGAAGCATATCCCTCCAGGAACGAGCAAATCGGCTATTATCCTCAAATATCCCTCCAAAGCGTTGGACGGAAGGGTGTATTGGCCGGGTCTTCGGATGGCTAGAGACTCGAAAGAGATGTGGATCCGATTGATGACGGACGCTGCTGGGCATATTCCCGAGATCGGCGTCACTGTTGACGATGAACCCGCTGTACAAGCGCCAGCTCCTCTCACTGTGGAAAACGGTTTCCCGACGAAGATGTGTATCTACGACGCAAGTATTAGTAAGTGGGTCGGTGGACATTCAACCTCAGAAATACTTCCCCCTCCACCATCGACATACCAGGTACGCTTATATGTCTTAAGATTTAGAGAGGCGGATGACTCAAAACCACTTGAATCTTCTTACTACCTAGGAATGTTTTGAATTCATCGCTCAGCATATGAGGACGGTGTTTCCTTCAGATTATCTACATCAGAAAGGAATGACAGGATATTTCCGGAAAGGGCTGCTTCAACTCAAGATTTATGATCCGGTTATAGGAACCTCTTGCGTCCTAAACGAGAATAACTATAGGGAGAAGCTGCAAAGTCGTACATACGCGTTTCGATCACCGGTCAAGGACCGCGTAACAATCTATATCGATTTTACAAAGTAGCTACTAGAACACCGGCCGCACGTATACAACCTTAATCACCGCATGTCTTTATGAAGGGGAATATCTGAAAGAGCTCAAGTTGATTTCTCTGACGGTGACATGTTGGTAAGAATGACGCAGACAGAATAGATTCGGTACATAAAAAAGAGGTTCTAATATGGGCGCTTAATTCCAGAGTGTAATTCTTACAATGCTTATCTCGAATCGCCGTTATAATCTAAAACATAACCTTTAGTTTATCTTCATCTAATCTAATCCTTCCACGGCCCTCTTGACCTCCTCACAGCACCTCTCCACCGCCTCGCCCATACTCATCTGCAGACTCTCCAACAACACCAGCCGTCCGACTTTATCCGTCGGGGTGCCGTGCTCTACATCGCCCGAGACAAAGACGTCTTTGAACGCATCTACGTAGGCGGGGTAGACGATATCGTCCCAGTATCCTGGGGGGTCTCGCCAGAGTGCGCCTTCTGGGTCGGATTGGACTCCGGGTTTGAAGTGGGTAGGTGAGGTTTGGGTGTGGGGAAGGAGGTGGGTAGGGGAGAGTAAGGAGAAAGGGGATGGGGATGAGACCGTTAGGGTTTGGTTGTAAACGGTGATACGGGAGGGAGGACATGGAAATTTCTTACCTGCTGTGTGATACCCGTGTCGTTCGTGTCGACGTTGTTTGAGCACATCGTGTGGGACGCGTAGCATTATGCGTACGTCCAGCTGATCAATCACATCCTATATCGTCCATCTGTTAGTTGTGATTATGAATCCACGAGAAAGACAACTGCACCTGATGCCAATACAACAAAAACCCATCGACCAACCCCCACACGATCTTCTCTTCCCCTTTCCTTTCACGTTCCTCCTTCATGTTCACAAACTCCCTCGCCCACCTATCCCTCAGC
>Ga0247737_1000438_pt1 | contig 16581 bp, 11 predicted proteins | sample UWRJL028104C2_FD_180937 | JGI IMG/M metagenome (GOLD analysis project Ga0247737, IMG submission 180937) | Plant litter microbial communities from Arlington Agricultural Research Station in Wisconsin, United States - UWRJ-L028-104C-2 | ecosystem: Environmental > Terrestrial > Plant litter >...
TGCCCACCGCCTGCGCCGACCAGCGCCTGCAGCGCAGTCGCGATCTCGCGCGCGCCGGCATTTTTCAGCGCGATGACTCGCGTCGAATTATTGTCGGTATCGATGCGGCGCAGCACCTCCCGCACGCGCCGCACATTGTCGGCGAAATCGACGATCACGACCGAATTGCCGCCACGATTGGCGGTGACCGATCCCTGCGCGCTAACCAGCGCCCGGACCGTATCCACCGCCGATGCCGCGTCGATCGCGCGCAAGCGCACGATCTCGGTAACCAGGCTGTTCCGCGCGGCGCCGGCGGATCCGATCCGACTCGGCTGGGATGCCGAATTGTCGCTCGGCTGGATGCGGAACGCGCCGTTGGAGGTCGGTACCGCGACCAGGCCGTTGGCGCGAAGCGTCGACAGGAACACCTCGAAATATTCCGAGCGGGACAAGGGTCGATCAGTGACGACGGTCACCTTGCCCTGGACGCGCGCGTCGATGATGAAGGTCCGGCCCGTGACCCGCGCAGCATCGGCGATGAAGGCGCGGATATCGGCATCGCGCACGTTCATCGTCGTTTGCGCGGAAACCGTGCCGACCAGCACGGCCGCGAGCACGGGCGCCAAAAGCATCTTTTTCGTCGGCATCAGCTTTTTCATTGGCCCGCGATCGTGAGGGAGAGGGAAAGAGTGTCGTTGCCGCGCTCGACCGTGACCGGGATGGTACCACCCTTGCCGATCTGCGCGCCGAGTTGTTCCACATCGCCCTGGCCCGTCACCGGGCGACCATTTATCGCCGTAATGACATCGCCTTCGCGCAGACCCGCCTGGCGGAAGGCAGCCCCGGAACCCTGCGGGCGAACGACCAAGCCGCTGATCTTGCCGCCGTCGACGCGGGGAATGAAACCGATATCGGCACGAAGCTGGGCCGCCGACAGCCCTCCCCTGGCGCCTGGCACATTGGGAGGGGGAGCGTTGGGCAAAGCAGGCAGGTTCGGCGCGTTGGGCAGCAACGAGGGCACGGTTCCTGTCTGCGGCGGCGGCTCGACCGCCGAGACCGCGCCGCTCTGGTCGAGGAACAGGTCCTCCGCGGCACCGCCCCGATCGATCGTGACATGATCGAACGCAACGGCCTTGAGCGTGACGCCCGGGGTAATTTCATCGCCGACGGCAAAGCTCTGCTGCAGGCCGTCGGGCCCAGCGATGATCGCCGAACCGCCGCCCATCGCTTCGTTCACGCGCGTCCCGAACAGGGTGAGCTGAAGCGAGGTCACCACGACGGTCTTGTTATCGGCGCCGCCACTCAGCCGAAAAAAGGGATCGAAACCCTGCAATACCGCAGTCGGCGAGCCGGAAAAGCCCGACCGCACCGGCTGCCACGGGCCGAGCGCGCCAACCGGCGTAACCAGCACCCAGAACAGCCGGGCGCACTGAACCGCCAGCCCTGCGAGCAGCAGCAGCTCCAATGCCGTGTAGACGTTGGTACGGGGCAGCCGCCGCAACAGCGCGCGTGCCCGCGCATCCAAAACCAAACGCATGCGGAAAAATCCCCGATCGCGAACCTGCTAGGCGGCGATTGTTACAGTCGTAGGTCGTTCCTGTGAACCTTCCGAGACGCAACATGTATAGGTTGTCATACTGGAAAAGACCCGATGTTTTTGGCATCAGCGCCGGCATGGCCGATGCCCCAGAAACGACCACCCTGCCCAGCCTCTTCGGATCGGGCCTTCCCTCCGACGGATTGACCGCGCATCTGACCGGCAAGCCGGGCGTGCAACGCGTGCCGAGCCCGAAGCTGACTCTGTTCCTGCGTCGCGGCTTCCTCGATGCCCAAACCTGCGCTGCGGTGATCGCGCGGATCGATTCCACGCGGCGGCCGTCGACCATCTCCGACGACAATGGCGATGCCGCTTTCCGGACCAGCGAAACCTGCGATCTCGACCCGCTTGATCCAGTGGTGGCTGAGGTCGAGGCGATGATCATGGCCTTTACCGGTCTGGATCCAATGTTCGGCGAACCGATGCAAGGTCAGCGCTATGCGGTCGGCCAGGAGTTCAAGGGCCATACCGATTATTTCGAGCCCTCGGGCCTGGACTATGAGCGCTATTGCGGGGTCGCCGGCAACCGCACCTGGACGGTGATGATCTATCTCAACGAGCCCGAAGCCGGCGGCGCGACGCGGTTCAAGGCGATCGACAAGATTGTCCAGCCCGAGATCGGCAAGCTGCTCGCCTGGAACAACCGCAGGTCTGACGGGACGCTCAACCCCGCGACGATCCATCAGGGAATGAAGGTCCGCAGCGGCGTGAAATATGTGATCACCAAATGGTTTCGGGAGAAACCATGGGGCTGGGCCTGAAACGCTGCGGCCGAGTCAGCCGCGACGTGGCGGCTTCATGCCGGCGTTACCACCACATCATCGGAATCGCTGACGGGTAAGCCCTCCGGTTCGTCGGTGAGTGGCAGCCTGACCGAAAATATGCTGCCCTTACCCGACCCTTCGCTCTTCACCTCGATCGAGCCGTTGTGGAGCCTGATGATCTGGCGGACGAGCGCCAGGCCGATGCCGAGGCCGCCGGCTGCCTGATTCCGGTGATCTTCCACTTGCGTGAAGATCTGGAAAATCCGCGACTGCATATCGACCGGAACGCCGATGCCATTGTCGGTCACCCTGATTTCTACATAGCCATCGCCGTGGCTTGCCGCGAGCGAGACGGCGCCGCCGACCGGGGTATATTTGGCGGCGTTGTTCAGCAGGTTGGCCACGACCTGGGCGATCCTGGTGTGATCCGCATCGAGCCAGATCGGCTCCTCGGGCAGATCGGTGGTGAAGGCATGCTGGCCCGCATCGAGATTGAGCTGGCTCGCCTCGATTGCCGATCGAAGGATCGTGCCGAGCTCGATCCGCTCCTTGCGCAGGGAAATCTTCCCCTCGCTGATGCGTGATATGTCGAGCAGGTCTTCGACCAGGCGGGTGAGATGAAAGAGCTGACGCTCCATCTGCTCGCGAATGGCGTCGGACTGGTCGGGTGCGGTCCGCTTCTTCAACAGATGCATGCCGGCGCCGAGGGCCGCCACCGGGTTGCGCAGTTCGTGGCCCAGGACCGCGAGGAATTCGTCCTTGTGCCGATCTGCGCTTCTCAGGGCTTCCGAGGCCGCCTTCAATTCGTCGCGTTGCGCGGCGATCTGCGCGCGCTGGCGATACAGGTCGAAGAAGATATTCGCCTTGCTGCGAAGGATATCGGCTTCGATCGGCTTCTCGATGAAATCGACCGCGCCTGCCTCATAGCCGCGGAAGCGACGCTGATTGTCGGCGCTTCCCGCAGTCACGAAGATGATCGGAATGTGGCGGGTGCGCTCGTTACCACGCATGAACTCGGCAAGCTCGAACCCGTTCATGCCCGGCATCTGCACGTCGAGCAGCGCCAGCGCGACATCGTGCCGCAGGAGCAATTCAAGCGCCTCATCACCCGAGCGCGCCTTGAGCAGGATAAGGCCATCACGACGAAGCAGCGCCTCAAGCGAGAGAAGGTTCTCCTCCAGATCGTCGACCAGCAGGCAGTGCACCGGTGCCGTCACGCTCGTCATACCGCACATTCTTTCATCAGACAGTCCGCGATAGCGGTAAGCGGCATGGCGCGTGCCGTGGCGCATTCCTTCAGTGCTGCAATCGGCATCGTATTCACATAAGCCGATAGCGGGTCTTCGACGAGCGCGGTTCCTCCTGCGTCGGCGATCGCCTTGAGGCCCTTGGCGCCATCTTCATTGGCGCCGGTCAGCACGACACCGACAAGCGCCGCGCCAAAAGCATCGGCAGCACTCTCGAACAGCACGTCGATCGAAGGCCGCGAATAGAGGACCAGATCGTCGGTCGACAGGGAAAGCGTGCCCTCCGTCTCGACCAGCAGGTGATAATCGGGCGGCGCGAAATAGATCACGCCGCCAAGCGCGGGCTCCTTGTCCTCGGCCTCGCGCACCACCATCCGGCATTTGGCCTGGAACAAGGGTGCAAGCATGTTTTTCCGATCGGGCGGAATATGCACGACGATCAGGATCGGCAGCGGATAATCGGCGGGCAGCGCCGGCAGGATGTGCGACAGAGCTTCGACCGCGCCGGCCGACGCCCCGATCACGACAGCGCGTGCGGCGACATGGCTCATGGCTCGCGCCTCTGGTAGATTTTCTCTTCGCGCACGAATTCGCCAAAGGCGGCGGCATGCGCGGAAAAGCGCAGGCTCTCCTTCGAACCCAGCCCGAGAAACCCGTTCCGCGGCAGTGAATCGCGGAACAGGCCGATCGCCCGATCCTGCAATTCGCGATTGAAATAGATCAGGACGTTGCGGCACGAAATCAGGTGCATCTCGGCAAAGACGGCGTCGGTGACCAGGCTGTGATCCGAAAATACGACCCGGTCACGCAGGGTCTTATCGAACGCTGCCCCGCCGTAAGCGCTGCTGTAATAATCGGAGAGCGACGATTTACCGCCCGACAGCCGATGGTTTTCGGTGAACGCCTTGATCCGGTCCAGCGAATAGATGCCCTTCGACGCGGTATCCAGCGCATCCTGGTTGATGTCGGTCGCGTAGAAGATCGTCCGCTCCTCGAGCCCTTCCTCGCGGAACAGGATAACGAGCGAATAAAGCTCCTCCCCGCCGCTGCACCCGGCGATCCAAATTCTGAGCGAAGGATAGGTGCGCAGATGCGGCACGATTTTTTCGCGGATCGCCCGGAAATAAGAGGGGTCGCGAAACATCTCGCTGACCTGGATCGTGAGATAGTTCAGCAGGCGCGGCAGCATCGCTTCGTCGTGCAGAAGCCTTTCCTGCATCGCGGAGAAATTGGCGAATCCCATCTGCACGCGCGCCTGGCGCAGGCGTCGCTTGATCGACGCCTGCGCGTAGTGGCGGAAATCATAATGGTAGCGCTGATACAGCGCCTCCAGCAGCAGCCGGAATTCGATATCCTCGGTCTCGTTGGGCATGAGCGGATCTATCGCGGCATCCAGACCCGGACGAGGGATAGCAATTTGTCCACGTCGAGCGGCTTGGCCATGTAATCGCTCGCGCCCGCCTCGATGCAGCGCTCCTGATCGTCGGGCATGGCCTTGGCGGTCAGCGAGATGATCGGCAGCTTCTTCCAGCGTGAATCCTTGCGGATCTCACGCGTCGCCGTCAGCCCGTCCATCACCGGCATCATCACGTCCATCAGCACCAGGTCGATCGCGTTTCCGCCTTCCGCAGCCGATTTCTCCAGCGCGTCGATCGCTTCCCGCCCGTTGCGGGCGATCTCAACCAGCGCGCCGCGCGGCTCCAGGATGTTGGTCAGCGAATATACGTTGCGGACATCATCCTCGACGATGAGGATGCGCCGTCCCTCCAGGATCGCATCGCGGTTGTGCGCTTTCTGGATCATCTTCTGCTGTTCGGGCGACAGCTCGGTCACCACCTGGTGCAGGAACAGCGAGACTTCGTCGAGCAGGCGCTCGGGCGAGCGTGCGCCCTTGATGATGATCGAATCCGAATAGCGGCGCAGGCGCTGTTCATCATCCGCCGACAGGTCGTGCCCAGTATAGACGATCACCGGCGGGAAGCTGTGCGCGCCATCCTCGCTCAGCTTCTCCAGCAGCGCGAAGCCCGACGAATCCGGCAGGGTGAGGTCGAGCACCATGCAGTCGAACGTCTCTTCCTCTAGGCGCTTGAGGCACTCGGCGGCGGTGCGGGCGCCGACGGTCTCGACCACGCCCGAGGCGAGCAGCCTGCTGACGGCGTCGAGCTGCACCGGATCGTCCTCGACGATCAGGACTCGGCGGACGGTCCGCGCGAGCTTCGAAGACAGGGCTTCGAGAACCTCGACCAGTTCCTCGCGCTTCACAGGCTTGACGAGATAGCCGATGGCGCCGAGCGACAGCGCCGTCTGGCTATGGTCGCTGCCCGAGACGACATGGATCGGGATGTGACGCGTCTCGACGTCGCGCTTCAACCGGTCGAGCACGGCAAGGCCCGACTGGTCGGGCAGACCGACGTCGAGCACCACGGCGCTCGGCTTGAATTGCCGTGCGAGATGAAGCGCCTCTTCCGCAGTGCCGGCGACGAGGCACTGGAAGCCCATCTCATGCGACAGGTCGCGGACGATACCGGCAAAGCTCGGGTCGTCCTCTACCACGAGCAGGACCCGGTTCGATCCGGCGAGCGTATCGCGATCGTCCTCGACCCGGCGCGGGAGCCGTGCCGCTTTGGGCGGGTGTGCCGGCGCCGAAACGGCGGGAAGCTCGCGAGGCGCAGGCACGCGTTCGTCCCGCGGCGCCACCAACGCCGGATCGTACGCCATCGGGAGCATCAGGGTGAAGCTGCTGCCCTCACCCGGCGTGCTGGCGAGCGCGATACTGCCACCAAGGAGGCGCGCCAGCTCGCGCGATATCGACAGGCCCAGGCCAGTGCCGCCATATTTCCGGCTGATCGTGCCATCCGCCTGGCGGAAGGCATCGAAGATATCGCGTTGCTGCTCTTCAGCGATGCCTATGCCCGAATCCGTGACGGCAAACGCGACGCGTTCACCGTCGATGCAGTCGATGGAAAAGCGAACGCTGCCTGCCTCGGTGAATTTGAACGCGTTGGACAGCAGGTTCTTGAGGACCTGTTCGAGACGCTGACGATCGGTGTCGATCGTGGTCGGGCAATGCTCAGCGATCGCAATGTCGAACTGCAGGCCCCGCTCGCCCGCGATCGGCTGGAACATCTGCCGCATGTCGGTCGCCAGCCGTTCCAGCGCCACCGTTTCTGGCCGCACCTCGATATGGCCGGCCTCGATCTTGGAGAGATCGAGAATATCGTTGATCAGCGACAGCAGGTCATTGCCCGAGGATTGGATCGTCCGGGCATATTTGACCTGTTCCTCGGACAGATTGTCGTTCGGATTGTCGCCGAGCAGCTTAGACAGGATGAGCAGCGAGTTGAGCGGCGTCCTCAACTCATGCGACATATTGGCGAGGAAATCGGACTTGTAGCGGCTCGCCTGTTCCAGCTCGCGAGCCTTCAGTTCCACCGCTGCGCTCGAACGCGTCAGGTCGTCGCGCTGTGCTTCGAGCAGCTGCGCCTGTTCCTCGAGCTGGGAATTGGTCTGTTCGAGTTCGACCTGCTGCAGCTCGAGCCTGGCCTGCGATTCCTTGAGCGCATTGCCCTGCTCCTCGAGTTCCTCGTTCGAGACGCGAAGCTCTTCGCTCTGGACCTGAAGCTCTTCGGATTGCCGCTGGGTCTCTTCGAGCAGGTTCTGCAACTCGGTCCGGATGCGCGCCGAGCGGAGCGCCACGCCGATCGATCCGGACGCCTGATCGAGGAAGGCGAGTGCATGCTCGCCGACCGGATGCAGGAAGCCAAGTTCGATCACGCCGTGGACCACATCGTCGGCAACGGCCGGCGAGATGGTGAGGTGGCGCGGCTTGTCCTGGCCGAGCGCCGAGCCGATGGTCAGATAGCCATCGGGGATGTCGCTCAGCATCGTCGCCACACGATCGGCGGCGACCCGGCCCAACAGGCCTTCCTTCAGGGCGAAGCGATCGACGATCTTCGCATCGGCGGGCACGCCATCGACCGCGATGCGGCGATAATGGGTTCCCTCTCCGCCGAAAACAGCACCGCCCTGGGCGCCAAGGAAGGTCGTCAGGAAGGTGAGGATGTTCTCGCCGAGCTGCTCGGTCGCCTGGTCGCCCAGCATGGCGGAGGAGAGGCCGGCCTGGCCCGTCTGAAGCCATTGCAGCCGTTCGCGAGCAATGGCGGCGCGACGGATGAGGAACCCGACCACGATCGTCAGCAGGATGCCGAGCAAGCCCGACAGGACGCCGCTGACCCATGCCGTCCGGTAGGCGGCGGCCATTTCGTCGATGCGAATCTGCCGCAGCCGGCTCTCTTCCTGCTGCATGCGATCGAGTTCGGCCCGGATCGCATCCATCTCGACCTTGCCGCGATCACTCGTCACGATTGCGAGGGCAGCCGCAGGGCCGCTACTCAGGCGTAGATCGATGGTCCGTTTCAGCTCGGCAAGCTTGGCCTCGATATGGCGCCGCAACGTGACGATCCGTGCCTGTTGCGCATCATTGTCGCGGGTGAGCGAGGCGATGTCGGCAAGCTCGGGCATCACCCGCGCCCGCGCATCCTCATAAGGCGCCAGATATTTCACGTCGCCGGTGAGCAGATAGCCGCGCTGGCCGGTTTCCGTATCCTGCACGGTCGACAGCAGCTCATAGAGCGAGACGATCACGCTATGCGAATGCCGGATCTTCGCGTCGTCTTCGCGCAGGACGTTGATGTTGGAATAGGCGATCGCGCCGCTGATCAGGAAGAACAGGATCACCAGCGCGAGGCCAACCGCCACCCGCGCGTCCATTCCTGTTTTTGGTGCCGCAGAGGCACGCGCGGCTAAAGGCGAAATCATTCACATCTCGGAGTTGGAGTGCGCTTTGGCAGGCCTATCGCCGATCTGCAACCAAATCAAAGGCATAACGACGCGGTCATTCCATCGTGGAAGCACGACGCTCCCGGCGCCTGCCCTGATGGGGTATAGGTCCTCCGCAGGTTCACCCGATGCCGGTTCTACGCCCGTTGCCAGGCCGCAAAGCATCGAACCGGGCTGCGCAGTCGCCGCCCGACACCTCCGGCGCCGATGATTCCGGCAGGAAGGTCACCGGGAGCGCAGTGCAGTTCGTCGAGGCGCGCGCGGCGCGCTGGACCGCACAACAGGAGCCCCGGCCGCGCCAGAGCACGACCGGGGCCAGTTTTGTCATTTTATCGCGGCCTCAGAAGTTGACGCCGATCCCCAGCGAGAACTTCGCGCCGACATCGTAGCGGTTGTAATAGATGCGGTTGTCGCCGAACTCCTGATACTCCTGATATTTGGTGCCCAGGATGTTGCGAGCGGTGAACTTCAGCTCCGTATCGAGGCCGAACAGCTTCACGCCCTGCCGCGCGACGAAGTCGAAATCGACCCCCGGCTGTTCGTAGATGTCCGGCTGGCCCGAGGGGCCGCGGCTGGTCACCCGCTTGCTGGCGTAGTTCACCAGGAACGTGAATTGCGACAGCTTTTCCTTGTCCTCGATGCCAAGCTGCAGGTTGACCAGATGCTCCGACTGTCCGGTCATCGGCGCGCCGTCCCGGAAGAAGCTGGCGGCGGCAAGCGCCGTGCCGTTCACCACCGCGAGATCGCCCGCCTTCACCTTCAGCTTCGATTTCGACCAGGTATAGTTGGCGATCGCCACCAGGCGTCGGCTGGCGAAGAAATCGCCGCCGAACCAGGTTCCCAAGTCGAAATGCTTCTGCGCTTCGAACTCGGCACCATAGAGCGTCGCTTCGGGCGCGTTGGCGAAGCTGGTGTTGACCGAGCCGTCCGAGTTGAACGACGAGAACGCCTCGATCGGACGATCGATCTTCTTGTAGAACCCGCCGAGCATGACGCGCTGATCCCGTGCGAAGAACCATTCGTAACGCGCTTCGGCATTGGTCAGCTTGCTGTCGACCAGCGACGGATTGCCGCGGAACTGGCGGTTAGAATCCGTGTCGAGATAGATTTGCGACACGAGTTCTCGGAACTGCGGGCGCGCGATGGTCTTCGACGCACTCGCCCGGACCTGCATGTTGTTGGCGACTTCCCAGGTCACCGTGCCGCCTGGCAGCCAGTAATCGTTCTTCAGGTTGGTTTCGACGATCGCCGTGCTGGTCGTGCCGAACAGGTTGATCGGCAGAACCGTCTGTTTGGCGGTCTCGTAGCGGACGCCAACGTCGACCTTCAGGCCCGGGACCACCTCCGCCTTGATCTGGCCATAGCCGGCATGCGTCTGCAGCTTGGCCTCGAACGCAGCGGTACCGGCCGAGCCCGAGGTTTCAAGCAGCACGATGTCGTATGCCTGGATGGTGTAATCCGACAGCAGGTAGTCGGGGCGCAGCTGTCGTACGCTGATCGGCAGGTTCGAACCCCGATAGGTGAAGTCGCGGCGAGTCGAAGTGCGATCGGTCTTCGAATAGGCATAGCCGACCGTCGCAGTGATATCCGGCGTGAACTTGTACGACAGGTCGGCGCCGCCCGAGTAGAGATTCTCGTTCAGGTCGCTGAACGACACCGTCGCATTACCTTCCTGGTTGTTGCCACCCAAATCGTTGACGTACTTGTTGCCCGTCGGGTCCGAGGTTAGCGGCTGGTTGGTGCGGACATAGGTGAAGCTGCGCTCATACGGTGCCTCACGCTGAGTGTTCGCATAGCCCCCGCGCAGGTCGAGGCTGAGTTTGTCGAAGCGGAACTCGCCAGTAAGCTGGGTGTCGATCAGCTGCCGCTCGTACCAGCCGGTATCCTGGACCATCAGGTCGCGATTGGCCGAGATGAAGCGATTTCCGACGCCGAGCCGCGCCTGCTTCAGGGTGTCGCGGATGTAGAGGTTGGTCCAGCGGATCTTGTTTTCGTCGAACTCGAGGCCAAGGCCGAGCAGGCCGCTAACGACGACGCGATTGTCCGTGATCACGCGATTGAAATTATTGTCGGCGACCGACAGGTCCGGAGCACCGGCCGTCTGCTGCAGCGACTGACGGGTGCGCCAGGTATTGGCGATGCTCGCAGATGCGATGACGCCGAGCAACGTATCGCCGAGGTTGATCGAGGCGCCGCCCGACAGGTCGCCCGAGAAGTTGACCGGGATATTGTCGTTGCGCTGCAGGACGGTGGTGCGCGCGTTCGAAAGGCTGGAGGCGAGCAGGCCGATCTGTTCGACCGAGTAATCCTGGCCGACGGTGATCAGCTTGCCGCTGTTCAGCGCGTCCTGGAAGTTGGCCGGGAGCGTGCGCGTCCCGTTATCGAAGCCGGTCCAGTCGAGACGGCTGCCGGCATAGGTGTAGCCGAGCTGTCCGGTAGTCACGGTGTCGCCGCTGATCGATGCGCCGACCGAGAAGAAAGCCTCGCGCGGGATCGCCTTGGTGGTCAGGTTGATGACGCCGCCGCCGAATTCGCCCGGGAAATTGGCCGAATAGCTCTTCTGTACATAGGACGAGGCGATCACGCTGGTCGGAAAGATGTCCAGCGGCACCACGCGCTTGAGCGGCTCCGGGCTCGGCAGCGGGGAGCCGTTGAGCAGCGCGAGCGAATATCGATCGCCAAGGCCACGGACATACACATAGCCGTTGCCGACCACGCTGAGACCGGTGACGCGAGTCAGCGCGCCGGCGATATCGCCTTCGCCCGTCCGCGCGATGTCGGCGCTCGACAGCACCGACGCGACCTGTGGCGTCGCTCGGACCACGTTGGGCACGTTGCGACCCACCACGACGATGTCGGGACCGGCATCGTCACCGCCACCCGGGATGGAGACATCGGCCCGCTCTTGCTGCTCGGGCGCCGGATCGGCAGCCGTCGCGGGGTCGGCCGCGGGCGTGCCACTCTGCGTCGCGCCGGGCACCGTCTGCGCGAAAGCCGCCGGGGACACCAGAGCGGTGGAAACGAGGAGCAAGCTCGCCAGACTGAGCGGCTTCGACATGGATTATCCCCCGGGGTAGATGACTTGAAAAATGACGGGGCGACGCCCTGGCGCCGCCCCGTTTGAGCCGATCGTCTCAGCCGGTCGGCAGGGTCGTGCAGGCGCTGCTGGTCGCGCCGAAGTTCAGCGTCGCCGAGTTGCAGGTCCAGCCCGCATACCAGGTGTCGGTCGCGTCCTTGACCGCGCCGACATAGCCGGGCGAGACGAAGAAGCTGCCGAGCGTCGCCGCGGCGAAGGCCGGGCGCGCCGTTTCGGTTGCACCATTGATGAAGCCGCTGATCAGGCTCGGCGTATAGGTCGAGCTGTTGTTGGTGCCGGCTTCGAACGCTGTCTGCACCTGGGCGTTGGTGACACCGCTGTTGCCGAGGAACGGAGCGGCCGCGCACTGCATGTTGACCGAGTTGAACACCGGAGGGCCGGCTTCGTCCAGGGCCGGATCGGCAGCGCGGAGCGTGTTGGCGCGGCTGATGCGCAGGCAGGCCAGGTTCGGGCTGATGACGACACCGTTGACCAGCGTATAGTCAGTGCTGCCGCGCAGCAGGATCGCTGCGAGATCGGCGCCCGTGGTCGAACGCTGGATAAAGGTGAAGTTCGCGAGGCGCGTATTCTGGCGCGGCGTGTTCTCTTCGAGCGTGTTGTCCGAGTCGGCCTCGATCATCGCATCGCCAAGACCGGGGCGCTGCGCCGCGATAACGAACTGAATGAAGCCCTTGTAGCCGACGTCAGTATCGAGATTGTCGTCCTCGTTACCGGTCAGGACCAGATATTTCAGGTTCGGACGGCCGCCAAAGATCTCGATGGCGTCATCCGAGCTGTTGTGGACCTGGATGTGGTCGAGCACCGTTTCGCTGCCGACGCCCGACGGGGTCAGGCCCTGAAGCTCCGCCGCAGCCGAGAGGATGAAGCCCGAATAGCGGATTTGCACATATTGCATGCGGCCGCTGTTGTCGGTCGCGTTCGCACCGCCATACAGCGCGTTGCTGGTGCCTTCCGTATCACGCTCGCAAGCGGTCGTGCCCGGAGTAGCCAGCGGCGCAAGGCAATCGGTGATCGGCGCGCGGCCAAGCAGGACGACGCCGCCCCACAGCTGCGAGGTATCGTCCGTCGCCGAACCGGTGACGTTGCCGCGGCCGGTGAAGATGATCGGACGCGCCGGAGTGCCGACCGCATCGATGCGGTTGCCGCGGTTGACCGCGAGGAACGACACGCCGGTCGCGCCGAAGATCACCACGCCCGGATCGATCGAGAGCGTAACATTGTTTCCGGTGCTCGCCGCACCCTGATCGGTGCCGACATCGACACGGCCAGGCAGCGAATAGATCACGCCGGTGGTGCGGGCGATCTGCGTATTTGCGGTGAAGCGCGCCGGAAAGGCGCAGTTGCGATACTCGCCGGTCGGTCCGGAGATGGTGCCGGCGTTGATCAGCTGATCCGGGCCCGGGATCGCGGGACATGCAGCGGCCGGGGTCACCAGCACAGGCGATGTGGGCGTCGGCGTCGGCGTCGGCGCGGGCGCCGGGGTCGGGGCCGGAACGACGATCACGCCCTCACCGGGTGAAGCGATGTCGCTGGCGCCACAGCCGGACAGGGCGGCGGCGGCCGTACCGGTCATGAGAATGAGGCAGAAGCGCTTGAAGCTGGCCATGAAGGTCTCCGTTCGATCTGTGGGCGAGAGCGCAGGGCGCGCTCCCGGGATCGACTCGGTGTTCCCCCTGCCGACCACGAGCCTCCGCTAGGGATGGCTCGTGACTCCTCGGTGCGGATTCGAAGACTCGACGATGACGCTTGCGTGTCAGATTGATGACGGATGTTGCAGATCGATGACCGCTGCCAGTTCGCCGGGCCAGGAAATGCGAAACCCGCCGGTCGCATGGCGACCGGCGGGCTCGAAATCTGGTGGGCGCGACAGGGATTGAACCTGTGACCCCACCCGTGTGAAGGGTGTGCTCTACCGCTGAGCTACGCGCCCATCGCGATCCCCGAAGAGACCGCAATGTCTTCGCCGGCGTTGCCGCCAACGGAATAGGGCGGCGTTGCCGCCGCCCCTGATGTCATCGCCTTAGAAAAGGGGCCGCGGCTTGTCCAGCCCCGGCGCCTTTATTCGTCGATCAGTTGACCGAATCCTTCAGCCCCTTGCCGGCTTTGAACTTCGGCTGCGACGACGCCTTGATCGTCATCGGCTCGCCCGTGCGCGGGTTGCGACCCGTCGACGCCTTGCGCTTGCTGACAGAGAATGTGCCGAAGCCGACCAGACGAACTTCATCGCCCTTTTTCAGTGCTGCCGAAATCGCATCGAACACGGCCTCGACCGCCTTGCTGGCATCGCCCTTGCCCAGTCCGGACGCGTCGGCGACCGATCCGATCAGTTCCTGCTTGTTCATGCCGAAAGAACCCCCGTCTTTGAAATGTAGATATAAATGAGTCGCGGCCCGAAGCCGGTGGCGCAGTAAGGCGGGTCAATCCGAGGCTGTCAAAGCAAAACGACCTGAAATTTCGCCTAATGGGGCGAAATTCAGGCCGCTTTGCTTGACGGCTTGATTAATGATGCAGTTCGCCGCCGATCGGTGCCACGCCCGCCGGCGGCTGCGCGGCAAGATCGTCCGCTTCGGTCCAATCGATCGCCGTCAGCGGACCGGTCAGGGCAAGCCGCAGCACCTCGTCGACATGCGCGACGGGGATGATGGTCAGCCCTTCACGGATGTTCGCCGGAATCTCGGCGAGGTCCTTTTCATTCTCCTGCGGTATCAGCACGGTGGTGATGCCGCCGCGCAAGGCCGCGAGCAGCTTTTCCTTCAGACCGCCGATCGGCAGCACCCGACCGCGCAAGGTGACTTCGCCAGTCATCGCGATATCGCGCCGCACCGGCACGCCCGTCAGCGTCGAGACGATCGCGGTGACGATACCGATGCCCGCCGACGGGCCGTCCTTCGGAACGGCGCCTTCGGGCAGATGGATATGCACGTCCTTGCGCGCGAACACGCTCGGCTTGATGCCGTAGCTCGGCGAACGCGCCTTGATGAAGCTGAAGGCGGTCTCGATCGACTCCTTCATTACGTCACCAAGCTTGCCGGTCACCTTGGCCGACCCCTTGCCGGGAACGGTAACGCTCTCGATCGTCAGCAACTCGCCGCCGACCTCTGTCCACGCGAGACCCGTTACCGCACCAACCTGATTCTCTTCCTCACCCAGGCCATGGCGATATTTCTTCACGCCCGCGAAATCGGCGAGATTGTCGGGCGTGATCGTCACGCTGGTCACCTTACCTTCGAGGATCTGACGCAGGACCTTGCGGGCCAGCTTCGCGATCTCGCGTTCCAGCGTGCGGACGCCGGCTTCACGCGTGTAATACTGGATCAACGCGCGCAGGCCCTCGGTGGTGAGCGTGAACTCGCCTTCCTTCAGCCCATGCGCCTCGACCTGCTTGGCGATCAGGTGCCGCTGCGCGATCTCGAGCTTCTCGTCCTCGGTATAGCCCTCGAGCCGGATGATCTCCATGCGGTCGAGCAAGGGCTGCGGCAGGTTGAGCGTGTTCGCCGTCGTCACGAACATGACGTCCGACAGATCGATGTCGATCTCGAGATAATGGTCCTGGAACTTCGAATTCTGTTCCGGATCGAGCACCTCGAGCAGCGCCGAGGCAGGGTCGCCGCGGAAATCCTGACCAAGCTTGTCGATCTCGTCGAGCAGGAACAGCGGGTTCGAGGTGCCGGCCTTTTTCAGGTTGGTTACGATCTTGCCCGGCAGCGACCCGATATAGGTGCGGCGATGACCGCGAATCTCGGCTTCGTCGCGCACGCCGCCGAGCGACTGGCGGATGAACTCGCGGCCGGTCGCCTTGGCGATCGACTTGCCGAGCGAGGTCTTGCCCACGCCGGGAGGACCGACGAGGCACAGGATCGGCCCCTTCAGCTTGTTGGTGCGTGCCTGAACGGCGAGATATTCGATGATCCGGTCCTTGACCTTCTCCAGCGCATAATGATCCTCGTCGAGGATCGCCTGCGCGGCCGAGATGTCCTTCTTGATCTTCGACTTCTTGCCCCAGGGCATACCGAGCAGCACGTCGAGATAGTTGCGCACGACGGTCGCTTCCGCCGACATCGGCGCCATCGTCTTCATCTTCTTGAGCTCGGCGGTCGCCTTTGTGCGGGCTTCCTTGGAAAGCTTCAGCGTCGCGATCTTCTGGGTCAGCTCGGCGATCTCGTCGCCTTCGCCTTCCTCGCCCTCATTGCCCAGCTCGCGCTGAATCGCCTTGAGCTGCTCGTTGAGATAATATTCGCGCTGCGTCTTCTCCATCTGGCGCTTCACGCGGCTCTTGATCTTCTTCTCGACCTGCAGGACGCCGAGTTCGCCTTCCATGAAGGCGAATGCCATTTCGAGGCGCTTGGCCGGATCGGCCTCGACCAGCAGGGTCTGCTTGTCGGACACCTTGACCGAGATGTTCGCGGCGATGGCATCGGCCAGGCGCGACGGGTCCTCGATCTCGCCGAGCTGGACAGCGGTCTCGGCCGGCAGCTTGCGGTTGAGCTTCGCATAATTCTCGAACTGATCCACCACCGAGCGCATCAGCGCCGAAACTTCATTGCCCTCGGCAACGGGCTCTTCGACCGGCAGGACGGTGGCGGTCAGATAGGTGTCGGTCGCCGACAGCGTATCGAGCGACGCGCGGACCTTGCCCTCGACAAGCACACGCACGGTGCCGTCCGGCAGTTTCAGCAACTGGAGCACGGTGGCGGTGACGCCGATGTCGTAGAGATCCTCGCGCTCGGGATCATCTTCGGCGGGGTCGAGCTGCGCGACGAGGAAGATCTCCTTGTCGGCAGCCATGGCTGCTTCGAGTGCGGCGACCGACTTGTCGCGGCCGACGAACAACGGCACGATCATGTGCGGGAAGACGACGATATCGCGAAGCGGCAGGACTGGGTAGGATTGGGTCATGAATACTCCGGCAGCGCCTGAACGAGGCGCCAATTCTCCCTTATATGGTGCTGGTGACCAATCCATCAATCGTCGAACGTTTTTAGCTCGCACATCCACTGCGCTCCTCCTTCCCGCAGCCACGCTGCCGGCCGATCCGGTCGAGCGCGCCATGACGGC